>JAABUM010000044.1_pt1 | contig 330098 bp, 336 predicted proteins | sample 5559161 | NCBI WGS metagenome assembly JAABUM01 (sample SAMN10711868, study PRJNA513369) | rock metagenome | isolation source: Antarctica rocks | place: Antarctica: Victoria Land, Siegfried Peak nord
GGTGGCGTCGTCCGGAAACCAGGACCGGAACTCCTGATAGGTCCGCGGATAGTCCTGACCGCCAACCGGGTGCGACTTCTCGCTCACCCTGCAGAAACTACTGCACTCAAGCAGAGATGCAGGACATGTGTTCGAGAAAAGCTCCCTCTTCCCAGCTGATGAGCAGCTGGAGCAGGTCGCGGCGGCGCAGCGGGCGATGAACTCGGCGTTCGCGCGGATGTGCCGGGTGTTGGTCGGCCTGCACGAGGGCGCTCCCGACCGTGATGTTGAGTTCGTCGGGGACCAGGTCGCGTCGATGCTGCAGGTCTCCCCGCTGACCGGACGCAACCTGCTGGGGCTGGCGCTGTTGGCGGCCGCCCTGCCGGGGCTGCTGGAGGCGGTCGAGGCACACCTGTTGACAGAACGCCACGTCCGCGCGGTGCTCGACGAGCTGCAGAAGGTGCCCTTGAGCCAGGTGCAGCAGGCGGCGGTCGTGGCGGTGGTGCTGTCCAGGCTGCGCGGACAGACGCCCGGCGAGCTCGGCCGCCTAGTGAGGCGCACGGTGTTGCTCGTCGACGTGCACGCCGCAGAACATCGCCAACAGGCTCGGGTCCAGGAACGGCGCGTGGAGTTCCGCGCGGGCACGGACGGGGAGGCCTGCGTGGTGGCGACCGGGCCGCTGGCCCAGATCGCCGCCGTGCGCGCGTCCCTGGAGGCGACCCTCGGCGAGTCGCAGAGCAACGACGAGCGCACGACGGATCAGCGGATGTTCGACCTGTTCGGAGACCTGCTGACAGGCGGCACCGACGGCCCGGAGCACTGGGACGTCGCGGTGGTCGTGCCCTACACCAGCACGCGGGGCGGCGACCTGGAGCTCGCAGAGGTGCCCGGCTTCGGTCCGGTCCTGCCGTCGACCGCCCGGGATCTGCTTGCGCAGACCGGCAGCGTCCGGCGGATCGCCGTCGATGACCAGGACGGCCATTTCATCGCCGTCGACGACCGCCAGCCGGTCGCACCCCTCCCCGTCGCGCCCGACGCCCCAGCCGCCGGGGAAGCACCCGTCACGGCCGAGGCACCTGCCGTCGGGCAAGTGTCCCTCCCCGAAACCGTGGCACAGGCCGTGCAGCGCATCGCCGACGGTCTTGTCGAGCTGAGCGACCTCAGTACCACCAGCTACCGAATCCGGGCCGGCTTCGACGCTTCGTGCAGGCCCGGGACCGACGGTGCGTCTTCCCCGGTTGCCCCCGCGATGCCCGCGGCTGCGACCTGGATCACCGGCAACCCTGGCCGACCGGCCCCACGGACAGTCACAATCTGCAGGCCCTCTGCCGTCGCCACCACCGCGCCAAGCAGGCCGCGTTCGAGGTGGTCAGGCTCCCGGACGGAACCTACCGCTGGCGTCACCGGCGCAGCCGCCGCTTGTTCGACCAACCACCCAAGGGCTACTGAGCCCTCACCCTCCTGGTCCCACAAGACCCTGCTACCGACCGCGACTGGCGCAGCGACGTGCCAGGACGTCCGTCAGCTGCCGGATCGCGGTTCCTCCTGCAACGCGGCGAGGACGGCCTCGACCGCCGCCCTCCTGTCGGCCAGGACCCTGGTGACGAAGGACACCCGCTCGGCCTGTCGAGCCGTCGCAGGGTGGTGATCCCTGGCGTCCACGCCGACCGCGTCCGGGCCAATCGGTTCCGCAACGAGCGGTCGTTCCGCCGCTGCCGACGGTTCCGCAACGGCCGGTCGTTCCGCCCCTGCCGTCGGAGTCCCGCCGCGCAGGTCAGAGCCATGAAGGCCGGCGGCCGCCAGCGCACCGCGAAGACCGTCGTCTGTCGCCCGGTGCAGCAGGAGCGCCGAGGTGAGGACGCGTTCGCGCGGTCCTCCGTGCGCGTACAGGCCAGGCGGCCGACCGACCTGCTCGAGGTGCGCTCGCACCGCGTTCCCCACATCTGGTCCGCCGGCGGCTTCCAGGAGCCGGGCAATGCCGTGCACCACGGCGAGCTCATGTCCCGGATCACCCGCGACGAGATGGTCGACCGCCTGCCGACAGTGGTAGTCCGCCGCAGGAAGCGCCTCGGCCCGCTCGGGCAGGTCGCTCACGGGTTGCACCACCTCCGGTGAGAGACCAGCAGGTTCGGGCACTGGCCGATGAGGTCCTACCGCGATGCTGGCACGTCCCGGGGCGAGACCACAACGGCCGCGCACCCTGTTCGCGCGTCGTACCCGTGCCAGGCCGGCTTCACCTCAGCGCCAGCAGACTTCCGCGGCTACCGGGCGGTGGTCGCTGGCTCGACTCTCGACCACCACGTGCGAGCGGACGAGCAGCGCAGGGTGGACCAGCAGGGCGTCCAGGCGCCGGTCCGGCTCAGCCGCCGGGAAGGTCAACGCTGCCCCCTCGTCCACCAGGCCAGCTGCAAGCACCGCCCACGCCGGGCTGCCGGGCGCGTCGTTGACGTCGGCGCAGAGCACCAGCGGGATGCCAGGGGGCGCGGCCGCACGTACACGGGCCGCACTGTCGAGCCGGGCCTCAGCCTCGAGGTCGAGGTGCGTGCCGGCCACGCACGCCCGCCGACCATCCAGGCGTACGACGAGCCCTGCGGTCGCCCGGCGGTGCAGGCCGGCCCGCTTCGGGAAGACGACGGCGTACGAGGTGAGGACCTCGACCGTAGGCGCAGCCAGTACGCAGTTGCCGGCCGCCCGCTGCCGCGTGACCAGTCGCAGGCCGCAGCGTCGCGCGAGTCGGCGCCGCGAGGTGCGCCAGAGCCAGAGCCGCGGCGCCTCCTGGAGCACGACGACGTCCGGCGACAATGCGCGCACCAGCTCGACGACGCCAGCCTCGTCGTCCCGCAGCGAGCGGATGTTCCAGCTGACGACCCTCATCCTGTCCGTCCTGGCGCGGCGCACAGCCCGCCGGCCACGGGAGCTGGGCCGCTGATCACAGCCACGCCGTCAGGGAGGTCCGCCGAGCGCACCTGGGCGGTCGTCGGGCCCTTGTTGGGTCCGACGATCAGCGCAACAGCAGGACGGCGGACCGTTCGGGCGCGACGACGAGCGTCGCGGCGGCGGCGCAGTCCCGGTCCACGCCAGCCACCCTGCTGTTGCGCCGGTTGCGCCAGGCGCGCGCTGCTCCACGACGGGCAGGAGCGCCCGCAGCGCGATACGGGGGCGCAGCTGACCGGATCACGGCTGCCGGGCCAGGTCGGCCGCGCCAACCAGTCCTGCCTCGTTGCCGAGCTCAGCCAGTCGGATCTGCGCGTGCGGTCGGTAGGGGCCGGCCGTGAGCCGCCGGGCGAACTCCACCCGCGCCGGTGCCAGGAGCAGCTCGCCGGCATCGGCCACGCCACCTCCGATGACGAACAGGCCGGGGTCCAGCAGCGCGGCCAGGTCGGCCAGGCCCCGGCCGAGCCAACGACCCACCTCGGCGAAACAGTCCAGCGCAGCCGGGTCGCCCTCCTGCGCGGCCCGGGTCACGTCCACGGCCTGGATGCCTTCCGGCCGGCCGCGGCCGCGGGCGAGCAGCGCGGCGCCGTACTCATGCTGCACGTCGGCGATCTCGCGGGCCTCGTGCAGCAGGGCGCGACCGGAGCAGTACTGCTCCCAGCATCCTCGCTGCCCGCAGCCGCAGCGCCTGCCGTCCTGGACCACCACGACGTGCCCGAACTCCGCGCCGACTCCGAACCGACCGCGGTACAGCCGGCCGTCCAGGACGAGGCCGCCGCCGATACCGGTGCCAACAGTGACCGCGGCCAGATGCTGCTGGCCGCGCCCGGCCCCGAACCGGTACTCCCCCCACGCCATCGCGTTCGCGTCGTTCTCCACCACGACGGGTAGCCCGATCCGGGCCGACACCTCCTCCCGCAGCGGCTCGTCCCGCCAGGTGAGGTTCGGCGCGAACAGCACGGTCGAGCGCGCGTCGTCGACGAACCCCGCGGCGCCGATGCCGACCCCGACGACGTCGTGGCCCACGCGCAGCTCGTTGACGACATCGGCGATCGTCGCCTCGACGTCATCCGGGTTGGTCGAGGGCGTGGGTCGCCGCGTGCGGCCCAGGATCGTGCCCTGCTCGTCGACCAGGCCGCCGGCGACCTTGGTGCCGCCGACGTCCACGCCGATGGCCAGGGCCATCAGCCCTCCCGCACGTCGATGTGCTGCACCCCGGGCGTACGTCGGGGTGGACCGTCCCCGGGAGCAGGCGCAAGGACGGTCCGCAGCGCGGCCACGAACGACGCTGCTGCATCCAGCAGGTGCGTGACGGTCTCGGGGCCGACCTGGCGAGCCGCTGCGATCGCCTGGCAGACCGGGCAGAGGGTGCACTCCGCCGTGCCGCTGGCCAGATGCTCGCTGTCGAAGCGCGTACGGGCCCAGCCCTCCACGGCGGCGAACAGCCGCGCCGCCTCGTCTGCGGCGGAGCCGACGGGTTCACTCACGGCTGAGGCCACAGGGACGGGTCGGGCTCGAACCGTACGACGAGGCGTCCGCTCACCAGGCGGGCACCGCCGACGGTGCAGCGGCGCAGTGCGCTCGGCAGCTCCAGCAACCGGCGGTGGCCGACGATTGTGACGACCAGCTCGTCACCGCTGCGGGCCAAGTCGACGTCCTCCAGACGGGCGAGCGGCAGCGCGACCGAGAGCAGAAAGCCGTCCCGGTCCCGGGTGACCGCAACCAGCTCCTGGCCCGGGCTCGAGCCGGTCGGGTCGGCGTCGCCGTACAGGGCCGCACCCAGGTCCGTCAGCGCCTCAAGCCCGACCGGTTCGCCTGGTGCATAGATGGACTCGAGCAGTGGAAGTGGCGCGGTGTCCCGGCGGACCGCTTCGAGCTGCTCCTGCTGGGCGGCCACCCAGCCCGCGGTCCAGCCGTCCCCGGACGCGGACGCGGCGAACACGCGGTTGGCGACCAGCCCGTCGACCCGGTAGCCGTACAGGGCCAGCGAGGTGAGGGTCCGGCGGGCCTCGGCCACGACGACCGCCTCGGGTGTGAGCACCAGGCGCACCGAGGTCGTGGGCGCTGTGAGCAGCTCGCGCACCTCGCTGAGCTCGGCGTGCAGTCGGGAGACGGCGTCGAACACACTGTCGTGCGGCACAGCGGGACCGCTGACTCGCGACAGCAGGGGGCGTACGGCGCGCAGGGCTCGCCGCTGGGAGGGGAAGACCTTCTCGACATACCAGCGCAGGGCCTCGGGCAGAGCCAGCAGGCGCAGCGTCTCGCCGGTCGGCGCGCAGTCCACGACGACCAGGTCGAAGCGTCCGGAGGCGACCTGCCGCCGCAGCTCGAGCAGGGCGAGCACCTGTTCGGCGCCCGGCAGCACCGTGAGCTCCTCGGCCTGCAGAGCGTCCACCCCGGCGCGCTCGAGCACGCCGCGCAGGTAGTCCTGCACGTCGCGCCACGTGCGCTCGAAGGCGGCCTGGGTGTCGACCTGCACGGCGTACAGGCCGGTGTCGACCTCGGTCGGCTCGGCCCCGATCGTGACTCCGAAGGCGTCGGCCAGTGAGTGCGCGGTATCGGTGGACAGCACCAGCGTCTTGCGGCCGCGGGCCGCGGCCAGTGCCGCCGTCGCCGCAGCGGTGGTGGTCTTGCCGACGCCCCCCTTGCCGGTGAACAGCAGGACGCGCACGGTGCAGGACTCCTCGACTCGGCGTGACTGCGAGGCTAGCGGAGCGACTCCACCCGCTTCTTGAGCTCCTTGAGCGCCGACTCGATGATCATCTTCTCGGCCTTGCGCTTCATCAGGCCGATCATCGGCACCTTGATCTCCATGGTGAGCAGGTAGGTCACCTTCGTCCCGGACCCCTGCTCGGCGAGGGAGTAGGTGCCGCGCTGCGACTTCTGCAGCTTGGTGGGTTCGGTCAGGTGCCAGGAGACACCGTCGTCCTGCCAGTCGTAGGCGAGGGTGTAGTCATCGCTCATCCCGCTGGCGTTCATGGAGAACTTCGCCCTGGTCGGCCCGTCGGCCCCGGTCTCGAGCACCTCGGCCTTGCTGATCTGGCCGGTCCACTGCGGGTAGGCCTCGAGATCACGGATGACCGCGAGGACGTCGGCGGCAGGCGCGTCGATGGTGATGCTGGAGCTGGCCTGGTCCGCCACTGAGGCCTCCGGGATAACGGCGCTGCCGTGTTGCAGGAGGGCCGGACGCTAGTACTCCAGGGCGTACGGCGTCCCGGTGCCCCGGAAGTGCCCGACGTTGACGCACTCAGTGCGGCCGATGCGCAGCCGCGCCTGCAGTGGCTGGTGCACGTGGCCGAACAGCACGAGGCCCGGCTGGGTGTCCCGGATCGCCTGCAGCGTTGCGGCACTGCCGCGCTCGAACCGCCGGGCCTCCACGTCGTACAGCAGCTCGGGGACGTCGGGCGGGATGTGGCAGGCCAGCACGTCCACGGCCCCGACGGCCGCGACCTTGGCTGCGTAGTCCTCGTCGGAGATCTCATGCGGCGTGCGCATGGCGGTCGTGAGGCCGCCACCGACGAATCCCCATGTCCGACCGCCGATCTCGGCGGTCTGCCCATCGAGCACGGTGTGACCGGCCCGCTGGTGCTCCGGCCAGAGCGAAGGCAGGTCCACGTTGCCGTACGTGAGGTAGGTCGGTTCCGGCATGACGGCGAACAGCGCGGCGTACTGCTCACCGACCTTGCGGGCGATCGCCTCGCGCGGATCCTCGCCGAGCCCCTCCCACAGGGAGCGGGACCACTCCCGGGCCTGGTCGAACTGCCGGGCGGTACGCAGCTGCACCAGCCGCCGCGCAGCCGGCTCGCCGAACAGCTCAGCAAAGATCCCGCCGCTTGCGTCGGCGTAGTCCAGGAACAGCACCAGGTCGCCCAGGCAGACCAGCACGTCGGCCCCGTCAGAGGCGCGGGACAGCGCCTCGACGCTGCCGTGGACATCGCTCACCACGTGGACCCGCACCCTTTGGACCTTAGAGGTCAGGGGCTCAGGAGGCGCAGTGGGCTCAGGGCGCTCAGGGTGCTGCGGGGGACGCCGGTACGGAGGTGGCGACCGGTGCGGGAGCGCCGCCGGGGCCGGACGGGCCGGCAGCGGGCGGCCGGTGGGTGAGGAGCAGGGTGAGTACCGCCAGCGGCACGACGACGGCGAGCACCACGCCGACCGCCAGCAGCAGCCCCTGCGCGCGCCCCAGCCGGCCGAGGTCCCCGACCCCCGGCAGGACGAGCAGCGGCGCCTCGTCGTCGCGTACCGCAGCCAGGAAGCTCGCACCGCAGGTACCGCAGTCATCGCGCTGGTAGTGGTTTGCGGCCTGGCAGCGCGAGCAGGGCCAGCCCGGCCCATCACCCACGACTGCAGCGGGGGCGGCGGAAGGGCCGGGTAGAGGGGCGGCGGGGGAAGCGGCGGCGCGCCGGTCGGCGAAGCACAGGGTGCACCACGGCGCACCCGGACGCAGAGACGCACCGCAGGCCGGGCAGGCGGTCGCGGGGGGCGGCGTACCGAGGTCGACTCCCACCCCGGAGTCCTCGGCAGGAGCGCGCCGGTCCTGAACCCAGGTGCCTGCCGTGGCGCCGGCACCGCGCTAGGTTGACGGCCCGCGCGCACCCGCCGGCGCAGCGCGGTTGCAGCACACGAGGAGCCCGCAGGTGCAGGAGTACTCCACCCCACAGATCGTCGAGGTCGACGAAAGCTCTGCCCTGCCGGACGCGGTCTTCTCGCACGCTGACGGTGCACCCGACGACATCGTGTTCACCCGCAAGGTCGACGGGCGCTGGGCTCCGGTCACCGCCAAGGAGTTCGCCACCGAGGTGCGTTCGTTGGCCGCCGGCCTGACCGCCTCCGGCGTGCAGGCCGGCGACCGCGTCGGGCTGATGAGCAAGACCCGGTACGAGTGGACGCTGGTGGACTACGCGATCTGGACGGCAGGCGCGGTGACCGTCCCCGTCTATGAGACCAGCTCAGCCGAGCAGGTCTCGTGGAACCTCGGCGACTCCGGCGCGGTCGCGGTCGTGCTCGAGGGCTCGGGCCACCAGGCCGTGTTCGACGCCGTACGCGATCAGCTGCCGGACCTGGTGGGCTCGTGGCAGATCGACGCGGGCGGACTGGAGGAGCTGGCCGCCGCCGGGCGCGAGGTGGCCGACAGCGAGCTGACCGCCCGGCGCGCGACCCTGACGACCGACAGCCTGGCCACGATCATCTACACCAGCGGTACGACGGGACGGCCCAAGGGCTGCGAGCTCACCCACGGCAACCTGCTGGGTAGCGGCCGGTCGGCCAGCGCGGTGCTGCCCGAGCTGTTCCGCCCCGGCGGCTCGACGCTGCTGTTCCTGCCGCTCGCGCACGTGTTCGCCCGGCTCATCCAGGTCGGCTGCGTGGAGAGCGGCGCCCGGATGGGGCACACCAGCGACATCAAGAACCTGCTGCCGGACTTCGCGACCTTCCAGCCGACCTTCATCCTGTCCGTACCGAGGATCTTCGAGAAGGTCTACAACACCGCCAAGCAGCGGGCGCACGGCGACGGCAAGGGCAAGGTGTTCGACCTGGCCGAGTCCGTCGCCATCGCCTACAGCACAGCGCTGGACAACGGGGGCGCAGGGGTCCTGCTCAAGGCCCAGCACGCGCTGTTCGACAAGCTCGTCTACGCCAAGCTCCGGGCGGCCCTTGGCGGCCAGGTGGCGTACGCGGTGTCCGGTGGCGCGCCGCTCGGCGCCCGGCTCGGCCACTTCTTCCGCGGTGTGGGGATCACCATCCTGGAGGGCTACGGGCTCACCGAGACCACCGCGGCCGGCACCGTCAACACCCCGGCCCATCTGAAGATCGGCACGGTCGGTCGGCCGTCCCCCGGTGTCACCGTCCGCATCGCCGACGACGGGGAGATCCTGATGACCGGAGAGCACGTCTACCGCGGGTACTGGCAAAACGCCGCCGCGACGCAGGAGACCAAGGGCGACGGGTGGTTCCACTCGGGCGACATCGGCGAACTCGACGCGCAGGGCTTCGTCAAGATCACCGGTCGCAAGAAGGAGCTCATCGTCACTGCGGGCGGCAAGAACGTCGCGCCCGCCGTGCTGGAGGATCGGCTCAGGGCGCACCCGCTGATCAGCCAGTGCCTGGTCGTCGGCGACCAGAAGCCGTTCATCGCCTGCCTGGTCACGATCGACGCCGAGGCGCTCGCCCCGTGGGCCACGGCCAAGGGCACCTCGACGGAGGTGGCGGACCTGGTCGAAGACCCGGGCCTGCTGGCCGAGGTGCAGGCCGCGGTCGATGAGGCCAACAAGGCCGTGAGCAAGGCCGAGGCGATCCGCAAGTTCACGATCCTGCCGCTGGACTGGACCGAGGAGGGCGGCCAGGTGACACCGTCGCTCAAGCTCAAGCGGTCGGTGGTCATGAAGGAGAACGCCAGCGAGGTCGAGGCGCTGTACTCCAGCGGCGGCCGGGACTGAAGCCGGTCACCGGAACCGCCGACGTAGGACCATGACCGTGGACGCCGATGGGGCCATGGGCGCCGCGGAACCGGTCCTGCTGGCATCCTCGCTGGTCGTGGACTTCGGCGAGGTACGGGCCGTGGACGGCTTCGACCTCTCGGTCGGGGCTGGTGCATCGGTGGCCCTGGTCGGCCGCAACGGGGCCGGCAAGTCCACGACGATGCGGGTGCTCGCCGGCGTCCTGCCGGCGACCTCGGGCACCGTCCGGGTGAGCGGTGTCGAGGCGTCGAGGGACCCGGCCGGCGTACGAGCCGCGGTCGGCTACTGTCCGGACGTCGGCGGTCTCGTGCCGCGGGCCACCCCCTGGGAGCACCTGCAGCTCGCCGCCCGGCTAGGCGGGATGACCGACTGGCAGGACCGGGCCGGTGACCTGCTCGAGCGCTTCGACCTGACCGGCGCGGCCGACCGGGTCACGGCCGGCTTCTCGCACGGCATGGGGCGGCGCCTGTCGGTGGTGCTGGCCGCGTTCCACGGCCCCCGGCTGCTGCTGCTCGACGAGCCGTTCGACGGCGTCGACCCGCTCGGGGTGGACGCGACCCTGACCGTCGTACAGCAAGCGCTGGCCGGCGGCGCCGCCGTCCTGCTCTCCACCCACCTGCTGCACCTGGCGGTCCAAGCCTGCCAGGAGGCGGTGGTCCTTCGCGGCGGGCGCGTCGTCGGTGCTGCCCCGGCTGTCGAGCTCACGGGCGACGCGGACCGTGACCGCTACCGCGCCCTGATCTCGTGAGCGATCTCAGGGGCGCCGACCCACGTAGCGGTCGCCACCACGCGGTGACCCGGTGAGCGGGCGCACGCTGCCCGGGGCGTTCGCACAGCTGCGCGGACTGCTCGCGCTGCGTTGGCAGCTGGTCCGCACACCGGGGGTGAAGCTCGCGAGCTGCCTCGGCGCCCTGGCCCTGCTGGAGCTACTCGTACTCTCCGGCGGCAGCACCGCCGACCTCGCCGCCGCTGCCCTGGCGACTGTCCGGGAGCTCGCGCCACAGGCTTTCCTGGGTTTCGGGGTGCTCGCCGTGATCGCGCCACTAACCGCGGGCGGTGGTCACGAGATCGTCCCGCCGGACCAGCTGGTGGCCTTCCCCGTCCGCCCGCGCACCCAGTTCTTCGGCGGCCTGGTCCTCGCGCCCGTCAACCTCGTCTGGCTCCTGCAGCTGCTGCTCCTGGTCGCCGTCACCGGAGCCCTCACGGCCGGCCGGAGCGGCTGGCCCGGCGCGCTGACGACGGCGGCGTACGTCGTGGCCCTCACCGTCCTGGGCCAGGCGATGGCGTGGGCGGTGGCCGGCGCGCGACAGACCCGGCGCGGCCGGCAGGGCGTCGCAGCCGTCGCGTCCCTCCTGCTAGCGGCGGCCGTCGTCCTGGTGAAGGCCGGCGCCGGCCCGGCGTTGCTGCACCGCAGCCCGACCCGCACCGTCGTCAGCGCCGTCGCCGACGCTCCGGCCGGCCGCTGGGCCACGACGACCGCGGTCCTGTTGCTGCTCGTGGTGCTCGGCCTGCTCGCCGGAGCCCGCGCCTGCGCCTGGGCCCTGCGCCGACCAGGCGATTCCGGGGCCACGAGCAGCACCCGGGCCGTACGCCGGCGACCGGGCCGCCGCTCGGCGCTGGGCGAGCTCGTCGCCCTCGACCGGGCCAGCGCCTGGCGCGCGCCCGCACTCCGGCGGGGCGCCCTCGTGCTCGCGGTCCTGCCCGGGCTCGTCGCAGCCGGCGCAGCGGTGCCGTGGGAGTCACTCGTCGTGCTGCCCGGACTGGTGGCGGCCGGCGCCGGGCTGCTGTTCGGCGTCAACGCCTTCTGCCTCGACGGCTCCGGCGCCCTGTGGTTGGCCTCGCTCCCCCACGACCCGCGGCTGGTCCTGCAGGCCAAGACCCTCGTGCTCACCGAGACCGTCGCAGCCGCAGCGCTACTCGCTGGCGTATCCGGCTCGCTGCGCAGCCCCGGCCTGCCGACGGCCGCCGAGCTGTCGGCCGTGGTGACCGGTGGCGTGACGTGCACCGTCGTCGTCGTCGCGACCTGCCTGTCATTGTCGGTACGACGCCCGCACCGGGCCGACCTCGCCGGGCCACGCGACGCCGTCGCCCCGTCCGGCGCCCTCGCCCTGGCCAGCGCCCGGCTCGCCATCCCTACCGGCCTGGTCGGGCTCGCCCTCGAGGGCGCCGCGCGTTCCGGTGCCTGGCCGCTCCCGCTACTGGTCGCGACCCCGGTCCTCGCCCTGTCCGCCTGGTCGCTGCGCCGCTCCCTCTCGCAGTACGCCGACCCCGCCGTACGCGCCCGGGTCGTCCTGGTCGTCTCAGCCGGCTGAGCGCCGTGCCGTGGTTGTGAAGATCGTCGTGCGCAATCTGGGTCGGAGCCGAGCGCAGCCGGGCCCCCGAACCCACACGACGATCTTCACGACCGGCGTACGCCCACCCTCGTGCGCCGCGGCACGGTCGTGAAGATCGTTGTGTGGCCGGGGCGGGTGCGAAGGCGCGCGGCTCAGCCGGACAACAGCTGCCGCAGCCGGCCGGCCATCACGTCCCAGCGCCACTGCTGCTCGACCCAGGCCCGGCCGGCCGTTCCCATGGCAGCCGCCTGCGCGGGGTCTGCGAGCAGGTCGCCCACAGCTCGGGCCACCTGCTGGACCGACGTCCCGTCGACCACTAGGCCGGTCTCGCCGTCGCGTACTGCGTCGGGTGAGCCACCGGAGCGCCCGGCCACCACCGGCAACCCGCTGGCCGAGGCCTCGAGGTAGACGATGCCGAGCCCCTCGACCTCCAGCCCGGCCCGACGCGTACGGCAGGGCATCGCGAACACATCGCCCGCGTCGTAGTGCGCCGGCAGCTCCTCCCACGGCACCGAGCCGGTCAGCACCAGGTCGTCCGAGACGCCCACGTCAGCGGCCAGCCGACGCAGCCGTGGTGCGTCCGGCCCGCCGCCGACGCACAGCAGGGCGACGCCGGGGACCCGGCGCTGCAGCAGCGGGAGCGCCCGCACCAACATGTCCTGGCCCTTGCGCGGAACCAGCCGGGACACGCAGACCACGACCGGCCGGTCCGCCAGCCCCAGGCGATGGCGTACGGCCTCGCCGCCCGCCCCCGGCCGGAAGGCCGAGGTGTCCACGCCGCTGGACAGCTGCTCGAGCCGGGTGCCCGGCAGGGCCGGGGCGAGCCGGCGGCGGGTGTACTCCCCCAGGTAGGTCATGACGTCCACGCCGCGACCGGCCCGGCCGAGCACCTGCCGGGCGATCGGCAGCGCGGCCCAGCCGACCTCGTGGCCGTGGGTGGACGCGATCGCGCGCGCGAGCCGCAGCGACGGGGCCAGCAGCGCCAGAGGGGCCGCGGCACCGAACCAGACCCGGTCGCACCCCTCGGCGCGGGCGACCTGCCGGGCCCTGCGCAGCACGTCCGGCAGGGGGAGCATCAGCGACCCGGGATGCCGCACCACCGGGAACGGCTGCCCCGCGTCGTACGCTGCCGCGCCCGGCCAGGCCGGCGCGTACACGACGATCTCGCCGTTGGGCTGGCGAGCGGCGAGGGACTGTACGAAGGCCTGGATCCCGCCTGGCCGGGGGGGGAAGTCGTTGGTGACGACCAGGGTCCTCACGGGCGTGGAAGCGGCTGCGGGTGCAGCCGGGCCCAGGCGCGGGCCAGGGCGATCCGCTGCGGGGTACTGGGATGGTCGAAGAACAACGCGTAGACGACCGGGCCGGGTTCGAGGGTGGACAGGCCGGCCACAGCCAGACCTTGCTGGCTGCTGATGAACGTCGGGACGTCCCCGGTCAGCTCCAGCGAGTGGATGTCCGCGCGGGCCTCGATGTGCCGGCTGACCAGTTCGGTCAGCGGCGAGCTCGCGAAGGTCGTCACCGCGGACAGCAGCAGCACCAGTGGGAGCACGCGCGGGTCGCCCGGACCGCTCGCCCCGGCCCGGCGCAGCAGCGGCCCCCACTGCAGCAGCAGGTAGAGGCCGCAGACCCCGGCCGCGGCACCGAGGGCCCCGATGACGGTCCCGTGCAGGACGTCCTGACGCTTGGCGTGGCCCAGCTCGTGTGCGACCACGAGCTCGACCTGCCGCGGCGACTCCGAGCGCAGTAGCGTGTCGTACAGGACGACCCGGCGGGTGGAGCCGTAGCCACTGACGTAGGCGTTCAGCGACGTCGTTCGGCGAGAGGCATCGGCGACCAGCACGTCGCGTACGGGGACCTGGTCGCGGGCGGCGAGGGCCAGCAGGTCGGTGCGCAGCTGACCCGCGGCCAGCGGCGTGAAGGAGTTGAAGGCCGGCTCGACGACGACGGGGTAGACGAACGAGCCCACCAGCACCAGCGCCGCCGCCGTCGCACCGCCCCACGCCCACCAGGTCCTCGGGGCCCGGCGGGCCAGGGCGACCACGACCAGCAGGACCAGCGCGGTCGTGCCGGCAGCGATGCCGAGCCCCTTGAGCTGGTCCACGAGCCATCCGGGCCAGTTCTGCGTGGACAAGCCGTAGTCCCGCAGCACCTGCTCGGCCCGCGCGTCCAGCGGCAAGGTCCCCAGCCGCCCGACCGTGAGTACCGCGGTCACGCCGAGCACCACCTGCCAGCCCCAGCCGCCGCCGAAGGGCCGGGCGACGGCCGTGACGAGCCGGGCGCCGAGCCGGGTCAGCCCGAGTACCGCGGCGAGGCCCAGCGACAGGGCCAGTGCGGCGTACGCCGCAGGATGGATCTGGCTGTGGAAGGCGCGCTCACGGGCCAGTTGGGCAGCGGTGAAGTCGCGGGTCACCTGTACCTGCGGGTGGGCGCCGGGAAGCACCGGGAACGGCACGGTGACCAGCACGACGACGACCACCGCGAGCAGCAGCAGGAGCAGGGCGGCAGCGGGGGCCTGCCTGCTCACGCCAACTCGCGGCGCAGGTCAGCGACCCACGCGGCGGTGAAGGCCTGCCGCGAGGTGTGCAGCTGGGAGGCCAGCGCCCGCTCGAAACTGCCAGGGCGAGTGCCCCGGCCGGCCTCGCGGTAGAGCCGCAGCAACCCGTCCTGGCCGTACGTTCGGGCGAGCAGCATGGCCGCAAGCCAGGACTGCTCGTAGGCCTGCGCCAGCTCCCCGGAACTGCCGTCGAACGCGCGGTCCGGGGGCAGCGCTGAGGGGAACCGACCGGCGCGGACGTCGGTCTGCAGCTCCCTGGCCGTCACCGCCAGCGGTACGTCGACGTCCCGGTAGCCGACGTAGTCCGCTAGGCCCTCGACCAGCCAGGTCGGCACCTGTGGCCCGGTGGCCTGCCGGCTCGCCACGTGCGTGACCTCGTGCGTCAGCACCACCCGCCGACCGAGCGGGCCGAGCCGGCCGAACGTCGCGGGATTGACCAGCACCCGGTCACCCACCGGGTGGTAGCCCCCCTGCGGGCTGGTCAGCTCGGCCGTGGCCACCGCGGCGATCTGGTCGAGGGCCCCGGCGCCGGGCACGATCCGGGCCAGCTCGTCCTGCGTGGCGGGCGCGAGCAGGACGACCCGCTGGGCCCACCCGGTGCCCCATACGGCCGTCACCCGCGGTACGGCCGCATCCGCCTCATGGACCAGCGTGCCGACCAGTGTCGCGTTCCCGGGATGCGCCAGCACGAGACAGCTTGCGCCGCGCGTCGCCACGACGGGCCCCCCGTCCCACAGGTCCCGGGCGGTCCTTCGGCCCTCCGCGGCGAAGTCGTCGTCGGCACCGACGTACCAGCGTCCGGCGCGCTGCACGAAGGTGAGGAACTGCCGCTGCTCGCTCGCCGCGGCCTCGAAGCCGGTCAGCCGGTAGCGCAGCACCACGTCCGGCGCCCACCAGGTGCCGTACCGGCGGTCCAGGGACGGGTGCGGACCGCGCGCGTGCGCGGTGTCCAGCTCGTAGCTCCAGGACGCCAGCGGTACGTCGTGCAGCGCGGCCACCAGGTGGGCCTGCCGCTGCCGGAAGCCGGTGGCTCGGGGGTCGACGGTGGCCAGGAAGGCCGAGGCGTCGTGCTGCCGCACGGCCCGCGCCCGGTCGGCGAGCAGTTGCCGCACGGCCGCGGTCCGGTCTATTGCTGCAGGCCGGCCACGAGTGATCGCCCTGGTGACGCCGGGCCGGCTGTGGGCCACCGCCGTTGGAGCGGGCACCGAACGCTCGCCGCCGGCAGCAACCGACAGGCCGAGGGCGAACTCGAGCACCGCTGCCACGGCCAGCAGCCGTACTGGCCACGTCAGCACACGGGCGGAGCTCGGCACGTCGCCGATCGTAGGTCGAGCTCCTGGCTCAGCGCTCGTCCGGCTCGTCGGCCGTCCGCGAGGTGGACAGCAGGACGTCCGCCCAGCCGGGGACCGCAGCCCGGCCCCGGGCCGCAGGTCGGGCCGGACGGCCCTCACGCTTCGCGACCGGTGCCGGCGCGGGCGGTAGGTGCGGGGCCGGCGGGGCTGGGGCTGCAGCCGGGGGCATCGGCGCTGCGGAAACCGGCGGGGGCGGCAACGCTGGCGCGGCAGGACGTGGCGGTGCCTCGACCTGGGCGAGCGCGGCGGAGGCCGGGTCGGAGGGCGTGACGCGGCGCGTCATCGGGTCGTACACCCAGGAAGCGCTCGCGTAGCGGTCGGCAGCGACATAGGCGACCTGGACCGTCCAGCGGCCGTCGGTACTGCGAAAGGTGGACCAGGCCACGCTGTCCAGCCGTACGCCCGGGGTCTGCTCCAGGGCTCGGTCGACCGCTTCGCCGAGCGGCAGAACTGAGGACCCGAGGCGCGTCCGGGCCAGCACCGTGGCCCTGGCCGCCTCGAGTACGCGTGCCATTTCCGACAAGACAGGCCCCGAGAACCTGTCGATCTTGGTGATGGGGACGCCGGCGGAGCTGGCGATCTGCTCGGCCGACTCCCCGGCGCGCAAGCGGGACTGGATGTCCCTGGGGGTGAGGGACGCCCGCACGGGCAAGCCGGGGCGCGGCAGGTCTCCGCGCACGGCTGCGGCGAGCCGTGCGTCCAGGGCGACCTGGAAGCCACCCGGACCGCCGTCGGGGCTCGTCCCGAGCACGACGTAGCGACCGTCTTCGCTCAGTGCGATGACGTGCAGCTCTTGCACGTGTCCTCCCTTTCCCACCGCTCAGCCGGCGACTGCCCCAGGCAAGCCAGGTCCAGTATGCGGCAGCCCGAGCGGCACGAGCCGAAGGCGGGGCACCAGCCCGCTGTCGGCGAGCACGTCCAACGCCCGGCGCTCCGCGGCGTCGACGTCAACCAGGCCCGGTGGTCCCCCGAGCAACACGGTCACGACGCAGTCGTCGCACGCGAGGTCACGCATCGCGCACCCGTCACAGTCGATGAGCACAGCTGCCTCCTGCAGGCTCCCTGCCGGCCAGGTGCCGACCTGCAGAACGGTAGGGAGGTGGTCCGACACAAACGCCTCAGGCGCGGTCCAGCAATCGCAGCAGCGCGACCGACGGGACCGCATGCGCGCCGCACCGGCGCGCTCCGTCGGCGACCTCGCGGTCGCTGGACACCATCACCAGGGGCCGCCCCGGTGGCTCGTGCCGGACGAGGCGGAGCAAGACGTCGTCCGCGGTCTCTCCGGCCCGGCTGAACAGCAGCCGCACCGCGCGCGCGGCCGCTACCGGTACCGGAGCAACCCGCTCCACACCATCGAAGACCAGCGTCACCTCCGCGCCGGTGCGCGCAGCCAGTGCTCCGAGCCCGGCGAGCAGCCGGCCACGCTGGGCCTCCAGCGGCAGGCTGGCCCAACCGCTCTTGGTCACGTTGTAACCGTCGACCAGCAGGTGCGTCATGGGGACCGCGAGCAGAGCGTGGAGCAGCGCCGGGTCATCGTCGCTACGGCCCTGCAGCGGCGGGTCCGCGGGCTGCTCCGGCCGGGCGTACTGCTCCACCAGTGAGTCGGCAGGGCGCCCGGCGGCCGGCGGCAGGGCCAGCTCCCGCCGCAGCCCCTGGGCGGCGCCGAGCAGGGCATCCAGGAGCAACCGGAGCCGCAGCTGATCGTCGTGGCGGCCCTCGCGCGCCGCCTGCCGCACACCGGTGGCCGCACCCTCAGCGGCTGCCAGTCGGTCGCGCAGCAGGTCGCGCTCGGCCGCCGCCGAGATCGACAGCGCCGCCAGCTCCGCCCGTGCCTGGGCGAGGGCCACTTCCGCCGAGCGTTGCGCCAGCTCCGCCCGGCCGGCGCGGCTGCCCAGCTCGCGCACCTTGCGCTGGAGGGCGACCGTGTCACCGGCCGTCGCCGCCGCCGCCGCCCGGGCCCGTTCGCGTTCGGACCGGCTCGACACCCGGACCGCTTCGAGCTGTTCGGTGAGCCGCTGCACCGCGTCGAGGGAGGAGTTGCCGGCGGCCTGCTCAGCTCGGCTGACGAGCTCGGCCGCGGCGCGGTCGACGTAGGAGGTCCAGTCACTGGGCCGCAGCAGGTACGCCACGGCCGCTAGCTCCTCGACGGGCGCAGCGGGAACAGGCGTTCCAGTCAGGACGGCCTCGGCCGTCTCGGGCAGTGTCGTACGCGCCCACTCACCGACCTGCTGGCGGAACACCGGGTCCCGCTCCAACGCCGCCGCCAGGGCGGCCGCGCCCAGCCGGGCCCGCCTACCGGGCGTGAAGCGGGCGACCGCCCGCAGCGCAACCGGCACGTCGTCGGGCGGGATCGAGCCCAACCGCGCCGCCGCCAACGCCACCACCCGGTCCCGTACCGCGATCGGCAGCATCATCAGGTGCCCGGCCGTGGCACGACCTCCACGGCGTCGACGGACGAGCACCAGCGGCAGGACACCTGCTCGACGATGTCGCTGAGCAGTTCGCGCTGCTCGACCGACGGCTCCCCCGACAGGTCCACATGGACGTACTCCCGGGCCCGGGTGGTACGGGTGACATCGAAGCGGGTCAGGTTTCCGCACCGCCCACAGCGCCAGCGGGACCCGGCGTCGGGTTGGGGCACGGGCACCTGCCGAGCCTAGCGAGCAGGACGTCTCCTGCGGCCCGTCCCAGGACCGGCGCGAAGACCTCAGGCATCCGGGCCGGCTGGCCGATGCACAGGCGTCGGGGCAAGCCATCCTGGGGCATGGACCGAACACCTCATGAGAGCGTGGGGTCGCACAGTCCACACCGAGCCGAAGGGGTAGCGCGTGCCAGGCACAGCAGAACGGCCGGCGCGGCTGGGCGGTCGGCGCCGTCTGTGGCGTTGCGCCGGCGTCCTGGCGGCGGCCTCGGCGCTGGTGCTGATCAGTGCGCCGGGCGCTAGTGCGCACCCACTGGGCAACTTCACCGTCAACCACTACGACGGGCTGCACCTGTACGCCGACCACGTGACCGACCGCGGGATCGAGGACGTCGCGGAGATCCCGACCCTGCAGCGACAGGGCCTGATCGACACCGACGGCAACGGCCGGCTCAGCGACGCCGAGCGGGCGGCGTACGCCGGACGTCAGTGCCAGGACATGGCGCGGTCGGTCTCGGTGGTCGTCGGTGGCCGGCGGGTGCCGTTCACCGTGACCTCGAGCAGCTACGTCGAGCGACCCGGCGCGATCCACCTGACCGCGGCCCGCCTGGAGTGCGAGCTCACCGGGCCGGCCGAGGTGTCGGGCCGGACCGGGGTGCAGGTCGACAGCTCCTGGGACGGAGCAGGTGTTGGCTGGCACGAGATCACCGCGGTCGGCAACGGCGTGGCGCTGAACCGCTCACCGTTCCAGGCGAGCAGCATCAGCGAAGAGTTGCGGAGCTATCCCAACAACCTGCTCAGCTCGCCGGTCGACGTCCGCAGCGGCTCCTTCGACGTCACGCCGGGCGCCGGCACCTCGACCTACCAGGCGGCCAAGGACCTGCCGGTTGCCGGCTTCCTGGTCCGCAAGCTCAACGGCCTGGCCACCGCCTTCAACGACACCGTCGGGACCAAGCACCTCACCCTGGGTGTCGGGCTGCTCGCCATCGTGCTGTCGGTGCTTCTCGGCGCCGGCCACGCCTTTCTGCCCGGCCACGGCAAGACCATCATGGCGGCCTACCTGGTCGGTCGCCGCGGGCGGCTGCGGGACGTCGTGACCGTCGGCGCGACCGTGACGATCACCCACACCGCCGGCGTTCTCGTCCTCGGGCTGGCGATCTCCACCACGTCGGCCTTCGCCCCGACGGCCGCTGAGCAGTACCTCGGCGTGGTGTCCGGCCTGATCGTGGCGGGCGTCGGTGTCGGGCTGCTGGTCTCGGCCCTTCGACGACGCCGTACGCCTGGAGTGGCCGGCGCGCTGAGGGTCGCCCCTGACGTAGGAGAGGTCGTCCACGAGCTCCACCTGGACGCGCTGGACGCGGTGCCCGCCGCGGCCGTGCTGCACCTCGAGGGGGGCAGCGACGTGGCGGTCCTTGCCCCGGCGCCGAGCCACCCGCACAAGCACGACCACCCGCATGAGCACGACCACGCGCATGAGCACGACCACCCTGACGGGCACGGCCACCCTGACGAGCACGACCACCCGCGCGAGCACGACCCCGCGCACGAGCACGCGCCGGACGCTCTGAAGCACGGCGGTCACGAGCAGGCCGGTCACGAGCACGGGCATCACGAGCACAACGGGCCCGGGCGAGCGGTCCCGGTCCACGACCACGGACCGGGCGGCCACAGCCACGGGCTAGGGCGCCGGCACAGCCACACCCCCTCCGAGGGCGGCTTCTCACGGGGTGGCCTGGTCGGGCTCGGCGTTGCCGGTGGCCTGGTGCCTAGCCCGTCCGCCCTGCTCGTCCTGCTGGCCGCGACCGCTCTCGGCCGTACCGTCTTCGGCGTCGTGCTGGTGCTCGGGTACGGCCTCGGCATGGCCGCCGCGCTGTCTGCCGCCGGGCTGCTGCTCGTCAAGCTGCGCGGGCGCCTGGACCGGTACGCCGACAGCCCGCGGCTCGCCCGCGCGGAGAAGGTGCTCGCCGCGCTGCCGGTGCTCACTGCACTGCTGGTGCTGGCCGTCGGCACCGGCCTGGTCCTGCGCGCCATCGGCGGCACGGTGTGAGGCGGGCATCCCAGGTCGTGCTGGCGGGGTCGGCCGTGGTCGCCCTCGTGGTCGGGGTGTTCGCCGTCGGCTCGCTCGGCGGCGCACGCAACGGTGGGAAGGCCGAACCGTCCAGCAGCGTCCCCGCCCAGGCCGCCGCCCCCACCAGCCTGCTCACCAAGGGCATCACAGCCGCGCAGCGCACCCTCGCCATGAACCCCAAGGACTACGCGACCTGGGCCGACCTCGGTCTGGGCTACGTCCAGCAGGCCAAGGCGACGGTCGACCCGAGCTACTACGGCAAGGCCGAGGGCGCCGTCACCCGCTCGTTGTCGCTGAACACCACCGAGAACTTCAAGGGCTGGGGGGCGCGCGCCGCGCTCAAGGCAGCCGAACACGACTTCCGCGCCGCCCGGGACGCCGCGCTGCGGGGCATCAAGATCGACGGGTACAACAGCGTGCTGTACGGCGCCCTCGGTGACGCCTACACCCAGCTCGGCGAGTACGACAAGGCCGCTGCTGCCATCGACAAGATGAACCAGCTGCGGCCCGGCGTCTCCTCGTTCACCCGGGCGTCGTACGTCTTCGAGCTGCGCGGCAACGTCCCCCGGGCCCGGGCAGCCCTGGAGCAAGCCCTGAGCGATACCTCAGACCCGGGCAACATCGCCTTCACCCAGAACTACCTCGCCGAGCTGGCTTTCAACTACGGCGGGGACGCCAAGGGCGCCCTGCAGCACTTCCAGGCCGGCCTGCTGGCCGATCCCAGCGACAAGACCCTGCTCGCCGGCAAGGCCAAGGCCGAGGCCGCCCTCGGCCAGACCAAGCAGGCCCTCACCGACTACCGCACCGTCGTGAGCACCGTTCCTCAGCCCCAGTACGTGCTGGAACTGGCCGAGCTTGAGCAGTCCCTGAACAACCCGGACGCCAAGCGGCAGTACGCCCTGTTCCACACCGAGGAGCAGCTGTTCATCGCCAACGGCGTCACCCTCGACGTGGAGCCGACCCTGTTCGAAGCCGATCACGGCAACCCGGCCAAGGCCCTGCAGTACGCCGCCGCCGGCTGGAAGGTGAGGCCGTTCCTGGAGATGGCCGACGCCTACGCCTGGGCGGAGTACGTCAACGGGCACTACCCGGCGGCGATGGCCTGGGCCGAAAAGGCGTCCTCGACGGGCTGGCGCAACGCGCTTTTCCTGTACCACCGCGGCATGATCGAGAAGGCGATGGGTCAGACCGCGGCGGCCAGGACCGACCTGCGCGCCTCGCTGGCGGTGAACCCGCACTTCAACGTGCTGCAGGTCCCGATGGCGCGCTCCACCCTCGCCTCGTTGCACTGATCTCACCAAGATCTTCAGCAGATCCCCAGCATCCCGGTGCTGGGGATCTGCGGTGGAGCAGGGCCGGCTGAGTGCCTCAGCTCAGGATGTCCTTGCGGCTGAAGTGCCGAAAGGCCAGCAGCAGCGGCCCGACGACCCACGGGACGAGTTCCAGCAGTCCCGTGGTCATCTGGCCGGTGTCGACGGGGTCGCGCAGCAGATCCAGCCAGGCCAGCCAGTAGTGCGTCGGGAGCCCGTTGCGCACCGCGCCCAGGGCCGACACCTGGTCCAGGATCTCCGAGACTACCACGAGCACCACTGCCCCGCCCACGGCCGACAGCGGCGCGTCGGTGAGAGTGGAGAACCAGAAGGCCAAGGCGACGACCACCGCCTGGGTGGCCACGACATAGGCGGTGCCCAGGGCCAGGCGGGACAGCCCCGTGTTGACGCCCAGCGCGCCGGCCAGCGGTGTCTGGACCGAGGACCAGCCGAAGGCCACTGCTCCCATGGCAAGGGAGGCGAGCGGAACGAGCACGACGGCGGCTGCGGCGTACGCCGAGGCGACCAGCAGCTTGGTCCGCAACAGCCGCGACCGTGGGATGGGCCGGGTCAGCAGGTACCGCAGCGAGCCCCACTGCGCCTCGCTGGCGACGGAGTCCCCGGCGAACAGGGCCACGACGACGACCAGCAGGAACTGCGAGGTCGCCAGCAGCATGAACAACGCGAAGTTCAGCCCACTGGAGGAGGCGACGTCCACGAGCCCAGGCGAACCGCCGCGGTCGGAGGTCCCCGGGCCGCCGTTGACGACCAGCGCGATCAGCACCACGACCGGGATCGCGACCAGCGCCAGGAATGCGTACAGGGTCCGCCGCCGCTTGGCCTGCCGGCGGGCTTCGACACCGATCACCGGGACAACGCGGTCATGACGCGCCCTGGCCCAGCAGCTCGAGGAAGACGTCCTCGAGCCGGCGGCGGCTGGACAGTCCCTCGACCGCAACGCCGTGCTGGACGAGCGCGGCGACCAGCGCCGAGCGCGGGGCGCCGTCGAGGTCCACCACCAGCCCGCCGTCCACGACCTCGACGCTGCGGACCCCGGGCACGGCGCGTACGACGGGGAGCGCCTCCTCGATGGAGGCGACTTCGAGCCGGACCAGGCCGTCGCCGGAGAGCACCTCGGCGAGCGTCCCGGACGCGACGACCTTGCCCCGGCTCATGACCGCGACGTGCGAGCAGGTCTGCTCGACCTCGGCCAGCTGGTGGCTGGAGACCAGGACCGTCCGGCCGGTCGCGGCGATGCGCTGCACGACCTCGCGCACCTGCTTGATCTGCGGCGGGTCCAGGCCGTTGGTCGGCTCGTCGAGCACGAGCAGGTCCGGTCGGCCGAGCATGGCCTGCGCGATGGCGAGCCGCTGCCGCATCCCCTGGCTGTAGGTGCGGACCGGCCGGTCCACCGCGTCGCCGAGCCCAGCGATGTCAAGCGCCTCCTCGACGTAGGACCCCGCCATGGAGCGGGCGGTCGAGGTCCAGTACAGCTGCAGGTTCTCCATACCGGTGAGGTGCGGGAGCAGCCCCGGTCCCTCGATGAACAACCCGACCCGCGACAGCACCGCCGCGCCCGAGCGCACCGGACGGCCGAACAGGCGTACCTCGCCCTCGGTCGGCGCGATGAGCCCGGCCAGCATGCGCAGCGTCGTGGTCTTGCCCGAGCCGTTGGGCCCCAGCAGGCCGAGCACCTGGCCGCGCTCGAGGACGAGGTCGACGCCGTCCACCGCACGGAAGCCATCGGCGTAGCTCTTGGCTAGGCCGCTGATCACCACCAGGGGCACGGTGTCGTCCCCGAGGTCCTTGCCACGCCGGGCCCGACGGCGCGCGAGCACCAGGGCCGCGACCAGCCCGACGGCAAGAGCCAGCAGCAGCGCCACCAGGCCCAGAGGGAGGTACCCACCGCCGCCCGTCACCGGGGCCAGCGGCAGCACGGGTCCACCGACCAGGGTCACCGCGTACGACGCCGGGGCCAGTGGTCCGGCGTACGCCAGGTCGGTCGAGGCGAAGGACACCCGGAGCCGGTGGCCGGCCGGGAACACGTGGGCGAGCGCGGGCAGCGCCACCGTGACTGCGCGGCCGGCCGCGGGTAGCGCGCTGAGGCGTACGGGCGCGACCTGGCCGCCGGGCAGCATCGCCGTCCCGTCGGGCGCGATGTCTTGCACCTTGGCGAACAGCACCGCCTCGCCCGTCGAGGAGCGGACCGTCACGCTCACGTGCCCCTCCCCCAGCAGCTCGCGGCTGCGGGGCAGCCGGGCGCTGGTCCAGGCGGCCGTCTGCCCGGGGACGTCGAGGCCGAGCGCGGAGGCGGCGCCGCCGAGGGCACCGGCGCCGGGCACGCTGCTCACCGAGGCCGGCCGGCCACCCGGCGGGTTGACCAGCGGCTGGGTCACCGGGCCTTGCAGCGCGAGCACGTCGCCGCGAGCGGTCGGCAGGCGGTCCGCGGACCCGTTGCCGCCGGTGGTCCGATGCCAGGTGAACACCGGGCCGGTGTCGACCGAGGTGTCCCGGCGCAGGTACCGGTCGAGCCAGGCGCGGGTGCGTGACCGGATGGCGTCCTCGCCGGCGCTGTCGAACGGCTTGTCGTGGCCGCCCTGGAGCCAGGCCAGGTGCACCGGGACGTGGCGGGCCTCGAGCGCTGCCGCCGTCCGCAGCGACTCTTGCAGGGGGAACAGCGTGTCGTCCTGTCCCTGAACGAGCAGCGTCGGGGCGGTGATGCGGTCCATCACCGAGGCGGGGCTGGAGGCCGCGAGCAAGGCCCGGTCGGCGGCCGTCCCGCGCCCCGTCGTCGCCAACCTGTTGTACGCCAAGCACACCCGCTGGGCGAACCGGGCGCAGACCCCGCCCGGACCGGAGGCGAAGAACACCGAGGCGTAGGTCGCCTTGAAGACCCCGCCCGGCAGGAACGCCGAGTCCAAGCTGTTCCAGGTGATGACCGGCACGGTCGCGTCCACCCGACGGTCGTAGGCGGCGCCCAAGAGCGAGACCCCGCCGCCGTACGACGCGCCGACCAACGCCACGCGGGGGTCGCCCGGCCCGTCCTGGAGCACCTCGCTGCGCCGGCTCAGCCGATCCAGCAGGACCCGTAGGTCCGCGACCTCGGTGTCCGGCGCGTCGAGCGCAATTCGGCCGCTGCTCCGGCCGAAGCCACGAAGGCTCCAGGCAAGCGCGACGTAGCCGTGCGAGGCCAGGTCCTGGGCATCGGCGTCGACCGCGCTCTTGCTCTGGCCGAAGCCGGGCGAGACCACGACGGCAGGGGCCGGATGGTCGCGCGAGGCCGATGTCGGCAAATAGAGCGTCGTGTCGAGCTGGACCTGGCCGGGGCTGGTGGGACCGCCTGGCACCTCGACCAGCTCAGCCTGCATGCGCACGGCCGACCCGTTGTCGCCGGTGGCGCCGGCGGCGACGGCCACGCCCGATGCGGCGGCCAACACCACGACGGCGGCCCCGACCACCCACCATCGCCTGCGCCCGCTGCCCATCCGGGAACCCTAGGTGTGCGTCGCTGAGACCGCCCTGTGGCGCCGTCGGGCGGCGAGCCGCGCGGCGCGACGTTGTTGTCGGTGGGTCGCCCTAGGTTCGCGCTCGTGCCCGTGCAGCAGCAGAACAGGATGATCCAGGCCAGCTTCGACGAGCTCGGCACGCCCCTGCGCGAACTGACCTTCGTGGTGGTGGACCTGGAGACCACCGGCGGGTCGCACCGTGACTGCGCCGTCACCGAGGTCGGTGCGGTGAAGGTCTGCGGTGGCGAGGTGCTCGGGACCTTCCAGACGCTGGTCAACCCCTGCGTCGCCGTACCGCCGTTCATCGCGGTGCTGACCGGGATCACCGACGCGATGGTCGCGGGCGCCCCGCGCCTGGAGGCCGTCCTGCCCGCCTTCCTGGAGTTCGCCGGGGACGCCGTGCTCGTGGCCCACAACGCGCCGTTCGACATCGGCTTCCTGCGAGCCGGCTGTGAGCGGCTCGGGCTGTCCTGGCCGGCGCCGGACGTGGTGGACACCGCACGGCTGGCCCGGCGGGTGCTCACCCGGGACGAGGCGCCCGACCGCAAGCTGTCCTCGCTCGCGCGGCTGTTCCGCACCGAAGTGGCGCCGTGCCACCGCGCGCTCGCCGATGCCCAGGCCACTGTGGACGTGCTGCACGGGCTGCTCGGCCGGCTCGGGGGGCTCGGGGGGCTCGGCGTGCATAGCCTGGCCGAGCTACGGACCTTCTCGGCCCAGGTCTCGCCGGCCCAGCGCCGCAAGCGCCACCTCGCCGACGCCCTGCCGGCAGCGCCCGGGGTGTACCTGTTCCGGGACGGGCAGGGGCGCGTGCTCTACGTCGGCAAGAGCGTCAACCTGCGTTCCCGGGTCCGCACCTACTTCACCGCCAGTGAGATGCGTTCGCGCATGGCCGAGATGATCGGCTTGGCCGAGCGGGTGGACTCGGTGGTCTGCGCGACGGCGCTCGAGGCCGAGGTCCGCGAGCTACGGCTCATCGCCGAGCACCGACCGCGCTACAACAGGCGCTCGACGTTCCCGGAACGGGCGAGCTGGCTCAAGCTGACGGTGGAGGCCTTCCCGCGGCTCTCGCTCGTCCGCAGGGTCGCCGACGACGGCGCCGTCTACCTCGGTCCGTTCGGCTCGGTCCGCAGCGGGGAGTTCGCGATGGCCGCGGTGCACGAGGCCGTGCCCCTGCGGCAGTGCACCCGGCGGCTGTCGGTGCGGTCACCGAGCAGCGCCTGCGTGCTGGCCGACATGGGCCGGTGCGGCGCCCCCTGCGTGGGGGTCGAGGCCGGGGGGCAGTCGGTGCAGGACTACGCAGTGCACGCCGAGGCCTTCCGCCGGGCCGTGCGCGACGACCCGTCGGCGCTGCTCGCGACGCTGCAACGGCGGATCGCCGCGCTCTCGAGCGCGGAGCGGTTCGAGGACGCCGCTGCCCAGCGGGACCGGCTGAGCATGCTTGTGCGGTCGGCGGCCAAGCTGCAGCGGCTCTCGGCCCTGACCTGCGTCCCCGAGCTTGTGGCGGCCCGGCCCACGGCCGATCTGGGTTGGGAGGTGTCCGTGGTGCGCCGAGGGCGCCTGGCCGCTGCCGGGGTCGTGCCCAGGGGAGCGCATCCCGGTCCCCATGTCGACGCCCTGCTGGCGACCGGCGAGACGGTCCTGCCCGGTCCCGGACCCCTGCCGGCCGCGACCGCCGAGGAGGTCGAGTGCGTGCTGCGGTGGCTGGAGACGCCCGGCACCCGGCTGGTCCGTCTGACGGGCACGTTCACCTCGCCCGCGCGCGGTGCCGGCCGGCACCGCGCCTGGCTCGGCGCCCTCGAGCAGGCCCGGGACAGCGTGCGGCCCTTCGATGACCCGCGGCGGCTGCGTCCGTTGGAGCGCCCCGCCCGCGCCGTCGTCTGACCGGGCGCCTACCGTCCGAGGATGCCGGTCGACCCCCAGATCAACGGACTCCTGCAGATGATCGAGGCGGCGGGCGCGCCTGCCCTCGCGGACGGGACGCCTGCGCAGGCCCGCGAGGGCTTCCGCCTGATGACCGTCGGCATGCGGGACCCGGCCACCTTGGCCAGCGTGCGGTCGGTCGAGGACACCACGGTGCCCGGGCCGACGGGTCCGGTCCCGGTCCGGCTCTACCGGCCGGACGCCGAGGGTGCCTTACCGACCATCGTGTTCTTCCACGGCGGCGGCTTCGTCATCGGCGACCTGGACACCCACGACGACCACGCGCGGCTGCTCTGCCACGAGGTGGGCGCGGTCGTGGTCAGCGTCGACTACCGGCTCGCGCCGGAGCACCCCTTCCCCGCCGGCTTCCTGGACTGCCTGGCCGCGTTGCACCACATCAGCGAGCACACCGGGCTGTACGGCGGGAACGCACGTCGGCTCGCGGTGGCCGGAGACAGCGCCGGCGCGAACCTGGCCGCCGCGGTCGCGCTGGCGGCGCGGGACGAGGGGCTGGCGCTCGCGGCCCAGCTGCTGCTGTACCCGGGGGTGGACTTCGACGAGGACGCCCCGCACGTGTCGCGGCTGGAGAACGCCACCGGGTTCTTCCTCACCGACGCCGACATGCGCTGGTTCGGCGAGCAGTATCTCTCCGATGCGGCCCACCGCAGCGACCCCCGGGCGTCGGTGCTGCTGGCCGACCTGTCCGGTGTCGCACCGGCGATCATCGGCACCGCGGAGTTCGACCCGCTGCGGGATGAGGGTGAGGCCTACGCGGCCGCGCTCAGCAAGGCCGGCGTACCGGTCGTCGCACGGCGCTACGACGGGATGATCCACGGCTTCTTCGGTCTCGGTCATCTCTCCGAGGTGGCCAAGGCGGCCGACGCAGAGCTCTGCGCCGACCTGACGTCGCTGCTCGCGTGATCACCGCGATCGTGAACATCAAGGCGGCGGTCGACCGGATCCCGGAGGTGGCCCAGGCCATCGCCGACCTGGACGGCGTCAGCGAGGTCTACTCCGTCGCCGGGGACGTCGACCTGGTCGCCATGGTCCGCGTCCGGCGGCACGAGCAGCTCGCGGACGTCATCGCCGGTCGGCTCAACAAGGTCCAGGGCGTGCTCGCGACCCAGACCTTGATCTCCTTCCAGGCCTACAGCCGGCACGACCTGGACGCGACCTTCTCGCTCGGCGTCGAGCCGGAGGCCCCGCCGCAGGGTTGACGGCGAGGCGAGTTCGTCTATCCACGACGCGATCACCCCCACAAGCATCAGGCAACCCCAGGAGGACCGCGCGGCGGCCCTGTCTCACCTTCCCAGAGCTTGTCTTGCCTGCTGGGTACCTGTCTTGCCGGCTACGGACCTGTCTTTCCGCGTGCTTCGCCGGCGCCTTCGCCTGAGCGTGCCTACTGCCCGCTGCCACGTGCGGGAGCAGACACGTCCCTCCGGGAGCAGACACCGACGGCGTAGCACAGGTGCATGCGCTGGCTGGTCAGACGACGAGTGCGGGTTCTTACAAAAGGACGACCCTGCCGACGACCGGATCCTCCGGCGAACAGGTCTCAGCACAGCCGGTGGCTGACCTCGACCCAGCGCTCCAGGGTCGCGGCCGCCCGTCCGGACTCCAGCGCCTCGGCGGCGCGGGACAGGCCCCCAGCGAGCCGCGCGACCAGCGGCCCGTCGCCCCCGTCGTACGCCGCCAGCGCGGCAGCGGCGTTGAGCAGCACGGCGTCGCGGACCGGTCCGGTGGCACCGGTTAGCAGATCGCGGGCCACCCGGGCGTTGTGCGCGGCGTCCCCGCCGCGCAGGTCCCCGACGGCGGCCCGCGGCAGGTCGAGCGCCGCCGGGTCGAAGACCTCCTCGCGGACGGCCCCACCAACAACCGTCCAGACCGTCGAGGTACCGGTCGTGGTGAGCTCGTCGAGCCCGTCGTCACCGCGGAACACCAGGGCATCTACTCCCCGCCGCGCCAGGACGCCGGCCATGACGGGCGCCAGGCGCCGGTCGGACACCCCGACGGCCTGCGCGCCCGGGTGCGCCGGGTTGGTCAGCGGCCCGAGGACGTTGAAGACGGTCGCGATCCCGATGTCCCGGCGTGGGACAGCGGCAAAGCGCATGCCCGGGTGGAAGACCGGCGCGAAGCAGAAGGCGATGCCGGCCTGGGCCACGCACCGGCCGATCGCGGCCGGTGGGAGATCGACGACGACGCCCAGCTGCTCGAGCAGGTCGGCCGAGCCGCAGGCCGACGAGGCCGCCCGGTTGCCGTGCTTGGCCACCGGCACCCCCGCGCCCGCGACGACGAGCGCGGCCATCGTGGACAGGTTCACCGTCCCCGATCGGTCCCCGCCCGTGCCGCAGGTGTCTACGACGCGGCCCTCGACGTGCACGGGCAGGGCCTCGGCGAGCATGACCTCGACCAGCCCGGCGACCTCCTCGGGCGTCTCGCCCTTGGCCCGCAGTGCCACGACGAAGGCGGCCACCTGGGCCGGGGTCGCATCCCCGCGCATGACCTCACGCATGGCCCAGGCGGTGTCGGCCGAGCTCAGCGACGCGCCGGACAGCAGCGCGGTGAGCAGCGACGGCCAGGTCTGCGTCGCCACCTGGCCTAGCCGCCGTGCAGCCGCGCGGGCAGTCCGCTGTCCCGCGCGCGCAGCAGACCGGCGACCGCCGCGGTCAGGTCGGGGGCGTCGATCGGATGCGGCACGACAGCGTCGGCCAGCGACCAGTCCGCCAGCCAGGCATCGGCCTTTCGGCCGACCAGCAGCAGGGTCGGTGGGCAGTCCCGTACCTCGTCCTTGAGCTGCTTGGCCAGGCCCATGCCCCCGGCGGGCCACGCCTCGCCGTCCAGCACCACGAGGTCCAGGGCCGAGCCCTGGGTGCCGACGGCAGCGAGCACCTCGGCGCCGGTCGTGCACTCGACCCACTCGACCCGCCCGAGGTCCGGTGCCGGCCGCCGGCCGACGGCGCCGCGCACCCCGGCGCGTACTGCGGGATCGTCGCTGTAGACCACGACCACGTGGGTGCGTCCCGTCGCACTCGACGTGCTGCCCCCGGCGGGTGTGATCGGCGTGCTCATGAGGCCGGAGCCTAGCCGGGCGGGATCGCTGGACCGCAGGCGTCCCAGCCGTCTACGTCACCGCCCAGGCGCTGGGCCAGCCCGGCCATCCGCGAGCGTTCCTGCGCTGCCGACATGGCGGTTAGCACCTGCGTACGCCAGGCCCGAACTCGACCGTCTGGCAGCACGGTGAGGGAGTAGCGCTCCTGGGCGAGCAGCTCGCGGGCCCGCTCGACGGCCGTACCGTCGGGCAGGCGCAGGTGGTGCCGGACCAGCAACGGAACGTCCAGGTCCACCCCTTGTCCGGCGGCCTCGGCGAGCACGCCCGAGTCGGCGCGGGCAGCATCGGCAGCGGTGATGAGCACGGTGAGGGTCCCGTCGTCGGCGTACTCGACCCGAGGTTCGGTCCTTGTGCGGCGCCGCAGCCTCACCGGCCCGCAGTCGCGGCATCCAACCGGTCCAGACGCCGGTCCTCGCGTGCGGCCTCGCGCTCGCTGGCCCGCATCCACTGGGTGAGCACCACCCCGAGGAACAGCAGCCCGACCAGGTCACCGGAGGCCCACAGCAGCCCACCTCCGAGCTGCTGCTGGAAGGAGGCCTCCGGGGCGCCCAGCAGGGGCAGGTACTGCTTGGCTGCGATCAGCCCCGAGCCGCTGTCGGAGACGCTCATGATCGCAATGCCGAGGAAGGCGTGGAAGGGCAACGCCGCAATGAGCAAAAGCATGCGGAACGGATGGCTCACCCGGCCGGGGATGGGGTCGATGCCCAGCAGCGGCCAGAAGAACAGGCAGCCAACGACCACGAAGTGCAGGTGCAGCAGGTCGTGCAGCAGCGGGGACTCCAGCGTGGCCGGGTACCAACCCGAGAAGTACAGGGCGAAGGGGCTGCCGACGAACAGCAGCCAGGGGATCGCCGGGAAGGTCACGAACCGCGCGAACCGCGAGTGCAGCAGCGCAAGCAGCCAGGACCGCTGGCGGTACGGCAGCGTGCGCAGGGCCAGGGTCACCGGAGCGCCGAGGGCCAGAAACACGGTCGCGACCATCGACAGCAGCATGTGCTGGACCATGTGCGCGCCGAACAGCACGTCGTCGTACGCCGCCAGGCCGGACAGCAGCGCCACGGCGAGAATGCCCAGGCCGCCGGCGACAAAGGCCACAGTGCGTCCCAGTGGCCAGTCGTCCCCCCGGGCGGTGAGCCGGCGGACACCCCACAGGTAGAGCGCCCCGGTCACCGCGAGCGCGAGGGTCGGCAGGGCTGGGAACGCCGTCTGCGTGATGAGCGTCCCCACGCTGAACCTCGGCAGACCGCCCGGGCCCGTCAGAAGCGGACCAGCGGCACCGATCATGGCTTCAGAGTACGTCCGCCGGGCGGCCGCGGCGCGGCGGGAGGCCCCGCGTGGTGGTCATCGCCGCGGACTGTCAGAATGCCCGCGTGGCCACTGCTTCTGTCCTGGAGAAGGTGCCGTCGCACGGCTCCCTGACGCGACCCAACTCGGTGTCGGTCGGGACCATCGTGTGGCTCTCCAGTGAGCTGATGTTCTTCGCCGCGCTGTTTGCGATGTACTTCACCATCCGCTCGGTGACCGGCTCTGACCACTGGCCGCCGCCCGGCGTGCACCTGGCCGTCGGCTACTCAGCGGTGTTCACCACGGTGCTCATCGCCTCGTCGTTCACCTGCCAGTGGGGGGTGTTCAAGGCCGAGGAGGGCAACGTCTACGCGATGCGCACGTGGTTCTTCATTACCCTGCTCATGGGCCTTACCTTCGTGCTCGGGCAGGCGAACGAGTTCCGCAGCCAGTACGGCGAGGGAAATACCATCCACAGCAACGGCTACGGCTCGATGTTCTACCTGACTGAGGGTTTCCACGGGCTGCATGTGATCGGTGGGCTGTTCGCCTTCGTGGTGGTCCTCGTGCGCTCGACCGTGGGTCGCTTCACTCCCGAGAAGGCAACCAGCGCCATCGTCGTGTCCTACTACTGGCACTTCGTCGACGTCGTCTGGGTCGGGCTGTTCGCCACCATCTACCTCATCCACTGATGATCTACTGATGCCCGCACCAGCAGAGGGACCGCACCCGTGATGCACGCCAGCCTGCGCCGCAGGATCAGCAACTACGGCAGCCTCGTCCTGGGTCTAGCACTGCTCGGTGGGGTGTCCACCGCGCTGGCGCCGAGCGGTCACGCCGCTGCTGCAGTCCGCAGCGACCAGTCGATCGCGATCCGGGACGGCCGCAACCTCTACCTGCAGGGCTGCTCGACCTGCCACGGTCTGAACAACCAGGGTGGAGCCGGCGGCCCGAGCCTGATTGGGGTCGGGTCGGCCGCGGTGGTCTACCAGGTCGAGAGCGGCCGGATGCCGTTGGCGGCCGCGGCCGCCCAGGCCCAGCGCAAGAAGGTCCGCTACACGATCGGGCAGATCGACCAGCTCGGCGCCTACATCCAGTCGGTCGGCGGCGGTCCCCAGATCCCCAGCGGCAACCTCACCGACGGTGACCTGGCCATGGGTGGCGAGCTGTTCCGCACCAACTGCTCCAGCTGCCACAACTTCGCCGGCGCTGGTGGCGCGCTCACCTACGGCAAGTACGCCCCGGCTCTGACCCCGGCCAGCGCGCGCGTCATCTACGGCGCGATGCTGTCCGGCCCGGAGAGCATGCCGCGCTTCTCCAACAGCCAGCTGAACCTCCAGCAGAAGGCGGCCATTGCGCGGTATGCCCAATACGTGTCCCATGCCGCCGACCCGGGCGGCGCCGGTCTCGGCCACTACGGTCCCGTCCCGGAGGGCCTCGTGATCTTCCTTGTGGGCATCGGCGCCCTGGTCGTCATCACCTTGTGGATCGGAGCCCGCGCATGAGTGACACGCCGGAGGTGCCCGGCCAGACCTCGACCGGGGGCCAGACCCCCACCAATGAACCACGGGGCGGTCAGACGTCCTACGACGCGGCCGGCTCGGTCCGCGACCGGCTGCGGTCCCCCGCTGGTACGGGGCAGCAGGCCGGTGCCGGGGACACCCGCAGCTCCGAGCTCGGCTCAGGGAACTTTGTCCAGTCCGACAGCCGTGGCCAGCTGCAGGACAGCGGCCGCGGGGAGCGCCAGCTGCTGGAGAGCAAGCCGCCGGTCCAGCAGGAGCTGCAACCGGAGCGTCCCAGCGACCTGGATGAGCGGGTCGCCCGCTCGGCCGAGCGCAAAGTGGCCGCGCTGTTCCTGACCTCCTTTCTCGGCGTCGTCGGCTTCGTGGTGACCTACGCCTTCGCGCCATACAAGTTCGCCGTCGATCCGTTCAACCAGCTCTACACGCCGTTGCTCGGGGCATTCATGGCCCTGGCGCTGGGCGGCATCGGGGCCGGCGCCGTGCTCTGGGCCAAGACGCTCATGGTGGACGAGGAGGCGGTGCAGGAGCGGCACGACCTGCACTCCTCGACGCAGGAACGCGAGTCCACCAAGGCCTCCCTGGTTGCGGGCTTCGCCGATACCGGGATCGCCCGCCGTCCGCTGCTGCGCAACACGCTGCTGCTCGGCGCCGGCTCGCTGGCGATCCTGCCCGTACCGCTGCTGTTCGGCTTCGGCCCGTACGCCCACAAGGAGCGGGTGCTGTCCATGACCGGGTGGAAGAAGGGCGTCCGTCTCATTGACCAGGAGAGCATGCCCGTACGACCGGAGCAGCTGGCCGTCGGCGGCGTCCTGACGGTGTTCCCGGACGTGCCGGACGGCACCAAGCTCGCCGACTCCGCCAGCCTGCTCATCCGCATGCGGCCCGAGGAGCTTGACCTGCCCGCGGCGCACAAGGACTGGGCCGTCGACGGCTACCTGGTCTACTCCATCATCTGCACGCATCTGGGCTGCCCGGTCAAGCTCTACGAGCAGCAGACCCACCACCTGTTCTGCCCCTGCCACCAGTCGACCTTCGACGCCACCAAGGGCGCGATCCCGCTGTTCGGGCCTGCGGCCCGGCCGCTGCCCCAACTGGCGATCAGCCTGGACGCGGACGGATACTTCGTGGCACAGGGCGACTACGCCGAGCCGGTCGGATCCTCTTTCTGGGAGCGCAAGCCATGACGACACTGGTGAACAAGGGCCTTGAGGGGACCGGCAACTGGGTCGATGACCGCATCGGGGGCGCCCGATACATTCGTAAGAGCCTGAACAAGGTCTTCCCGGACCACTGGTCGTTCATGCTGGGCGAGATCTGCCTCTACTCGTTCATCATCTTGCTGCTGACCGGGACCTACCTCACTCTGTTCTACGACCCCTCGACGCGCGAGGTCATCTACAACGGCAGCTACGTCCCGCTGCGGGGCGTGTCGATGTCTCAGGCCTACGAGTCGACGCTGCGGATCTCCTTTGACGTACGCGGCGGCCTGATCATGCGCCAGATCCACCACTGGGCGGCGCTGCTGTTCATGGCCTCTATCGTGGTGCACCTGGCCCGGGTGTTCTTCACCGGCGCCTTCCGCAAGCCGCGCGAGCTCAACTGGCTGCTGGGTGTCGGTCTGCTGGTGCTCGGCCTGCTCGAGGGCTTCGCCGGCTACTCCCTGCCCGACGACCTGCTGTCCGGCACCGGCCTGCGGATCGCCTACGGCATCGCGCTGTCGGTCCCGGTCGTCGGCACCTGGGCCGCATTTTTGATCTTCGGCGGCGAGTTCCCCGGCGCCAACATCATCGACCGGCTTTACCCGATCCACATCCTGCTCGTGCCCGGCATCATCCTGGCCCTCATCACCGGACACCTGGCCCTGGTCTGGTACCAGAAGCACACCCAGTTCGCCGGTCCCGGCCGCACCGAGCACAACGTCGTCGGCAGCCGCATCTACCCCGGGTACGCCGCCAAGGCCGGTGGCTTCTTCTTCCTGGTGTTCGCCGTCATGGCCGCGCTCAGCGGCTTCGCCCAGATCAACCCGATCTGGCTCTACGGCCCCTACAACCCCTCGCAGGTCTCAGCCGGCTCGCAACCCGACTGGTACATCGGCTTCCTCGACGGCTCCACCCGGCTGATGCCCAACTGGGAGTTCTCCGGGCTGGGGCACACGCTGTCGTTCAACATCTTGTTCCCGACCGTCCTGCTGCCGGGGATCCTGTTTACCTTGCTCGTCTTCTATCCCTTCCTGGAGGCGCGGTTCACCAAGGACAGGAAGTTCCACAACCTGCTGGACCGGCCGCGGGACGTGCCGTTCCGCACCGGCATTGGCGCAATGGCGCTCAGCTTCTACGTCATCCTGATCATCGCCGGTGGCAACGACATCCTCGCGTCGATCTTCCACCTGAGCATCAACACGATCACCTACACGCTGCGGGTCGCGATCTTCGCTTTCCCGCCGCTGGTCTTCTGGGCCACCAAGCGCATCTGCCTGTCGCTCCAGCACAGCGACGAGGAGCTGCTGCACCACGGTATCGAGTCCGGCACCATTCGCCGGCTGCCGTCCGGGGAGTTCGTCGAGGAAACCGTCGCGCTGCCCGTGCCGTACCGGATCCTCATGACTGGCGTCGAGGGCGACGACCAGCCAGCTTTCGTGGGCTCCGATGGCCACGCCGGCCCCGGGTACGGCGACAAGCACGAGGTCCTGGCCAACTCGGCCAAGCCGCGTGGATTCTTCCGGCAGAAGCGTTCCAGCAACGGCACAGCCGCCCCGCGACCGGAGTCGACGCTGCCCGAGCTCGAGGGCTCGGTCGACTAGCGCCCTTGCCCGACTGCTTGCATCCAGCACCCAGCCGGCCGGCACGGTCCGGTACGCCGATCTCCACCGCCAACCCGAGCTACCTGATCAGTCAGAAGGCACAGAACTCGTTGCCCTCCGGGTCGGCGAGCACCGTCCACCCGATCGATCCGTCCTGAGGGCGAAGCACGCTGGCGCCGGCGGCGGTGAGATCTTCCAGTCCGGCGTCCACGAGCGTGACGTCCCAGTGCATCCGGTTCTTGACGGTCTTCGACTCCGCACCGGATTGAAGACCCAGTACTGCCAAGGAGAGCCTGTTACGTCCTGGAGCCAGACCCAGGGCTTGTCCTGCTGCTGGTGCACGGACGCGCCCGTGCGCTGCGCCCACCAGGTCGCGATCTGCAGCGGCTCGGCGGCGTCCACCGCCAGCTCGAAGGCACCAGGGCCGTGGTGTTCGTCGTTGTTGACAGCACATAGGACCAGTCCGTCCGGGTCGAGGTGGACCTCCCCTGCGCCTGCCCTCGCCCCGCAGCCGTGTGAGCTCGGCCGGCAGCGCAGGGCCGGGTGAGATCCGTATGTCCAGGCGCACCCGGCTCTTGCCTGCATCGGCTCGGGGACGGCGTTCACCTAAACGGTCTGCTCGGGCCAGGCGCCACGAAGCTCGTGGTCACCGTCCTCTTGTCGCTCGTCGGCGAGGCCGAGCACGCCAGCCCAGAAGGGCCCAACAGCGTCCGGCCGGTTCGCGTCAAGGCAAAAGTCTTTGCAACGCAGGTCGGTCATCGGCGGACCATACGCTCGGGAGGGGACGGCCCCGGGCGGCTAGTCGCCCAGGAACTTGTGCAGACTCGTGGGCTGCTCACCCGTCGCGTCGAGGGACGACAACGTCTGGCCCTGCGTGCGGTTGATACCGACGTAGTACTCGAACACGAAGCCGGATACGGTCACGACCAGGGCTGCGCTGCCGATGAGCAGCATGAAGCGGCCGAACACGATTCCCAGGACGGTGATCGTGAACGCGGCCGCGGTGACGATCGGCCAGTAGGAGTGCGGCGAAAAGAACCCCATCTCCCCTGCGCCTTCGCTGATCTCGGCGTCCGGGCGATCCTCGGGCCGGGCCTCGAGGCGGCGGGCCGTGAACAACAGGTAGTAGCCGATGATGAACGCCAGACCACCGGACAGCAGGATGCACGTGAAGCCGGTCGGGTCCTGCGAGAGCAGGAAGTAGATCGCACTGATGGCGAACAGGAACAACGCGTAGAGCGCAAACAGCAGGCCTTCGACCTTCATCCGCTACCTCGCCTCAGGGGACGCGTGCATATCGACCCGCCCGGCGGCGCCCGGATAGTGCAGGTCAAACGCCGGACGTTCGGAACGGATGCGGGGCATCGTCACGAAATTGTGCCGTGGCGGCGGGCAGGACGTCGCCCATTCCAGGGAGTTGCCGAAGCCCCACGGGTCGTCACCGACGGCCTTTTGGCCTCGCCGGAAGGACACGATGACGTTGTAGATGAACGGCAGTGTCGAGGCGCCTAGCACGAACGCTCCGATCGAACTGACCGTGTTCAGGGTCGTGAAGCCCTCGTGGGCGCCGTAGTCGGCGTACCGGCGCGGCATGCCCCTGTCACCCAGCCAGTGCTGCACCAGGAAGGTGAGGTGGAAGCCGACGAACAGCGTCCAGGCGTGCACCCGGCCGAGCCGGTCGTCCAGCATCCGGCCGGTGAGCTTGGGGAACCAGTAGTACGCACCGGCGAACCCGGCGAACACCACCGAGCCGAACAGCACGTAGTGCATGTGTGCGACGACGAAATAGGTGTCGGTGACGTGGAAGTCGATGGGCGGGCTGGCGAGCAGCACGCCGGTCAGGCCACCGAGCAAAAAAGTCGCGAGGAACCCGATGCAGAACAGCATCGGCGTCTCGAAGGTCAGTTGCCCCCGCCACATGGTGCCGATCCAGTTGAAGAACTTCACGCCGGTGGGCACCGCGATCAGGTAGGACAGGAACGAGAAGAACGGCAGTAGGACCGCACCCGTGGCGAACATATGGTGCGCCCACACGGTCATGGACAAGGCGCCGATCCCGATAGTGGCGAACACCAGGCCCTTGTAGCCGAACAGCGGTTTACGGCTGAACACCGGGATGATCTCGGTGATGATGCCGAACGCCGGCAGCGCGACGATATACACCTCGGGGTGGCCGAAGAACCAGAACAGATGCTGCCACAAAATCGCGCCGCCGTTGCCGGCGTCGTAGACGTGCGAGCCCAGGTGGCGGTCCGCCTCGAGGGCGAACAGCGCGGCGGTCAGCACCGGAAAGGCCATCAGCACCAGGATCGAGGTGACCAACATATTCCAGGTGAAGATCGGCATCCGGAACATCGTCATGCCGGGCGCGCGCAGCGTGATGATCGTGGTGATGAAGTTGACCGCGCCCAGGATGGTCCCGAGCCCGGCAGCGATCAGCCCCAGGATCCACAGATCGGACCCGAGGCTCGGCGAGTGAATGATGTCGTTGAGGGGCGCGTAGGCGAACCAGCCGAAACCCGCAGCGCCGTCCGGTGTCAGAAAGCCCGACACGACGGTCAGGCCACCGAACAGGTAGAGCCAGTACGAGAAAGCGTTCAGGCGCGGGAAACTCATGTCCGGCGCGCCGATCTGCAGCGGCATGATGAAGTTCGTGAAGCCGAACGCCAGCGGCGGCGCGAACAGGAACATCATGACGGTGCCGTGGATCGTGAACAGCTGGTTGTACTGCTCGTTGGACAGCAGCTGAAGGCCGGGTCGAGCGAGCTCGACCCGCATGAGCTCGGCCATGCCGCCGGCCAGTAGGAAGAACAAGAACGACGTGCACAGGTAGAGCATGCCGATCGTCTTGTGGTCGGTCGTGGTGAGGACCTTGACGACCTTCGCGCCGGGCGAGGGACGCGGCCGCCGGTTCGCGATCGGCGGCGCGGCGTCAGAGATCAGGGTCATCAGGTGGCTCCACTGGGAATGGCCGCGGTCACGCCGTTGTCCGCGGCGCTTGGGTCTGCTTTGAGTTTGGTCAGGTAGGACTGGTAATCCGCGTCGGACACGACATTGACCGAGAAGTCCATGCGGTCGTGCTTCTCCCCGCACAGCTCGGCGCAGCGACCGACATAGGTGCCCATCTTCGTGACCGTGATCTCAAAGGCGTTCATCCGGCCCGGCACGACATCGCGTTTGAACAAAAACTTTGGTACCCAGAACGAGTGGATGACGTCTGGAGAGGTCTCCACGAACCGAACCCGCTTGCCGACCGGCAGGACGAGCTGTGCCGGCGTGCCTGGCACGCCCGTGGTCTGTACTCCGGCGTTGGTGTAGTGGAACTGCCAGTTCCATTGCTCGCCGACCACGCCAATGGTGACGTCGGGGTTCCTGGTGAGCGCATTGACCTTGTTCTCACCCACCGCCGTGTAGAAGAACAGCACGGCGATGATGACGAACGGCACGACGGTGTAGAGCACCTCGATCGGCAGGTTGTAGCGCACCTGGCGCGGCAAGTCCTCGCTCTTCTTGCGGTAGCGAAATCCGGCGAAGGCGATGAGCAGCCAGACGAAAAGCCCGACCGCGGCGGCCGCTGCTGATGAGCCCAGCCACAGGTCGTACGTCGTCTGGCCCTGCTCGGTCACCGGGTGCGGGAACCCGACCCCGAAGGTCGTCTCATAGACGCTCCGGGCGCTGCAGCCGCTGGTCAGCAGGCCGGCAGCACCGGCACCCACCGCGAGTCGCAGGCCGATACGGGGGGCACCTCCCGGCGCCCTCAAGGGGGACTGGCGCAACCTCTTGACCTCTCCTGGACAGGGGCAGAAACCGTCTCTCGACGACGCCGCCGAGGGTATCCCAGCTCTGCCACAGCTTCCTGCTCAGACGCGGGTTAGCGTCGTCGGTGTGGTCCGTCGTGTGCTCCTGGACAGCGCCGCGGGCATACCTCTGCACCCGGCCGGACGCGAAGCGCTGCTGGCCGCCCTCGAGGACGGCTGGGCCGACCCGGCGCGGCTGTCCACCTCGGGGCGCCGCGCGCGGCTGCTGCTCGACGGTGCACGCGAGGCCGTCGCCGCCGAGGTGGGCTGCCGTCCCGATGAGCTCAGCTTCACCTCGAACGGCACCACGGCCGCGCACCTCGGCGTTCTTGGCACGCTCGCTGGACGCCGGCGTACGGGCTGCCACGTCGTGCACTCCGCAGTTGAGCACTCCTGCGTCCTGCATGCCGTCGAGGGCTGGGACGCGACCGGCATCGGCGTCGACCGGGTGGGCCGTACGGACCCCGTGGCCTTCGCAGCCGCCCTGCGGGACGACACGGCGCTGGCCTGCCTGATCAGCGCAAGCCATGAGGTCGGTACGACGCAGCCGGTGGCCGAGGTGGCCGCAAGGTGCGCCGAGCGCGGGATACCGCTGCTGGTCGATGCGGCGCAGTCGCTTGGGCGGATGGCCGTGCCGCCCGGCTGGAACGTCCTGACCGGCAGTGCGCACAAGTGGGGTGGTCCTGCGGGTGTCGGCATCCTGGTCGTGCGCACCGGCACCCGCTGGCGCTCCCCGGGGCCCGCGGACGAGCGGGAAGGCGGTCGCGTGCCAGGGGCGGTCGCCCTCCCGAACGTCCTGGCCGCGGCGGTCGCGCTGCAGGCTGCGGCCGCGGAGTCGGCCAACGAGGACGTCCGACTCCGGGCTCTGGTCGACCGCATCAGGGCAGCAGTTCCCGCCACGGTGCCGGACGTCGAGGTCGTCGGCGACCCGGACGGCCGGCTCCCCCACCTCGTGACCTTCTCCTGCCTGTACGTCGACGGCGAGTCGCTGCTTCGTGAGCTCGACGAGCGCGGTTTCGAGGTCTCGAGCGGCTCGTCCTGTACCGCCAGCACCCTCGAACCGAGCCACGTGCTAGTGGCCATGGGCGCGCTCACCCAGGGCAACGTCCGCGTCTCGCTGTCGCGCAGCACGACGGAGCAGGACGTCCAGGCTTTCCTGAACGCTGTCCCGGAGGTCATCGCGCGGCTACGGGCCAAGGCGGGGGCAGACGGCCTGTGACCGGTCCGGCGGCCGGCAGGACCATCGACTGCCTCGGCCGGCCGTGCCCCGTCCCGGTGATCGAGCTGGCCCGGGCGCTGCCGACGGTCGGCATCGGCGAGGTCCTCGGGGTGCTCAGTGACGACCCCGCAGCCGCCGTGGACCTGCCGGCGTGGTGCCGCATGCGGGCGCACGAGTGGCTGGGCGTCGAGGGTAGGAGCCACCGGGTCCGCCGCCTGCACTGATCCGCAAGTCGTGGAGCTGCACGACGATCTTCACAACCGGGCTGCGCTGGTCGTGAAGATCGTCGCGTGCGGCGGCGGGCCGGCGCACGCTCGCAATTACGCCGCAGGCTGCACAACGATCTTCACAACCGGGCTGCGCTGGTCGTGAAGATCGTCGTGCGCGGGGGGCGGAGCAGGCTCAGGGCAGGTGCGGCGCGACTTCCTCGGCGGCGCCCTGGCCGTACGCGGTGGCGAAGCGGGCCAGGAAGGACTCCCGGGAGTAGGACCACTCCTGGGTGCCGACGGTCTCGACGACGTGCGTGGCGAGCAGGCTCCCGACCTGAGCGGCCCGCTGCAGACCGAGCCCCCAGGAGGTGGCCGACAGGAAGCCGGCGCGGAACCCGTCGCCCGTGCCCGTGGGGTCCGCCACCTTCGTGGCCGCGACGACACCGACGTGCAGGTCGGCCGCGCCCCGCCGGGAGACTGTGCTGCCGGCCGCGCCGAGCGTGGTGATGCGGGTGCCGACCAGCTCGAGCACCCGCTCGTTCGACCAGCCGGTCTTGTCGGCGAGCAGGCCCGCCTCGTACTCGTTGGTGAACAGGTAGGTGGCCCCCTCCACCAGCTGCCGGATGGCCTCGCCGTCGAGGAAGGTCAGGGTCTGGCTCGGGTCGGCGGCGAACGGTACGCCTCGCTCGCGGCACTGCGCGGTGTGGCGGAGCATCGCCCCCGGATCGTTGGGGCTGATCACGACGAGGTCGACCTTGAGGGAGTCCAGGGAGATCTGGGCGGCCTCGGCCATGGCGCCCGGGTAGAACGTGCCGATCTGGTTCTGCGCCTGGTCGGTGGTGACGGTGAAGCGCGGGCTGGCGAGCGTGCGGCTCGTACGCACCCCGCTGGTGTCGACACCGTGGTCGGCGAGCCAGCCGAGGTACTCGCCCGCGTCCCGGCCCACCGAGCCGATGAGCAGCGGGCGCTGGCCGAGCAGGCCCATCCCGAAAGCAATGTTCGCGCCGGTGCCGCCACGGCGGACCTCCAGGCCGTCGGCGAGAAAGACCACGCTCAGGCTGCTGAGCTGGTCGGGCATCAGCTGCTCGCCGAACAGGCCGGAGAAGGTCATGAGGTGGTCGGTGGCGATGGACCCGGTGACGGCAATGCGCATTGTGCCGACACTACCGGCGGGGCACCGGTTCACCGCCGGCGCGATCGGCGGCACCAGCCGGGCGGCACGTGAGGGGATCAGACGCGCTCGACCAGCATCGAGGCGCCCTGGCCGACACCCACGCACATGGTGGCCAGCCCCTTCGAGCCGCCTTCGCGTTCCAGCCGACCGAGCAGGGTGACGACCAGGCGGCTGCCGCTCGAGCCCAAGGGGTGTCCCAGGGCGATGGCGCCCCCGTCGGCATTGAGGGTCGTCTCGTCCAGCCCCAGCCGACGTGCGCTGGCGATCACCTGCACCGCAAAGGCCTCGTTCAGCTCGACCGCGTCCAGCTCGGCGACCGAGCGGCCCGCGCGGGCGAGCGCCTTTTGCGTGGCGGGTACCGGTCCCAGCCCCATGAGCTGCGGCTCGACCCCGGCCGCGGCACTGGTCACGACGCGCGCCCGCGGCACGAGAGCGTGCCGGCGTACGGCGTCCTCGCTCGCCACGACGAGCGCGCTGGCCCCATCCGAGAGCGGGCTCGAGCTGCCGGCCGTCACCACACCGCCGGCCACGAACGCCGGCTTCAGCGCCGTCAGCTTGTCCATCGTGGTGGCCCGGGGGGTCTCGTCGGTGGTGACCAAGCCGTGCTGCGTCTGGACCGGAACCAACTCGGCGTCGAACCGCCCGTCGGCGATGGCCTTGGCCGCCCGCTCCTGGCTGCGCAGCCCGAACGCGTCGGACTCCTCTCGGGTGATGCCGTCCTCGGCCGCCACCCGCTCGGCAGTCTCACCCAAGGTGATCGTGTGCTCGGGGTCGTGCCGGGAGTTGGTGAAGCGCCACCCGAGTGCGGTGTCGAACACCTCGCCCGGCTTGGCCCACGGCGTCCCGGGCTTGGCCATCACCCAGGGCGCCCGGGTCATGGACTCGACGCCGCCTGCGACGACCACCTCGGCCTCCCCGGACCGAATGGTCGCAGCGGCGCTGGCAATCGCGGTCAGACCCGAGGCGCAGAGCCGGTTGACGGTGTACCCAGGGGTAGTAAGCGGCAGACCGGCAAGCAGCACTGCCATCCGCGCGACGTTGCGGTTGTCCTCACCGGCCTGGTTTGCCGCGCCGAGCACGACCTCGTCGATCGCCTGCGGGTCCACGCCTGCCCGGCGTACGGCCTCGCCGACCACCAGCGCCGCGAGGTCGTCGTCGCGGACCGTCGCCAGCGCGCCGCCATACCGTCCCACCGGCGTCCGGACGCCGCCGACGAGAAAGACCTCACGCATACACAGCAGAGTACGACGCCGAGCGCGCGCGGCTTCTAGTGGAAGGACTCCCCGCAGGCGCAGGAGCCACCGGCGTTGGGGTTGTCAATGGTGAAGCCCTGCTTCTCGATGGTGTCGACGAAGTCGATCGTCGCGCCGGCGAGGTAGGGGACGCTCATCCGATCGACCACGACCTTGACGGTGCCCTCTGCATAGGACTGCACGGCATCACCGTCGAGCGAGCGCTCATCGAAGAACAGCTGGTAACGCAGGCCCGAGCACCCGCCGGGTTGCACCGCCACGCGCAACGCGAGGTCGTCCCGGCCCTCTTGCGACAGCAACGCGTGCACTTTGGCCGCAGCCGGGTCGGTCAGCACCACACCGGTCTCGGTGGCGGTCGGGGTCTCGGTGGTCGTGTCAGTCATCGTGGCGTCTCCAGGTGGGTCGGGGGTCCGTCCCGCACAACACAGGCTCGGACGGCGCTTGTTCCAGTGTCACACGGTCCCGGTCCGCGAGCGTGGCCGCCCGTTGGACCGCTTCGCGCCCAGGTTCTCGTCTGTGCGACGATATCGTGGTGGACCTGGACCTGATGCCCGGCGTGACACCCACCCCGCTCGCGCTGCTGCTGCTCGGCAGGCAGCGCGACCCAGCAGCCGAACGCGGCGTCGACTGTCCCGGTGAGCTGCCCGCGGCCTCGGACCCGTCACTGGTGGAGCGCGCCCGCGTGGCCAAGGCCGCCCTCGGTACCCGGGTCTTCGTCCTGGGCCACCACTATCAGCGCGACGAGGTCATTGCCTTTGCCGACGTGACCGGGGACAGCTTCAAGCTGGCGCAACAGGCGGCGGCGCGACCCGAGGCAGAGTTCATCGTGTTCTGCGGGGTGCACTTCATGGCCGAGTCCGCGGACGTCCTGACCGGTGCCGGCCAGGCCGTGATCCTGCCCGATCTCGCGGCCGGCTGCTCGATGGCGGACATGGCCACCTTCGAGCAGGTCGAGGAGTGCTGGGACGTCCTGGCCGAGGCCGGCGTCGCACAGGACGTCGTCCCGGTCAGCTACATGAACTCCTCCGCAGCCATCAAGGCCTTCACCGGGCGGCACGGCGGCACGATCTGCACCTCCTCCAATGCCGGGCGCGCGCTGAGCTGGGCCTTTGACAAGGGTGAGAAGGTGCTGTTCCTGCCCGACCAGCACCTGGGCCGCAACACCGCCGTGCGGGAGCTGGGGCTGTCGCTGTCGGACTGCGTCGTCTTCGACCCGCACCAGCCCGGCGGGGGCCTTCGCCCGCAGCAGCTGCGCGATGCCACGATGATCCTGTGGAAGGGGCACTGCTCGGTGCACGGCCGCTTCACCGTCGCCAGCGTGGACGAGGTCCGGGTGCGCGTGCCCGGCGTGCAGGTGCTCGTGCACCCCGAGTGCACGCACGAAGTCGTCGAGGCCGCAGACCTCGTCGGGTCCACGGAGTTCATCATCGCCACCCTCGCTGCTGCGCCGGCAGGCTCGTCCTGGGCCATCGGCACCGAGCTCAACCTGGTGCGGCGGCTCGCCCAGGAGCACGCTGACAAGACGGTGGTGTTCCTGGACAAGGCCGTCTGCTTCTGCTCGACCATGAACCGGATCGACCTGCCGCACCTGGTCCACACGTTGGAGGCGCTGGTCGCCGGCCACGTCACCAACCGCATCGTCGTTGAACGCGACACGGCGCGGTGGGCGCGCGCTGCACTCGATCAGATGCTCGCGCTGCCTTGACAGCTAGCCTTCCCCAGTGACCGAGAGCACCGGCAAGGGCCGGCCCACCCCCAAGCGGAGCGAGGCCCAGAACCGCCGGTCCGGCCCGGTGCCGCCGCCGCCGGCTACCCGCAAGGAGGCGGCCAAGCGCCTACGCAGCCAGCAGGCCGAGCAACGGGTGCGAATACGCAAGGGCACCGAGACCGGCGACGAGGCCAACATGCTGCCCCGTGACGCCGGCCCCGTCCGGCGTACGGTCCGGGACGTCGTCGACGCCCGCCGCAACCTCGGCATCCTGCTGCTGCCGGTGGCCCTGCTGCTCGTCGTGGCGAACTTCGTCGGCCCACACACCGCGCTGTTCTCAGCCGTGTTCGCTCTGTGGGCCGCGACGGTGCTGGCCGTCGCGCTCGACCTGGTCGTCACCGGCTTGAAGATCCGCAGCACCCTTCGTCAGGACTTCCCCGATGCTGCCAAGCTGAGCGGCCACGTCGGGTACGGCCTGGTGCGCTCCACGAGGTTCCGGCGCTTCCGGATGCCTCCGGCGCGCGTCCGACCCGCGCCCCTGCGTCGTACCTGACCCCACTGCAGCGGTGGGCCACCAGGTCGCCTACGGCGCCAGGGGTGTGGCGTCAGCGGGCGGGCGTGGCGTCCGGGGAGTACGCCGCCGAGGTGTACGACGCCCCCGCAGACCACATGAGCCAGCCCGGGATGCCGTCGGCTCGGGCCCCCTGGACCTGCTGCATCACCTTGGCCGCGGTGTAGTTGCCCTTGTAGTTCTCGTCCTGCAGCCACGGCACGACTGCGCAGTGGGTGCCCCGGACGGCACGCTGCCAGTCGACCAGCGACCGCTGCACGATGTCGTAGGCGCCGAGAAAGGTGTCGGAGACGCCGTACTCACCGGGATTCCAGTGCGACGGGTAGTCCATCGGGATCACGACGTCGAGGTACCTGGCCATCTTCGGGATGTTCTGAGCGGTCGGGTCCGGGCGGGTGGAGGCCTGGGCGAACGCCGCTGCGCCCAGCGAGCCGCCGAGCGGGCGGATCCTGGCCTGTGTCTCGCGCAGGAACCCGGCAATGGCGTCCTCCGGACGACCGATCAGCCCGGGGAAGCGCATGCCGGACAGCGCGCCGTCCGGGCGCCGTACGTAGTCGTAGACGACGTCGTCGAAGCCGTCGTGGACCGCCTCGACAGCGAGATCCTCGTTGTAGCCGCGCACCTGGCTGTTCGCGAAGTTGGTGAACCCGTGCTTGTTGTAGCCGTAGAGGTAGGTGCTGCCGTCGGGCTGCTTGATGACCCAGTCCCGGTGCCCATGGGCACCGGCGTACGCCGCGAGCTTAGGGTCGTTGAAGGCCACGATCCGGCCGATCACCCGCACCCCCAGTGCGTGCAGCTGGCTCGTGACCCTGCTCGCGTCGTAGTAGGTCGCGGTCGCCCCGTCCTGCTGGGCCAGAGCCACCTTCGAGGGGTAGTTGACAGCGCCGTCCTCGTCCTTGATGTCGAGCTGCACCGCGTTGATCCGGTGCTCCTTGATCATCTGCAGCACCGGGAGGCGCAGGCCGTCGTACGCCCACGCGGCGCCGGTCATATGCACCGCGCGGATGTTGTGCGGGTAGGCGGTCGGCACGGTGAGCAGGGCGGTCGCGGCGTTACCGGCGGCGTCGGTAGCCACCACCCGCGCGCCGACGGGCGGGGTGCGGTAGTGGACGGTGAAGTGCGTGCCGGTCATGACCAGCTGGCCCCCGGCGGCGCTCACCACCGCTCCCCGCTCGGCAGTGCCGGACACGGTGACCGCATCCCGAATACCCACAGCCCTGGTCGGCGCGGTGACCTGGAGCATCGGCGCCGTGCGGTCCACGGTGATGGTGCGGGACGTCCTGGAGCTGCCGCGCAGCAGGCCGCGGTCGACCTCGGCCGTGATGGTGTGCGGGCCGGCGGGAAGCCCGGCCAGCGGTGCCGTCAGCGTGCCCGAGCTCCCGGTCGCCACGGGCCTGCCGTCGATGAGCAGCCTGGTGCGGTGCCCGTCCGGCCGCACCGACACCTCGGCACGGGCGAGACCGGCTGCGCCGAAGACCGACTTGGAGAGCCCGGCCAGCGCGATCGGGGCCCTGCCGTACGCCGGCACGGCGACCGCCGCGGTCGCGGCCACCACAGCTACCAGCACCGGGATGAGAACGACGGGGCGTGCGATGCGGGGCACGGCGGCGGGCTCCCTCCCCCAGCGAGGCCGGCGGTAGGCAAGACTGCGAGTGGGGCAGCATTGGGGTGCAACGTGCGCGAAGGGTACCGGGGGCGGAGTCGCCCTGGGTGTGTTCTGGTGGGACTTGCGTTGGGCATCTCGGCCTGCAGCGCATCCTCCACGCAGAACCTGCCGGGACAGCACGCGGCACCGGGCCCGGCCGGCGGCGCCGCCCCCGTGCCGGCCGTCCCGATGGCCGCCGGCCCGATGCCTGCCCCCGTGCCGGCGGTCGACCCGGCAAGCGTGCACGCCAACGAGCTCGGTGCTGTGCCGGTCCTGATGTACCACCAACTGCTCGCCCGGCCGGCCGGCGACTACGATCAGACGCCCGGGCAGTTCCGCACCGAGCTCGAGCAGCTGTACGCCCACGGCTTCCGCACCGTCACCGCCGCCGCGCTGGCCGCCGGCCGGGTCGACCTGCCGGCCGGGAGCAAGCCCATGGTGCTCACCTTCGACGACTCGACCACCTCGCAGTACGCCGAGCTCCCCGACGGCACCATCGCCCCCGGATGCGCGGTCGGCATCTTGCTCTCGGTCGCCAGGACGTACGGCGAGCACCACCCGGTCGCCAGCTTCTACGTCAACGCCAAGCCGTTCGCCGGCAAGGACGCCTACCTGCGCAAGCTCGCCGCCCTCGGCATGGAGCTCGGGGACCACACCGCAACCCACGCGAACCTGCGCCAGCTCGAGTCCGTGGGCGTGCAGCGCGAGCTGGCCGAGGGCCTGCTCGTCATCACCGGGGCGGTCCCGGGGGCCGAGGTGACCACCATGGCCCTGCCCTACGGCGAGCAGCCGCAGGACCGGCCCCTCGCGCACACCGGCTCCTTCGCGGGCACGTCGTACAACTTCCGGGCCGTGCTGCTCGTGGGGGCCAACCCCGAAATCTCGCCGTACGCCAAGGGCTTCGACCCCGAGGCGCTGCCGCGGATCCGGTCCGGGCGGCATGCGGGTGACCGGGCCCTCACCGCGACCTACTGGCTGCCCAAGCTGTTCCGGGGCGAGGTGCAGCCCTATGTCAGCGACGGTGATCCGACGCGCGTCAGCTTCCCGAGGGCCCTGGCCGGCCAGCTCGATCCCCGTTTCGCGCGGCAGGCGCGGCCTTACTAGGGTCCTGAGATGGAGTTTCGGCGCCTGGGGCGCAGCGGTCTGCAGGTGTCGGAGATCAGCTACGGCAACTGGCTGACGCACGGGTCGCAGGTGGAGGCCGAGCAGGCCACCGCGTGCGTCAAGGAGGCGCTCGAGGTCGGCATCACCACCTTTGACACCGCCGACGCCTATGCCGGCACCAAGGCCGAGACCATCCTCGGGGACGCGCTCAAGGGCGTCCGGCGCGAGTCCTACGAGCTGTTCACCAAGGTCTTCTGGCCGACCGGCGACGGCGCGAACGACCGGGGGCTGTCCCGCAAGCACATCCTGGAGTCCTGCCACGCCTCGCTGCGGCGCCTGCAGACCGATCACGTCGACCTCTACCAGGCGCACCGGTTCGACCATTCGACACCGCTGGAGGAGACGCTGCGCGCGTTCGACGACCTGGTACGGGCCGGCAAGGTCATGTACGTCGGGGTGAGCGAGTGGAAGGCGAGCGAGATCGCCCAGGCGCTGCACCTCGCCGAGGCGATGGGCCTGGACAAGCTGGTGTCCAACCAGCCGCAGTACTCAGCGCTGTACCGGGTGATCGAGGGCGAGGTCGTTCCGCTGTGCGAGCGCGAGGGCGTGTCGCAGATCGTCTGGTCCCCGATCGCGCAGGGCGTGCTGACCGGCAAGTACCTGCCCGGCCAGCCTGTCCCCGAAGGCTCGCGGGCCACCGACGCGACCGGCAGCGGCTTCATGAAAGCCCTGCTCAAGGACGACGTGCTCGCCCGCGTGCAGGAGCTGAAGCCCCTCGCTGCTGAGGCCGGCCTGTCGATGGCGCAGCTCGCCGTCGGCTGGGTGCTGTGCAACCCCAACGTGGCGTCGGCGATCGTCGGCGCCTCGCGCCCCGAGCAGGTCCGCGACAACGCGACCGCTACGGCGCTGCCTGCCGACCTGAAGGCCCGCGTCGATGAGATCCTGGCTCCGGTCGTGGTGGACGACCCGGCCAGGACGTCCTCTCCGGCGCAGCGCCCCTAGCCACCCGCACGGGTCAGGCGGGGTCCAGGCCCATCGGGCCGTACGCCTTGCGGTCGCCCTCGAACAGCGAGACCGCATGCACGCCGGCCTCACGCAGCTCGCGCCAGACCTCCCCGACCCACGACTCGGCGTCGGCCTGCGTCGGGAACACCTCCTGCTCGGGTGCACCCGCGCCCGCCTCGACGGCCGCACCATCGGGTCCCTCGTACCGCCACTGCCAGCTCATGCTGGCAGGCTAGACGGATGCGGATCAGGTTGCTGGGCACCGGCTCCGCCAACGGCTGGCCCAACCCGTGGTGCTCCTGCGCCTCCTGCGCGGCGGCCGTGGAGCAGGGAGTGCTGCGCGGTCACACCAGCGCACTGGTCGACGACCGGCTGCTGATCGACTGCGGTGGCGCCCACGCGGCCCTGCGCCAGGGGGTCTCGCTGCGCGGCGTGCGCACCGCCCTGGTGACCCATCGCCACCTCGACCATCACGACCCGTCGCTGTGGCACTGGCACCGCTCGGCCGAGGGCACCCAGCCGCTGACCCTGGTGGCGCCGTCGCTGGTGCTGGCCGATGCGGCGTACCGGTTGACCAGGGACATCACGACGGTCGCCGCGACGCCCGGCGACGAGCTGACCGTCGACGGCTACCGGGTGCTCGTGCTGCCGGCCGAGCACCCCGGGGACGCTGTCCTGTACGACGTCACCGGGCCGGACGGGGGCCGCCTGCTGTACGCGACCGACACGGGAGTGCTGCCGGAGCAGACCGTCGAGCTGGTGACCGACAGGGCGTACGACGTGGTGCTGCTCGACCTGGCCGGGGCGCCCGTGCCCTCGCACCTGACCCTCGCCACCTGGCCGGCCCAGGTCGCGCGGCTGCGGGACGCCGGGGCGATCACCGCGGACACCACCGTGCTGGCCGTTCACCTGGGCCACGGCAACCCGCCCCCGGACGAGCTGGACCGGCGCCTGCTGGCCCTGGGCGCGCGCGCGGGCCGCGACGGCGACGTGGTCCACACCCGTGGCGGCGGCCGACGCGTGCTCGTGCTGGGCGGTCAGAGCTCGGGCAAGTCGGCGTACGCCGAGGGCTTGCTGGGAACGCAGGCGACCTACGTGGCGACGGCTCCCCCCCGGCCGGGCGACGACGACTGGACGGCGCGGGTGGACCGGCACCTCGGCCGGCGACCGGCGAGCTGGACCACGATCGAGACGGGCGACGTGGCTGGGGTGCTGCGCGGGGCGGACGGCGACGTGCTCGTGGACGACCTCGGGTTGTGGCTGACCCGGGTGCTCGACGGGCTGTGGGACTCCCCCACCGCCCGGTCCGCGTTCGACACGGCGCTGGCCGACCTGCTGGCCGCGTGGGCGGGCACGTCGGCGCAGGTCGTGCTCGTCGCCCCCGAGGTCGGGTCCGGGGTCGTGCCGGCGACGACCTCCGGCCGGGTATTCGCCGACCTGCTCGGGCGGGCGACGACCGCGCTGGCCGCCGGTGCCGACGAGGTCGTTCAGGTCGTCGCCGGTCAGCCGCGACGGCTGCGGTGAGGCGGCCGGAGCTGCGACAGCCCGCCTCGACCGTCGTACGGCGGGATCGGTGACCCCCGTCGACCTCGGTCGGCTCGGCCCGGAGGTACAGCGGCTGTTCGGCTGGCCGCCAGCTGCGCCCCGTGAGGTCCGCACGCTGCGGCTCACCGACGGCGACGGCCTGGAGGCCGGTCGCAGCGAGGCGGACCGGATCGTCGACAGCGGCGTGGATCTGCTGGTGCTGGAGGCCTCCGGGCCGCCCGACCTTGGGCTCGCCGTCATCGCTGTCCTGCTCGACCTCGAGCCCGTCCGGGTCGTCGGGACGGCCGGCGGTCCCGGCTGGGCCGCGCGCGTCGTCGCGGTCCGGGACCACATCCGCCGGCTCCGGCCGGCCGCCGGGGACCCGTCGCTGCTGGTCGGGGACCCGCTGCTCGGCCGGCTGACCGGTGTGCTGCTGCGCTGCAGCGAGCGGCGTACGCCGGTCCTGCTCAGCGGCGACGACCTGGTGCTCGCCGCAGCGCTGGCCGCGGTCCGACTGTCGGTGGCGGCCCCGACCTGGTGGCTCCTCGCGTCGCGACCGAGCTCGGCGGCGGGACGGGCGGTGCTCGACGCGCTGCGGCTCGAGCCGCTCTTGGACCTCGACCTGCAGGTCGGCGGCCCACAGCTGGCTCTGGGACTGCTGCTGGGCGCCGTGCAGCTGGCTGCGTCCACGGACGGCGTGGTGGCCGGCGACGAGGTGGCGGAGGGAGGTCCGGCCGACGACGGGGGCGCCGATGGCGGGGCGAGCGGCGGTGGGTGACGGCCTGCGGCTCGCGCTGACGACGCTCACCGTGGCTCCCGTCCGCGGGCCAGCACAACCGGACCGGGCCGCCGCCGCCTGGGCGATGACCCTCGCCCCGCTCGTCGGCCTGGGCCTCGGGCTCCTGGCCGCTACTGTGCTGCTCATCTTCCGGCTGCTCTCCGGCGGCCCGGGACCGCCGCTGCTCGCCGGTGTCCTGGCGATCGCCACCCTCGCCGCCCTCACGCGGGGCCTGCACCTGGACGGCCTCGGGGACCTCGCCGACGGTCTCGGGTCCTACCGCGACCCCGCGGGCGCCCGCGCTGTGATGAAGCGCCCGGACATCGGGGCGCTCGGCCTGGTCACCGTCGTACTCGTGCTGGGCATCCAGGTGGCCGCCGTGCTCGGTTGCGTCGTCCACGGGCGCGGTACAGCCGGGCTGGTCCTGTCAGTGGTGACAGGTCGGGTTGCGGTCGTCGCCGCCTGCCGGAACACGCCCGCGGCGACTGCGCACGGCCTAGGCGCACTGGTCGCCGGCACCATAAGCAGGGGGGTGGCCGGCGCCTGGGCGCTGGCTGCTGCCGGGCTCGGCGCGGCGTACGAGCTGGTGGACCGCGACACCGGCAGTGACCTGCTCGTCAACGCCCTACGACCGGTGGCGGCCGTTGCCCTCGCCCTGCTTGCCGCCCGTGTGCTGCGCCGGCACGCCGTACGCCGGGTGGGTGGCCTGACCGGCGACGTCCTGGGTGCGCTGTTGGAACTCGCCACCACGGTGTCGCTGGTGGTGATGAGCCTGCAGGTTCCGGCCGCGCTGCCGCAGTGAGCAATCGATCGCCATCTGACGGCAGCTGGATCTGCTCCACGAGGCAGAGGCCGCTCGACTCACGCACCTCCCGCACCGGGGCCACCGCGTCCTCGATGGTCACACCGATCTCCCGCGGTGGCTCGAAGGAGGAGACATAGTCGGCGATGCGAACTATCTGGGCAACCTCAGCGACTGACGGTTGCCATCGGCCGCCGAGGCTAGGGCGGCGTAGACGTCATCCAGTACCGCACGCAGGTTCAAAAGCCTCATGCCGTTTTGGTGGCACCGTCGTCCGAACCAGCACGCATCCGCAACTGGATGGCCCCCTCTCGGGCCACCCGAAGGTGCAGAACGTCAGTCGTCCCTCAGTACGGCGTACAGCACGCCGTCCCGGTAGGCACCGTCTCGCCACTGGGCGCCCCGCGTGACGCCCTCCCGCTGGAAGCCTGCAGCGATAAGGGCGCGCTGCTCGGCGATGTTGTCGATGTCGGTGTGCGCCTCGACCCGGTTGGTGGTGGTGTGCCGGAACAGCAGGTCCACCAGCAAAGCCTGCGACACCGACCCGAGCCCCCGGCCCCGCGCCTCGCGGCGCAGCCAGATGCCGATCATGGGGCAGCGGGACCCGGCGTTCGGCCCCCATTGCTGCCAGACCCAGGAGACCAGGCCGGCCACATGGCCCTCGTCGTCCAGGACCGTCAGCGCGCCGGGCTCGTCCAGGCCCGGGCTGCTGAGGGCCGCTCGCGCTGCTGGCGGGCCGAAGTCGTCGAACGGGCTGTCCCCGCCGGTCAGGAGCGGGAGATCCTCCGGCACCTGCGCTCGCAGCGTCGTCACCGCACGTTGCTGGGCACGAACGGAGGCCGGACGACCCGCATGCTGCTCGCCCTGCCCCGCACGTCGACGGTCACCAGATCACCTTCCGCGGTGCCTTTTTCGAGCAGCGCCAGACCGATCCCGAGGCGGCGGGTCGGTGAGTAGGTACCGCTGGTGACCTCGCCGACGAGCCGGTCGCCGCTACGTACCTGCATGTGGCTGCGCGGAATGGCGCGGTCCTGGGACTCCAGGCCCCACAGGCTTCGTGCCGGGCCCTGCGCCTTCTCGCGCAGCAGCGCCTCCCGGCCCCAGAACGCCGGCTTGCCCCAGCCTACCGCCCAGCCGGAGCGCGCCTGGACCGGGGTGATCTCCAGCGACAGGTCCTGGCCGTGCAGCGGGTAGCCCATCTCGGTGCGCAGGGTGTCCCGGCTACCGAGGCCGCAGGGAAGGACCCCGAGGTCGGCGCCGTGCTCGAGCAGCGCGTCCCAGACCTCGCCGGCATGCTCCCAGTCGGGCAGCAGCTCATACCCGAGCTCTCCGGTGTAGCCGGTGCGGCAGACGACCATCTTGTCCGAGCGGGTGAAGCTCATGTACTCGTGGTCGGTCGGCAGGCCGAGCCGATCCAGCAGCTCGGCGCTGCGCGGACCCTGGACGGCGATGACCGCGAGGGTCGTGTGCAGGTCCTCCACCTCGATGCCAGGCGGCGCGTCCTGCTGCAGCAGCCCGACGACGGCGGAGGTGTTTGCGGCGTTCGGGATGAGGAAGACCTCGTCCTCGCTGCGGACGTAAGTAATGAGATCGTCGATGACACCGCCAGTTTCGCGGTCGCAGCACAGGGTGTATTGCGCCTGGCCGACCCCGATCCGCCGCAGGTCGTTGGTGAGCCGGGCGTTGACGAACTCCACCGCGGTCACGCCGTCCCGGGAGGTGCCGCGCACCACGCCCTTGCCGAGGTGGCTCACGTCGAAGACCCCGACGGCCTCCCGGACCGCCGCGTGCTCCTTGAGCACCCCGCCACCCGGGTACTCGATCGGCATCTCCCAGCCGCCGAAGTCGGCGAGCTTGGCGCCAAGCGCGACGTGCCTGTCGTGCAGGGGACTGGTCTTCAGCGCGGTCACGAGCGGGCAACCTACGCCGTACGACGGGCCAGCGCGGCCGCCAGGCGGTCCAGGTCCTCCGGGGTGACCCAGGCAGCCGTGGACACCCGCAGGACCGGCCCCTGCAGGTCGGCGGCGCGGGTAGCCGGCACGGTGCTGGTCACGAAGCCCTCGGCCAGCAGCATCGCGCGCGTGGCGGCCACGTCGGCGCCGTCCGGCGGGAGCAGGGTGGTGATGCCGGTCGGCTCCTCGACCGGCTCGACGACCCGCCACCCGCCGGCGCCCTGCAGCAGCACCCGGGCTGCCGCGGCGGCGGCGTGCACGACCGGCAGCAGTGCCGGCGACCACTGCTGCGCCGCGCGGGCGAAGCCGACCCGCCCGGCGACGTGCGCCTCGGGTGAGTCCCACCTGCGGACGTCGTCGTACGCGCTGGCATTGAGCGTCGGCGGGGGCTCCAACCGGTCCTGCCACGTGCCGGGCACGATCGAGAAGCCGACGCCGCGCGGCCCGCAGAGCCACTTGCGGGAGGTGCCGACGTAGGCGGCGGCGCCTGACGGCACGGGCGTCTGACCAAGGGACTGGGCGACGTCCAGCAGCAGCGGGATCCCGCTGGTCAGTACCTGGTCCACCGGTTGGGCAATGCCGCGCTGGCTTGCCACGTGAGGGAAGGTCACCAGGTCGAGCCCGTCCGGAACGGCCGTGACGCGGCCGAGGTCGTCGACCTCCAGCGGCACCAGGGTCCAGCCACGCCGGTCCGCGCGGTCGCGCAGGACGAGGGCATTGCCGCCGTACTCGCTTGAGGCAGTGCCGATACGGGCGCCGGACGCCAGCGGCCAGCCGTCCAGCAGGGTCGCGAACGACACCCCGGCGCCTTCGCTGAAGGCCACATCGGCAGCGGTCAGCCCGACCATCGCGGCCACCGCCGCACGACCGCCGTCGATCCTCCCGGCCGCCTCGGCCTCGGCGACGTACGCGCCGTCGGCCTCGCCGCGCAGGTGCGCGACCTGCTCGTCGAAGGCGGTCCGGGACAGCCGTCCGCTGCCGGCGACGTCGAGGTGGGTGCGCTGTGTCGGCAACCGGTCGTCGACCCATCCCTTGAGCAAGCGGCTCCTCCGTACCAGCGGCTCTACAGCGTCACGACCGCGAGGCCGTCGGGGGTTGCGGTGATCAGGCTGTGCTCGGGCACATCCTGCCAGCCCGGCTCGTCATCCCCCGGCTCGGAGGCGATCGCAATGCCACCGGCACCGCTACGTACGACGAGGGTGTCACCCCACCGGGTCGCGGCGAGCTCGTGCCCGTCGGCAGCAAGCAGGTTGAGCCGCGCGCCAGGCGCCCGGTCGGCGACGAGCTGCACGGTCTCGGCCAGGGCCTGCCCCAGGGGTACGCCCGCACCAAGACGCTGCTGCACCAGCGCGCCCACGAACGCGCTGTCCACGGTCGAACCGATGCTGGCGAGCTCGACGGAGGACACGAGATTGCCGAGCGCTGCGCCAACCTCGGGGACAAACCCATTGTGCGACAGCAGGACCCCGCCGCCGAGCAGGAACGGCGCGCCGGCCTCCTCGCCGCCCGGCATGCCCGCACTCGCCGAACGCACCGCGGCGAGCGCGCAGCCGCTGCGTACGGTCGGGCCGAAGGACGGCAGCGAGGTGTCGGACCACAGGGGGCGGTCGCGGCGGTACCGAGCCAGCTCGCCGTCCACCCACCAGCCGACCCCGAAGCCGTCGGCATTCAGCCGGCCGTGCCGCTGGCGGCGTGGTGCGTAGGACTGGTGCAACAGGCCGTGCGGCGGGTCGAGCAGCAGCGCCGACAGGGAGGTGGGGTGGCCGAGATGGGCGACGTGCCGGCACATCAGCCGAGCGACCGGGCCGTACGGAAGCCGCTGAAGATCTGCCGGCGCACCGCCACGTCCCAGTTCCGGAAGGTGGTCCGCACCGCGGTGGCATGCGTCGCCCAGGACCCGCCGCGCAGCACCCGGTAGTCCCCGCCGAAGAACACCTTGGAGTACTCGGGATAGGGGTGCGCCCGGAAGCCGGCGTACGCCTCGAGGCCAGAGCTCGTCCACTCCCAGACGTCGCCGATGAGCTGCTCCACTCCGTACGCCGACGCCCCTGCCGGATAGGCGCCGACCGGTGCGGGCCGGGCTGCGCGGCCGCCGAGATTGGCCAGCTCGGTCGTGGGTTCGCCGTCGCCCCACGGGTAGCGGCGCAATCGCTCGGCCACCGGGTCCCAGCCGCAGGCCTTCTCCCACTCGGCCTCGGTCGGCAGCCGGCGGCCGGCCCAGCGCGCGTAGGCGTCGGCCTCCCAGAAGCAGACGTGCTGCACCGGCTCGTCGCCCGCCACGTCCTCGACCACCCCGAAGCGGGTGCACGTCCAACCGGGCCCGGAACGCTGCCAGGTCATCGGGGCGCGCCGCCCGGACTCCTGCACGTGCGCCCACCCGATCGGGTCCCACCAGCGCGGCTCGTCGTACCCGCCGGCCTCGACGAAGCCGGCGTACATCGCGTTGGTGACCGGCACCCGGTCGATCCGGTACGCCGGAAGGGCGACCGGGTGCGCGGGCCGCTCGTTGTCAAAGGCCCACGGGTCGCCGGAGGTGCCGCCGACCGAGGGGCCGCCGGGCACGAGGACGTCGTCGTGCTGCAAGACGGCGCGACCGGGGGGAAGGGCCGCGTCGGCCGGCAGGGTGCGCTCGGTGCCCCTCAACTGCAAGGTCGCCAACATCGTCTCGTCGTGCATGTGCTCGTGCTGCACGACCATCGGGAACAGGAACGCGCGGTCCCCGAGGGACTCGAGATCGGTCCGGTCCAGCACGTCCAGGACGTGGTTGCGCACCCCCGACAGATAGGCCCGGGTGTCCGCCGGACCGAGGATCGGCAGTGTCGGCCGTTGGGCCCGCGGGTGCTCGAAAGCGTCGTACAGGCTGTCGATCTCGGGGCGCAGCGGAGCGACGCCGCCGACCTCGCGCAGCAGCCACAGCTCCTCGTAGTTGCCGATGTGGGCGAGGTCCCAGACGAACGGCGACATCAGCGGGCTCACCTGCCGGGTCAGCTCGGCGTCGTCCAGCGGCTCGAGCAGGGCGAGGGACCGGGCGCGGGAGGCGAGGAGCTCGGCCGCCAGCCGCTCCCTCACGCGCACACCAGCGAGAGCAGATCGTCGGCCGGGCAACGACCGCGAAGGGTGAACCGCTCCAAAAAGGCCTCCACATCCTGACCGCCGACCGCCGCCAGCACCGCAGTGGCTGCCTGCTGCAGGTCCGGGTCGGCCACGCCCAACCGGGCTGCGTCCCGCCACCTGCCCTCGACCGGGGCGCAGGCGGCACGTGCCGCGTCGGCCACCCCGTCGTCGTCCAGGACCGCCGCCACCACCTGGACGGCGACCCGCCAGAGCGGGTCCGGCAGCGCGTCGAGGTAGCGCAGCTCATACCAGCCGCGGGCGCGGACCGGCGGGAACAGCGTCGTCAGGTGGTAGTCCAGGTCCTCGACCGTGGGTCCGTCCGGTGCCGCGAGCCACTGCGCAAAGGTCCTCGCCGGCGCCTCGCGACAGACCCCCTCGGTGTCGCGCACGCACATCAGCCGGGCCGCCATGGCCAGCTCGACCGTGGCCTCGACCGGTCCGCTCGTGGGGTCCGGCGGCCGGGTGCGACCCTCGTCCACGTCCCGCCAGATCGCCTGCCGCGTGGAGCGCCAGCCGGTCGGCTCTCCGAGCAGGAACGGCGAGCAGGCGAACGCCGCGAGCAGCGCCGGCCCGACCGCGTGGGCCCGCTGCCAGCGAGCGGTCGCCGACTGCGCGCCCTCGCCTGGCAGCCCCGCGTCCACCGAGACCTGCACGGCCGCAGTGCTGCACATCATCTGCTTGCCCGCCGGCCCGTCAGCAGCGAAGAACTCCTCCATCACGCGGTATCTCGGCAGGTCCAGCAGCCGCACGGGCGGCCGCACCGGGTCCGTCCCCTCGCCGAGCAGCTCGAGACCGTCAGCAGCAAGGGCCCCCTCCACGGCCGCGACGTCCGCCGAGAGACCGTCGACGAGGTCGCCCGCTCCGGCGTACGGCGAGGAGCTCAGCTCGACCTGGCCACCGGGCTCGGTCGTCAGGATGCTCCCACCCGGCAGCGTGACCCCGGTGAGGGCGCGCTCCACCCGGTCCAGGCTCGGTCGCCGGGCCGGAGACAGGGGATCAACCACGTGCCACTCGAGCTCGGCGCCGATCCGGTCCGGCGCACCGAGGTGCAGGAGGGCCTCGACATGAGCGGTCACGTCCTCGATCGTGCGGATCCGCGTCACGGCCCTCACCCCTTCCAGGCGTAGGTCAGCACGCCACCTTTGCCCACGGTCCGGCGTCGGGCAACCGGGCCGACCGGGGACGTCACCCGCTTGTAGCCTCGGCCGGGTGACCTCCCTCGACCTGTCCAGCAGCGCCGCTTCCAACCTCAAGGTCGACGCCGTTGTCATTGCCGTCCTGCAGGGCGCGAAGGGCCTCGAGCTCGCCCCTGGCGCCGAATCGGTCGCGCAGCACCTGGGCAAGGGCTTCCTGCCGGCCCTGGCCGGCCTCGGCGCGACCGGCAAGGCCGAGCAGGTCACCAGCCTGTCGACGCTCGGCGCGAAGGGGCCGGCCGTCGTCCTCGCCGTCGGTCTGGGCGCCCCCGGACCGTCGTACGCCGGGGAGGTGCTGCGCCGCGCGGCCGGCACGGCGATCCGGGCCCTGGCCGGCTCGACCGAGGTCGCGCTGGCGCTGCCGGCCGCCGACGCCGAGCAGGTGCGCGCCGTCGCCGAGGGCGCGCTGCTCGGGGCCTACGCCTTTGACCGTTACCGCTCGGTGTCCAACGAGGGCCGCCGCGCGCCGGTGGACAAGCTGATCCTGGTCACTGCCCTGGCCAAGGACAAGACCGTCAAGGCCGCGGTCGCCCGGGCGCTCGTGGTGTCCAAGGCCGTGCACCTGGTACGCGACCTGGTGAACACCCCTCCCTCGGACCTGCACCCGGTCGAGCTCGCCGAGCTGGCACGCAGGACCTGCAGCGCGGTCGGGCTCGAGGTCGAGGTGCTCGACGAGAAAGCGCTGCAGAAGGGGGCGTACGGCGGGATCCTCGGGGTCGGCCAGGGCTCGGCGAACCCACCCCGCCTGGTGCACATCTCCTACCGGGGCGGCAAGGGCGCGAGCCGCAAGGTCGCGCTGGTCGGCAAGGGCATCACCTTCGACTCGGGCGGCATCTCCCTCAAGCCGCCAGCCGGCATGGAGGAGATGAAGATGGACATGGGCGGCGCCGCCGCGGTCGTCGCGACGATGGCCGCCGTCGCCGAGCTCGGTCTGCCCGTCCATGTCGAGGCCTGGGTCCCGATGGCGGAGAACATGCCCAGCGGTACGGCGATCCGGCCCTCCGACGTGCTGACCATGCGCGGGGGCAAACGGGTCGAGGTGAACAACACCGACGCCGAGGGCCGCCTCATCCTGGCCGACGCCATCGTCCGGGCGTGCGACGACACCCCGGACGTGCTGCTCGACGTCGCGACCCTCACCGGGGCCCAGCTCGTCGCGCTCGGCGCCCGCACCGCCGCTGTGATGAGTAATGACGACGACCTGCGGGCGCAGATCGTGACCGCTGCCGACCGGGCCGGTGAGCCCATGTGGGGCATGCCGCTGCCGGCCGACCTGCGCAAGGGCCTGGACTCCGAGGTCGCCGACCTGGTGAACACCGGCCCGCGCGAGGGCGGGATGCTCACGGCGGGCCTGTTCCTGAAGGAGTTCGTGGCCGAAGGCGTCCGGTGGGCGCACCTGGACGTCGCGGGTCCGGCGTACAACTCCGGCGAGGCTTACGGCTACACCCCGCACGGCGGGACCGGTGTGGCGGTGCGAACCTTCCTTCAGCTGCTCGAACAGCTGTAGCCCCCGGCCGGAGGGCTGCTGCACTTGCCCTGCTGCCGGTCGGTTCGACCTGATCACGGCGGGCACCGTGCAGGTATGCCAGACAACGCTGCGGCCCCCGCCACCGCGCTGGTCGTGATGGGGGTGTCAGGTTCGGGCAAGACGACCCTGGCCGTGGCAGCGGCGCAGCGGCTGGGCTGGCCGTTCGCCGAGGGCGATGACTTCCACCCCCCGGCCAACGTGGCAAAGATGCGGTCCGGCACGCCGCTGGACGACGACGACCGTTGGCCCTGGCTGCGGGCGGTGGCTGCGTGGATCGGGCAGCACGACACGCCGGGGGCCGGCGTCGTCGTGACCTGCTCAGCCCTCAAGCGCTCCTACCGCGACCTGCTGCGGGAGGGCCACCCGTCGGTCTGGTTCGTGCTCGTCACGGCCACGCAGGAGACACTGGAGCGGCGCCTCGAGCAGCGCCGGGGGCACTACATGCCGCCCTCGCTGCTCGCCTCGCAGCTGGCGATCCTGGAGCCGCTCCAGCCGGACGAGCCCGGCAGCACCGTGCCCGGCGACGCACCACCGGCAGCGGTCCTCGACGAACTGCTCGCCTCCCTCGCGGTCCACCTCCGTACGCTGGAAGGGCACTCATGACGATCCTCGCCGTCACCGCCGCAAGCGGTTCGCCGCAGCTGATCACCGCTGCGGTGCTCGGCATTGCCACAGTCGTCCTGCTCATCACCTGGGCAAAGGTCCATCCCTTCCTGGCCTTGATCGTGGGCTCGGCGGTCCTGGGCGTCATCGGCGGTCTCGGGCCGAACAAGACGATCACGAGCTTCACCAATGGCGTGGGATCGACCGTCGGCAGTGTCGGGTTGCTCATCGCCCTCGGCGCGATGATCGGGGGCATGCTCGCGGACTCCGGCGGCGCGGACCGGATCGTCGGGGCGGTCGTCGACCGGTTCTCGGGGCGGGCTCTGCCTTGGGCCATGGCGGGGTCGCCGCTCTGATCGGCATCCCGCTGTTCTTCGAGATCGACGTGGTCCTGCTGGTTCCCATCGTGCTGCTCGTGTCGCGTCGCAGTGGCGTCCCGCTGCTTCGGGTCGGCATCCCGGCCCTGGCCGGCCTGTCGGTCCTGCACGGCCTCGTGCCACCGCACCCCGGTCCGCTGGTCGCCATTGCCGCGCTGAAGGCCGATCTCGGGCTGACGCTGCTGTTCGGGCTGATCGTCGCCGTGCCCGCCGTGATCCTGGCCGGCCCGGTCTACGGGTCGTTCATCGCCCGGCACGTGAGTGCCCGTGGCTCCGGGATCATGGACCGGGAGCCCGCCCTGGTCGGGGCCGGCGCACCAACCGGAGCCGCCGGAGGCGGCGCGCAAGCGGTGGCGAACTACGAGCAGCGCCCGAAGCGCCCCGGGGTCGCCGGCGTGGGCGCCGGTCCCGGCCGGAGCACTGCGGACAGCACCGGTGACAGTGGCCCAGCCGCCCGGCGGGGGCCGGCCGTCGTACCGGCGGTTGCGACGGTCCTGCTGCCGGTGGCGCTAATGCTGCTCCGGGCTGTCGCGGAACTGACCCTCAGCAAGGGAAATGCTGTGCGGTCGACCCTGGACGTGATCGGCAACCCGGTCGTCGCGCTGCTCGCCGGGGTCGTGCTCGCCATGTTCACCCTGGGCGCAGGCACCGGGATGTCGCGCGAACGCGTGTCGAGCTCGCTCGGCGCATCGCTCCCGCCGATCGCGGGGATCCTGCTCATCGTCGCCGCCGGCGGCGGCTTCAAGCAGACGCTCGTGGACGCCGGGGTCGGCACGCTTGTCGCGGACGCGGCCAAAGGCTCCAGCCTGTCGCCGCTCGTGCTCGGCTGGCTCGTCGCCGTCGGGATCCGGCTGGCCACCGGCTCGGCGACCGTCGCGACGATCACCGCGGCCGGCATCATCGCGCCGCTGGCCGCCAGCCTGGACCGCCCGGTGGTCGCGCTGCTGGCGCTCGCGGTCGGTGCCGGGTCGCTGTTCTTCTCCCATGTGAACGACGCCGGGTTCTGGCTCGTCAAGGAGTACTTCGGCATGTCTGTCGCTGACACCCTCAAGAGCTGGTCGATCATGGAGACGATCATCTCGGTCGTGGGTCTGGCGGGAGTCCTCCTGCTGAGCCTGGTCGTCTGAGCGGGGTCGGACAAGCGCGCTCAGCTCCGGGGTTCGCCGGCAGCCTTGCGTCGGGCGGTCCATTCGCGCATCCGTGACGGGTAGCCGGTTGCCGCGACGTCGTACACGGGTAGCCCGAGACGCGAGCCGAACGAGAACGCGGCCTTCAGCGAAGGCACCCGACGGCGGGTCCACTCCCCGTCACCGGCCACCAGTACCAGGGTCATCGCCGTCGCTGTCGTGGCCGGCTCGACGAAGCCCTCCACCCCTCGCCTGCTGGTCGCGAACGCCTCGAGGTGGGCGACGTCGGCGTCGGCGGCACCCCGCGTCGTACCCGGGCGAGGCCCCCGCCTCAAGCGGTCTCGCAGTGCCACGCCATGCCCCCCTCAGCCCCGGCTCGGGAATGCAGCGGGGGCGGTCGGACCTGTACTGCCGTGGTGAAAGGATGCCCTAGGAACACCCCTGTGGGCAGGACCTGCGAAGGAGCAGCCGCTGTGAGCGACCCGAGCCAGCCCGTCGACCTGGTCATCCTCGGTGGTGGGAGCGGTGGGTACGCCGCGGCTCTGCGCGCCGCGGAGCTCGGCCTGACCGTCGTGATAGTCGAACAGGACAAGGTCGGAGGCACCTGCCTGCACCGGGGCTGCATCCCGACCAAGGCGCTGCTGCACTCCGCCGAGACCGTCGACATCATCAAGGAGGCGTCCCAGTTCGGGGTCAACGGGAGCTTCGAATCAGTTGATATGAAGGCCGTCAACGCCTACAAGGACAAGGTCGTCGAGGGCCTCTACAAGGGCCTGACCGGGCTCGTCAAGAGCCGCAAGATCGAGGTCGTCGCGGGACACGGGCGCCTGGTGTCCCCCACCGCCGTCGAGGTCGACGGCCGCACCATCGAGGCTCGGCACGTCCTGCTGGCCACCGGCTCCTACGCGCGCTCGATCCCGGGCCTGGAGATCGACCACGACACGGTCGTCACCAGCGACGACGCCCTCGGGTTCGACCAGATTCCAGCCAGTGTCGTGATCCTGGGCGCCGGCGCGATCGGCTGTGAGTTCGCCAGCGTGTGGTCCTCCTTCGGCGCCCAGGTCACCATCGTCGAGGCGCTGCCGCACCTGGTCCCGCTGGAGGAGGAGAGCAGCTCCAAGCTGCTCGAACGCGCCTTCCGCAAGCGCGGCATCACGGCCGAGCTCGGCGCCCGGTTCGAGCGCGTGGAGCACACCTCCGAGGGCGTCACCGTTCACCTGGAGGGCGGCAAGACCTTGTCCGCGGCCATGCTGCTCGTGGCCATCGGGCGCGGCCCGGTCTCGGCCGAGCTCGGCTACGACCAGATGGGCGTCGAGATGGAGCGCGGCTTCGTCAAGGTCGACGCGTACTGCCAGACCAGCGTCCCCACCATCAGCGCGGTCGGCGACCTGATCCCGACCCTGCAGCTCGCCCACGTCGGCTTTGCCGAGGGCATCCTGGTCGCCGAGCGCCTGGCCGGGCTGCCCGTCACACCGGTCGACTACGACGGCGTGCCGCGCGTGACCTACAGCCACCCCGAGGTCGCCTCGGTTGGACTCACCAGCAAGGTCGCGACCGAGCGCGGCTACGACGTGGTCGAGGCGACGTACGACCTCGCCGGCAACGGCAAGGCCCGCATCCTGGGCACTGCGGGCGCCGTCAAGGTCGTTGCCGCGAAGGACGGCCCCGTCCTGGGCGTGCACATGGTCGGCGAGCGGGTCGGCGAGCTCATCGCCGAGGCGCAGCTGATCACCAACTGGGAGGCCCTGCCGGTCGAGGTCGCGCAGCTCATCCACCCCCACCCCACCATGTCCGAGGCCGTCGGCGAGGCGCACCTGGCGCTGGCCGGCAAGCCCCTCCACAGCCACTCCTAGGAGCACTCGCGCCATGGCCGTCTCCGTCACCATGCCCGCCCTCGGCGAGAGCGTCACCGAAGGCACCGTCACCCGCTGGCTGAAGAAGGAGGGCGAGCGGGTCGAGGTCGACGAGCCGCTGCTCGAGGTCTCCACCGACAAGGTGGACACCGAGATCCCGTCGCCACACGCCGGTGTGGTAACCTCCATCAAGGTGCAGGAGGACGAGACCGTCGAGGTCGGCGTCGAGCTCGCGGTGATCTCCGACGGGGCCGACAGCTCCGACGGCGGTACGACCGACAGCGCGCCGGCCGAGCCGGCCCGGTCCCCGGAGCCGGAGGCCGCCGTCGCACCGACGGGTTCGTCGGCCGCCGCGCCCGCACCGCAACCCGAGACCGAGCCGGCCGCGGCGACCCCGGCAGCTGCAGCCCCGGCACCTGCGGCCCAGCCGCCGACGCCCGCCCCCGCCCCCGCGGCCCCAGCGCCCCCGGCCCAGCCGCCGGCGCCCGACCCGGCGCCCTCAACGGCCCCCGCGCCTGCCCCCGCCCAGGCCCGGCCGCCGGCCCCGGACCTCGCACCGGCACCGGCCCCGGCCTCGGTCAACGGCTCCGGCACTGAGGGCGCGTACGTCACGCCGCTGGTCCGCAAGCTCGCGGCCGAGCACGGGGTGGACCTCGCGAGTCTGCAGGGCACGGGGGTGGGTGGCCGCATTCGCAAGCAGGACGTGCTCGACGCCGCCGACCAGGGCCAGGGCAGCGCTCCAGCTCCTGGCGCTGCGCCGAGCCCGGCCGCCCCGTCCCCGGGCGCTGCGCCGAGCCCGACTGTCCCGGCGCCCACTGCGTCGGCCCCAGCTGCCGCTGCAGCTGACACCGCCGCGGCCCCTCGACCGCCAATCCCGGTCGCCGCAGGTGCGACGAGCGCGCCTGCCCCGGCCTTCGCCGACCAGGCGGTCGCTGCCGCGCCCGCAACGACGGTGCGCGGCCGGACCGAGCCGCTGAGCCGGCTGCGGAAGGTGATCGGCAGTCGCATGGTCGAGTCGCTGCAGACCAGCGCCCAGCTCACCACGGTCCTCGAGGCCGACGTCACGAGGATCGCCCGCCTGCGGGACGCCGCCAAGGCCGATTTCCAGTCCCGGGAAGGGGTTCGGCTCACCTTCCTGCCGTTCTTCACCCTGGCTGCAGTCGAGGCCCTGAAGGCGCACCCGATGGTCAACTCGAGCATTGATGCGGAGGCGGCCACCGTCACCTATCACGAGGCCGTGCACCTGGGAGTCGCGGTGGACACCGACCGTGGCCTGCTCGTACCCGTCATCCATGGTGCCGGCGACCTCAACCTCGGGGGCCTGGCACGCAAGACGGCAGACCTCGCCGAGCGGACCCGCACCAACCGGGTCACCCCCGACGAACTCGGCGGCGGCACGTTCACGGTGACCAACACCGGCTCGCGGGGCGCGCTGTTCGACACCCCAATTATCAACCAGCCGCAGGTCGGCATCCTCGGCACCGGTGCGGTCGTCAAGCGGCCAGTCGTGGTCAGCGACGCAACGCTCGGCGAGGTCATCGCGGTGCGCTCGATGGTCTACCTCGCGCTGACCTACGACCACCGCATCGTCGACGGCGCTGATGCCGCCCGCTTCCTGGTCACGGTCAAGGACCGGCTCGAGGAGGGCGACTTCGCCGCCGAGCTCGGCCTGTAGCAACCTGCCGTACGCTCCATCAGTTGATCATCCTGCCGTGTCAGAATCGGCGGGTGATCGGGCGCCTTCACCACGTGGTCCTGGACTGCCCAGATCCGTACGCGCTGGCGCTGTTCTACTCCGAGCTGGTTGGGCTGCCGGTGACTTACCGGTCGGCTGGCTGGGTCGTCATCGCCAAGAACGACACCACTTCGGGCCTGGCCTTCCAGCTCGCGCCGGCGCACCAGCCGCCAGCGTGGCCCGACCCGCAGCGACCGCAACAGTGTCATCTGGACGTGATGGTGGACGTCGTGCCCGCTCCAGCCGAGCGGGTCCAGGAGCTGGGAGCACGGCCGTTGTCCACCGCTGACGGCCCTGCACCGTCTACGCCGACCCGGCCGGCCACCCCTTCTGCTTGATCCCCCGGCCTGACTGGGCGCCGCCCATCCAGATCGGCGCTGCTACCGGGGAGGTGGGCAGCGCCCGCATGGAGATGAGGGTGAGCCCCGAGCAGGAAGCCCTCATCCGGCATGCGGCAGAGCTCGAGGGCACGACAGTGACCACGCTCGTGCTCGACACGGTGACCGCGCAGGCGAGCAGCGTTATCGAGTCCCACCGCGACCTCGTACTCTCGAATGAGGCGTTCGACCGCTTCCTCGCCGAGCTGGACCGGCCGGCAGCGCCGGCTCCCGAGCTGGTCGAGCTGTTCCGCAGTCACCCGAAGCTGCCTGAGGCGTGAACGGTCGCCGCATCGAGCGGCTCGGCCCCAACCATCAGCTCGGCGAGTTTCAGTCCGGCAACGAGAGCCTCGACCGTTGGCTGCACATCTACGCCCTTGCCTCCCAGCAGATGGACGTTGCGCGCACCTTCGTGCTCGTCGACAGTCAGCGTCTGCTTGGCTACTTCAGCCTCACCATGGGTTCGGTTCACCGAGCCGATGCACCTCCGGCGTGCCCTGCTCCTCGCCGAGGCGCTTCGCAAGGCCAGCGCTGCCGGCGAGGCCGCCGCCACCCGGCTCATCGTCGTGGACGCCATTGACGAGGCCGCGGCCCGGTTCTACCTCCATCACGGCTTTGTATTCGTTCCCGAGCATCCCCTTCGGCTCTACCGGCGGATGCGTGACGTCCAAGCGTCGTAGTAGTGGATCATTAGCTGGATCAAGCCTTCGTCTCAGAACATCGCCACGTCAGTTCGTGTCAGAGGTTCCCGCCACGAGGGCTGGAGCGGGCGCCCCGGAGTCGACCGTCCATGGGACCCCACCTGCCAGGTCGAGGTGCAGGCGGCTGGTCAGTCCTCGTTGGCCCAGCCTTGCGTGATCCTTCATCCGGTCCAGTCGATCGCGTCGAGCTGCGCCCGCAGCCGGGCGCCCGGCGCCGCGTCGTGTTGGGCCACCCAGGCCACCCGCCCGGTCAGGTGTGCGCGGAAGTCCGCCCGGCCCTCCCGGTTCTGACCGCTCGGGCCGTGACGGGCGCAGTTGTGCAGCACCGCGCGCAGGCGGTCGACCTCGGCCCGAGCGACGTGCGGACGCTCGTTGACCACCAGGCCGCCCAGTACCTGTCGGCCGGACCGCGGGAGGACGGCGGTCTTGCGGTCGTTGAGCCGAAACCCCTCGTCGCGGGCGACCTCTGCGATGAGGTCGAGCAGCCGCGAGGCGCCGTACCGCCATCTGCGTCCCCCTGACACGGCGAGATCATCGGCGTATCTGGTGTACCTGCCGCCCCACGCCGCGACCAGTCCCGTAAGCCGTACGTCCAGCCGGTGTGCAGCGAGGTTGGCCAGCGCCGGCGAGGTCGGGGCGCCTTGCGGCAGGTGCGGCGCGGCGAGCCGCCGACCCAGCCGCCAATGCGCGGCAGCCAGCCCGGCGTCAACCGGCGGCGGGACCGCCTCCCAGGTCCGCCGTGGGAGCACCGTCGTCATCAGCCCCGCGAGACAGTGCGCGACCGGCTCGGGGTAGCCGGCGGTTCGCAGTACGCCGTACACCCGCCCGACCGTGACACTGGCGAAGAAGCCCTCGAGGTCCAGCCGTACGACGACCGCCTGACCGGCGTGGGGCGCGGCGTAGGACGCGACCGAGCGGCCGTGACGGAAGCCATGCGCGGCGTCGTGTGGCGGTACACCGTCGAGCACCCCGGCGAGCAGCCGGCGCTGCAGCGCCTTGAGCCGGAACTTGGGGGCCTCGAGCACCCGGACCGCTCCGCTGGGTGCCGGCCGGGTGCTGGTCACGTAGTGCAGAAGCGGTGCCTGCCCGGTGTCCCGGGCCCAGTGCCGGGGGTCGGAGAACCACTGCAGCTCCGCCTGTTCGAGGTTGAGCAGCGCACCGACGTCGGCCAGGTCATGCAATACGGGCAGATGCCAAGGGTTGCTGAGCATGCGGGTCGCCGCGGCGAGGTGCGTCAGCGGTCGCGCCGAGCCCGCGCGCTCAGCTGCTGGCCGGGAGGACAGGACGGCGGTGAGCTCCCGCGGGCGGTCCCGGGGCGGACTCGGGTAGATCGCGAGGACCTCCTGGGCGAGCGCGGGGAGCCAGTCCGCCCGCCGGCGCAGCACGAGCGAGCCGCTGCCAACCAGCCCGGGCCGGGTCCAGTCACCGGCCAGGAACGCCTCCGCCAGCGCCCGCGCAAGGTCCTGCCTCACGGCTCTGGCAGGTGCGGCAGCGCTGACAGGTGCGGCAGCACGCTTCGACCTGTCCCGTCGTGCGCGCGATCTCCTGCTGCGAAGTGCAGTGCGTCGCGCGCGGTGCAGTGCCCGGCCGTGCCGGTGTCCCCCGGGGTAGCCCCGGGGAGGTCGTCCGACGGCAGGCGCCGATCGACCGTCTCGAGCGCGCGCTGCCGCACGCGCGATGCTAACCCGCGCGATGCTTCCCCATCGCGGGGCGTCAGGGTGCCGCCATGTGCATCCGCGGGACAAGGCATGATCGTGGCCGTACCCGGTGTACCTGCCGAGCAGCGCGATGAGCGAGCGGGGCGTCTGGCAGGCTCGTCGTTGGCGCGCTGCTTACACCAGCCCTGATGATCGCATTGCAGGCCCTCCTCGACCGTCTTCGCGACCACCAGCGAGACCCGCGTGACGGCAACCGCTCTCGAGGACGTGCACATCGACCGGCGCAGCGACGTCTACCGATAGCGGCGGTCCGCGGACGCTGCTCTTACTGCAGCGTGGTGTCGCGCGGCTGGCTTCTTACACCCCGACCGCGACGAGATGCACGGACACGAGTGCTGCACGCCGGCGAGCTCGTCCGCGGCATCGCCAGCTCCTCGCACCTCTTGGCAGTTCTGCCGAACAAGCCAACGGAACCTGCGACAGCATGTGGCGTGGCAGGAAGCGAAGGTGCAGGTCCTGACTGCGGCTCCCCAACAACAAGTCAGTCGAGTTCCTACTGCCCACGCCGCGACCCAGTGCCCCTGCCTGCAGTGGCTTGCGGGCTGAGCCGGTGTAGGTGCTGGGTGGTGGCCTGGTCGGCGGGCAGGAACACGACGAGGTTCTGTTGGGGGTCTTCAGCGGTGGTGAGTTTGACGGAGTCCAGGTCGAGGCGGCCCGCGAAGGGGTGGTTGAAGCGTTTGCGGGAGGGTTGGAAGCCTGTGACGGGGTGCTCTGCCCACATCGTCCGGAACTGCGCACTTGCCTCGCCTAGTGCAGTGAGCAGCGTCTTAGCGCGAGGATCGCCGGGGTAGCGGGCGATGTTGGCGCGGTATTGGCCGAGGATCTGGCGCGCCTCGGGGTTCCAGTCCAGGAGCAGGCTTCGGGTGCCGGGATCGGTGAACAGGAGCCAGAGGCTGTTGCGTTCTTCTTCTGGCCGGTGCTCGAGGCCGCCGAGCAGCGCGGAGTAGCTGGCATTCCAGGCCAGTAGGTCCCACCACGGGCTGATGACGTAGGCGGGGTTGGGTTCGAGGGTCTGGACCAGGCGCCTCAGGGTGTCGGTGACGACGGGACGGGCCGGCTGCTCGTCGGGTAGAGCGACGCCGGCCAGGGTGAACAGGTGCCGACGCTCGACGGCGCTCAGGCGCAGCGCCCTGGCCAGACTGTCGAGGACCTATCGGCTGACCGTGATGTCGCGGCGTTGTTCCAGCCAGGTGTACCAGGTGTGGCTGACTCCAGACAGTTGCGCGACTTCCTCGCGCCGTAACCCGGGTGTGCGGCGCCGCGGTCCGGGCTGCAAGCCGACGCTGATCGGGTCTAGGGCTTCGCGCCGGTCGCGAAGGAAATCGGCGAGTTCGGCGCGGCGGGCCAGGTCAGTCATGCAGCACCTCCCAAGCCACGAGTCGTGGTGGCGTCCGCACCAGCATAAGCAGCCCTCTGTACCAGGGTGCCGAAGGGAAGCACAGTCAGGGCATGGCCCGTGAACCGTTGACCTCCCAACCTGTCGAGACCACTACAGCCGCTGTGCCTGCGACGACACCGCCTACTAGTACTGCCCGAGGGTGGGTGGCGCCGGTGGTGGTTCTGGCGCTCGGCTCGTTCGCGATGGGTACCGACTCCTTCGTGCTGGCCGGGATCCTGCCCCAGCTCGCTGGCGGTCTGCAGGTCTCGCAAAGCGCTGCCGGGCAGGTCATCACCACCTTCGCCCTGACCTACGCCCTCGCCGCTCCGCTGCTGGCCGCGGTGACCAGTCGGCTGCCCCGCAAGCCTTTGATGTTGGTCGCGTTGCTCCTGTTTGTCGGCGCGAACCTCGCCTCAGCTGCAGCACCATCCCTGACGGTGCTGCTGGTAGCCCGGGTGGCGGCCGGCCTCGGCGCGGCGCTGTACACACCCACCGCCTCGGCGGCCGCGGTCTCGCTGGCCGGACCCGAACGCCGCGGTCAGGCGCTGTCGATCATCCTCGGGGGGCTGACGGTGGGCACGGTGTTCGGGGTGCCCGCCGGCACCGCCATCGGCCAACACGTCTCCTGGCAGGCCAGCCTGATCTTCGTCGCCGTGGTCGGGGCGGCGGCTCTGCTCGGCCTGCTCGTCACCCTGCCTGCCCTCGCCACGCCGGCACCAGTGCCGATGTCGCAGCGCTTTGGGCTGCTGGTCAACCGGCGGGTACTGGCCATCGTCGCGGTGATGACCCTGGCCAGCGCCGCCAGCATCATCGTCTACACCTACATCGCGCAGATCCTGGACGAGACCGCGCACATCACCGGGACCGGACTGGCCGTGGCGCTGCTGGCCTGGGGACTCGGAGGCACCGCCGGCGCCTTTGGCAGCGGATGGCTCACCGATCACTACGGGGCGCAGCGCACCCTAGTGGCCGCCCTCACCGTTCTGAGTGCCACTCTCGCCGCGCTGGGCTACGCCCACTCGACCGCGTTGGTGCTGATGCTGATGGCGCTCAACGGTGCTGCGGCCTGGGCCGTGGCCACCCCGAACAACCATCGCCTCACCGCACTCGTGCCCCGCCTGCCCACCGTCGTCATCTCCTACAACTCCTCCGGCATCTACCTCGGCCAAGCACTCGGCTCGGCACTGGGTGGCCTGCTGCTCGCCCACGGAACCTCGGCCAGCACCTTGTGCCTGGTCGGCACCGTGCTCGGCCTCTGCGCCCTCGGGTCGCACCTGCTGCTACGGCGTCCACCGGCCGCACAGCTAGCTGAGTCCCGAGCCTGAAGGCGGTGACAGACTGGGTGACGATCTCGGCCCTGGCCACCGCCGGGGGCACACTGGTGCTGGCCGTGGCCACCTTCGCCTCCGTCCGCTCGGCCAACCGCGCCGCACGCTCCGCCGAACAGTCCCTGCTCCTCGGACTACGTCCGGTACTGATGCCGTCCCGCACGCAGGACCCCGCCGAGAAGATCGGCTTCATGGATGGATACTGGGTCAACCTCGCCGGCGGGCAAGGCCTGGCCGAGGTCAGCGACCAGGTGCTCTACCTGGCGATCGCGCTGCGCAACGTCGGGCCCGGACTCGCCGTCCTACACAGCTGGTCCCTGCACCCTGACCTCATGGTGGGCGACAACACCCGACCCGATCCCGCCGGCTTCCATCAGCTCACCCGTGACCTCTACGTGCCGGCCGGGGATACCGGATTCTGGCAAGGCACCTACCGCGACCCCACCAGCCCCGAATTCAACAAAGCACACTGCGTGATCACAACCCGCCAGCCCTTTACCATCGACCTGCTCTACAGCGATCACGAAGGCGGCCAACGAGTCATCAGCCGTTTCGCACTCACCCCCGGCCAAGACCAATCCTGGCTCGGTGCGGTCTCGCACCACTGGAACCTGGACCGACCCAATCCTCAATAAGCTCAGCGCCCGAGGATTCGCATGGCCTCTGCTACGAGGTGGTCCCTCAGCACGGCGGGGCCGGCGTCACGCCAGCTGTGAGCGGCGGATGAAGGATTGAAAGACTCGCCACCGAGGGCTCGGAGAACAGCGCCCGCGGGCGTACGCGTTCGGCGACGTCGTCTTCTACGGCAAGTCGCACAAGCGACACGTGCCGACGTTGCCCCAGCGCCAGCGAAAGTCAGGCGCCTCGCGACAGGAGCGGGTGCCCCGAGATGGCGTGCCGCTCCATTCGCGGGACAAGGCAAGATCGTCGCCGTACCCAGTGTACCTGCCGAGCGACGCCATGAGCGAGCGGGGCGTCTCCACCAGGCTCCTCGTTGGCGCGCTGTCTGCACCAATGCCCTGACCGCCAGTGCAGGCCAACCTCGACCTGCGGTGCCTCGCTCGACTCCGCGTGGGGCCGTGTTGGCACGGTGCCACAAGAGATCGTCCAACCGGGACGGTGGGTAGGCGTTAGCTCAGATGTCGGCCATCCAGGGATCTATGAGATCAAGCCCAGGCGGTCGAAGTCGTCGATGTTGCGGGTGGCCAGGCCCGCGCGGTGAACTCTGCAGATGGCGGCGATCTGAGCGTCGAAGCCGGTCATCGGCGCACCAGCGTGCTCACGCTCCACGACTACGTCGGCGTAGTGACCGGCTGCGACGGCGTCGAAAGGCAAGACCCGGTCCGCGAAGGTGGCAAAGACGTCGTCAGCCGCGTCGCCCAGGAGAGCCCGTCGGCGGCCGGCAGGCAGGCAGGCGATGCCGAGGCACCTCGGCCAGCGTCACCGAGATCGTGCACACCGCGGCCGGAGATAACTGGCTTACCCACGTCACGACGCGCGCATTGGGCGCGGCGCGCATGAGCTCAGAGATGACGTTGGTGTCGAGACCGACAGGGCGTTGTGCCGCCGGCGAGGTCGGACTCAATTGGGCACGTCCGCCGCGCGGGGTGCCTGAGTGCGGGCGGGCAACTCGAGGTCAACTCCGCTAAGGTCACCGAAGCGGGACAGGAGCGCCTGCGCCAAACCGGTGGAGTCGGCAGGTGGGCTCACGGCGTCGGTGAGGATGGCGCGGATTTCGGCCTCCATGGAGCGGCCGTGCTGGGCTGCGCGAACCTTCAGCCGCTCGCGCACCTCGTCGTCCAAGTCCCTGATGCTGACCACAGCCATAAGGCGCTCCCCGTCTGGTCATCGCCACTAAACAGCGCTTCTCGAACCGTCCCTGTTGACTGGCGGCACCGCGCGCTGGCGGCTGGACGTCAGGGTGCCGCGCCGACCGTCCTCGGGCCGGCCGAGGTGGCTTCGCGTCCGCCGCGCACCTCGACGCGCTCCTCGTCCTCCCCGACGGTGGGCGTATTTTTCACCACGCCTCGCCGGTGGTCGTAGGTGTCGCGCAGCAGCACCTGGATCATGCCGGCCACCGGAATGCCCACGAGCGCGCCCAGGATGCCGGCCAGCTCGGCCCCGACCAGGATGCTCACGAGCACGGCGAGCGGGTTGATCTTGACGGTACGGGACAGGATGAGCGGCTGCAGCAGGTGGTTCTCCAGTTGCTGATAGATCAGGAAGAAGACCACCACGACGATGCCCGCCGGCACTGAGTGCAGGAAGGCGACAGCGACCGCGACGATCGCGCCTACGGTGGCACCGATCAGCGGGACGAGATCAGCGATGGCCACGAAGACCGCGATGACGCCGGCGAAGGGCACCCCCAGGGTCAGCAGGGTGACGAAGGTCAGGAGGCCGCAGATGACCGAGATCAGCAGGTTGCCGGCGACGTAGCCCGTGACGGCCCGGGCGCAGTCGCGCCCCACCCGCTCGACCCGGTCACGACGCGGCGTAGCCAAGGCGCCGAGCCCGCCGACCAGCAACTTTGGCCCCTCCAGCAGCATGAGGAAGGTCAACACGGTGATGCTGGCTATCCCCGCGAGGGTGCTCGCGATAGCGCCGAGTACCTGCGTGGCGCCGCCGCCGAGCCCGGACACCCCCTGGCGCAGCTTCGCCTCGTTGCGGGCGACGAACTGGTCCAGGTTGTAGCGCTGGATCAGCTCGCCCACCGGCCCCTGCCCCTGCCGCGCCTGCTTCACGTAGCCGGGCAGGGCGGTGAAGAAGTCACCTCCCTGGGAGATGATGGGTGTGACGAGCAGTGCGATGACCCCTGCCAGCAGCAGGCCCGAGACCACGAAGACGCCCAGGATGGCGACCGATCGCGGCGCCCTCGTACGTTGCTGGACCACCCCGACGAGCGGCCAGAGCGCCGTGGTCAGGAAGACCGACACCAGCAGCCAGATCAGCACGCGCTCCACGCGCAGGACGACGAGGACAGCGGCGGCGGCCACCAGCACCATGGCGATGGCGGCCGCGATGGCCCGGACGGGCACGGGCGTACGGGGTGAGTCGACGCGGTTCATGACCCGGGTCTCCCCGTACGCAGCGCCGCCGCACCTCCTGCGCGAGACTCTCCAGATGCGCCTCCCGGCCCGTTCGTAAGTTCAGTCGAGCGTGGCCACCGTCGTGCTCGTACGGCACGGGCTGACGGCGATGACCGGGCCCGTCCTCGCCGGGTGGACCCCTGGTCTGCACCTGGACGAGCGGGGTCGTGCCTCGGCACTCGCGCTGGGCCAGCGGCTGGCGCCGATCGGCTTCCGCGCGCTTGTCAGCAGCCCGCTGGACCGCTGCCTGGACACCGCGGCGGCGATCGCCTTGGGGCGGCTGGGGGGGTCGGCCGCCGTCATACCGGACGAGCGGATCGGCGAGGTCCACTACGGCAACTGGACCGGTGTGCCGATCGGCCCACTGCGCCGTACGCCGCTGTGGCAGGTGTTGGAGCACGCGCCGTCAGCAGCGGTCTTCCCCGGGCCTGGGGGCGAGGCGCTGAGTGAGGCCCAGTACCGGGCCGTCACCGCTGTCCGCGACTGGGACGAGCGGCTCCGAAACGAGCATGGGGACGACGCGACCTGGTTGGCGTGCTCGCACGGCGACATCATCAAGTCCGTCGTGGCCGACGCGCTCGGCCTGCACCTGGACCTGCTGCACCGCATCCACATCGACCCGTGTTCGGTCACCGTCATCCGCTACAGCGCGCTGCGGCCGAACGTCCTGCGCATCAACGACGTCGGCGGGGATCTGAGCGAGCTGATTCCCGCGCGCCGGCGCCGTCGTGCCCGGTCCGGAGTCGCGCTCGGTGGCGGAGCCGGCGCGCCACTGTGACCCAGGCGGAATGCGTTGGGCAAGTAGCCAGATGGCGTTAGCCATCGGCTGCGACTCGCGCGCGGCTGGTGACGGCGTCGACCCAGACGAGCCGGTTGTCGGCCAGATGAGGGTCTTCAGGCGCTGTCCGTCGTGACGGACCAGACGAGCTCCTGGCGGCCAGCGATGACCACGACGTCGAGCCCCCGCGGGTCGGCGACAAGTGGCGTGTTCGATCCGGCGGCAGCCGTCCGCAGCGCGACGTCGCGGGCTGGACGGCGCTTAGTCGTGCTGCGGGGTCCGGGCGGCCGGTACACGGTGGCCGGCGAAGTAGGCCGCGGCCCTTGCGCGGGCGTTCACACCCACAGCGGCCCGCCACGGCAGCCACGCACCGCCTTGTCGCGTCTGCCAAACGAAGCGGCACTCAACCCAGGAGCCGTGGTCGAAACGCTGCGGTGCGCGAGCAGACAGCACCCGAAAACCTTTCATGTGCGACTCGGCGTAGTGCCGTGCCTTCAGCGTGGCGCTGCCAAGGGCCTCCTCAGGTCGGCTGGCCACGCTCAAGTGGTTCTCGTACACCGCTTCGGCGAGCTCGCCGTTCCTGGAGTCGAGTTGCACGATGCCCACGGGCCGGCCGGTCCAGGGCGCGTCGAGCTGCCGCTCCAAATCCTGCTTGGCCGTCGACACCCGCGCCTACCCCAGATCCACCACCCGACCGCACGAGAAGTCAGCTGCGTAACAACAGCGCAACACACCACGCGACAGGCACGTTGTTGACAGGCGGTGGGTACGGCCAGGCAGCCCCGGGGTTCAGGTGGCGTGCCCGTTGGTCGATGTGGGTGCATGGAGCCGGGAGAGTCGGGTCGAGATCGCGCGGCTCGGGCTGCGCGGGACGCGGAGGGGCTGGAAGCGCAGGCTCGTGGGCTGCTCCAGCACGCCGAGCAGGCTCGCCAGGCCGCGGAGCGCTTCAGCCGGGGCAACGAGGGCGAGCAGCTGATCGGCGCGCTGTTGGAGCAGCTGGCGCCGCAGGGCTGGAAGGTGCTGCACGACCGGCGTCGGCAGCCGCGCTCACCCGCGAACCTCGATCACGTCCTGGTGGGACCAGCCGGGGTGTTCGTGATCGATGCGAAGAACTGGACCGGCGGGCGGCTGCGTCTGGACGATCAGGGGATGGCGGTCGGCAAGTGGCGCAAGGACGACGAGCTGCACAGCGCGAAGGTCGACGCTGACATCGTGCGGGAGCACGTCAACGCGCTGGGGGAGCGCGCCGACACAGCCGCGGTCGTGGCGTTCGTGCACGACATGGGGCTGTCGGCTCCGGTGCAGCACCGGCAGGTCGTGCTGTTGCAGCGTGAGCAGCTCCTGCCCTGGCTCACCGCACTGCCCACACGGCTGACCGCGGACCAGGTGAGCTACCTCGCCGCCGCGCTGGACATCAGCTTCCCGCCGCGCCTTGTGCAGCAGCCCCCGGGAGCGCATGGCTCGGCGAGTGTGCTGCCGTCGCGCGCGGGACTCGGGAGACGCGGCCCCACACACGGCCCCACACCTGCTGGGCGGGCCACGGCGCCTGCGCCTGCCCGGCCGAGGACGGCCGCGCAACGACACAAGGACCGTGCCCGTGACAAGGCCCGCCGGGAGCTCAAGACCGTCCTGGTCAAGTTGGCAGTCGTGGCCGCTGTCCTGCCGTTCGCGCCGTGGATCATCTCCCATGTCGTAAGTGCCGCGACCCCCACCATCGTGAGCCACCTGGTACCGCCCACCGTCAGACCGGTCGCGCCGATCTCCTCCGCAGCCCCGCGCTCCACCGCGCCACGGCAATAACGGACGCGGCGCGGTCCAAGCAGGGAAGCACGGTCCTGCGACCAAACTTGACGTCCGAGAACATAGGCGTGTCGCGCACCAGCGCTAGTTTCACCGGATGCCGCCTCGTCCTCGTGCTCGCCCGGTGGGGCCACGCCTGGCTGGCCCGGTGGCAGCGTTCTGGGCCGGCGGTGCGGGTCAGATCCACGGCATGGTGGACAGCATGCGGCGCAGCGAGGGCTGGAAGCCCAGCGAGTGCGCCGGGTCCAAACAGACCAAGGCGTCTGAGGTGCTGGCTGGGGCGGGCGAGCAGGCGGCTGTGAAGATCGCGGCGGCGCTGGTGGAACTGCTGCGCGAACGACGGGGTGCCGGACGCTCACGACGAGCCCTCCACGCGCCAGCGTCACTGCGCTGCGCGCTGCCCTTGAGGTGGCGGGCGGCGAGCTGAGCTCAACCTGGGCGGGTCCGTGCACGAGGCAGATTGCGACGACCGGACCAGACCGCGAAGATCGGGGCTGGAATCAATCTGGAAGCGGCAGCGGCATGCTGAACAAAGCCCCTTGTACGGCTGAACGACGGGATCAGCGCCGCCCGCCGCCCTGCCAATAAGAACCTCGGTGCGGCGGTCAGGGTGTGCCGGAGCGGGCGCCGGGCTGGTTGTGGACGGTGTAGCCGCCGGACCTGACCGGGGTGTAGTCGCCGGTGTTGGGGTCGTCGCAGCTTGTCGGCTGGCTGGCCTGGAACGCACCTGCCGGCATCGGTGCCCCGAACGCGTTGGCGTCAGGCCTGCGTCGGGAGTCGCCGTTGTCTTCCACGAAGACCTCGACCCCGCCGCCTTTGAGTGCTGCCGCGGCGCCGTCGGCCCGGGTGAACGTGTATTTGATCGACGCCCGGTTGCCGACGACGCGCAGGCACGTCACCGGGCCGGATACGGTGAACCCGGTCGCCGGGGCTCCGCCGTTACCAGTGGCGCGGACCGTGCCGTTCGGGTGGGCACCGGCGGGGTCGCTGCGGGCCCACACGCTCAGCCGGGCGGTACCGGGTCCGGCGAGAGAGACGGGGAAGGCATTGACGGCCGACCCAATCGCGTCGTCACCGGGCGCAGCCATGTGGTCGTTTGCGAGCGCCGAGGGGGCCAAGCTGCCGACGAGGGCGAGGACGCCGACGGCAAGCCCGGCCCGTCGGGTTCCAGATATGCGCATCTGCCTACCTCTCATCGGTGACCGCACGCCGGCCGCCTGTTTCTTGCGATTTGTCCTACCCAGCCGGTGCCCGCGCGAAGCCCAGCGGAGCTGGCGGTGAGGTCGATTCGTGGGCGCGCCGCGGGCACGCCGATCAACGAAGCCGGGCTCGCGTTCGGCTCGGTCAGCCCGCTTCGAGGCCGCCAACCCGGCGCGTCCATTCCTGATGCCTCGACCGGTACGCCACCAACCCCGGCAGCGCGCGGGCGACCCGCGCCCATCCGCGGGCCACGTCCGGCACGACCCGCACGTCCCTGTGGCCCAGCTGGGCGAGCACCATCGCGAGGTCGTGTGCGGCCGCGCCGGCTAGCTGCCGCGCCGCCGGTCCCGGTGCCCGGTGGCGGGCTGCGTTGACCCACCGCTCGGCCACCAGGTTAGTGCGCAGCCGACCGCGCTTGTCCTGTACTTCGAGCGGACTGGCGTAGGACCGGACGTGACCAGCCCGTACGTCCGCCCGGTAGAGCACCGTCCAGCCCAGCGCCCAGGTCTTCCAGGCGAGATCGACGTCCTCGCCGTAGGTGTCGAACAGCGGGTCGAATGGCCCGTGCCCGTACGTCGTACGCAGCTGCTCCACGAGCGCGCGGCGGACGACCGGGCAGGCGCCGTTGGGCTTGAACGACTCCTGCTCGAGCGCCCCGGTGTCGCCGGCGCTGGTGACCCGGCCGGTGCTGTCCACGCCGACAATGCCGCCGTCGAAGCCGGTGACGACCTCCGGGTGCGCCCAGAAGCGCCACTCCCCCACCGGGGCGAGCTTGACGACGTGTGGGGCCAGTACGCCGACCTCCGGCCGGGCCCGCAGGACGGTCCCGGCGTTTAACAGGGCGTCCGGGTGCAGCACTGCGTCGCAGTTGAGCAGAACCACCGGGTCGCCGCGCACCAGGTCGTACCCGGTGTTCATGCCGCGGGCGAATCCGGTGTTGGTGGGCTCCCGGTGCACGCGCACCCCGCGGCGCTCCAGCTCGGACAGGGCCGTGCGCGTCGGTGGATCGCGGGACCCGTTGTCGACCACGACGACGTCGGGCTGAACGCCCCGGCTGCCGAGGGCGCTGTCGACGGCACGGAGCGCCAAGTCGCCGCACTCCCAGGTCAGGACCACGACGCCGACGACGGGCAGCGCGGTTGTCACCTGCTCGCTGCGGCCGCCAGCGGTGCCGCGTGCCGGCCGGGTTCGCGGTAGAGCGGGTACAGCTCACCCACGACCTCGTCCACCCGGGGCCGGTCCAACCATGCCGGGCCGCCGAGCCGCTGCTCGGCGGCCGGGGTCAGGTGCACCCTCGCCCAGCCCGGGCCGGGCGCCCGGCCGCCGACGGCGACGAGACCGGAACGGTCGTCGTCCCGGGCCAGCAGCCGGCGTACCCCCCGTTCACCGATGCGGCCGTAACTCATGGTCTCCACCTCGAGCCCGGGCACGACCGCCTTGACCGCATGGACCGAGCCGTCGGCGCTGGGGAAGTCGGCAACCAGGACCTCGCTCCCAGGCAGGCCGGCGCCGAGCCTGGCCACCACCTCGTCGAGCAGGGCACGGCTGCCGACCGGAGACGCGGTAGGCAGGTCGGCCAGGGCCACCGTGCTGCGACGCGACAGCACCGTGCCGGCGAGCAGCACCCGCAGGCCGGCGGCGTCATAGGCGGTCCACGCGACCATCGCTGAAAGGGCCCGCGCCTCCTCGGCCGAGCGGTCCAGCGGCGTCGAGGCGAGGTAGCGGTCCAGGTAACCCTCGGGTGCCGCAGCCGCCACGGCCGCCAGCGGCCCGTGCGTGAAGGCCTTGCGGGTGCGCGCGGCGAGGTACTCCAGCAGGGCCTTGCGCACAGCCCGCTCGCGGTCCGGGTGCGCGGCCTCGCCGCAGGCCGTGACCATGACCGGGTTGGCCTCGTCCGCTCCGGCCCCGACGGCGTAGACGTTCGGTATGCCGAACTCCGTCGAGGCCAGCTTGACCATCACCTGGACCCCGTGCGTACGGCAGCGCTCGAGCAGCGCGAGCACGTCCGGGTCCTGCACCCCGCTCAGGTCGATGACGACGCCGGTGTCCATCGCCCGGAACGTCAGCCCGTTGCCGTCGCGCTGCAGCAGCTCCAGCAGCGCGTGCCCGACCGCCCGCTCGCGCCCCTCCGACCCAGCTCCGGCGCCCAGCCCGTTGCTGATGATGGTGGTCAGCCAGCCGCCCGGTGGCGGGCCCTCCGGTACGTCCGCGTCGGTGGAGGCGACCAGCTCGGCCGGGACCCACGTGCTGTCGCCGTCGGACAGCCGGGTCATCGGCCACCACGACAGCGGCCGGTCCTGGTCGTACGCCGACCCGGCCTCAAGGCACAGCGTGCGCGGGTCGGTCACCCGGTCCGGTCCCTCACTGCGCCGCAGCTGCGCGTACGACGCCATGCGGCGCGGACGGGGCGCGAGTGTGGCGGCGGAGCGGGTGACCTCCGTCAGCTCGCCGAGCGCGCCGACCCGGGCCTCGAGCTCGGTGGCGCCGTAGCCGTGGCCACCGGCGCCGGCCGAGCCGGGCGAGGGGTGCAGGGTGATCGACCAGACGGCGCACGCGACGAGGTCCATGCCGCGGACAGGGAACTCCTCCAGCTCCCCCGGCGGCAGGGCCGCCCGGTAGTACTGCACGGCGGCCTCGAGCTCAAGCGGGTCCATCTTGGTCCTCTCGGGGCGTCATCAGCAGTGGCGTCATCAGCAGTCGGGTCGGCAGCAGTCGTGCCAGCAGCGCCAGTGCTCGCGCGTCGGCGAGCAGCGGCTCGGGCTGGTCGGCCAGGGCGGCGCGCATCGCAGCGACGCCACCGAACTGGAAGCGAAGCTGGGTCGTGTAGCAGGCGCAGGCATCGGCGCGCCGCTCCCGGTCCTGGGCGAGCTCGACGGCCGCCAGGTCAAGCGGCAGATCCGGTCCCGGCTGGGCTGCCGGGTCGCGCAGGATGTAGGGGCTGTCCCGCCACCAGGCGACCGGGTGGCCCAGCGAAGCAACGGCGCGCAGCACCTGCAGGTGGTCGACGTGGCCGCCGAGGCCCTGTGGCGCGAGCCACAGGTCCGCAGACAGCCCGGCCAGCTGCGTGGCGAGCGGTCGCCAGACGTCATCGTCCGGCCGGACGCCGGCGAACAGCTCGGGTGCGGCGGCGTACCCACGGTGCGGCGCCTCGGGCAGGTCCAGGTGCAGCGGGGTCGCGCCGAGCACGACCATGGCGGCACGGTCCTCGGCCCGTCGTACGGCCAGGTAGTCGACGTCGGCGGCCAGGTCCTTGTCGGTCTGGCAGGCCAGCGCGAAGCCGGTGGGATCGACGACGCTGCGGGTGAAGCAGGTGACGACGCTGACCTGGTGGCCGGCCACCGAGAGCGCGGCCAGGGTGCCGCCGATGGAGAAGGCGGCGTCGTCCAGGTGCGGGCTGACCGCGAGCACCCTCACAGCAAGTGCGCCGCGGCCCGGAAGGGGCAGGAGCCGTCGACGCCCTCCGGCAGCGACCAGCCGAGATCGGGCGAGGTGCCGGCGAGGCCGTCGTACACGGCCTGGATGCTGCGAGCCAGCACGGGCCAGGAGTAACGCCGGCGCACCTCCTCCAGCGCGCAGGCAGCGAGCCGGGCGCGCAGCGGGGCGTCTTCGAGCAGCCGGTCCAGTGCCCTCCGAAGTCCCGGTACGTCGCCGGGCTCGTGCAGCAGGCCGTTCTCGCCGTCCCGCAGGCAGTCCACGACGCCGACGCTGCGGGTGCTGACGACCGGCAGCCCGCTCGCCATCGCCTCCAGGATCGTGTTGCTGAACCCCTCGCTGTAGGTCGGGCTGACGAACACGTCCGCCGACCGGTAGACCGCGGGCGCCTCGTCCGGCGGGACGTAGCCCAGGAAGGTTGTGCGCGCGTCCGCCCGCGCGCGGGCCTCGTCCAGGTCCGGCCCGATGCCGGACACGACCAGCCGCACCCCGTCGGGCAGCGCGGCGAGCAGGTCCAGGACACCCTTACGGCGGTCCACCCGGCCGTGGAACAGCAGCACTGGAGGGTCCTGCAGGCCGCTGCGGGTCCCGGGGGTGAACGCCGCGGTGTCGGTGGCCCCGGGCACGATCGTGAATCGCGCCGGGTCCGTGCCGTGGTGGCCGACGACCTCGTCCCGGAAGCTCGGACTGCCGATCAGCACCGCGCCGGCGTGGTCGAGCACGCTGGTGATGGCGCTCTTGTGCGTCGCGCAGCAGGTGCCCACCCAGTGCCCGTCGCCGCCCTGGATGCTCACCAGGTTTGGCACCCCCGTCTGTTTGGAGGCCAACAGGACAGCGAGCCCCGGCGGGTAGCCGTACTGCGCGTGCAGCACGTCGAACGGCGTCTGGCCGTGCAGCCGTACGACGGTGTCGGCGAGCTCTCGGACGTCGCCCTCGAAGTCGGCGGGGACGACCGTCTCGCCGCGGCTGGGCAGCGCCACAACCCGCACCCCGGCGGGGACCCGGTCCGCGGGCGGTGGACCGCCGCCATAGACGCGGGTGCCCTGCTCGTCGTCCCGGTAGGAGCTCACCAGGGTCACGTCGTGGCCGAGCGCGACGAGCTCGCGGAGCAGGTGCTCGGCGTACACGCTCATGCCGCTCACCGCCGGCCAGTAGCGGCGGCTGACGAAGCAGACCCTCATCCGCCAGCTGCTCTGAGGGTCGCGAGCGCGCGCGGCACCATCTCGTGCGCCCGGTGGCTGTCCCGCGACAGCTCTAGGGTGACCAGCTTGTCGTACCCGACGTCGGTCAGGGCAGCCAGCACCGCGGGCAGGTCGACGTCGCCCTCGTCGAGCGGCAGATGGTCGTGCACCCCGCGGCGCATACCCTCGACCGCGACAGTGCCAAGGTGCGAGGCGAACTCGCGTACGGCGTCCTGCGGCGCGTAGACACCGCTGACCACGCAGTGCCCGGTGTCCAGCGCCAGGGTGACTTCGGGCACCGCCTGGTGCAGCCGCGCCCAGTCGTCGCAGTCCTCCACTAGCATCCCGGGTTCGGGTTCCACCGCCAGCGCGTATGACATGGCGCCGTGCGTGTCGACCAGCGAGCGCACCCCGTCTACGACCCAGCCCCAGGCCTGGTCCCGGTCCACGGCCCGCGGCACCCCGGTCCAGAAGCTCACCGCCTCGGCGCGGAGCACCTCGGCCAGGTCGCACGCGCGGCGCAGGTAGGCCAGCCGGCGCGACCGGCCCTCGGCGTCCCCGGTCACCAGCGTCGGCTCGTGCTTGACCCGCGGGTCCAGCAGATAGCGGGCACCGGTCTCGACCATGACCTCCAGGCCGAGGGCGTCGCAGCGCGCACGAAGCCGTTCGGCCGCGGCGAAGGCGTCGTTGGCGTACGGGTCGAGGTGGTGCACGTCCAGGGTCAGCGCGACGCCCGCGTACCCGGTGTCGGCCAGTAGCGACAGCGCGTCGTCGAGCCGGTGGTGCGCGAGACCGTTGGTGTTGTAGGCATATCGCAGCCTCACAGCTCCTCCAGGGGGACCGGTCCGGCGTCGGGCGGCCCGGACAGCAGCCGCTGCACCAGGTGCACGACGTGATCCGTCGTGATGCCCGGAACCGCCTCGAACGGCGTGCACACGGCCCCGAACTCCAGGGCGCCCACGACAGCGAGGTACTCGCGCAGCTCCCCGTGCGACAGCGGGATCTGGGCGTGGAACGCCTTGTGCGCGGACAGGGCGACGGGCCGGCCGGAGGCGTCCAGGTCGGCCTTGAGCGAGTCACCGCAGAACAGCACGCCGCGACGGGAGTCGTGCAGCACCGAGTGGCCGTCGAAGTGGCCGCCGGTGCGGTGCAGCACCAGGTCCGGGGCCAGCTGCAGCACGTCATCGGCAGGCCAGGTCACCCGAAAGGCCTTGGTCCACAGCAAGTCTCGCACACCGACGCAGACCACCGACGGCTCGAGCTCTGCCTGCACACGCCACAGCGCGCCGTACCCGTGGACGTGGCTGGCCGCCAGCACCCGCAGGCCGCCGCGCCGGCGCAGCTCCCCGATCGCCGCCTTGGAGTACCACGGTGCGCACTCGAAGCCGACCAGGCCGTCGTCGGCCTCGATGACCCAGCCCTTGCTGTCCAGCCCGAACCGGGGAGTGCAGCCGAACGCCGTGACGCCCTCGAACGGGCTGGGACCCCACGAGCAGGTGACGAGCGTGTCGACCTCCTGCTCGGTCAGGAAAGTGAAGCCGTCCGGCGGCAGCGCGTTGCGGACGTCGGCGCAGACCGGGCACGTCGGCGGGGTGCTCGGCCAGCGCTGCCAGTGCCCGCAGTTCGTACAGGCGTACGCCGGCAGGTCGGGCAGCAGCCCGCGGTAGGCATTGCTCATGAACTCTCCAGGGCGCCGACCAGCAGGCGGTGCAGGCGCAGGTCGCGCTGCGCGTCGTAGGGCCAGATGGAGTCTCCTGCCACGGCCGAGCTGAAGGCGGCGAACTGGGCGGCGAACGGCGAGCCGGACCCGAACGGCACCTCGACCGGCTCCGGCCGGTGCAGCACCAGCGTGCCCCCCGCGGTCTGGCCCATCGTGTCGGTCGCCACGGCGGTGGCCCTGGTCCCAAGGACCTCCAGCCGGCGGCGCGGCAGGGCGTCGGGCGTGTTGTAGGAGACGTGCAGGTCCACCAGTACACCGCCTGCGGTGCGGCCGTGCAGCAGCGCTCCGTCGTCCACCTCGTAGGTCTGCACCCGATGCTGCGTCACGGCGTGCAGCTGCTTGACGTCCTCGCCGAGCAGTACGCCGACGAGGTCCAGCCCGTGCGGCGCCAGGTCGATGGCGGCCCCGCCACCCGCCCGCGCGCGGTCGACCCGCCAGTTGTCGTACGGGCGTCGGTCCGGGCTCCAGTCGGGAGGCAGCCAGCAGCCGTACGCGACGCGCACCGCCGTCACGGTCCCGAGCTCGTCGAGCAGCTCGCGCAGGCGCAGGTGCGCTGGGTGCCAGCGCTGGTCATACGCCGTGCCCAGCAGCGTGCCGGCGTCTGCCTCGACCATCGCCGCGACCATAGCCTCAGCGTCGGCGGTGTCGGCAGCCAGCGGCTTCTCGCACAGCACCGATATGCCTGCCCGCAGCGCCGTTTGGACCAGCGGTCGGTGCAGCGCGTTGGGCGTGGCGACGTAGACGGCGTCGAGCCCGGGCATCGCGAGGAACGCGTCGAGGTCGCTGTGCCTGGCCGCCTCGACCGGCAGGCGATCCATCGCCTGCTCGGACACGTCGTGCAGCGCGACCAGGTGCGTCCCGGGGGTTGCGAGCAGGGCCGGCAGCGCATGGTCGCGCGCCACCCAGCCGCAGCCGGCGATGCCCCAGCCCACACTCACCAGGACACCGGCAGGTCCACGAGCAGCCTGCGGCGAGCCGCGTCAGCGGGCAACGGGTCGGGCCACCGCTCAGGCAGGTACGTCGACCGCGGCCCGTACTCCTGCTCGTACCGCTCGCTCGGCCAGCGCAGGACGCCACCGTCGTACAGCGGGTTGGCGACCAGTGGGCCCACCGGCTCGCCGAGGTCTGCTGTCGCCGGTCGCAGCGGGTCGCCAGCCACGAGGGCGACCGCCTCGCTGCCCTCGAGCTCCCCCGGGGGCTGCGGGACGGGGGGGCGTCCCTCCAGCAGCGATCGGGTGAGCTCGTCGTCGTCGTACAGTAGATCGGTGCCCAGCAGGTCGGCGTACTCCTGCGCGGACAGCGGCTGCCCTGAAGACACCTGGTCAGCGACGTGCGCGTGCCCGACGACCACCGTGCCACCCGAGCCGGCGAGCCCGCGCATGGCCTGCACCGCGGCGGCCTTATCGCGCAGGAAGTACAGCGCGTCATGGCAGAGCACGTACGCCGGCGGACACACCACGTCCGGCGCCTGGAGGTCCAGCGTCCCGACGTCGGCGCAGACGTAGGACGCCGAGGGGCAGACAAAGCGTTGGGCCAGCCAGAGTTTGGCCCACACGACGTCGACCCCGGTCAGGTCGGTGCAGCCCCGGGCAGCCAGCTCACGCAGGTAATGACCTGTGCCGCAGGCGATCTCGACGACCGGACGGGCTCCTGGCCAGTGCTGCTGCAGCAGGCCAAGCCCGGCGAGGTAGGTGGGATCGGACCAGCGGAAGGCGAAGTAGTCGGCGACCCGGCCCATGCCCAGCAGGTCCATCGCCCCGCGCAGACTGCCTGCGTGCACGACCTGGGCGAGCTGGTGTTCCGGCGGCGGCGCCTCACCCCACCAGTCGTCGGCGTCGGCGAGCAGGGCGACCCGCGCCGTGGGCACGTCCCCCTGTGCAAGCAGCTCGTGCACCCGCGTCGTGAGCTCCTCACGACCACTGCGGGCGTACGGGATGCCATCGACGAGCGGCGGGACGCTCACAGCTGCGCGCCCGCGAGAACCTCGAGATGGAAGGCCTGCACCGGGCCAGCATGTACGAGCTCGAGGTCGTCCAGGGCCTGGGCGGCGGTGAAGGCCGCGGCCCGTGCGTGGTGGTGCACCTGGAGCACCCGGTCGAGCACGTCGGCAGCGTGGAAGGCCTGCGAGGCCGGCGCCACCGCGTCGGCGCGCAGCAGCAGCACCTCGCGCAGCCGTTCGGCCAGTGGACACGGCAGGGCCGCCAGCTCGCGCTGCTCGAGGGTTGCCAGCACGTCCGGCAGGTGCGTCCCGAGCAGCGCCTCGCCCGCGAAGCCCGCGTCCGGCAACCGCACGTTGTGCAAGTGGTGGGCGAGCCCGATCAGGAACGGGGTCACCGGATCGGACCCGACGAGCGGGCTGAGCAGCACGCCGTACACGGCGACGGTCAGGCAGTGGTCGCCGTGGCTCTCCGCTGGCTCCACGATGATCCTGGGCGTGCCAGGGCAGGTTGCGCCGGCGCGCGGCTGCCGGTTCAGCAGCGCGGCCAGTTCAGGGACCGGCGCGGCCGGCCCAGGCAGCGGCAACGCATCGCGCAGCCGGTGGCGTAGCCGGTCGCGCAGCGCGGCGTCCAGCACGTCGCCCATCTCGTCGAAGGCCCGTTGCAGCACCTCATGCGACTGCCCTGCGGACAGCCCGGCCGTCCGCAGGACGTCGGCATCGATACCCGCCAGCCGCGCCCTGGCTACCGCCGCAGCGGTCTCCGACAGGGCGACCTGCTCGGGGTCCTCGGCCGCGACCAGCCGCGCCCAGGCGCGGGAGAACGCCTGCTCGGCCAGGGATCCCGAAGACGCCGCGACCCTGATCCTCTTGGCGTCCCCGATCTCCCCGAGCAGCGGCCGCAGCGCGGTCAAGCCGACAAGCGTCACAGCCCGGCGTCGCTGGCAATCCACTCGAGCAGCGCGTTCTCCTGGCGGTGCAGCGCGTGCTCGGGGGTGCTCCCGTCGGCGGTGACCGGCGCCTTGAAGAACCAGCCCATGTGTTGCTGGACGCCGCCCTCGCCGCGCTGCTGCGCAAGGTCGAGCAGGCGGGCGATCTCCAGAGCGAGGGGCGCCGCGAGGATCGAGTCGCGGCACTGGAAATCGACCTTGACCTGCATGCGCTGGCCGAGGAAGCCCACGAGGTCGATGGCGTCCCAGGCCTCCTTGGCGTCCCCGCGCGGCCGGTAGTAGTCGATCCGCACGACGTGGTCCTCGACCTCGTAGCCCAGCATCGAGTCGAGCACTTTGCCCTTGGTCTGCAGCTTGCTCTCCAACGACGCGGGGTCGTTCAAGGCCAGGCCATCGCGGTTGCCCAGGATGTTGGTGGAGTACCAGCCCTCGACCCGGAGCGCCCGGCTGCGGAAGGCCGGCGCGAGCACCGTCTTCATCATCGTCTGGCCGGTCTTGCCGTCCTTGCCGCACACCGGGACCCCGCGCTGGTCGGCCAGCTGCAGCAGGGCAGGCACGTCGGCGCCCACCGAGGGCGTGAAGTTGCCGTAGCCGACGCCCTCCATGATCGCCGCGTAGGCGTAGACCATCGCGGGGGTGATGGAGCGGTCGTCCGCGTCCAGGCCGGCCTCGAAGGCCGCCGGGCTCTGCAGGCAGGGCGCCTCGGGGTCGGGCCAGCGTTCGGTGGAGCCCAGGTGGATGAGAACGAGGCCGTCGAGCGACTCCTTCTCCCGGAAGCGCCGCAGGTCAGCCCGTACGGCATCGGCCTGCGCCCGCCGGCCCGGTGCCACGACGGTGTTGCCGCCAGTGACGTTCCGGCAGAACTCGACATCTCCGGCCGCGGCCCACGGCGTGATGCCGGCGAGCACGGGACCGGCGATCTCGAGCTGACGGTGGTCAAGCACGCCGTGCAGCTCGGCGGCCTTACCCAGATCGCTGGCGTCGAGGTCCCAGCCACCCACGACCAGTTGGTCGTACGGGACGAGGCCCGTGGCCTGCTCGACGGGCAGGCCAGCGACCTGAAGCCCGGCCAACGGCAAGCCGTCCGGGCCAGAGGCACCGAGGCGCAGCAGTTCCAGTCCGGCGACCGCGGTCGTGGCGACCGCACCGCCGAGGCCGACGATGGCCACACCGAGACGGCGCGGGGTCTGGGTCAACGACTCCTCCTTTAGGGCAAGGGGCTGGTCCGGAAGCCCGTCCCCTCACCTTGTCGCAGGACTCGGGGTTGCACACCTTGAAGCAGGACCGGGCTGGTCGGTCGCCCGCACTCCCGGAGGGCCGGTGCAGGTGCGGGCGGACTCCGGCCCGCGGCGCAAAGGGCCCATCGCGCGACACCCGATCGGCTGCGCCAGGATGGGCGCATGAAGATCGCGGTCACTGGTGCGTCCGGGCTGATCGGCACTCCCCTGGTGCTCGCGCTGCGCGAGGACGGCCATCAGGTCGTGCGGTTCGTACGGGGGACGGCCGCGGGCCCGGACGAGCGCGCCTGGGAACCGTCGGCCGGGCACCTGGACCCGGCCGCGGTCGCCGACCGGGACGCTGTGGTGCACCTGGCCGGGGCAGGCGTCGCGGACCACCGTTGGACCAGGCAGTGGAAAAAGACCGTCCTGGACAGCCGGGTCGACGGCACGACGGCGGTCGCAGAGGCGGTCGCGGCAGCCGGCGGCCCGGGAGTCCTGCTGTCGGCGAGCGCTGTCGGCTGGTACGGCGACACCGGGGACACCGGCACCGCCGAGGACGGACCCTCCGGCGAGGGCTTCCTGGCCGACGTCTGCCGGCGGTGGGAGGCAGCCACCGCACCGGCTGAGCAGGCCGGGCTCCGGGTGGCGCACCTGCGGACCGGGATCGTGCTGGCCGGCGGCGGAGGCGCCCTGGCCAAGCAGCTGCCGATCTTCAAGGCCGGCCTTGGTGCCCCCCTGGGCAGCGGTCGCCAGTGGCTGAGCTGGATCTCACTGCAGGACGAGGTGGCGGCGATCGTGCACTGCCTGACTGCTGAGGTCCGCGGCCCGGTCAACCTGGTCGGCCCAGCCCCGGTTACCAATCGGGAGTTCACCAAGGTCCTCGGCGCAGCCGTGCACCGGCCGACCCTGCCCGTCGCCGTGCCGGGCGTCGTGCTCACCGCCGCCCTGGGCGGCTTCGCCAAGGAGGGCGTCCTCATCGGCCAGCGGCTCGTGCCGGCCGTGCTGGAGCGCACCGACTTCCACTTCTCCCACGCCGACCTGACCGCAGCCCTGCACGCGAACCTGTAGGGGCTCAGGCCGGAAGGCGGACCTGCTCCACGCGCCAGCCGGCCTCCGTACGCCGGAGCGCCACAAGCTCGGTGCGCGAAGCGGTGGGTGGCTGTTGCAGCACCACAGCCCCGTGCTCGTCGAGCAGTGCGCCGCCCTGCAGCGCCTCCACGACCCGCAGCCGGACCGTTGCCTCCGTCACCTCCAGCGCCTGCACGGACACCACCCGGTGCCGGACTCCCTGCGCCGTCCGGCGCTGGGCCGCCAAGGCACGTAGCTGCCGGCCGTCGGCCCCGAGCGCCGCGCTGCCGGCTACGTAGACCTGTGCCAGCGCAGCCGGATCGGCGGCGGCGTAAGCATTCGCGCGGGCCCGGTCCAGAGCTCCCAGGACCGCCGTCCAGTCCGGGGGCCTCACCTGCGCGACGGCTGCGGCGGCGGACCGGCCGGAGCTGGCACGGCCGCCACCGATCCTGCTGCCGCTGTCCGTGCCGACACCGCTCCCCCAGGACCATCCGGCCAGGGCGACCACGCTGAGCGCAGCAGCCACCGAGGCGCCGACCAGCAGCTTGCGCCGGGCCGCCTCGGGCACGCCCATGCTCAGACCCACCCGGCGTCCGCGGCCGCGGCCCCCGCCGCGCCCTGCCGCGTGCGACGTACGGCGCGGCGGGGCGGGTGGCACCGCCCCGGGCGGGAACCGGACCGGCTTTGGCGGGCAGGCGGCCAGCAGCATCGCCGCGAGCTCCCCGGCACCCGGTCGGGCCCCCGGGTCGAACGCCAGCGCGGCTTCGACCGCCCGGACGAGCGGTACGGGCACCAACGGCGCCGCCGCAGCCAGGCCAGTACCGGGCACCGGGGCAGCACCAGTCAGCAGCACCTGGCACAGGGCGCCGAGCGCCCACACGTCCGCCTCGGACCCGAGCACTCCGCTCGGGTCCAGTCCCAGCGCAGACTCGCGCAGGTGCCCGGCCCCCAGTTCGTCGAGCAACGGCATCCCGTCCGCGGACAGCAGCACCGAGGTCGTCCCGACGTGCCCATGCACCAGACCTGCTGCGTGCGCCTCAGCCAACGCCTGCGCCACGGGAGCCACGACCGTGACCACCTCCCCCGGCTGGAGCCGGCCGCGACGGGCAAGCAGCGAGGCCAGCGAACCGCCCGGCGCGTGGTCGAGCACCAGCACGTCGCCGTGCACCGACCGCAGGCGCACCAGGTGGGAGCCCGGCAGGCTGCGCACCACGACCGCCTGCTGTCGCAGCACGTGCAGTTCGTCTTGGCCCACACCCTGCAGCCTGCGCAGGGCCACGACCTCCCCCGATGACGCGCGTGCCCGCCAGACCTCGCCCACCGAGCCGAACCCGAGCAGCTCCAGCGCCTCGTACCCGGGTGGCTCCCAGCCGCTGTCCATGCCGCAATGCTCGCAGCGTTCGGGGCCGGCTGCGTCGCGTTGTCCACAGGCAGGTGGTTCCCACTGCCACGAGACCCGTGGCAGTTGGACAGGTGCTGCAGCCACTAGGGTCCGGACCGTGCCGGATGTCGTCGTGATCGGTGCCGGCCTGGCGGGCCTGGCCTGCGCCCGGCACCTCGTCGCGGCGGGCGTCGACGTGGTGCTGCACGAGGCCGCGGACACCGTCGGCGGCCGGGTTCGCACCGATGTCGTCGACGGCATGCTGCTCGACCGCGGCTTCCAGGTGCACAACACCGGCTACCCGGAGGCGCAGCAGGTCCTGGACCACGACGCGCTCGACCTGCAGGCCTTCGCCGCCGGCGCCCTGGTCCGCTACGGCGATCGCCTGCACCGCGTCGGCGACCCACGCCGGGTGCCGACATGGGCGCTGTCCACGACCTTGGCGCCCATCGGTTCCCTGCAGGACAAGGTGCTCGTCGCCGCCTCCGCCGTCCGCGTCGGCATCGGCTCCATGGACCGCTTGCTCGAGGCTCCCGAGACCACGACGTACGCCGCGCTGCGCGCCCGCGGCTTCTCCGACACCGTCATCGACCGATTCCTGCGGCCGTTCCTGTCCGGGGTGTTCCTGGAGGACCAGCTCAGCACCAGCAGCCGGTTCTTCGACCTGGTCTGGCGGTCCTTCGTGCGCGGGACCCAGTGCGTCCCGGCCGCCGGGATGGGCGCGCTGCCGCAGCAGCTCGCGGACGGCCTACCGACAGGCGTGCTGCAGCTGTCCAGCCCCATCGAGCAGCTGTCGGCGACCCGGACGGTCGTCGTCGCGACCGACCCAGTGACAGCAGGGCGGCTGCTGCCCGAGCTGGACATCCCGGCCATGAACGGCGTCGTCACGCACTACCATCTAGCTCCCGAGCCGCCGGTCGCCGAGACGGCGATCGTGCTCGACGGCGAGAGGTCCGGCCCGGTCGCCAACACTGCTGTCCTGACCAACGCCGCCCCGTCGTACGCCCCGGGCCGCGTCCTGGTCAGCAGCTCGGTCGTGAGTGGCGATGCCGCCGAGCCGACGGTCCGCGCGCACCTGGCTCGGCTGTACGGCGTCGAGACCCGCGACTGGCAGCACATCGGGCGGTACGACGTGACCGCCGGCTTGCCGTCCCAGGTGCCGCCGATGGGCCGGTTTTCGAAGGCTGTCCGGCTGCGCGAGGGCGTGTTCGTCTGCGGGGACCACCGCGACTCCGGCTCGATCCAGGGCGCGCTCGTCTCCGGGCGCCGCGCCGCCACCGCCGTCCTGCAGGAGCTGCGCGTATGACCCACCGCTGGATCGTCGCCACGTCGATGGGCTTCCGCCCGGGCAACCGCACCTGGCTCGAGCCGGGTCCGGTCTTCGACCTGATGCTCAACCTCGCCGGACGGCCCGCGCGGCCCCGGCTGTGCTTCCTCGGCACCGCGGGCGGCGACCAGATGTTCCGCCGGCAGCAGGTGCGTGAGGCCTTCCAGGGCAGCGAGGTCGAGGTCACCGACCTGGCGCTGTTCGGCATGCCCAACGTCGAGGACATCGCCGCGCACCTGCTCGCCCAGCACCTCGTGTGGGTGGACGGCGGCAGCGTCGCCGGTCTGCTGGCCATGTGGGAGCTGCACGGCGTGGGCGAGGCGATGCGCGCCGCGTGGGAGGCCGGCGTCGTGCTCGGCGGGATCAGCGCCGGCTCGATCTGTTGGCACGTCGGCGGCCCGACCGACTCCTTCGGACCCGAGTTGCGGGCCATCACCAACGGCCTGGCGCTGCTGCCCTACGGCAACGGCGTGCACTACGACAGCGAGCCGCAGCGCCGCCCCCTGCTGCACCGGCTCGTGGCGGACGGCACGCTGCCCACCTCCTACGCGACCGATGACGGCGTCGGCCTGGTGTACGACGGGACCGAGCTCGTCGAGGCCGTTGCCGATCGCCCCGGCGCGGGTGCCTACCGGGTCGAGCGCTCCGCCGACGGCACCGCGGTCGAGACCCGGATCGAGCCGCGCCTGCTGAGCTGACGGCCGCCGTACAGTGCGGCCGTGGAGATCCGCCGCCTCGGGCACGTGCCGTACGACCAGGCGTGGGCGCTGCAGCAGCAGCTGCACGCCGAGGTCGTGGCCGGCGCGCCGGACGTCGTGCTGCTGCTGGAGCACGAGCCGGTCTACACCGCGGGCAAGCGCACGCAGCCCTGGGAGCGGCCGGTGAACGGTGCCCGGGTCGTCGACGTCGACCGCGGCGGCCAGATCACCTGGCACGGCCCGGGGCAGGTGACCGGTTACCCGATCACCCGGCTCGCCGACCCGGTCGACGTCGTCGCCTACGTCCGCCGCCTGGAGCAGGTGCTCATCGACGTGTGCGCCGACCTGGGCCTGGCGACCACCCGGGTCCCGGGCCGGTCCGGTGTCTGGACCACCGATGGCGCCCGCAAGGTCGCCGCCATCGGCATCCGGGTGGCCCGCGGCGTCACCATGCACGGCTTCGCCCTCAACTGCGACCCCGACCTGTCGGCGTACGACGTGATCGTCGCCTGCGGGATCCGGGATGCCGGGGTGAGCTCGCTGAGCGCCGAGCTGGGTCGCGATGTCACTACTGCCGAGGTGCTGCCCGTGCTCGAGCGCCACCTGCCCGCGCTGCTGGCCCTGCCGGCCTGAGCCGGCTCGGTCAGACGCCCCATGCGCCGGCGGCCGCCGAGGGTCGGGATACGCCCCACGGAAGGACGCGCGCAGGGGCGCAACCCGACCCTGGACGCACGCCGGTTCCGCTGCGGTCGCGGGCTGCCCGGCCGAGCTAGGGAGACCGACAACCCTAGGGAAGCAGCCGTCGGGCGCTGGTGTTTGCTGAGGGTGTGACGACCGTGCAGCCCGAGGGCCGGAAGATGCTGCGGCTCGAGGTCCGCAACGCCGCGACGCCGATCGAGAAGAAGCCGTCCTGGATCAAGACGCGCGCCTCGATGGGCCCTGAGTACACCGCGCTCAAGCAGCTGGTGAAGGACGAGGGGCTGCACACGGTCTGCGAGCAAGCGGCCTGCCCCAACATCTACGAGTGCTGGGAGGACCGCGAGGCCACGTTCCTCATCGGCGGCGACCAGTGCACCCGCCGCTGCGACTTCTGCAACATCGACACCGGCAAGCCGGCCGACTACGACACCGATGAGCCGCGACGGGTCGCGGAGTCGGTGGCGACGATGGGCCTGCGCTACGCCACGATCACGGGCGTCGCCCGTGACGACCTGCCCGACGGCGGCGCGTGGCTGTACGCCGAGACCGTCCGGTTGGTGCACGACGCCGTACCCGGCATCGGGGTCGAGCTGCTGATCCCGGACTTCGACGCCAAGCCCGACCAACTGGCCGAGGTCTTCGCCAGTCGGCCCGAAGTGCTCGCGCACAACGTCGAGACGGTGCCGCGCATCTTCCGCCGGATCCGCCCGGGCTTTCGCTACGACCGCTCCCTCGACGTCATCACCCAGGCCCGGGACGCCGGCCTGGTGACCAAGAGCAACCTCATTCTCGGCATGGGCGAGACCCGCGAGGAGGTCAGCGAGGCGCTGAGTGACCTGCGCGACGCCGGCTGCGAGCTGATCACGATCACCCAGTACCTGCGGCCGTCGCCACGCCACCACCCGATCGAGCGCTGGGTCGAGCCGCACGAGTTCGATGAGATGGCGGCCGAGGCAGAACATCTCGGGTTCGCGGGCGTGATGAGCGGCCCACTGGTTCGCTCCTCCTACCGGGCCGGACGCCTGTACGCCCAAGCGCTCGCCCGCCGCGGCTGAGCCGGGTTGATCACTGGCTGGTCCTTTGGCTGATGCTCGCCTTCACCTGGCCCGAACCCGCCCCCGATCGTCACGCCGAGGTCACACCGCAGACATCTGGGACCGCAAGGCTTTGCCAGGCAGCCATCCCAGGGAGGTGCCGTGGTCCTCGCCCCGCTCTGTCGTACGACCGTCTCGTTGCTGCTGTTTGCCGTACCGCACGGGGGCCAGCAGGCCGCCCGGCGCAACGCCTGGGCCTGCATGTCGGCGGATGCGTCCCGCGCGCGAGGCCGGCGTGATGCCGACGCCGCGTTCCTGCGGGCCTCGCGCGCCGTTGCCGGCCGGGAGCAGATCGGGACGGCCACTCCTGTCGGGCACTAGCGTTCCGCCATGGCCGAACCCGTCTACCACCCCGTCATCGCCTTCGCCAAGATCGTGTTCAGAACGCTCGGCATCCGGTTCCACATCACCGGTACGGACAATGTGCCCCTGAGCGGAGGCGCGGTCATGGCCATCAACCACGTCGGGTACCTGGATTTCACCTTCGCCGGCTTCGTGACCCGGCCCCGAGGTCGTCTGGTGCGCTTCATGGCCAAGTCCGAGGTGTTCGACCACAAGGTCAGCGGACCGCTGATGCGCGGCATGAAGCACATCCCGGTCGACCGCTCGGCAGGCGCCGGGAGCTACCGCACGGCCGTCGCGGCTTGTCGGCGCGGTGAGATCGTCGGCGTCTTCCCGGAGGCAACCATCTCCCAGTCGTTCGACCTCAAGGAGTTCAAGACAGGCGCGGCCCGGATGGCGATGGAGGCCGGCGTACCCCTGCTCCCGACCGTCATCTGGGGCAGTCAGCGGATCATGACCAAGGGCCGCAAGCGCGACCTGACCCGCGGCACCGACGTGCGGGTCGTCATCGGCGAGCTGTTCTGGCCCGAGGCCGGCAGCAAGCCGGTGCAGGTGACCCGGGAGCTCAAAGCCCGCATGCAGGCACTGCTCGTCGAGGCGCGCGCGACCTACCGGGGCGGCCCGCGCACCCCCGAGGACACCTGGTGGGTCCCGGTCTCGGAGGGCGGTACGGCGCCAAGCCTGGCCGAAGCCGAGGCGGCCGACGCGCAGGCCCGCGCAGCCCGCGCTGCCCGGTATGCCTCGCGCACGGATGGCTCGTCCCCCGCCAAGTAACCTGGTGCCCATGGCCCTGGGACGTCGTACGGCAAAGGATCCGACCCGCCCTGCCTCCTCGGGCAGCCGGGCGATCACGCCGTCGAGCACGGGCCGGGGCGCCAAGGCGGGAGCAGCCGCCAAGGGCGCCAAGGGCTCTTCCGCCGGGAAGGGTGTGCCCTTTGCCGCCGCGGCGGCAAAGGGCAAGGCGCCGGGGCCGACCCGCGGCGAGAAGCTCCGGCAGCTGAAGACCGCGTTCACGATGACCAGGCAGCGGGACCCGAAGATGCTGCCCCTGATCGTCGGGGTCTTCCTGCTGACCTTCCTGGTCTTCCTGGCCATCGGCTTCGCGGTGTCCCACCCGGTCTACTTGGGCGTGCTGGGTGTGCTGTTCGCGCTGGTTGCGACGGCCGTCGTGTTCGGCCGGCGGGTGCAGCGCACGGCGTACTCGCAGGTCGAGGGCCAGCTGGGCGCTGCGGCCGCTGTCCTGTCCAACATGCGCGGCGACTGGCGGGTGGCTCCGGCGGTCGGCTTCACCAAGGAGCAGGACCTGGTGCACCGGGTGCTCGGTCGTCCGGGTGTCGTACTCGTCGGCGAGGGCGCACCCAACCGCACCCGCAACCTCATCGGCGCCGAGAAGCGCAAGATCAGCCGTATCATCGGCGGGACCCCGCTGTACGACCTGACCGTGGGCGATGCCGAGGGCCAGGTCCCCCTGCGTGAGCTCGAGCGGCACTTCCTCAAGCTGCCCCGCAACATCAAGCCGGCACAGGTCAACGAACTCGACCGCAAGCTCAAGGCATTCGGCGGGGCCGTTCCCCCCGTGCCCAAGGGCCCGATGCCCACCCGCGTGCCGCGCTCCCGCTAGCTTGCCGGGGCGCTCGGTCGCCCGGTCACGCCGCTCGCCCTCGCCGTCCGTGATCTTAACGCCGTCCCCCATAGGCGATCTTGACGCTGGTGTGCGCGACACGCCGATCCAGTGACCATTCCGTCAAGATCGCCGAGATGTAGGTCGAGGGACGCCGGGCAGCTCCGGAGGCGGCACGGCTCAGCGTCGTACGACGGCGGTGCCCGCAACCCCGTCGTGCAGGCCGCGGTCGTACGACCGCGTACGACCGCTCGACGGGGGCGTCCCGCGACGCCTGAAACCTTCTCGTAACGCGCGCGGCACAGCCGGGTCATCCCGGGTTCGTACGGTATCCGTTAGGCCCCTGCTTCGAGAGGACGAGAGTGTTCACCACCGCCGATGAGGTGCTCAGCTACATCAAGGACGAAGCCGTCGAGATGGTCGACGTCCGCTTCTGCGACCTGCCCGGTGTGATGCAGCACTTCACCGTCCCGGTGGGCTCGTTCGACCAGGACGTGTTCGCGAACGGGCTCGGGTTCGACGGGTCCTCGATCCGCGGCTTCCAGCAGATCCACGAGTCCGACATGCTGCTGATGCCCGACCCGACCACCGCGCGAATCGACCCGTTCCGCACCCGCAAGACGCTCATCATGAACTTCTTCATCCACGACCCGCTGACGCTCGAGGCCTACTCCCGGGACCCACGAAACATCGCCAAGAAGGCCGAGGCCTACCTCAAGGGCTCGGGCATCGCCGACGTCGCGTTCTTCGGCGCCGAGGCCGAGTTCTACATCTTCGACTCGATTCGCTACGACTCGCAGCCGCAGGGAAGCTACTACCACATCGACGCGGCGTCGGCGGCGTGGAACTCCGGGAGGGACGAGGAAGGCGGCAACCTGGGTTACAAGCCGCGTACCAAGGGCGGTTACTTCCCGGTCTCCCCCACCGATCACTACGCTGACCTGCGCGACGAGATGGCCGTGCAGCTCGAGGCGGCCGGCATGGTCGTGGAGCGCGGTCACCACGAGGTCGGCTCCGCCGGCCAGTCCGAGATCAACTACAAGTTCGGCGAACTGCTCGAGAGCGCCGACAACCTGATGCTGTTCAAGTACCTGATCAAGAACACCGCCCACGCCGCCGGCAAGACTGTGACCTTCATGCCCAAGCCGGTGATGGGCGACAACGGTTCCGGTATGCACTGCCACCAGTCGCTGTGGAAGGACGGGGCGCCGCTGTTCTACGACGAGGTCGGCTACGCCGGTCTATCGGACACCGCGCGCTACTACATCGGCGGATTGCTGCACCACGCCCCGTCGCTGCTGGCCTTCACCAATCCGACGGTCAACAGCTACCACCGGCTGGTGCCGGGCTTTGAGGCCCCGGTCAACCTCGTGTACAGCCAGCGCAACCGCTCGGCCTGCATTCGTATCCCGATCACCGGTAACAACCCGAAGGCCAAGCGCCTGGAGTTCCGCTGCCCAGACCCCTCCTCCAACCCCTACCTGGCGTTCTCCGCCATGCTCATGGCCGGTCTGGACGGCATCAAGAATAAGATCGAGCCGCCCATCCCGGTGGACAAGGACCTGTACGAGCTGCCGCCGGACGAGCTCGCCGACGTCACTCAGGTGCCGGCATCACTCGATGCCGTGCTCGATGCGCTCGAGGCTGACCATGAGTACCTGCTGGAGGGCGGCGTGTTCACATCGGACCTCATCGAGACGTGGGTCGCGTACAAGCGGGAGGTCGAGATCGACGCGCTACGCCTGCGCCCGCACCCGTACGAGTTCGCGCTGTACTACGACATCTAGACCATCAGGGTCTCTGACCTGCATGTATGTAGGTCAGGGACCTTCCTGGTGCACAGTTGTTGCACAGTGTCGTCGAGACCCGAATCGGTACACCCCCACCAAAGACGTGGTCGACAGCTCGCTTGGTCCGCTCTTCAGAGGCCGGCATGAGGTGCGTGTAGACGCGCAGAGTGAAGCTCGGGTCGGCGTGTCCCACGTACTCCGCCAAAGCTCTGATCGACTCCCCCGCGTCGAGCAGGACGCTGGCGTAGAAGTGCCGGAGCGCGTGCATGCCGTTCTCGCGGGTCGGGTCGACCCCGGCCAGAATCAGGGCCGGCTTCCACACCTTCGGGTTGATGTAGTTCCGCTGCAAGGCGGTCCGCTCCCGCGTCGACAGGAGTAGGTCCGCACTTCGAGGGGCCCCCGTGACGTCCTCCCAGGGCAACTCGACGGGGACGGCCGGCCAGGCCTGAAGATGCGCAGCCAGGTCAAGCGCCACTGAGTCCAGGGCCTGGTTGGCGCCGGGCGGTGGTGACCCGGCACTGCTGGGTCAGCGGGTTGCCGGACTGCCCGGGTCGCTTCGCCGGTGTGGTGGTCGAGTGGGCCGAGGGGCCATCCGCCGAGTCGGGCACCGGGCCGGTGTGGCGCAGTCGAGTCGTGTACGTCGTGGATGACGGCGGCCAAGCGGTGCTGGTCGAGGCCTGGGTGGCGGCCGAGCACCTAGCGCCCGCCTGCGGCGGGTAGCAGCCCGGCGGTGCCGGCCGCCGTCCAGGACTTCCTGCACGTGGACCTTGATTACGCAACTACGCCGACAGGGACAAGACCAGGCAGGTTGGGCCCTGGACCTCGAAGTGGAACCAACATACGGGCGACAGAGTTCGTTAGGGCTGGCCCCAGCGCGGTTGGGCGCCCTGCTTACTCAGCGCGGCGGCCCGGCCGACCTGGGTCCAAGAGGCGCCGGCGATGCGGGCCAGCTGCACCTTTTCGGTGATGCGCTGCTCAAGCTCGCGCAGCTGGTCGCTCATCTCCTCGACCTCGAACAGCGCGGCGTGCGCGTCCTAAGCCGGGGCGAACACGCGGTCCTGGACGTCCACGCGACAGTCGCGGGTGTTGAACCTGCCGTTGTCGTCGGCCAGCAGCTGCTCACCGACCCAGCCGCACCGACACGTCACCCGCCACGTCACCACCTGCTCCCAAACAATGACGAGTTCCACGTGGTCCGATCCCGCATAGCGGCGGACCTCGCATCCATCGACGACGTCGTTGGCGGTCAGCTCAGGCAGGTTGTGGGAGCTGGCTGACTACGCCGCTTGTGTCATCAAATGGACTCGTCATGCCGCCCGGCGATCGGCGTGTGCGGCGGTGTAGTACCGCTCGGCCATCAGCAAGGCCGCCATCTGCCGGCTGCCGGGCCGGTAGCTCACGGCCCGGGCCTGCTCGTACGCGCTGCTCAACACCCGTTCGGCCCGATGCAGCGCAGCTTTGATGTTGAGGTAGTCCTGCTCGTCCATGCCGCAACCTCAGCCACCACGGCGTCGGCCCGTCCAGCACTGAAGTGCCGGGCTGGGTGACGCTGTGTCAGCCGGTGCGTACTGTAGCGGACTAGGACATTTTTGCCTGCTTCCCCGGCGGCTGAGACTCGTAGACTCAGGAGTTGGTGCCACCAATGCCACCCCTAGTCATCAAGCGCGGTGCCCAACCTTGCTCCCGGACAGGTGAAGCGGCTACCGGCGCAAGGTGATGACCCGGAGCATCGCTGATGCTCGTTCGCGCGGCGGATACGGAGCAGGGTTTCTGAACGGCCGCGCAGCTGGCTGGCTCTGAGCTTGATCAAGGGGCCTGAGCGGAGGTGGTCGCACCAGCTCGCGGGGTTGATCGCCAGCACCGCAGCGCAGCTGGCCGTGGTCCTTGTGGCTCTTGTCGAGGCTGAGGCGTGGAAGCTCTGCCGCAGGGCCGTCCGTCTGGGGCAGGTACGGGTTCTGGACTGGGTGTGGGGGCTGGTCGGGAGATGGGTTGCCTGGTGATGGCCGGAGCTGGCAGTGCACACCTCGTGGGGGCTGGTTGTCATTTCGGGTGTGCCGGGTTTGGGGCAGGCTGGGGTGGTGGAGTCGTGGGTGGACCAGCAGCGCCTGAGGGGTTCGCAGCGAACGCAGTTGGAGGTTCGGGCGGCGTTGGGTCGGGTGGCGGTGCAGCTCAATGAGTCTCTGGAGTTGGAGGTGGTGCTGGACCGGGTCTGCCGCGAGGCGGTGGCGATCTTGCGGGCGGACAAGGCGTGTGTGTACCGGTGCGGCGCGCTGGATGGGGTGCCAGTGGTGCAGGCCGCCTTCCAGTTGCCGGCTGAGGTGCTCGGGACCCGCAGTGAGCTTGATCAGGGGTTGGCCGGGCAGGTCGCGGGCAGCGGCCGGGCCCTGTTGACGCAGGACTTGCAGGAGCTGATGCCGCAGCTGGCTGGCTCGGCGATGGCGGCGGTAGGCAGCTGTCTGCGGTGCCGTTGCGTTGGGACGGCGCGGTCCGTGGGGTGTTGTGCGAGGGCTACACCGCCGTCGGGGTTGCCTCGCCGGCCCGGCTGGGTTTGTTGGAGGACTTCGGGGTGCTGGCGGCTGGGGCGTTTCGCAACGCGGCGCTGCAGAGCGAGCTGGCCCGTACGGCCCGCACTGACGGGTTGACCGGGTGCGTGACCCAGACCGCGTTGTACGCCGCGTTGGAGGAGGAGCTGCAGCGCTGCGCACGCCAGCAGCTGCCGTTGTCGGTGCTGTTGTTGGACCTGGACGACTTCAAGACGGTCAACGACACGTTCGGTCACCTAGCGGGGGACCGGGTGCTGCGGGCGGTGGGGCAGGCGTTGCGCGACACCGTCCGGCCCTATGACCTGGTAGCCCGCTACGGCGGGGATGAGTTCGCGGTGCTGGCCCCCGGCACCCCGCTGCCGGCAGCTGGTGAACTCGCCGAACGGCTGCAAACCGCGATGGCCGGCATCGACACCGTCCCGGTCGTGACCGCCACCATCGGGGTCAGTAGCTGGCAGGCCCCGCAGCCCGGCACCGAACTCATCGACGCCGCCGACCGGGCGCTGCTGGCCGCTAAACACGGCCGGCGCAAAGGCCGGGTCGAACTCGGCGCGGGGCCACCGCAACCCCGCGCCGGTTCGGTCCGGCTGGCACCGCTGCTCCCCACCGACAGCGCCGCCCGGCGGTTGCGTCGCCCAGGCCGGCCGCCGGCACCGAGGCCGGTGGGCGTGGACCTGCTGCGGGTGCTGGCGACCGCCGGCTGCACCCCGGTGCTGGGACTGGTCTTGCTGTTCCTGCTTGATGAAGGACTGGTCGGGCGGCTGTCCCGCGGCCCGGTGCTGCTGACCGCCTCCGCCGCCGGCGCGCTGCTCGCCGGCTACCTCCTGCGGGTCCTGCCCGCCACCTGCGGGCAGCCGGCACAACGCTAGCTGCCGTGGGTGTTGGGCGTCGCCGCGGGCGTGGCGGTCATCCGCGGCCTGGTCCCCGGGCTGGAAGCCGGCATCGGGACCGGGAGCGCCCCAGGCGCCGCCGCCCGCATCTCCCTGCTGCAAACCCTGGTGCTGCCCGCGTTCGCGGTTCTAGCCCAGCGCCGGTGGCGGGCCGCGAACCCGGCGCTGCTGGCGCTGTGGGTAGGCCTCACCGGCTGGTGGCTGCTCACCGCCCAGCACCCAGCCCCCCACCAGCTGCGGCTGATCACCCCAGCCGGTGCGATCAGCGGGTTGGGTCGGGCCGTGCTGGTCGGGCTGCTGCTGTACTCAGCCACCGTCACCATCGCCTGCTGGCGCGGGCGCGGCTGGCGTCCCTGGGACCCCAACACCTGGATCGGGGTGCTGCTAGCCGCCAACACCGCCAGCATCGCGTTGTTCCTGACCGCCCAGCACGTCCAGGACGACTGGTGGTGGGCCAGTGTGACGGCCGGCGCCGCCCGCTTCGTCCTGCCCGGCCTGGGCCTGCTGACCGTGGTGGTCCGGCTCTACCGGGCCACCGACCGATACCGCCGCGCCCTGGAACAACGCCTCGCACAGCTGCTCAGCGACGACCACCGCGCCCAACACACCGCCCGAACCAGCGACCCGGCCACCCACCAACGCACCCGCCGGCTACTGGATCCCGAAGGGCTGACGATGGCGTTTCAACCCGTCATCGAACTGGCCACCGGCCGCCACGTCGGGCACGAAGCCCTTGCCCGGGCCGCTGGGCACCCCGAGCAAGGAGCCGACCCGCTGTTTCGGGACGCCGCCCGCTGCGGCCTAGCCGACGACCTGGAGTTCGCCGCCTTCGCCGCGGCCACCGCCGCGCTCCCACACCTGCCCGCCGACAGCTACCTGGCGGTGAACCTGTCCCCCCACCTGGTCCACGACAGCCGCTTCACCGCGCTGTTCACCGACCTGCCGCTGCACCGGCTCGTCCTGGAAATCACCGAACGGGAGGCAATCCAGGACTTCCCCGCGCTCCGCGACGCCCTACAGCCACTACGCACCCAAGGCCTGCGCCTGGCCATCGACGACACCGGCGCCGGCTACGCCGGCCTGCGCCACCTCCTGGCCCTGCGGCCCGAGATCATCAAGCTCGACCTGGTCCTGGTCACCGAACTGCTCACCTCCCCCGCACCCCTGGCCACCGCCCTGGTGAACTTCGCCCACACCATCGGCAGCCAGCTCATCGCCGAAGGCATCGAAGACCCGAACACCGCCAGCACCCTGCGACACCTCGGCATCACCCACGGCCAAGGCTTCGCACTCGCCCGACCAGCACCCCTGGCTACCCAACCAACCCACCCGACCGGACCAGCGCCCGTGCCGCCCCACGCCTCCAAGGCTGAACAGCAACAGACCATCTGACCCGCCCGAGAGCAGACCACCGAACCGGTCGCCGACCGCCTCTCGGGAGCGCGCAGGCCAGAGGTGGTGCGCTTGTCAGGCCGTCCCGCTAAACCCGCGAACATCTGCGGGCGACCGGTACGGCTGACGCCGGTCGTGCCCCAGCAGGCCAGGCTGCATCGCCAGTTGCCCGCAGACGAAGGGCCGGTCCCCAAGTGGATGACCGGGGCGACCGTCGGCCAAGAAATGATCACCGAGGCGTCCGGTGCGCTGCCGGGCAGCCGCTTCGTGGACTTCGGAGCCGTGCATCTGGTAACCACTCGCCGGCTTGCCGGACTCGCCCGAGAACTCGGGACTTGCTGGTTACAGGCCTAAGCCACCCAGAATGCGCCTGCGCCGCTTGTTGTCGGCGTCCGTGCGGGTGTCCCGGCGACGGCCTGCATTGTTGCTGGGTTTGTTCTTGGTGCCGAACAACTTTGTGAACAAGCCCTTCCTGGGGGCGTTACCACTCTTAGATGTCATTGCCCATCCTTTCCTGGGTTCGACCAGGTGGACGACGTCCCGTCCCCGGTCCAGTCAATGGTCCCTTGTTTCACGGTTGTTGACGGGTTGGTGGGTACGTCCGCTGCGTCTGTCACCCCGTGCTGGGGGTTGAGGCTGCCTGGCGGTCATCGGGCGTGCTCCTTCCGGGGTAGTGGGGGTTCGGGTGCTGCCTGGTCGGGGGTGGGTGTCCTGGCCAGCCGGGTAATGGCCTCCAGGGCGGCGAGGTGGTGATCCAGGGCGTCGCGTCCGGTGTGGGTGATCGCCAACCAGGTACGGGGGTAGCGCCCGACTCGGCCCTTACTGACGTCGAGGTAGCCGGCGTCTTCGAGCAGGGTGATCTGTTTGGACAGGGCGGAGTCGCTGATTTGGATGGTGTCCCGCACGGCGCGGAACTCGGCGCGGTCCACCCCGGCCAGGGCGGCCATGATGGACAGTCGCACCGGGGAGTGAATGACCTCATCGAGCCGCTTTCGGGGGTGCGTCATGTGTGGTCCTGCGGGTGCCGCCACGCTGCCAACGCCAGCGGGGACCCGACGATCAGTGCCGCGGGCAGCCAGAACCACGGGTTGTTCGGGAACTGGGCGTCCCCGATGGTTAACCCGGCGACGTAGAGCACCCCCCACGCCAGGAACCCCATCCTGATCCGGGCCTTGCCCCCGCGCTCGGTGACCGACTGGCGGGCCGAACGGATGGTGGTGACCGCGATCAGCAGCAGCCACCCGGTTAGGCCCAGGGCGATCCCTGTCTCCCCGCCCAGCCCCAGGGCCGCGAACACCAGCACCGCCGCTACTGCATGGACAAGCAGGTGGCGACGCGGCCACCGCCCCTGCGCCGCGAGGTGTTCGCGGGTGGCTGTGCTCGCGCGCAGGACCTCAGCAGCCTGCTCCGGCGTCGGGCTCATCATGCCGACACCTTGTGGTGCACCGGGTGAGTACTGGGCCCACTGGTGTCCCGGGTGGCGGCCTCAGCGTCGTGTTCGCTCTGCGCCCACACCTGCTTGAAGCGGCCCAGGAACCAAGGCAGCACCGCACCTACCATCATCAGCGGCAGCACCTGGCTGACCACCAGCATGACGCCAGCAGGCAGCACGAAGACCAGAGCCACCCGCAGCGCCGCCTCGCCGAGGAACAGCACACCCCAAACCGCGGTGCCCAGGCGCTGGAAGCGCCGGAACGTTTGCGAGGTGTCCCACCACAGATCCCACCGCGCACCCCGGGCGGGGTCCTTGGCCAGCATCATCTTGCGGCCCAGGACAAACATCACCGGGCGCCGCGCCAGTAATGAGCTCAGCAGCACCAGCCCGAGCCCGGCGGTGAGCACCGACTCCTTGGCCAGCACGAACCCCGGACTGCCCGAGATCAGCGACGCCACAGCGCCCAAGGCGAGCACACCCAGCACCGCCAGCCCCATCCCATCCACCCGCTTGGTACGCGCGAACCGCACGATCACGACCGCAGCGGGGAACACACCGGACAGCACCAGGGCGGGCACCGTGCCCACACCCCGAGCTTGCAGCACCTCATAGGCGAGCAGCGGCAGCAGTGCGTTAGCAGCCAGATCCGGTGCCATCGCCCGCAACGCACCACCACCTACCCGTGCCGAACGCCGTCCCGCCGGCGGACCGCCCCGTTGCCGAATCGCCCTCGTTGTCCCTCTATCACCACTCATCCCATCACCATGTCACCTACATGCCAGGTGGGCAAGTAGCAGCTGGCATGTAGGTGAAGGGATAGTTCCACCTGCCAGGGCAGCGCCTCATTGCGGTAGCTGTTACCGCGCCAGCAACTGCGCCGCCTGGTGCATCGGCTCGGTCAGCTCCCGGCCGTCCAGCAACGCCAGAAAGGCGTAGGCGTCCCGAGCCCAGCCGTCGATCAGCAGCTCACGGGCGCGGGCGTCGTCCCAGTCGATCTGCGGCTTGGCGCGGAGCTGATTGGCCGAGTCGCGAAGCGCCGTCGTCTCCGCATCAGGGAGGGGTGGCCCAGTTGTTGACCAGGCGTTCTTGACTGGTCGTTCTCCGAGTTCTAGGGTTCCCACGTGGGACGTCCCCGAGGCTTCGATGAGGCGACGGTGCTCGCTGCGGCCGCCCGGTTGTTCCTCGAGCGTGGCTACGAGGCCACCTCCATCGACGACCTGGTGCTTGCTGGCGGCCTGCACCGCGGCAGCCTGTACAAGGCGTTCGGCAGCAAGCGCGGCGTCTTTCTTGCCGCGCTGCAACACCTGGTCCGCGACGACCTGCCGGTGGCTGTTGCCCACCCTGACGGTGTGGTCGATGCCGACACCCTCGACCTGCTGCTCGTCGCCGCGCTCGAGCTCGGACCACGCGATCAACAGGTTCGAGACTTGGTTGCGCGTGCCTGCGTGCTCCTCGCCGAGCACGGGACCGGCGGCCAGCCCGAGCAGCCGGCGACGTTGCTGGGCCGCCGGTTGCTCCAGCGGGCCGGCATCACCCAGCACAACCCCTGCTACGTAAAGGTGAACAACTGATGGCAAGCGTGAGCGTCACCGATGACCTGCTGACCGTGGACGTGCAGGGCCTGCACCGGCTGTGGGCCTTCAAGCGTCGCATCCGCGTGCCCCTGGCCCACGTACGCGGCGCGACACCGGACCCGGGCATCGTGCATGAACCCAAGGGACTGCGCGCCCCGGGACTACACGTCCCCGGCGCCGCCGTGATCGGCACCTTCCACTGCGACGGGGAGAAACACTTCTGGGACGTCCGGGTCGGTACCCACACCATCGTCATCGAGCTGGCCGACGAGACCTACAACCGACTCATTATCGACGTCGAGGACCCCCGCACCACAGTGGACACCATCAACCGCGCGGTATCCCACCTCCAACGCTGAGCGGCCGAAGCCCCCAGTCCCGCTGCGGTAGCGGTTCGGCTACGACGTGATCACTGCCGCGGATTCGGCCGCTGACGGCCACGTCGCACCGCAAGAACCGCCACTTACCCCTGAAGGTCACAGTCAGGACGGGGCCATACCGATATCACCGACAGGACCCGGTTTCACCGAGACGACCGCGGCCGGCTCGTCGGCCCCGCGCCTCCTGCGGCCTCCACACCTGGATCGTCACGGTCACGTCCCGTGCGGCCGCCACGCGCACCGAGCAGGCCGCGCTGGTGGTGGTGGTGGGTCTGGTTGTTACTGCTGGTGCCCAGCTCGCCGCCCTGCTGGTGGGGGTCGCGCTCGGCGGCCCCCGCCGAGTGCTGCGCAGCCAGTGGCTGTGGCTGGCCGCGGTGATCGCGCTGCTGCTGTGGGCACCGAACCTGCGGTGGCAGGCGCAGCACGGCTGGCCGCAGCTGGCCCTGTCGCGCTCGATCGCCAGCGGCGGTTCGGGCAGCTCAGTGCCGCGGTGGCTGTTCGTCCCGTTCCAGCTGGTCCTGATCGGCCCGGCCCTGGTACCGGTGTGGGCCGCGGGGTTGCTGCGGCTGTTCCGTGACCCGTCGCTGCGCTGGGCCCGCGGCCTGGGGTGGTCCTACGTCCTGCTGCTGGCACTGTTCCTGGCCACGGGCGGCAAGCCGTACTACCTGGGCGGGCTGTACCCAGCGCTGCTGGCAGCCGACGCCGTCCCGGTCGTGGCCTGGGCACATCGCCGGGCCGGAGGATCACGCACCGTCGGGGTGACGCTGGGCGTCAGCGCGGTGTTGGCCGCGACGCTGATGCTGCCGCTGCTGCCGATCCGCTGGCTCCAGCACACCCCGATCGTGGCCGTCAACTACGACGCCGGCGAGACCGTCGGCTGGCCGCGCCTGGCCCAGACCCTCACCGGCGCCTACCGTGCGCTGCCGGCGACGGACCGGGCGCACGCAGTGATCCTCACCGGCAACTACGGCGAAGCCGCAGCAGTCGACCGCTACGGCCCCCGGCTGGGCCTGCCGGCGGCGTACAGCGGCCACAACGCCTACGGGCTGTGGGGCCCACCACCCCCGGGCAGCGCACCGGTCCTGGTCGTCGGCGTCGGCGAGCAGCAGCTCCGCCGGCTGTTCGGCGCCGTGCAACCTATCGCCCAGGTCGACAACGCCGTGCACGTCGACAACGACGAGCAAGGCCGCACCATCTGGCTCTGCACAGACCTCCGCTTCCCCTGGGCGGCCACCTGGCCGCAGCTGCGCTACCTCGGCTAACCCCACCAGGGCTGTCTCGACAGGGGATCCACTAGCGAAGGCAGTGCTGGGCGGCGTTGCCGTAGACATACTCGCCGAAGCGAGCAGGCAGGTGTGTCGGCTGCCATTGCAGTTCCTGAGTCAGTACCTCGCCAACGATGGCTCTGCCTGTGTAGCGGGCGATCTCACGGCTGTGGCCTGCCATGTGAGCGACCGCGACGGCCTGCCCGCAGGCTCGTGCGACCGCGATGGCGGGGATGGTTCTTGCGTCGTGAGCCGCGGCGTGGCACCCGACGGCGAGCTTTCGCATCGGACCTACGCTCAGCTGCCCGGCTGCGAACTGGCGTGCTCCATCAAGAGCCGCGGCCAGACGCGGGTCAACTGGTCGGTCAGCTTCGAACAGGGGCAACAGGCGCTCGACGCACGCGGCCGCCCAGCAGATCAGTTGCCGGCGGTCTTCCTGCGGCAGGGTCAAGTCGGCCACGTCCAGTTGCACGCCGCCATGGTCTCGGGAACCGATCCTCGACCGGCCACGGGACGTCGGAGTTCAGCGTGGGTCCGATCGCGCCGGATCGTCACGAACCGAGGATCACCGATCTTCGGGAGGATCACTCATGGCACTCCTACTGAGCCGGTCGGTTCCGTTCGACGTGCCCCTTGCGGCGGCACTTTTGGCCTGGACAGCCTTGGTCAGTCCTCCTGCGGGATTGCACGTGAGCGGGCCCCTAGCCACTCATCGAAGTGGCGGGCGACGATTCGTTCGTCGTGAACGGCGGCGGCTTCGGCCGAGGCAAGCCAGACGATGGGTGGTCCCATCACCGCCGGGTCGAGCAGGCTGGCCCGCACCTCAGCTGGCACGTCATCGGGCACCATCCCGGTTGCGGTGGCACCGCCGGGCAACAAGATGTTCGAGGTAACCGACGTGTCGGCGAGGTCGGCAGCCATGACCCGAGCCAGCGCCTCCACTGCAGCTCCCGCCGGTCCGTAGGGGACGTATCCGCGGCGGGTCATCGTCGACTCGCTCATCGAGACCGTGACGACCCGCCCGCCGCCGGCCCTCAGCATCCGCGGGACGACCTCCCGGGCCATCGCGAACGTGCCGGTCGCCTTGGTCTCCAGCACATCCTGGAAGCCGGTGACCGGTACCTCCCAGAACGGCTGCGGGTCGGTGAGGAACTGGGGGTTGACCGTACGCATGCCAATGCCCGCGTTGTTGACTAACACGTCCAACCCGCCAAACAGCTCGTCCACGCGGTCCATCGCCGCCGAGACCGACTCAGCGTCGCGAAGGTCGAGCTCGACTCCCCGTGCCTCTGCACCCAGCTGCGCAGCGGCGGCCTGAGCGCGCCGCTGGTCACGGCTGGTCACCGCCACCCGCGCCCCGGCCACCGCCAGCGCTTTGGCCATCGCCAGGCCCAATCCGCTAGTGCCACCCGTCACGAGCACCCGGACACCGCTCAACCTCATCGCCTCCACGACAGCCATCATGGTGGAGGCGCCACTAGTCCATGAGCCAGCCTAGCCAGCGTTCGGTCGTCGTTCCGCTGAGGGTTCGGCGATCGTCCAGCGGGACACCTCCGGCTGGACGTTCAGGTGCCTAATCCGCGGCCTGGGGGCCTGCTGGTTACGCGGTCTGGTCGGTGGGGGTGCGCGTGGGCGGAGCTGACTGGCCGGCGGGGGCGTCGGTGGCGGTGAGGCTGTGTGCGAGGTCGACGAGTGCGGCGCTGAGCTGGTCGACCGGTGTGACGGTGAGTCCCGTGACGCTCAACTCGGCGAGCTGCTGCCAGGCGGCCCTGAGGTCGGGGAGGAGCGCCTGCCCGCGTTCGCTGAGCTCGACAATCGTCACCCTTCCGTCCTTGGGCGAGGGGCGCCGGAGCACCAGGCCGGCGGCCTCGAGCTTACGAACGCTGCCCGTGATCGTGGGGGGCTCGCAGCCGCTGGCCGCCGCTAAGTGGCCCTGGCTGCATGGGCCGCGGGCAGCGAGCTCGAGCAGGATCACCTCCTGGCCGGGGTGCAGGCCGAGCGGGGCGAGCAACGCACCGGCCAAGGCCCGATGCCGGATGCCGACCGCCCGGATCGCGGTGTTGAGCGCGTCGGCCTGCTCGAAGTCCACACCGATCACCCTTGACCCGTAGTGCTTACGCGCTAACCTTTAGCCGCATAAGCAACTGTAGCCGTAGCCAGTGCTGGCACTGACCGCGCACCAGGACAGGAGCAGCGCCATGACCACCTCCTCGACCCCGCCCGACCGGGTCGCCTTGCCCTCCAGCCGCCACCGGACCCGGTTGCGCATGCTCGGCGTCGCTGGAGCCGTGCTCGCCCCCCTCATCGTGTGGAGCATCGCCGTACCGGTTGTCGGGGTCGACCTGACGGTGCGGCCCGGGGGCGGCAGCACACAAACGATAGGGGCGGGAACAATCCTGGCGGTGAGCCTGCTCGCGTCCCTGCTCGGCTGGGCGCTACTCGCCGTGCTCGAGCACCGCTCGGCCCGCGCCCGCACCCGCTGGACCGGCGGCGCCGTCGCGGTCCTGCTGCTGTCCCTAGCCGGTCCGCTCACCGGCGCGACCACCGCGACGAGTAAGACCGTTCTGGTCCTCATGCACCTTTCGCTCGGCGCCGTGCTGATCCCAGCCCTGCGCCACAGCTCGACCACCCACCCGTGAACCCCCCCAGCAGCGGCCGGCCAGCGCAGCCCCTAGACCAACCGACGGCGCAGTTCTCCCCCGCAGAGCTGACCTACCTGCTGGGCGAGCGCCGGCTGGGACGGCTCGCCACCTCCGACGCCGCTGGTCAGCCCCACGTCGTACCGGTCGGCTGGAGCTACAACCCCGAGCACGGCAGCATCGACATCTCCGGGCACGACTTCGCAGGCAACCGCAAGTACCGCAACACCCAGACCAACCCACGGGCGGCGTTCGTCGTCGACGACGTCCTACCGCCCTTCCACCCCCGCTGCGTCACCATTCAAGGCATCGCGCACGCACTCACCGCCGGCCAGTCAGACGGCACCGAAGCAATGATCCGCATCACCCCAACGAAGATCACATCGTGGGGACTGAACGACAGCCCGTCACCCCAAGCCAACCTAGCCACCGACACTCGCCGCCAAGAAGCACCGGACGGGTGACAGCGACTGTGGCCTTCAGCAGGCTTTGGCTCACGCTTGGCTCCGGCGACGGGCGCTCCGGAAAAAGCCTGGCGTCCCAGTAGCCCGGAACGGCTGGCGGACGATCGCTGGTGACTTCGTGCCCGAGACCGACGGTCCAGGGTCTGCAGCCCCTGGACCATCGCTCAGCCGGCCGCAGGCCGGCCGCATCGGTCCTGCAGGGCCCCGGAGCAGGTGGCCGTTCGTACCGTCCGGGTGGGGGGCCGGGATCGGTGCTGCCTACCGGCCCCGCGGTGTGGAACAGGCGTTCGGGCTTGCGGTGGCATGCTGCCGGTCGTGGCGGGTGGGATGAATCGTTCGGGCCGTCCCTGTCCGAGCGCAGCCGGGTCACCCCAGGCAGGTCGGCACCCGATGATCCGGGCGCGTTGGTGGCGGGTCCGGCGCCGGGTCGGCGGCGTCCGGTGGTGACCCGCCACTGCTGGGTCAGCGGACTGCCTGACTGCCCGGGTCGCTTCGCCGGTCTGGTGGTCGGTCGGCCAAGTCCGACGGGTTCTTCTGTCCCGTCCGGAGCAGGTCCACCATCAGCGCCTCCCGGCCGGGGGTAAGCTTGGGCTTGCGGCCACGGAGCTTGCCGGCGGCCCGGGCCACGGCCATGCCCTCCGGGGTGCGGGCCTTGATCAAGTCGGCCTCGAACTCGGCGACCATCGCCAAGTCGTTGAACAGCAGCCGCCCGACCGGATCGCTCGGGTCGTGCACCGACCTGCCGAGCTGCAGCCGCACTCCGCGGCCGGTGAGTTCCTCGACGATGTCCCGGCGTCCGGCAGCGACCGGGCCAGCCGGTCCAGCTTGGTAACCACCAGCGTGTCGCCGGCGCGGCAGGCCGCCAGCGCCTCGCGTAGCCCTCGCCGGGCGCGGGTGGTGCCGGTCAGGCCGTGGTCGACGTTGTGCCGACGTCGGCACAACGTCGATTATGCCGACCTTTGCGTTATGCCGACCTTGGGCCCGAAGTCGTTGGCAGACAAGGTGATCGGCTTGGAAAGATCGGCATAACGCGAGCGGATTGACTGATCCTTATTTCTCCTGTTCCGGGAGAAGGAGGAGAGATGTCAAGATCGAACAGCAAGGCCGCCGCGGTAGTGGTGAGCGGGCCGTTTGGTCCCTTCGCGACGGCGTATGGGGCGGAGCTGCGTGAGCTGGGCTACACACCGCTGGGAGTCGTGAAGCAACTGCGCCAGCTTGCGCGCTTGAGCCGCTGGCTCGAGCAGGCAGGAATGGGCGCTGCCGACCTGTCCGACGACGCGCTGGAGCGTTTCGTCGCGGCCGGGCTCGGACTTGGAACGGCTTCGACGCCTGGACTGGCGGCTTTGCTGGTGGTGGTTCGCCGTGCCGGGATCGCCGCCGAGGCTGCTCAAGTATCCGACGCGGTCGATCACGGGCTGCTGGTCTCGTTTCGCCGTCATCTGCTCGCCGAGCGTGGCATTGGAGAGTCCACGGCAGACAGGTACGTCGACTACGCCCGGCGGTTTCTGGCGGGGCAAAGCGGTGCGGGCGAGCTGAGCGTGCTCACCTCGGCGGAGATCACTCGCTGCGTGCAGCACGAGGCCGCCAGAGTGGCAGTGGCGTCGACTCAATACTTCGTGGCCGGTCTGCGCGCGTTCCTGCGGTTCTGCTTCATCGAGGGCCTGATGGAGTCGGACCTGTCGGCGGCGGCCCTAGCGGTGACCGGTCGACGACGCTCGTCGCTGCCCATGGGCATCAGTCGCGTGGAGGCTGCCGCGTTGCTGGGCTCGTGTGATCGGCGGCGAGCAGTCGGGCAGCGGGACTACGCGATCTTGTTGGTGCTGCTGCGCTTGGGGTTGCGGGCCGCAGAGGCGGCCGGCTTCACCCTCGGTGACATCGACTGGCGGGCCGGGCAGATCGTGGTGCACGGCAAGGGCCGTCGGCAGGACCACCTGCCGCTGCCCGCCGAAGTCGGCGAGGCGATCGTCAGCTATCTGCAGCGCGGACGACCGCGCAGCGAACACCGGGAGGTGTTCTTGCGTGCGGTCGCGCCGATCGGGCCGCTCTACCGAGGCGGAGTGTCGTCGGTGGTGCGCCGCGCCTGCCACCGGGCCGGGATCGCGGAGGTGGGAGCACACCGGCTGCGCCATACGTTGGCCTGCGATCTGGTGGCCGCCGGTGCGGGCCTTCCCGAGATCGGCAACATGCTGCGCCATCGCGGACTCACCTCCACAGCGGTCTACGCCCGGGTCGGTATTGAGGGCCTGCGGGAGTTGGCCCTGCCCTGGCCGGGAGGCGAGTCCTGATGAGCGCGCTCCAGCAACATGTCAGCGACTACCTGGCGATGCGACGCTCGTTGGGGTTCAAGCTGACCTTCCCTGGTCAGGTGCTGCCCGAGTTCGCTGGCTTCCTGGACGCGGCAGGTGCCTCGACGGTGACCACCGAGCTGGCGATCGCCTGGGCCGGCCTGTCGCAAGGCCGCGTGCAGCCGATCATGCTTGCCCACCGGTTGGGGGCGGTCCGCGGGTTCGCCCGCTGGCTGGGCACGATCGACCCGGCCACCGAGGTGCCGCCGGCCGGGGTCTGGCCGTCAAGCGCACCGCGACCGACCCCGTACTTGTGGTCGGCGAGCGACATAGCCGCGTTGCTTCACAAGGCCGGCGCGATGCCTTCGCCGCTGCGGGCGGCAACCCACCAGGCCCTGTTCGGTCTGCTCGCCGCGACCGGCATGCGTATCGGCGAAGCCCTCGGACTCGCCTGCAGCGACGTCGACCTGGCCGACGGTGTGATCACGATCCGCCAGGCGAAGTTGAACCGGGAACGCTTGGTGCCGCTGCATTCCACGACTGCAGTCGCCCTCAGCCGCTACGCGAAGCGGCGTGACCAGCTATGTCGAACACGACGATCGACGTCGTTCTTCGTCTCCACCGCCGGCACCCCGCTCGATCATGCCGGTGTCCTGTTGGTCTTCAACGAGCTCACCACCCAGCTCGGGCTGCGCACCGCGACGGTCCGACCTCGCATCCACGACTTGAGGCACAGCTTCGCGGTGCGCACCCTCCTCGAGTGGCACCGCGCCGGGGTCGACGTGGCGGCCCGCATGGCGGTGCTGTCGCTCTATCTCGGGCACATCAATCCGTCCGGCACCTACTGGTACTTATCGGCCGCGCCGGAGTTGATGGAGTTGGTGGCCGCCCGACTCGACACCCAGTCGGGAGGATTGCGATGACCGCGCTCGCGCCCACGCTGCAGGCGTTCTTCACTGACCGGCTGATGTCCCAACGAGCAGCCAGCCCCAACACGGTCGCGGCCTATCGGACCAGCCTGCGGCTGCTGGTGTGCTACGCCGCCAGCAAGATCGGCAAGAAACCCAGCCAGCTGGACCTCGCCGACCTCGACGCGTCGCTGGTGACCGCGTTCTTGGAGCATCTCGAAGTCGACCGGCACAACAGCGCACGCACCCGCAACAACCGGCTTGCCGCCATCCATTCGCTTTTCACCTACGCGGCCCTTCGTCACCCCGAGCACGCCGCCAGCATCCAACGCGTCCTGGCAATCCCGCCCAAACGCCACGAGAACAAGCTGCTCACCTACCTCACTGACGACGAGGTCGACACACTCCTCGCCGCCTGCGACCCGGCGACCTGGACCGGGCGACGCGACCGGGCCATGCTCACCCTCGCCGTCCAAACAGGGCTGCGGGTCTCCGAGCTGGCCGCCATCACCTGCACCGATGTCCTCCTCGGGACCGGCGCTAACGTGCATACCCACGGCAAAGGACGCAAACAACGCAGGACACCGCTCGTTTCCTCCACCGTGGAGGTTCTGCGTTCCTGGCTCACCGAGTCCGAAGGGACCGGCACCGACCCGCTGTTTCCGACCAGCACCGGCAGACACCTCAGCCGCGACGCCATCGAGCACCGCATCACCCATTACCACAGCATCGCCGCCGAACGCTGCCCGTCGCTACGAACCAAGCACATCACGGCCCACACCCTCAGGCACACCTGCGCAATGCGACTCCTGCTGCAAGGCGTCGACGTCACCGTGATCGCCCTCTGGCTCGGCCATTCGCAAATCTCGACGACCAACGTCTACCTGCACGCCGACATGAACCAGAAAGAACGAGCCATCGCCCGCCTCACCCCGCCGGCCAGCAAGCCCGGACGCTACCGCCCCCCCGACACCCTCATCGCCTTCCTTGAGCGCTGTGATTATGCCGATCTCTTCAAGCCGATCACCCTGCCTGCCAACGGATTCCGGCCCAAGGTCGGCATAACGCAAAGGTCGGCATAATCGACGTAGACCCGCTCGGCGTCGACCCCGAGCGCGGCGAGGCCGTCGCGCTGGGCGGTGAGGTCCTGCCCGACCGTCGACACCCGCGCGTAGCCGATCTTCAGTCCCGCCATGCCGCCGAGTGTGCCGTATGAGGCACCCCAGTGGGACCACAAATCGGACGGGTCTATTGGGACGGGCGGTCCCGCTCCTGCTCGCCACCCGGCCGACTCGGAGATCATGTATCGCTGGGCGGTCAGCTGTCGGAACGCGGCGGACTGTCCCGGGGAGTGAGCTGTGCACTGTCCTGCGTCTGCTTGTCTGTTCGACTATTGGTTGACGGTGGCGGGGGCTGCTGATGGAGGTGGAGCGTGAAGTACTTGTTCTTGTTGCAGACCGCGGACGACGGGCCGCCTGTTGTGGGTACGCCAGCGGCGGCGCAGATGTACGCGGACTACCAGGTGGCACTGCATCAGATGGCGCGAGCCGGGGTGCTGTTGGAGTGCGCGCCGCTGCAGGGTGCGTCGGTGGCCACGACGGTTCGGGTGCGAGAAGGTCAGGTGACGTGGACCGACGGGCCGGCCGCCGAGCTCAGGGAGCAGGTCGGCGGCTACACGCTGGTGGACTGCGTCGACCTGGACCAGGCGCTGCACTTCGCCGCGATGCTGCCGGCCGCGCGCGCCGGGTCGGTGGAGGTCCGCGCCGTCGTTGACACCGGCGGCAGCGCCCAAGCCACAGCAGACGACGTACCGGCGCCTGAGGTCGTGTCCTGACCGCGCACGCCGCGGTGGATCTCGCCTCAGTCGAGCGGGTGCTGCGCTCGCACTGGTGGGCCGCGGTCGCCGGCGTCACCCGGGCCACCGGTGACCTGGCCGCCGCGGAGGACGCCGTGCAGGATGCCTGCCTGGTCGCGCTGTCGTCCTGGCCGCGGTCGGGTGTGCCGCCGAACCCGCAGGCCTGGCTGATCGGGACGGCCCGGCACAAGGCGCTGGACGCACTGCGTCGGCAGGCCCGGCGCACCCAGAAGGAGGCGGCGGCGGTGCGCGAGCTGAACCGGCCGAGCGGGCCACCCGATGTCGCGGGAGCGACAGCGCCGCAGGAGCAGCTGGCGCTGATCTTTTTGTGTTGCCACCCTTCGCTGGACCCGCAGGTCCGTGTCGCGCTGACGCTGCGGGCGGTCTGCGGCCTGAGCCCGGCCCAGATCGCCGCGGTGTTCCTGCTGCCCGAGCCGACCCTGGCCAAGCGGCTGGTCCGAGCCCGACGCAAGATCCGCGACACCGGTATCCCCCTGATCGTCCCGACCCCGGGGGGGCTCGCCGACCGGCTCGAGGCGGTGCTGCGCGTGGTGTACCTGGTGTTCACCGAAGGCCACCGCGCCAGCTGCGGATCGGCGCTGCTACGCGAGGACCTTGCGACACCGCCATCGAGCTGGCCCGGTCATTGGCTGGCCTGCTGCCCGACCGGGCGGAGGTCACCGGCCTGCTGGCGCTGCTGCTGCTCACCGATGCCCGCCGGGCCGCCCGCACCGACGCCGACGGTCAGCTCGTGCTGCTACCCGAGCAGGACCGCTCCCGGTACGACCCGGTGCTCATCGCCGAGGGCGAACACCTACTGGAACGGGCGCTGCGCACCGGCCACCCCGGGCCCTACCAGGTGCAGGCCGCGATCGCCGCGTGCCACAGCACCGCGCCCAGCGGCGCCGACACCGACTGGCGGGAGATCGCAGCGCTGTACACAGAGCTGCTGCGCTACGAACCTTCCCCGGTGCATGAGGCGAACCGCGCGATCGCAGTGGCGATGGCCGAAGGACCAGCCGCCGGACTGGTCATCCTCGAAGCCGTCGCCCACCACCCGCAGTTGGCCCGCTGGCCCGCGCTGCAGATCGCCCGTGCCGACCTGCTACAGCGCGTGAGCCGCACCAACGACGCCGCCGCCGCCTACCGCAAGGCGTTGGAACTGGACCCCGGGGGCGCCGAGCGCGCGTTCGTCCAGCGCCAACTCCACCGCCTGGAAACCGCCGCCTGGTGATATCAGCCCGGAGGCGTCCCTCTGGTCGATCGGCTACTGAAGGCTTGGGAGACGCCGCGGTCGGTTCGGGATCAGTTGAGGACGGTCTCCACGAACGCCTCCGGTTCGGACTCCTGAACGCCGTGTCCGACGGGGAAGGTGGCCAAGGGTGCAGTCCGGCACGGCTCTGGCGACGTCGACCCGTGCTGGACGATTTTGCCGGGGCCTTGGGTGGGCAGCGACGTCAGGAGGCCGGCAACAGCTGGTGTGTCGCCACCACCGTCGCGAACTCGCCGTGCAGGTTCGTCGCCGTCACTCGCGCGAGGTCGGCGGCGCTGACCATCTGGCCGTCTGGGCTCTGCCGGTCGAAAGCGTGGGTGGCGTCGAGCGCGAACAGCACCTGGTGTCCCAGGTTGCCGCCGACTCGGGCGGTGGTCTCGCAGCAGTGGTTGGTGGTGATACCAGCCAAGACGATCCCGTCGAGGTCCTGGCCGCGGAGCCAGCCGTCAAGGTCGGGTGTGCCGTGGAAGCACGAGTTCACCTGCTTGGTGACGAGCAGGTCGGGCTGACCGGTCACGACGGCCTTGAAGTCGTTGCCAGGCTGTCCCACCCGCAACGGCGACGTCGGTCCGTGCGCGTCGTGGCGAACGAAGACCACCGGCCGGGAGCGGGCGCGCCACTCGGTGAGGAGCGCCGCGATGTTCTGCTCGCACTCCGGGTTGTTGCGCGGGCCCCAGTAATCCGCGTCGTCGAAACCCTGCTGCACGTCCACCACGAGCAACGCCATGCGGTCGAGGTCCGGCAGGTCAGGGGTAGGGAGCTCCATGCCGCCAGTGTGCCGAGTCCCGCTGCTTGGCACCGGCCGACCCGTCTTGCGGACCTGGTACCGGTTCATCTTCTTTGCATCGGGCGCCGCACGCCCGCCTGATGGCTCTGGGCCGGGCGGCTCAGCCCGCGACGCGCGTCCAGGCGCCGGCGTTCAGCGCCCCGCGGTCGCAGGCCGTGATGCTGCGCTGCAACCGCAGGCCCCGAGTGTTGTCCGGCGGTGTCACGCGCAGCGCCGTACCGCTGATGCAATCGGCGACTGTCGTGGGCGGGTCGGGTACGACGCGCCAGCTCACCGTCCGGATCGTGTGGCCCTGCGGGACGAGCTCGATCGCGCGGGCGGTCGGCACGGCGTCGCGCTGCTCGGTTGTGGTGAGGTCGGCGCCCTTGGCATCCACCAGCCGCAGGGCGCCGTACCCGGTCACGGTGCAGCGGGTCGGCGAGACGTTGGTCAGCCCGAGCACGATTGAGCGGGTGCTGGCCATGGCCTGCACCTGGCCGGCGTTCACGCTCAGCTGGTCGGTTCGGCAGGCCCGCAGCGGCGCGGCCGACGCCGAGGGCGAGGGCGACCCGGACGGGGACGGCGATGGGCTGCCCGGGAGCGGGGCCGGGAGCGGCCCGGACGGCTCGCCGGCGGTGGCCGGCGTCCCGTCGGTCGTCGGGGTGTGCGTGGTGGACGGGCTCGGCGACGGGGTCCGGCTCGGGGTGGGGGTACTTAACGAGGTGGCGCTGGGCGGACCGGCCTGCACCAGCCGGTCGGTCCTGGCGCCGGGCCGCAGGCCGACTGTGACTGCCGCGCCGGCCAGCACCACGAGCAGGCAGGCGGCCGCGGCCAACAGCACGCCGTGCCGGCGGTGCCGGCGGCGCCGGGACTCGGCACGGATCTGCTGCCAGGTACCGGCCGGCGGCGGCAGCGGCACGGCGTGCTGTTGGGCGAGACGCCGGAACAGTTCGTCGGCGCGCGCGTCGGCATCCTCCGGACCGGTCATGCTGGCTCCCCCAGGAACTGCGCCATGACGGCGCGGGCGTCGTACAGGGCGCGCTTGATCGTGCCCTGAGCCCGGCCCGTCACCGTGGCGATCTCGGCGACGGGCAGGTCGGCGAAGTAGTAGAGCAGGACCGGCACGCGAAGACCGTCTGGGAGGCGTTCCACCGCCTCCCGGACCGCGGTGCGGGAGGCGAGGTCGGCACCGTCGGCACGGTCCTGCACCGGGCGCAGCCGCACCAGGGCCCGGCGCTCGCGACCCGAGCTGCGCCAGTGGTCCCGGGCGAGGTTGCCCGTGGTCATGTACAGCCAAGCCTGTGGTTGCTGTACCGACGGCCAGTGCTGCAACAGCCGGACGAACGCCTCGGTGGCCAGGTCGTGGGCGGTGTCGACGTCGACCAGCCGAGCCGCCCAGCCGGCCAGGCGGGGGTAGAAGGCCTCAAAGACCTCATGCACCTGCTCCTCGCGCGTCGCGGTGTCCAGGACGCTCCCTCCTCACGGTTGCACCGACCGTCCGCATTACGACGCCGCAGCAGTCCGTTCGGTTGGGTCGCAGCAGGCAACGCCGGTCGACCCAACCAGATGCGGCGCTGCGGAGTCTGCATCCCGGGGCGTGACCGTGCCCCCCGCGCCGGCACCTCGGCCGGAACAACCCAGGAGGACCCATGCGCCCGACCCTTCCCACCCGAACCACCACCTTCGCCGTCACAGCGACCGTGCTGGCCGCGCTGAGCGGTTGCGGCAGCACCCTGGCCGGCAAGCCGATCGCGGCCGCCGCACCGGCGACGCAGGACCCGCCGGGTGCAGCCGGTACGGCGACGCCGAGCTCGGCTGCGAGCAGCCGGCAGCCAACACCTGGTGCCGCGCGCAGCACCCGGCCCGCGGGGCAGCCTTCGGCAACCGCCGCGGGCTCACCCTTACACCAGAGCTCGACCGAGTCCGCCGACGCTCCACAGTGCCGCAGCGGCCAGTTGTCGGCTGAGGCCGGTGAGACCCAGGCGATGGCCAGCACCCGCACGACGGTCCTGCAGCTGACGAACACCTCGCAGCACCGGTGCACCGTGACCGGGTACGGGCGCCTTGCGCTACTCGACGGCGACGGTCACCAGCTGACCACGACCCTGGAACGGGCGGCCGCGCCCACGGCCCGGACGATCGCGCTGGCGCCCCAGGGCTACACGACCAGGCTGATCAGCTGGCGGGTCGTGCCCACTGGGCCGCAGGGCAACATAAGCGAGTGCGTCACCGGCCGCTCGCTGCTGGTCGTCCCGCCCGGAAGCAGGGCCGGTCTGCGCGTAACGATCCACATCACGGCCTGCGACCGGGGCACGCTCGGTGCCGGGGCCTGGACCCGCGACGCCGGTTGAACCCTGAGTCGCCTGAACCCTGAGTCGCCCGACCGCTGAGCCGGCTGAGCGGCTCCGGCTCAGTTCCGAGGCGTCCGTACCCGGCCCGGGTCGCGGTGACCCCCGCTACCCGGACTCGGCAACCGCCGGCGGCAGGCAAGCAGCACCAGGCTCACCCGCGCGGCAGCTCTACAGCCCAGCCAGACCTCGTTCACGGGGTAGCTGATAAGTGCGTGCCACAGCCGCTGCAGCGGCACCCCCCATGATCGCGACCAGGCCCCAACCCCGAACCCGAAGCTCACAACGCTGGCCGTGAGCTGCCCGGCGGAACTGTTGACAGCTACCGGGACAGCCGGTGAGCTTCGGTCTCACCGAACCCGCAATCGATTGCGTGCCTACAGGGAGAACCATGAATCTTCGACGCCGAACCGGGTCGCACGGGCGCGGCGGCGCTCGACTTGCCTACCGCACCCCCATCGCGGCGTCCTTGGCGACGGCGTGCCTGCTGGGCTCCGTCCTGGGAGCGCAGCCGGCGGCGGCGCAGTCGATCTTCGACCGGGAGAACCACGCCGCGGCCGCCAGCTACGCCGTCCATCACCTGGGTGCCGACCCCAAGTACGGGAACTGGGAGTCAGGGGTGAACACTTACACCGCGGTGGGGGCAAGCGCAGCGAACCGGTACGCGCGCCTGCCCGCCGATCGCGCCCTGCCGGCCACCATCGCCAACAAGTGGACCGCGATGGCGGACTTCGTTACTCAGGTCACCGGGTACAACCCGCGAATCCCCCGGGACCTGGCGACACTTAATGCCGCGGTGCACGACTACTCCTTCCTGCTCGACCAGCACGCCCCGAACTTCCCCGCCCTGAAGGCGCTGTTCGACACGTTGGAGTACCGGCAGGTCGCGGTAGTGCACGGTCACGACGAACTACGCCGTCGGCTGCTGTTCAACTGCGCCCGGTGTGCCCGTGAGGTCGTCATCATCTCGGTCCTGACCAGCGCTGGCGGCCTGGCCGGGCTGGGTTTCAACGGCCAGTCAACTTCGAAGATCGTCAGTGTCTCTGTCGGTGGCGGCGTCGGGTTCGTCGTCGGTGCGGTGCTGGGCATCCTGGCCAACCGGGACCTCTACCGGGCCGACCGGGCTGCACGGCTGAGTCTGGAGGCCCAGCGGATCACCGCCCGGATCGGGACCGCCGCCCTGGCCGCCGTGGCCCAGTTCGAGCAGCGCGCGACGCAGATAGAGCAACAGCAGCATGTCGACCGCCAACAGTTGCGGCGGATGGCCCGTGATCAGGAATCGTTGGTCGAGCAGGACTCGACGTTCATGGGCCGGATCACCCGCTTGGTCAGGGGCGCCTAGCTGTCTCGATGGGCAGCGACGCCTACCCGGACCCAGGGGCGGTACTGCAGCCGGCAGTTCCGGCATCTCACCACCATCCAGCTGGGTTGTCCCGCGACGGACGATGCTTGCGAGCTCGTGGGGGTCGTAGATGCCTCGGCCAATGAGGGTGGGGTGCTCATGTCGGGACCTCTCGTGTCGTCACGACGCAATATCCCACTGGCAGGAACCCGGCTGGGTGCAGGTCGATCGGTCCACGGTGGCTGTTGGGTCGGACATCTAGGGCCGACCATCGAGGGCGTGCATCTCCCCCTCGGATACCCGCTACTGCGCCGCCCTTGACTCTCGCAGGCGCCGGCCGGGATTCGTACTCAACGAGGTCGTCCCGCGACCGCGGCGCGCCACGGAGGATTCGGTGGCGGTGCACATTCGGTGCACACGCCAGCGAGAACTGTCCCGGCCTGTACAGGTGGGTCGAGATCTGTTCATGCAGGTCAGAGTAGGGGTGAGCATCGGCAAGGAGGTCAGTTGAACGTGCGAGAACAGTTTACGACATCTGAGTCGAATCGCGTCCAGGACCCAGCCAAGCTCAAGCGACCGGTCGTCGAGCTCATCAGTCGGAGAACAGGTTGGCTCCGGGCGTGGACATCAAAGGGTGACGCCTACGAAAAGCTGCTCGCCAAGGGCGCCGATTACATCAAGTCCGGCGCTGGGCAGTACTTCACGCAAAGCGCGCTCGTCGACGGGATGGTCAACTGCGTCCGACCGCAACCGAGCGACGCGGTGCTTGACCCGACGTGCGGGACCGGCGGCTTCCCGCGCGCCGCCCAGACCCACGCCAGCAGCGGCGCGGAGCACCTCGACTCCAAGACCTGCGAGCACCTGCGCGACGCTTTCATCAGGGGCACCGAGCTCGTCGACGACACCGCGCGTCTCGGGGTAAGGAAGCTGCTCCTGCACGGCATTGGCAAGCCCGACGGCGACTCGCTGGTGACGGTGGGAGAGCCGCGATGCCCTGCAGATCGTGCATGACGACTTCTGGGTGACGACGTCGAACAAGAAACTCAACCGCTGCGCTGCGCGGCGCACGTGAACCTGTTCTCGATCCGCCAGCGGGCCCGCAGCCAGCACAGCAGCGTCGCGCGCTGGTCGCGGACAGGTCGCTGGTCAGCACCTGCAGTACCGGCCCGCCGTGCTTGAACAGAGTGAGCTGGCCCGCCGGGCCGTAACCGTTGAGCTACACGCTCTCATTGGCGAGCGCCACGCTGATGCGCCTGCCGTCGTGAGGCCGGCCAAGTGCTCGCAGTCGTCAGCCACGGACAGCATCAGGCGCTCAGATCGCGCGCACGCTCGCACACCAGATGACGCTGCTTCCGGTGATCCTGGAGCCTGAGCGCCCGGATTGCCCTGTCGTGGGTTGACGCCAGCGGCCGTCGGCACGAGGGTGCGCAGACTTCACGGACGTCCTACAAGGAGGCCGCATGGCACGACACGGCGACAGGCGCCTCAGGCGCGCGATGGCAGCAGGACTGATCGTCCTGGGCAGCGGAGTACTGCAAGCGGCGCTCACCGCCCCCGCGAGTGCTACTGGTACGACCGGCAGTGGTAGGCAGCTCGTTAGCCGCGGTACCAGCACGCCGACCGCCAGCACGTCCGCGACCCGGCACGGCGGGCTGTTCACCGGAGCGCAGGCTCCCGGCGGTGACGCCGCCGGCGGTGGCGGCACTGGACCCAACCGGTCTAAGAGCACGCGCGGCGGTCGGCACACGGCCGGCACCAGCTCGCTCGGCGTGGACGGCACCACTCCCCGGCTCGGGACGAGCTTCCAGGGCCTCGGCATTACCGACGACGCGCGTACGGCCGGTTTCGTCCTCGAGCCGCCGGACCAGGGGCTCTGTGTGGGCAACGGCTCGGTCCTGGAGCTCGTCAACGTCGTCGGGCAGGTCTACTCGACCGGAGGGGCGAAGAAGGGCGGGGCCTTCTACCTCAACGACTTCTTCCACGAGAACCCGAACCTCGCCAATGCGAGCGACCCGTCCTGTTACTACGACCCGGGCACCAAGCGCTTCTACGCGGACATGCTGTTCTATGACAGCGACCCGAAGACCGGCCAGCTCAACGGTAAGAACCGGATCGACATTGCGGTCAGCGACAGCGGCGACCCTAGCGGTAGTTACCACATCTACAGCTTTGACGTGACAGCCGACGGCCCGAGCGCGTTCAACCTCGGCGACTACCCGCAGATCGGGGCCGACAAGGAGGGGCTGTACATCACGACCAACAGCTACCCCTTCTTCGAGAACGGCTTCGGTGGGGCACAGCTGTACGCACTGAGCAAGCGCGGCGTCGCGGACGGCTCGGACACCCGGGTCAGTCATGTGGCGCTGTCGAACGCCCAGGGCGGGGCGCCCTTCGGTCTGCGGCCGACGACGGCACCGGCAGCCGGCTACGCCACCGAGAACGGCGGCACGGAGTACCTCTTGTCGTCGCAGGCCACGCAGGAGGCGGGCAACAAGCAGGGCTTCGACCAGAGCATCGGCCTGTGGGCGCTCAAGGGCACCAACACGCTCGCGCCCGGCGGGTCGCGCAACGTCAGCATCGCCCGGGACAGCGTGACGGTTGACCGCTACGGCGTCCCGCCGCTGAGCGACCAGAAGGCTGGGAACTACCCGCTGGGGCAGTGCCTGTCCGACACGGCCTGCAAGCATGCGGTCTTCCAAAGCACCAAGCCCGGAACTCCGCACGCCGAGGGCCAGCTCGACTCGTCCGACAGCCGGATGAATCAGAGCGTCTACAGCAAGGGGCTGGTTTTTGGCACGCTTGACACCGTCGTCAACGTCGGCGGCCAGGACCGCGCCGGCCTGGCGTACTACGTCGTGCGGCCGTCCACCAACCCTGGTGGCGTCCTGCACGGCACCGTTGTTTCGCAAGGCAAGCTGGCCGTGGCCGGCAACAACCTGACCTTCGGGGCGTTCGGCGTCGATGCGGCCGGCAAGGCCCTGCTCGCCGTCAACCTGGTGGGCAGGGACTACTACCCCAGCGCCGGCTACGTCACGTTCGACTCCACCTACCGCCCGAGCCCCGTGCACGTCAGCGGAGCCGGCGTCGGTCCGACGGATGGTTTCACCGAGTACACCGACTTCACCGGGACCCTGCGTCCCCGCTGGGGTGACTACGCGGCAACTGCCTTCGACCCGAGCACGGGGTCGATCTGGACGGCGAACGAGTACATCGCGCAGACCTGCACGGTGACGCAGTACCAGGCGGACCCGACCTGCGGGGGCACCCGCAGCAAGTACGGCAACTGGTCGACGCGGGTGAGCGAGATCAAGCCCTAGCACCAGGATGACCGCCGACGGCCGGACCGCGACCTTCGGGTCACGGCCCGACCGTCGGTGCTGGTCGGTCAGGGTGTTCGCAGCAATACGGCAAGAACGTCGGGTGCTGTGAACTCTCGGTCGTACACGGCCTCGTTGTACTGCCGGAGAACCCCGGCACTGATCAGCTGGGCGACAAGGCCATTAGCGCGGGCATAGGTCACCGCCAAGTGCCGTTGAACTTGGCGGACTGTGAAGATGGGCTGTTCGAGCGTGAAGTCCACGAGCAGCATGGCCTTTTCAGCGCGAAGTCCGGCAGCACGGACCTTATTCTTCAAGTCGGCTTGCACGGCGAGAAGATCCGACAGAGATCGCTCCGTGTCTAGGGCCGACGCGGTCAGACCAGTAGCGAAGAACTTGATCCAGGAGTCCCAGTGGCCGTCGCTGCTGACCCCGAGAAGCTGATCGTAGTAGTCGGCGCGCCGGGCTTCGAACCACGGCGACACGGTCAGCGTTGGTTCTCCCAAAGCCCCCTGCTGCATGAGATGTAGGACGACCAAGAGCCGGCCGATGCGCCCGTTTCCGTCATTGAAAGGGTGCAACGCCTCGAATTGGTAGTGCGCCATCCCGGCCGCGACCACAGGATCGATCTGGCCCTTGTGGTCCCTAGCCATCCAGACGAGCAGGTCTCGCACCTGAGCTTCCAGGTCCTGACCAGGTGGACGAGGCACGAAGCGTGCGTCTTGCAGCCGGGCACCGCGATGGCCCCCGATGATCACCTGGATGTCGCGTAACTTCCCCGAGTGGTCGTTGTCTGCCGCAGTGCCTTGCACGAGCCTGGCTTGAAGATCAGTCACGAGACCTACCGACAAAGGACGGCCGTCTGCTGTCCAAGCGAAGGCGTGCTCCGCTGCGCGGACGTAGTTCAAGACCTCTCGGAGGTTGGCGTTCGCCTGCTCGGCTCGCTCGTCGGCGGCCAGTACGGCCTCCAACGGCGCATACGTCCCCTCGAGCGCGGAAGTGCTTTGGGCTTCCCGTCGTAGCGCCTGGCGCCGCAGAAGTCCAGGGTTGGGTAGTTGACGCGCCAGAGCGTCCAGTGTGGCAAGGGCCGCTCGAGCATTCGCGACAGCGTTGTAGGTAGCCCCCTCGAGCGGCGGAGTCTGTTCCGGAAGTGGATGAGGTACGAACGCAACGTGCTGCCAGGCGCCCAGGCGTGGATCGTGTCCGTGGATGGGGACCAGGACACCACTGGGGCTGTTCCTGAACGCTTGCGCCTCCACAATGTCACTCTACCGTCAGTTGAGTTGCATTCACAGCTGTGGGGCCTAGCCAAATGCAACACACGTTCGCACGGGCGGCCTGCCGCGTCGATTACCAGCGAGCACCATCGCACCAGGGACGATGCGGGAGCAAGCCCTTGCTGCGCGACCGCGCCATAAGGTCAGTCCTGCGCGAGCGCGGCGTCGTCAGGACGCCAGGTACGCCGGGAGGAGGAATCGGCCAATCGGCCAACGCGTCAGGCGCCGGCGCGCCGGGCGCGGAAGGCCGCCATGTTGACGCGGTTGGAGCAACTGGCGCTGCAGTAGCGGCGGGAGCGGTTCTTCGACAGGTCGACGACGACGTCGCCGCAGCCCGGGGCGTCACACACGCGCAGCCGGTCGAGCTGGTCCGAGCGGACGACGTCGACGACGGCCATCGCGGCCTCGACCATCATCCGGTCGGCCAGCGGTGCGTCGGGCGGGGTGGCGTGCAGGTGGTAGCGCCACTCGCCGTGCGTTACCAGGTGCGGCAGCGCGCGGGCCTCCCGCAGCATGTCGTTCACCGCTGTGACGACACCGTCCTCGTCCGCGTGCCACAGCGCACGCAGGCGGGGCCGCAGCGCCCGTACCCGGTGGAGCTCCGTGCTGTCGCCGCGGCGCGATCCGGTCCAGCCCCAGGTCGTGACGAAGCGGTTGAGGGCCTGGACGTCGGCGAACTCGTCGGCGTCGGGCTGGTCGGTGTTGACCAGCGCCGCGGCGGCGTTCAGCGCGAGCTCGGTGTCATGAGCGAAAAGCATTTGACCTCTTTCAACACCCAGCCTACGGTGCCATGAGCGTAATTGCACTCGGTCATGACAAGGGGGTCCCGTGACAGCAGTCGGCAGCAATGCGGGCCTGGGGCTGGCCCTGGTCTCGGCCGCCACCTTCGGCACGTCGGGGGCGTTCGCGTCCAGCCTGCTGGGGGCCGGGTGGACCGCGGGAGCCGCGGTGACCGTACGCGTGGTCATCGCCGCTCTGGCCCTTACTGTGCCTGCACTCATCGCCCTGCGGGGGCGGGCCGGGCACCTGCGGCGCTGCAGCGGCGCGGTCGCGCTCTACGGCGTCTTCGCGGTCGCGGGCGCGCAGCTCTGCTATTTCAACGCCGTCCAGCACCTGCCCGTGGCGGTCGCCCTACTGCTCGAGTACGGCGGCGTTCTGCTCGTCGTCGGCTGGATGTGGGCCTGGCACGGCCACCGTCCCGGGCGGCTGACCGGCTTCGGCGGGCTGGCAGCCGTCGTCGGTCTGGTGCTCGTGCTGGACCTGCTCGGTAGCCGCGGCGTGGATCCCGTCGGCCTGCTGTGGGGGCTCGGCGCCGCCTTCGGGCTGGCCGTCTACTTCGTGGTCTCGTCCGGCACCGACAACAGGCTGCCGCCGCTGGTGGTCGCCTGGGGCGGACTCGCCGTCGGATCGCTGGCGCTGCTGCTGGCCGGAGCCGTCGGCGTGCTGCCGCTCGCCGCGCCGCGCACCGACGTCACCCTGGCGTCGACACAGGTGTCGTGGCTGGTGCCGGTGCTCGGGATGTCGCTGGTGGCCGCGGCCGTGGCCTACGTGACGGGCATCCTCGGCGCCCGCCTGCTGGGTGCTCGAGTGGCCTCCTTCGTCGGTCTGACAGAGGTGCTGTTCGCCGTGCTGTTCGCCTGGCTGCTGCTCGGTCAGACGCCGCGGCCCGTGCAGCTGGCCGGTGGGCTGCTCGTGCTCGCCGGCATCGCGCTCGTACGGCTCGACGATCGGCCCGAGGTGGCAGCCCTACCCGCCGGCCAGCAGTTGGTGGCGGCAGCGGGCTGACCGGGCCGCCGACTCACCGCGGCCGGCGCGGGCTCCGGCATCAGGCGCCCCTCGGCCGCGAGCAGCAGCACCGCGCTCCAGAGTCCCGTTCCCTCGCTTTCGTAGTGGCCATGGCGCAGAAGCGTCAGTGCCGCTGACCCAGGTGATCAAGCAGGGCTGCGTCTGCCGGCGCGGCCGGCGAAGGCATCAAGCGCCGTCAGCACCTCGGTCGCCTGCCAGATGCGGTGCCGCTGGTAGCCCGTGAACTCCTGGAGGACCCCCGCCTCGACCAACGGCACGATGGCGCGCATCGCGTTGTTGGCGCCGATCGGCAGCTCACGGGACACGATGGCGGCGTCGATGACCGGCTGCCGCAGGATCAGGTCCACGAGGCGCCAGGCCGCAGACCCTCGGCGCGCGATGATGTCGTCCTCCCAGCGCCGACGCGCGCTGCGCAGGTCCTCGACGAGCAGGCGGCCGTTCACCAGGGCCCGCTCGGAGGCGGCTGCGAGCGCGCCGATGATGGGGAGCGGGTCACCGTCGCGGTATGCGGTGAGCGTCGCGAAGTAGCCGTCGGTGTCGGTGAGCAACCCAGCGGACACCGGCACGGTCACCTGCCGCGTCAGGCCGCGGGCCCGCAGGATGGCGTGGATCAGCGCGCGTCCGGTGCGCCCGTTGCCGTCGGGGAACGGGTGGATGCTCTCGAACTGGGCGTGTGCGATCGCCGCCAGCCCCAGCGGGGGCAGGTCGGTGCGGCCGGCGTACTCGACCAGGTCCTGCATCAGCGCTGGCACGTGCTCGTGGTGGGGAGCGACGTACGTCGCCAGGTGCGGTCCGTACGACGTGCCGCCGACCCAGACCTGCTGGTCGCGCCACCGACCGGCGATGGCAGGGTCCACCCCGGCGAGCAACGCGTGGTGCATCGCGAGCACAGCGTCTGTGTCGAGCCGGTCGGCGAGGTCGATCGCTGCCGTCATGGCTGCGACGTTCCCGACGATCTCGGTCGCGTTGCGCTTCCTTGGGTCGCCGAGTTCCGCGAGCGCGATTGCTTTGGCACCGCTCGTCAGGTTCTCGATGCGCGAGGACGAGGCAGACTCCGAGCGCAACAGAACGCTGGAGAAGGGCAGCAGCTCGGCGCCGATCTCGGCGTCGAAGCGGGCGATCTCGGCAGAGGCTTCGGCAACCTCGGCGGCGACCTGAGACGGCAGGATGAGCTGCACACCGCGCAACACGGGAACGACAGCCGCACGATAGGAACCACGATGGGCGCGCCGGGCAGACTGTGAGAGCAGTTCCGGCGGGATGCTCGAGGTCCACGAACGCGACTCGAAGCCGACAGCCGGCCACGGCGCAACTGAGGACACATGGCTAGCTTACCCTCACTTACGAGTGAAGTGAGTCCTCCAGTGGCTCTAACCCTCATCGTGCTTCCGGCTGTCAATACAGGTCACGGAGTCAGGCCTACTGGGTCGGCAGCGCCAGCGCCAGGCAGGGTGAACGAGACGCAGGCACCCCGCCCTGGGCGGTTCTGCGCCGACACCGTGCCGCCGTGCGCGGTGGCAATGCCCTTGACGATGGCCAACCCGAGCCCTGTCCCCGACTGCACAGTGTCTTGACGCGTACGCGCCGGATCGGCCCGCCGGAAGCGTTCGAAGGCGATGGGCAAGAACTCCGGGGGGAAGCCGGGGCCGTCGTCGGTAACGCTGACCTGCACTCCGGCGGTCCCGGTCTCGATCCGGGTCAGCACGGTGCCACTCGAGGGCGTGACCCGCAGCGCGTTGCTGAGCAGGTTGTCCAGGGCCCGGCGCACCGCGAGCGGGTCGATGACCAGCAGCACCGGGTGCGGTACGTGCAACCCCAGCTGGATCCCTGCCCGGCCGGCCTGCAGGTGCAGCGCTTTGATGGCGTCCTGGGCGAGCGCCCCGAGGTCGGTGCTAGCCAGTCGCTTGGGGCGCCCTTGGGCGGCCGCCAAGGTCAGCAGGTCCTCGGACAGGACGATCAGCCGGTCGGCCTCCTCGGCGGCGATCCCGACCGTCGCCAGCAGCTGGTCCCGGCTGCGATCTGGGCGCTGGGCGAGTTCGAGTTCCCCTCGGAGCACGGTCAGTGGGGTACGCAGCTCGTGGCCGGCGTCGGCCACGAAGCTGCGCTCGCGTTCCAGGGCGTCGTGGAGCCGGTCGAGCAGGGCGTTGATGGTCTGGGCGAGCCGGGAGACCTCGTCGCGGGTGCCGGGAACCTCCAGTCCTGCTCCCGCATCGTTGGCACCGAGATCGTCGGCCTGCGTGCGCATGCGCTCGACGGGGCGCAGTGCGGCCGCGGCGAGCAGGTAGGCGCCGACCGACGCCAGTACGAGGACCAGCGCGCCCAGCCCGAGCAGCTGCCCGGTAGCCCGGGACACCGCCGCCTCGACGACCTCGCGGCTCGTACCGACCACCACGACTTCGCCCTTGCGACCAGCGGGGGCAGCGAGCAGGCGTACGGGCTGTCGGCTGCGGTCCCCGGCCTGGGAGGACCCGGCCGGCTGAGCAGGCAGGGCACCGTCGAAGGTGATGGTGGCCCTGGATGCGGCACGCAGCTGGGTTGTGGTCAGCAGGGACTGCCCGGCCTGCCCGTCACTGGCTTGCAGGACGGCGCCGTCCGCCCCGAGCACCTGCGCGACGGCGTCGCCCACTCGCAGCAACGACCCGGAGCCGGTGTCCTGGAAGTCCGGACCCTCGACGCTGGTGACCTGAGTGATCACGGCCTCGGCCCGGCCGCGGAGCGTGGTATCGAGGTTGCCGTTCAGGCCCGTCTGGAGCTGCCGGACGAACAGCAAGCCCACGACGGTGAGTACGAGCAGGGTCGCGCCTGCGCAGACCATCGTGAGCCGGATCTTCAGTGGCACGGCGGTTAGGGCCCGAGCTGCGGCGCCACGGGTCGCGCATGCGCGCGCAGCCGGTAACCGGCCCCCCGTACGGTCTCCAGCTGCTCCACCCCGAACGGGCGGTCGATCTTGCGTCGCAGATAGCCGACGTACTGGTCGACGACGTTGCTCACCCCGTCGTAGGACATGTCCCACCCATGTTCAAGCACGCTCGAGCGGGTCAGTACCTGGTCGGTGTGCCGCAGGAACAGCTCGAGCAGGACGAACTCCTTGCTCGACAGGGGCACGTCCACCTCACCACGCCAGGCCCGGTGCGTCGCCGGATCCAGGCCCAGGTCACCGGCCTGCAGCACGACCGGACGCTCCGGGCTGCCGCGACGCAGCAGGGCCCGCAACCGTGCGGCCAGCTCGTTGAAGCTGAACGGCTTTGTCAGGTAGTCGTCCGCGCCGCTGTCCAGACCGCGAACCCGCGCCTCGATCTCGCCGCGCGCGGTCAGCATGAGCACCGGGGCCCAGCGCCGTGCCAGCCGGAGGCGACGACACACCTCGAAACCGTCGAAGCCCGGCAACATCAGGTCCAGAACGATGGCGTCGTAGTCGATCTCGCTGGCCTGCCATACCGCGGCGGGGCCATCATGCACGACGTCCACCGCGAAGCCGTCCTCGCGCAGACCGCGCCCGAGCATGCTGGCCATCCGGCTGTCGTCCTCCACGACCAATAGGCGCACGGACGGACGGTAGGCGCCACAGGTGTGCCTACGGTGAGAATCTCCCGCTCCACGCCCGGACGGCGCCTTGGCTCAGTCACTCACGCAACTCACATCTGCGGTGGGCACGGTGGCTTCGAGAGTGCGTCGAGGTGGGGAGATGTGGCAATGGCTTTGACGGCGACAAAGGTGGGCTGGATGCGGGTACGACGGGCCGTAGGGCTCGGCCCGCTGGTGCTGGTGCTAGCGAGCTGCGGCAGCGGTGGATCGCCGGTGGCGCAGCAGCCTGCGACAATTGCCCAGAGTTCTGCGCCGGGTGGGACAACCAGGTCCAGTCCGGCCGTCGGGACGACCCCGTCCAGCCCTGCACCTGTCGCAGGGGTGCCGCCGGCGCCGGTGGAGAGCAATGTCCCCGGGGACATCCCGGACAACGTGAGCTACGTCGCGTACGCCGACGCGGCCGGCCACTTCCGCCTGGAGCACCCGGAGGGCTGGGCCAGGTCCGGGACCGGTGGCCGGGTGGTGTTCACCGACAAGCTGAACGGGATCAGTGCCCAGCCGATCCTGGCGATCAGCGTCCCAACACCTGCCTCCGCCCGCTCGACGGACATCCCGGCGCTGATGCGCAGCCAGCCCGCCTTCGAGCTCAGGTCGGTCAAGGCGGCGTCGTTGCCCGCCGGCCCGGGCGTGCTGGTCGTCTACCGCCGCAACTCAGCTCCCGACCCGGTCACCGGCCGGGTCTTCCGGGACGAGGTGGAGCGCTACGAGATCGTGTCCGGCGGCAGAGGCGTGGCGCTCGAGCTGTACGGGGCGGTCGGGTCGGACAACGTCGATCCCTACACGAAGGTCTCCCAGAGCCTTCGGTTGACGTGAGCGGTCCTGCGCAGGACCTGCCTGTCCTCGAGGCGCGTGGTCTGCACCGGTTCTACCGGCGCGGCGACGGCGAGGTAGCAGCCCTCAAGGACGTCTGGGTGGTTGTGCGCCCCGGGGAGACCGTGGCCGTCATCGGTCCGTCCGGGTCCGGCAAGTCCACGCTGCTGAGCCTGCTGGCCGGCCTGGACGACCCCGATGGGGGCAGCGTCTGGGTCGGGAACCAGCGGCTGAGCCACCAACGGCCCGTACGGCAGTCCCGGCTGCGCGCCCAGCGGATCGGCGTCCTCACCCAATCCAGCGGGCTGGTGGAGCACCTGTCGGTGGGCGACAACGTGCGGCTCGCCGGAGCCCTGCGGAAGACCGGCCGAGGCGCCGGCGCGTCGGACCTGCTGAGCGCGCTCGGGCTGGGGCACCGGCTGCGGGCCCGACCCTCCACGCTGTCGGGTGGGGAGACCGCCCGGGCGAACCTGGCGGTGGCCCTCGCCGGCGGCCCCAGCGTGCTGCTGGCCGACGAACCCACCGCTGAGGTGAGTACCGCCGAGGAGCGGGACGTCCTGGAGCTGCTTCGTGAAGTGCGTCCCGCACACGGCGGGATGGTGCTCGTCACCCACTCGACCGCGGTGGCAGCCAGCGCGGACCGGGTCATCTCATTACGCGACGGTCGGGTGCACGAGTGACGACCTCGACCCTGAGGCACCCGGCCCTGCTGGTGACGGACCTGGCCGTGTCCTACGGACCGACCCAGATCCTGCACCGCCTCGACCTAGAGCTGCCCGCGGGCGCCGAGCTCGCGCTGACCGGACGGTCCGGGAGCGGCAAGACCACCGTGCTGCTCGTGCTGGCCGGGCTGCTCCGTCCCACCGCCGGCGCGATCAGCTGGCCACAGCTCGACGACGACGCCCTGCGCCGACGGCGGCAGATCGGTCTGGTCTTCCAGGCTCCGTCACTGCTGCCCGAGCTGACCGCCACCGAGAACGTGGCGCTGCCGCTGAGATTGGCAGGCAGCACCGCCGTCGAGGCCGCGCTGGCGGCCGAGACTGCGCTGGCAACGGTCGGACTGCACGCCGGGTCCGCCGCCCTGCCCTCGGAACTGTCCGGGGGGCAGCAGCAACGGGTCGCCGTCGCGCGGGTCCTGGCCGGCCGCCACCAGCTGATCCTGGCCGACGAGCCGACGGGCGCGCTGGACAGGGACAACGCCGCCGCGGTCCTGACCGCGCTGCGCGACCACGCCAGCTCGACCGGAGCAACGTTGATCGTGGCTACCCACGACCAGGAACTCGCCGCGCTCCTGCCCGACCAGGCCGTACTCGACCAGGGACGGCTGACCCTGACCCTGCTCCAACGACGATGGTGACCACGACGCGCTGGATCCTCGGACTGGCACGGCGCCGCCCCGGCAGCCTGCTGGGTGCGGCAGCGAGCATCGCGCTGGCCGTCGCGTTCATCACCAGCCTGGGCTCGTTCGTCAGCACCAGTCGAGCGAGTCTGTCAGCCCGAGCAGCCGCAGCGGTGTCGGTGGACTGGCAGGTCCAGGTCACCCCCCAGGGCACGCCGGCCGAGGTCCGCGCCGCGCTCCAGAGCGTTCCCGAGGTCTCGGCCGTGCTGCCGGTGTCCTACGCGAAGCTGCCGGGATTGACAAGCACCTCCGCGCAGGGCACGCGCACCACGGGTTCGGCGTATGTCGTGAGCCTGCCGCCGGGCTACGCCGCCGCAGCGCCCGCGCAGGTCCGCTATCTGCTCGGGGCCCGTACCGGGGTGCTGCTGCAGCAGCAGACGGCGTCGAACCTCGCGGCGGGGGTGGGCAGCACCGTGACGGTGACGACGGCTGATGGTAGCCGCCGGGCCCTGCACGTCGATGGTGTTCTGGATCTCCCCCAGGCCGACTCCTTCTTCCAGGTGGTCGGGGCCCCCCCGGGAGCCGGTGCGACGGCGCCGCCCGACAACGTGCTAGCCGTACCCGCTGGGACGTTCGCCTCGCTCACGCGGGGGGCGAGCGTCGTCCACCAGTTCCACGTGCTGCTCCGGCACGACCGGCTGCCCCACGACCCCGCAGCCGCGGCTGCCGTGGTCGCCGGCCGCGCCCTGCACTACGAGGCCGCGGTGGCAGGTGGCGCCCTGGTGGGCGACAACTTGGGGGCAGCCCTGTCCGGAGCCCGGGAAGACGCCCTCTACGCCCAACTGCTGTTCTACCTGCTCGGAGTTCCGGGCTTTTGCCTGGCGGCCGTGGTGGCGTCCCTGGTCGTCGCGCTGCGAGGGGAGCGGCGACGCCGCGAGATCGCACTGCTGCGGCTTCGAGGTGCCTCGCCCCTGGTCCTGCTCGGCCTGGCCGGCAGCGAGACAGCCCTCACCACGGCCCTGGGGATAGCTGCGGGTATTCCACTGGCGTTGCTGGCCATCGCTCTGGCCCTCCCTCGCGGGTCTGTTCTGTCGACCGGGTGGACGATCGCGGGCGCCGTGACAGGTGTGCTGCTGGGGGCGGCGACCCAGCTCGGGCCCGCGGTACGCGCCGTCCTGCGCCCGCGCGCCGAAGCCGTATCGCCGGCGACGGCCGCCGTGCTGTCCACCCGAAGTCCGTGGCCGCTGCGGCTGGGCCTGGACTACCTGCTGCTGACGGCCAGCGCCGTGGTGACCTACCTGGCCTCGCGCAACGGCTACCAGGTGGTCGTGGTACCCGAAGGCATCCCGGTCAGCGCCGTGAACTACGCCGCGCTGCTGGCACCGGCACTGGCCTGGCCCGGACTGGCCCTTCTGGTCTGGCGGATCAGCGCGGCGGTCCTCGCGCGGCAAAGCGGCCGGTGGTCACGATCGGGGAACGGGACTGCCCCGGAGCTGGTCGCCGCGGCCGTCCGTCGGCGCCGCCGGGTCATCGCGCGCGGAGCGGCCGGCCTGGGCGTCGCACTCGGGCTGGCAGCCAGCACCGCGATCTTCACATCCACCTACAACGAGCAGTCCCGCATCGACGTGGCGCTGACCGTCGGCGCCGACGTAGCGGTGTCCGAACCGCCCGGCGCAACCGTCGGTCCACAGCACGCCGCTGCGCTGTCGTCCGTCCCGGGAGTGCGCAAGGTCGAGCCGTTGCAGCACCGTCTGGCCTACGTCGGACCCGACCTGCAGGACCTGTACGGCGTCCGTCCCGCCTCGATCGCCGGCGTCGCACCGTTGCAGGACTCCTACTTCCCGGGCGCCGGCGCCTCGTCGGTCCTGCGGGCGCTGGCCCGTACCCCCGACGGAGCACTCCTGTCGGCCGAGACACTGAAGGACTACCAGTTGCACCCGGGGGATCTGGTGCGCATCCGGCTGCAGACCGGCGCAGACCGGCAGTACCGGCCCGTCAGCTTCCACGTCGTGGGGGAGGTCAAGGAGTTCCCCAGTGCTCCCAAGGACAGCTTCATCATCGCCAACAGCAGCTACCTCACCTCAGTGACCGGATCCGACGCCGTCGGGACCTTTCTGATCAACAGCAGCTCCCCGTCGACGACCGGAGCCGCGTTACGCAGCAGCGCGGCTCCGGGGGTGTCGGTGGCCGACGTCGTCAGCGCCCGCAAGAGCGTGACCAGCGCGTCAGGACTGGCCGCCACCGACCTCGCCGGCCTGTCCCGTCTGGAACTGGGTTTCGGCCTCGTCCTCGCGCTGGCCTGTTCCGGCCTGGCGCTCGCCCTCGGGATCAATGAGCGTCGCCGAGCCCTGGTCCTGCTCGCGGCGCTAGGCGCCACCGCGCAGCAGCGCGGCCGGTTCCTGGCCGCCGAAGCACGCGGACTGCTCCTCGGCGGCCTGGCCGGCGGCACAGCCATCGGCCTGACCATCGCCTACCTGCTCACCAAGATCCTCACCGGCATCTTCGACCCGGCCCCCACCGGCCTGACGGTCCCGGCCGGCTACCTCGCCGCACTGGTCGTCACGGTCATGGGGGTGAGCACGATCGTGCTGCTGGTCATGGGCCGGCTTGCCGGACGAGCCGGCCCAGCTCAGCTGCGGGACCTGTGACCGTGACGGTCCGCGCGGTTCGGCACTACCACGCCAACGGTTTGCTGCCCGAGCCCGAGCGCGACCGCTCCGGCTACCCGGCGCTACGACGCCGCGGCCGTCGTGGAGCTCATCAGGATCCGCACCCTCGCCGGTGCCGGCGTACCGCTGTTGCGGGTACGCGAACGGTTGGCGGCTGGTGACGAAGAGTTCGCAGCGGCGGTCGAGGACATCGACCGCCGCCTGCGCGCCGAAATCCGCGAACGACAGCGTTACCGGGAGCGGATCGGCCAACTAACGGCCAGCGACAGCCGCTGTGTGATCGTCGTCTACGGCAGCCCGGACAACCTGACCCCGGGCCTCGCCCCGTTACGCCGGAATCACCTGGCGAGGCCCGGCGACTCCCAACTGGATTTCGCCCGGTGATCGATCCGCTATCGGGCACTTGACGGCGCGGGGCGGGCTTGCCGGCATAGTGGCTAGTGCTGGTTCTGCAGGTCGACCACTTCGAGCGCGGACTCCAAGCCGGCGAAGTCCTTGCCGTTTCGGGTCAGCAACATCAAGCCGTGGCGGACTGCGGTCGCGGCAATTTGCAAGTCCATCCGGCGCGGCCGTGGGTTGCGCCCGCGCTGGCGCACGAGGGCCGCCAGCGTCCCGTAGTACTCAGCGGCGCCCACGTCGAACGACAGCACCTTGAAGCGGTCCAGGACGGCCTGCACACGCCGGCGTCGGTACATCTGCGTGAGCGGATCGACCGCGGCGGTCACGCCGTATTGCAACTCGCCGATCGTCACCGCGGACACCGCGACCTCGTCGACCTTGGCGATGCGCACAGCCGGGAAGTCGATCACGACCGAGGTGTCCAGAAGGGCGCGGCGCGGCGCGCCCGTGGTCATAGCGTCTCCGGGCCGAACGGATCCGTGGGCTCGTCCGGACCGAAAATCTCGTTGGCCGCAGCCAGATCGGCCCGCCACGCTCCCGGGTCCGGCACCGGATCCGCGGCGAACGCTTCGGCCAGCTCAGAAACCGGCACGAATCGACGCCTCTGAGTGCCCTGTCGATGCGGCACCACGTCGGCGACCGCACGACCGTTGACGGTGACCACGAAGGACTCGCCGTCGGCGACCCTCCGCATGACCGCCGCGTTGTCGTTACGCAACTCTGACTGCCGAATCTCCGCGCTCATAGCGCAAGCATAGCGCTCTCGTAGCGCTCCGAGCGGCCCAGCACGCCAGCAACGCCCTCGCCGAGCTCGACGCCGACCACGAGGCAAACGTCTTGCTAGCTCTCGTCGAAAGCCTGAGCCTTCACGTCCTGGGTCAGCACCACCCCCGGACCGGGCGCTCGCCACCTTCGACACGCACCTGGCCACAATCCTTGGGCATGAGCCTGAACCGGGTCACACCGGACAACTGACGCGACCGAGATCATCCGACGTACAGCATGGTGCGTTGGCCGCTTCCCCGCCGGACAGGGTGCTGGTGGGCCGGTCCAGGCTGAGGTAGCCCAGCCCGACCTGTTGCATGCTGCCCAGGGCAGATAGCACGCTGGTTCGCAGCGCCTGTAGGTGAGTCGGCAGGTCGAGCCCGTCGAGCCAGCCCGCGAGGTCGCCGGCCTGCATCGCCGACGCGTCGGCGATGCTGTGCCCCTGGATTTCGTATGCCCAGGCGGCGATGTTGAGGCGACTGCCGCCGCAGGCGGGGCAGGGTTCCACCGTGGCGGCGTCTTGGACGGCGGCTCGGATCCGGGCTGGACCGACTCAACGTTCTTGCTGAGGTACAGGCGCCGGATCTTGCTCAGCACACCTTCGTAGGCCATTAGGTGGGTGCCGGTGTCCACGCTGGGTCCGGTCCCGTGCACCAGATGTTCCCGCTTCGTGGACGGGTACTTGCCCACTGGCATGTCGTTGTCGAAGACGCCGCAGTGGGCGATACCCCGGCCCGCTGGCAATGTCTGGGCACCGTCCTGATGGAACTACCCGCCGACATCGTCGCCCAATGGGCACCCGGCGGCTCCGTCATCGAGTACGTCACCCCCACACAGAGCCGGATCACCCTCGGCGCCTGGTCCTGGGCCGGGATCGCCGGCCTGCTTGCCACCTTTGACGCCGACATCACCATCATCGAGCCCGACGAACTGAAAGACGCCTGCCGCACACTGGCCCTGCGCTACCAAAAGGCCAGCAAGTAGACACAACGTTGGAGCCAGTTTCGTGGACCATTGCCTGTGACGCAAAGTTCGCAGGCGACGACCTCGATCAGCTCTGGTGCACTCCGGGCCGCCGGCTCTCATCGAACGTTCATCCAGGCCAGGCACAGTCGCCGGGTGATACGTCCCTCCAGCCCTGGCAAGGGCGATCCCGTGACCGCTCACGACACGCCGGCGGAACACCTCGTACGCCTGCGCTCGGCACTCAACCTGGCCCTGGTCGGATACGTGCTGTTCGTGCTGGCGGTCGGGACCGGCGCGGGCGCCGACGTCCGCAACGACGTCGCCTGGCCGGCTCTGCCCGCAACCATCGCCCTGGGGTTGTGCATCAGCAGGATCCACTCCCCTAGTCATGACCCTTTCCCCCAGGCAGGCATCACCTTGCTGCTGCGGCCCCTGCGCGGACGCGCCGTGCGGGCCGCCGCCTCCCGGGTCGTGAGTGCCCTGGACGGCCTGTGGCTGATCCTGAACCTGGCCCTCGTGCTCATTGTTGTCGCGCTCCTGGCCAGGCTGATCTGAGCGCTGGCTCAACGGCCCGAGGCCCACCTACCCGCCGGGCCGGCTGACAGCGGATCAGCTCTGCTGCAAAGGTGACCGTGTCGGCGTCGCGCCGGCGCTGCAGCCGGTCCGCAGAAGGAGCGTCTCGATGGCACCGTGGGGCAAGCGGAGCGACATGGTCGTACATGAGAACGACCCGTACAACGCCGAGCCGCCCCGCGGGGCACTGGCCGACCAGGTCCTGACGCCGCTCGACGCCTTTTACAGCCGCAACCACGGTCCCATTCCGGACGTCGATGCCACCACGTGGCGACTTAGGGTCGACGGCCTGGTGGACCGGGTACGGGAGCTCTCGCTTGCCGAGCTGCAGAGCCGCTACGAGCAGCGCACCGTGGTCGCGACCCTGCAGTGCGCCGGCAACCGGCGGGCGGGGTTGATCAAGGTCCGGGACATTCCTGGCGAGGACCCCTGGGGGGCGGCAGCCACGTCCACCGCGTGCTGGACGGGGGTCGCCCTCTTCGACGTGCTGGCCGAGGCCGGGCTGCAGACCGGGGTCCAGCACGTGGCCTTCAGCGCGCCGGACGTCTCCCAACTCGCCTCCCCGCCGGCGCCGTACGGCGGCTCGATCAGCGTCAAGAAGGCCATGGCAGGTGACGTGTTGCTCGCCTGGTCCATGAACGGGCACCCGTTGCCGCGGGTGCACGGCGCCCCGCTGCGGGTCGTCGTCCCCGGTTGGATCGGCGCCCGCAGCGTGAAGTGGGTCGAGCGGATCACCGCGCAGGAGAAGCCGTCATCGAACTACTTCCAGGCGACGGCCTACCGGCTCCTGCCGGCCGAGGCCGACCCCGCCAAAGCCGGGCCCGGCGACGGGCTCTCGCTCAGCGCCGTGGCCCTCAACGCAGAGATCTTGCGCCCCGACGACGGCGAAACCGTGGCGGCCGGACCCGTCGAGGTGACCGGATACGCCTTCGCCGGCGATGACCGCGGCATCGCGCGCGTGGACGTGTCCCTGGACGGCGGAGCCACCTGGGCGCAGGCAGAGCTGGACGAGCAGGCTGGGCCCTGGGCTTGGCGGCACTGGAGGACGGTGCTCGAGCTACCCGTCGGCGGCGCGGAGATCACGGCCCGGGCGTGGGACACCTCGGCCGCAGTACAGCCGGAATCACCGGTACACCTGTGGAACCCCAAGGGCTACGTGAACAACTCCTGGGCCAAAGTGCGCGTGCACGTGGATCCCGCGGCCCGCCCCCGTCCCGAGTGACGCTTCACCGTCCGCACCCGCTCAGCGACGGGAAAGGTGCGTACCGCGGGCGGTTGCTGGTCGTGGTTGTTCTGACCGGGGTCGGCGCGGGGGTAGGCGGCATCGTCCTGACCCTGCTGCTGCACCTCGTGCAGCACCTGGCCTACGGCTACACCGAGCAGAGCTTCCTCACTGGCGTGGAGCGGGCGTCGCCGGCACGCCGGGTCACGGTCATGGCGCTGGGCGGCCTCACGGTCGGCTCCGGCTGGTACCTGCTACGTCGCTGGACCGCGCCGCTCCAGCCGCTCACCGAGCTGCTCGCCCGACCCGCGGGGCCTGTGCGGATCCGAGTCGCATCGGTCGACGCCGCGCTGCAGATCGCCGCCGTGGGCTTCGGCGCCTCCCTCGGGCGCGAGGGCGCCCCACGACAGGTCGGCGCGGCGTTCGGCGGCTGGCTCGCCGAACGGGGCGGCCTGACCGGCGATCATCGCCGTACGGTCCTGGCCTGTGGCGCGGGTGCAGGCCTGGCGGCGGTGTACAACGTGCCGCTGGGCGGAGCCCTGTTCACACTTGAGGTCCTGCTCCATTCCGCGCGGCCCCGGCACGTCGTCCCCGCGGCGCTGACCTCGGCGATCGCCACCGTGGTCGCCTGGATCGCCTTGCCGAACCTGCCCACCTATGAGGTGCCGGACTTCGGTCTCTCCGGTCCCGCCGTCGCGTTCGGGGTGCTGGTGGGGCCACTCGCCGGAGGTGCCGGCGTGTTGTTCCTGCAGCTGATCCGCACAGCCCGGTCCAGTACCGCCACGCGCTGGCACCTACCGCTCGCCACCACCGTCGTCTTCGCGGCGGTCGGCGCGGCCTCGGCGGTATACCCGCAGCTGCTGGGCAACGGCAAGGGCCTGACACAGGTGGCCTTCGACGGTTCGCTGGGCCTGCCTGCCCTGGCGGCGCTGGTCGTCCTCAAACCGCTGGTGACCGCCGGTTGCCTGTCCAGCGGCGCCTCGGGTGGCCTGCTCACCCCGTCCTTGGCGACCGGCGCCGTGCTCGGGGCCCTGGCCGGCCGGCTGTGGAGCCTGCTGTGGCCAGGCACGCCGATCGGGGTCTTCGCCCTCATCGCCGCCGCAGCGGTCCTGGCGACCACCCTGCGGGCGCCGATCTGCGCAACCGTGCTGGTGCTGGAGTTCACCCACTCGGGACCCGCGCTGATACTGCCGATGCTGCTTGCCGTTGCCGGGGCAGCCACCACCGCAGCTCTCCTGACCCCGACGGCGGACAGCCGGGGCCCTTGGCAGCCTGCTCGGACCGGTGCGGTGCCCGACCTTCGCTGCTGAACTCCCCGTTCAGCCGGCGTCGTGCAGTGCCTGGCGCAGGCGCCGCCGCGCCAGCACCGGGACGAAGCTGCGCACCGGTGCGCCCTCGAACTCCGCCACGATCGCGTGGAACCGTGCGTTGACCACCTCGGGGGCAAGTGAGCTGTACTCCCGCAGCACGTCCTGGCGCACTGCGTCGAGCTGACGCTGCTCGTCATCCTGGGTCATGGGAGCCTCCTCGACGGGTGTGCCTCGACGACCATGCAATCCGACTGAGGTGAACGGCAGGCAAACGCAGTGCGACGGGAGAGTGCCGGCCTGCTGCCCGTGGCCCAGTTGCTGGCGGGTACGGCGGGATCGCGGCGGCGGACCTGGTCGACGCGGTCACGGCTGGCTAGCCTGCGGGCCATGACCTCCCTGCAGCCCGACCAGATCGCCTCGGCCCGGCTCGCCGAAGCCGGCCGGGTCTGGACCAGCGACCTGTCGGTGAGTGAGTTCGCCCTGCTGGACGCCGCCGGCTTCGACCCGCTCGAGTTCGTCATGGGTAGCTCGGTGTTCCATATCGGATGGCAGCAGCAGAACCTGCGCCAGTCGGTAGAGCTCGGGGTCCTGACGCAGGCGATGTACACCGCGCGGGCCAACGCGATGGGCCGGATGCTGTCCGAGGCCGCGCAGGTGCAGGCCGACGGCGTGGTCGGCGTCCAGCTCTCGTTCCGCCAGCACGGGCTGAGCCCGGAGCACGTGGAGTTCATCGCGGTGGGCACCTCGGTGCGGCACCGCGAGCGTCCGGGCTCCTTCCGCCGACCCGACGGCGCGCCGTTCACCAGCCACCTCGGGGTGCGCGACTTCTACACCCTGCTCGGTACGGGCCACGTGCCGGTGGAGTTCGTCATGGGCGTGTGCGTGTGGCACATCGCGGCTCAGGGCTTCATGCAGACGCTGCGCCAGGTTGGCCAGAACGTCGAGATGCCGCAGTGGACGCAGGGCTACTACGACGCCAGGGAGATCGCGCTCGGCCGCATGCAGGCCGAGGCGGAGCGGGTCGAGGCAACCGGCATCACCGGCGTCGACTGGGCCGCCAGTGAGTGGATGTGGGGCCCGCACACCCTGGAGTTCTTCACGTCCGGTACGGCGATCCGAAAGGTCGAGGGGGGTCACCCGGTCGCGCCGTCGTTCGTGGTGCCGCTGAGTTGAGCCCCTCGGAAGGCTTCGTCGACCCGCTCGATCCCCCGTCCGTCGAGCAGGTTCTGTCCAGTTCCCTGAGCGGACTCGGGCGCGAGCGCACTCTCGAGCACCTGTCCACAGTCCCCGGCCTGGGTCAGCGGGCGGGGCGTCCCGGCGGGCTGTTCCGTGGCGCCGAGCCGGCGCTGGTGTGGTGCGGTGACCGGGTCCTGCGCTTCGACGAGCACGACCAGGGAGTACTCGATCACGTAGTCGGCGGCATCGTGCTGGCCTCGGACCCGGTGCCAAAGCCGGCCGTGGCCGGCGTGCTCGCCTCGCTCGTCGTGCGCTCGGTCCAGGCGACCGGGGCCGCGGACGACGTCGCGGTGCTGCTGACCTCGCTGCGCGACGCGCTCGAGTCCAGCAGTTGACCGGCAGGTCGCTCACAGCCGGCTGACAGTCCGGGCGCACACGCTCATGGGACCCCGACACAAGGAGCCCCTCATGACTACGTTTCACACGCGCGGCCGGCGCGTCGCCCTCGTAGCCGGAAGCGTCGGCCTCGTCGCCGGCCTCGGCCTCGGCGTCAACGGCTTGGCGTCAGCCGCCACGACCGCTCCGAGCGCGCCATCGACGCCCGCGGCGGGTCAGCAGGACGCCGGCCCGCGCGGCGACCACGGCCCGCGCGGGGACCACGGCCCTGGGCGCGGCGCCAGCGGGCTGGTCACCGCGGTCAGCGAGAAGCAGCTGACCCTGGACACCCCTCGCGGCACCAAGACCGTCGCGCTGACCGCGAGCACCACGTACCGGCACGGGCGCGCGACCGCCAGCCGAAGCGACGTCAAGGTCGGCGAGATCGTCCGCGTCCGACTGGTCGACCCGGCCGCGACCGCAGCCGTGGCCAAGGCGGTCGATATCGCACCGGCCCACGTCGGCGGCTTCGTGAGCTCCATCAGCGGGTCCACCCTGAAGGTCGTCGACGAGTCCGGCTTCATCCGCACGGTCCGGACGAGCAGCACCACGACGTACGAAAAGAACGGCGTCACGGCGAAGGCCACAGACCTCACCGTGGGCAGCTTCGTGCGGGCCGAGGGCCTCGTCGACCAGGACGGTACGACGCTGGACGCCACTCGCCTCACCACCGGCCACCCGGTGCGTCCGACCGCCCCGGGAGCCAAGCGCGCCCACGGCCACGGCCGGGCGGGCGGACCGGCGGGTGGTCCGGCGGGTGGTCCGGCAGGCGGACCGGCGGGTGGACCGGCAGCCGGGCCGGCGGATGCACCCGCGGCCGCTCCTGACCAGGTCGCGGGCGGCGCACCGAACGCCTAACTGTGGGCGGCGGCGGCGGCCGGGGGCACCTTGGCCGCCGCGCACGTCGTCACCAAGATCGGCGTGCCACCCCAAGGCGGGCGCCATGTCCCGTACCGGCACGCCGACCGTCGCCTCGGGTGAGCGCCGAACCGACCTCAGGCGAGCCCGGTCGACCGCTCGTCCTCTCGCCCGGGGGCGGTGTCGTCCAGGACCTCGAGCAGCACCCGGGTCACCACCTCGGGTGCCTCCTCGATCACGAAGTGCCCGGCAGCCGGCACGGTCACCATGGCGCAGGTCGGGCCGAGGTCACGCACGAGGGACTCGCCGCAGCTGACGGGCAGGACCGGGTCGCGCGCACCCCACAGCACCAGGATGCGCTCGGCCCGGACCCGGCGGTGCCCGGGCGCGCGGGCCAGATGCAGCCGCTGGCGCAGCTGCGGCCGGGTGGCTGCGCGGTAGTAGCCGAGCATCGCGTGGACGCGCTCGGGGTCGCTGTAGGCCGCGGTGTACTCAGCGCGGGTCTCGGCGTCGAGCGGTGTCGGGGACTTCCAGGCCAGGGCCAGCATCGCCTGGACCACGGAGCGGCCCGCGGCGCGGAACAGCAGTTCGGGGGCGACCGGCAGTGAGAAGAACGGGACGTGCGCGGCCCTCAACAGGTTGAGGTGGCGCCCAGGGGCGTTGGCGATGACGAGCCGACGCACCAGGTCCGGCCGATCGCCGGCCAGGGCGAGTGCCAGCACCCCGCCCCAGTCATGGCCGACGACATCGACCTGACCGCCGGTCACCTCGGCCTGGATGAGGGCGGCGACCTGCGCGACCAGCGTCGCCACGTCGTACGGCCCGGTGAAGACCGAGCCACCGAGGCCCGGCAGGTCGGGGGCGAGCACCCGGCGGCCGACGGCCAGCGCCGGCGCGACGTCCCGCCAGCAGGAGGAGGTCTCGGGGACGCCGTGCAGCAGTAGGACCGGCGTGCCCGGCCCCTCGCCGTAGGACCGGAGCAGGAAGTTGGTGTCGGCCACCGGGACGTTGCGAACGCTCACGCGTAGAACACCCTCTCGACGACGGCCCTGGCTCGTCGGGTCGACCGGCGGTAGTCGTCCAGGAACTCCCCCTGGGCACCGGCAGGGTAGCCCAGTGCCCGCGCCACACCGTCGAGCTCCCGTCCGCTGGAGGGCAGGGCGGTGGCCGCGCGGCCGCGGACGAGCACCAGGGCGTTACGCACGCGGACGCTGAAGGTCCAGGCGCTCGACAGCACGTCGCCGTCGGCAGCCTCCAGCAGCCCGGCCGCGACGGCCGCCTCGAGCGCGGGCAGCGTCGAGGTCGTCCGGAGCGCCGGCTCCCGGTGGCCGTGCCGCAGCTGCAGCAGCTGCACCGTCCACTCGACGTCGGCGAGGCCACCCGGGCCCAGCTTGAGGGCGAGCGACGGGTCGACCCCCTTCGGGATCCGCTCGGTCTCGACCCGGGCCTTGATCCGGCGGATCTCGGTCACCTGGTCCTCGCTCAGCCCCGCAACCGGGTAGCGGACCGAGGCGATGGCGGAGAGGAGGCGCTGCGTGATCTCGGCGTCGCCGGCCAACGGCGCCGCCCGCAGCAGCGCCTGCGACTCCCACACCTGTGACCACCGCGCGTAGTAGGCGGCGTACGACGACAGGTTGCGGGTCAACGGGCCCTGCCGGCCCTCCGGGCGCAGATCTGCATCGACCAGCAGCGGCGGATCCGGCGCCGGCAGGGCCAGCAGCCGGCGCAGCTCCTGAGCGAGGTCGCGGGCGACGGCAGCCGCCTCGGCCTCCCCCGCACCGGGCTTGGGCTCGTGCACGAACAGCACGTCGGCGTCCGAGCCGTAGCCCTGCTCCTGACCGCCGAGCCGGCCCATCGCCACGACGGCGAGGCGTACCGGCAGCTCCCCCCGGTGCTCGGACTCCACCTTGCGCGTGGCGACCTCGAGGGCGGCGGCGACGGTGGCGGCCGCGACGTCGGACAGCGCCCGGCCGACCGCCGCGGTGTCACTGCGCCCGAGCAGATCAGCGCACGCCGTCCGCAGCAGCTCCTGCCGACGCAGCCCGCGTACGACTGCGACCGAACCCTCCCAGTCCACATACCGCCGGGCCACCGCCAGGAACGCCGGCGCGAGCTCCTCCAGAGTCCGTGGTTCATCGCCATTGGCAATCATCCGGACGGCCTCGGGCGCGCGCGCGAGCAGGTCCGCCACGTAGCGGGACGAGGCGAGCAGTCGGGCCAGCTGCTCGGCCGCCGTACCCTCGTCGCGCAACAGCCGGAGGTACCACGGCGTCGTACCGAGTGCGTCCGACACCTGGCGGTAGGACAGCAGTCCCGCGTCTGGATCGGCCGCGTCAGCGAACCAGCCGAGCATCGCCGGGAGCAGCGTCTGCTGGATCGCGGCCCGCCGCGACACCCCCTCGGTCAACGCCTCGAGGTGGCGAAGGGCAGTGGCCGGCTCGGCGAAACCCAGGACCTGGAGCCGCGCCCGTGCGGCCGTCGGTGTCAGCCGGGCCTCGTCCGCGGGCAGCCGGGCGACCGCGGCCAGAAGCGGCCGGTAGAAGAGCTTCTCGTGCAGCCGCCGCACCTCGCGGACGTAACCGGCCCGCTCCCGGCGGAACGTCTGCACGGCGTCGACGCGGTACCCGCAGGCCCGGGCCAGCCGGGCGAGGCCGGCCTCGTCGTCGGCAGCCGGCAGCAGGTGCGTACGCCGGAGCCGATGCAGCTGCAGGCGGTGCTCGACGGTCCGCAGCCAGCGGTAGGCCTCGGACAGGTGGCGCGCATCCTCGCGCCCGACATACCCCCCGGCGGCGAGCTGCTCCAGGGCCACCAGCGTGGCCCCGCTGCGGACCGTGTCGTCGCTGCGGCCGTGCACCAGCTGCAGGAGCTGCACCGCGAACTCCACGTCGCGCAGGCCACCGGGCCCCAGCTTCACCTCCCGGCTCGAGGTGTCCCCCCGCAGCGTGGCCTCGACCCGCCGGCGCATGGCCTGAACGTCGCCGACGAAGCTCGAGCGCCCCCCAGCCGCCCAGACGAGAGGAGCGATGCTGTCGACGTACCGCCGCCCCAGCTCGAGGTCACCGGCGACGGGCCGCGCCTTCACCAGCGCCTGGAACTCCCACGTTTTCGCCCAGCGCCGGTAGTAGGCCTCGTGGCTGGCCAGGGTGCGTACGAGCGGGCCGGCCTTGCCCTCCGGGCGCAGCGCCGCATCCACCGGCCAGGCCACCTCGGCACAGACCCGCATCATGGCGGTGGCCAGCTGCGTGGCCGTCTGCAGGGCCGCCGACTCGTTGCCGCCGTCGGTCGGGGCCGCGACGAACACGACGTCCACGTCGCTGACGTAGTTCAGCTCCCGCCCTCCGCACTTGCCCATCCCGATCACCGCCAGGCGGCAGGGCTCGACGTCGTCGGCGAGCCCCCGCCGGGCCACCGCAAGCCCGGCGGTGAGGGTGGCGCCGGCGAGGTCGGACAGCTCGCCGGCAACGTCCTGGACGGCGAGGGCGCCGGACAGGTCCCGGGCGGCGATCCCCAGCAGGCACCGCCGGTAAGCCCAGCGAAGGCTGCGCAGCACATCCGGACCCGTACCGTTCGCTGTGCCGTCAACGGCCCCGACCGCCGCCAGCAGCTGGCTCTGCAGTCCCAGCAGGCTCGGTCGCATGCTGGTGAGCTCGTCGTCGGCCAGGACGCGCCAGTCATCCGGGTACGCCACCAGGTGGTCCCCCAGGGCGACGCTGCTGCCCAGCACCGCGAGCAGCCGACGCCGCAGGCCGTCCCGCTGGCGCAGCCCGTCCAGCAGCTCCGCCGGGTGGGGGGCGGCCGCGACCATGCGAGCGAGCGCCGCAGCGGCCAGGTCGGGTGCGGCGACGTCGCCGAGTGCGGCCAGGACCACCTGCGCGGCCTCGTCGGCCGGTCTGTCGCCGTCCCAGAGGCGGCACTGCTCCAGGTCGAGTACTGCGGCGCGCGGGTCGACGAAGCCGAGCCGGACGAGCCGGCCCGCACCGCTGCCGCCCCGGGGGTGCTGCACCTACCGGTCCAGGGCGAAGCGCCGCGACAACGGCTCGTGCCGACAACGCCCGTACGCCGTGCCCGAGGCGCTGGGGGTGCGGGTGCGGGTGGCCTTGGGCTGGAGGGTGGGGTCGGGCTGGCGGGTCGGCACTGGCCTCCTTGCGGATGAGCGCCGAGGTTATCGGGCCGCCGTCCTGTCGCCGCGCCGTATCGTTGGGCGCCTGCGGTCGTCCCCGATGGTCAGGTCACGGCTGCTGACCCGAGCTACGGCGGCGCAGGAGCAGCAAGGCGACGCCGCCCACCACCAGAAGCGCCAAGCCGCCGCCGGCAAGCGGCAGGCCACCGGTGGCCGCGAGCGTGCCCCTGGCAGAGCTCCGCCCCGCCCCCGTCGGAGGGGTCGCCGATCCAGACGGTGCTCCCGACCCGGACCCCGTACCGGCGGTCGGACCCGTTCCCCCGGGACCCTGGGTCCCGCGCGGGCAGCCGGCAGCCGCGGCCGAGGTGAAGCGCCCGCGCAGCACCGGCGCGCTGAGCACCTCGTCCGTCGCGGCGTCCCGTGCTGGGCGCACCCCCGCCTGCGCTGCCGCGACCCGCCAGGTCAGCTCCCGCGGCGGTGCGGTCGTACGGGTGCTGCGCCAGAGCACGTCTTCCAGTACGGGCCCGGCGCGGTCGAGGTGGGCCAGGTCCAGCCCGGCCGACTCGCGTACCAGGGCGGCGGTCTGGCCCGGCGTCCCGGCGGACGGATCCCCGACCTTCTCCTCCACGAACGGTGCCATCCGCGGTGGGACGAACGACCGCAGGTTTGCGGCGCTCAGCTGTGCAGCGTTGGTCTTGGCTTGGAACAGGTCGTACAGCGGTGCCGCGCCCGCGTCGTAGGAAGACAGGGGCGGGAGCCCGAGGATCAGCTCCATGGTGCGAAGGACGCTGGCCTGGTCGCTGTGCACATGCGAGACGTAGCCGGTGTAGCAGGAGTCGGCTGAGTTCTGGCGCGCGTACGGGGAGGCGACCAGCAGGATGTTGCGATGCCCGTCGACGTGGTCCGGGCCGTCCTGGCTGTCGTCCTCCACCACGAACACCGCGGTCGAGGACCAGTACGACGAGTGCGACAGCGCGCTGATCACCTGACCGACCGCTGCGTCGTTCTCGGCGACCTCTGCCCTCGGGGTGTGACCCTGCAGGTTGGTCGGCCCCTGCGGCGTGAACCCGGTGGTGTGGTCCCCCGGCAGCTCCAGGTAGCTGAAGTTACGCAGGGCCGGGCCGCCGGGGACGCTCGCGCCCGAGCTGGTCAGGCCTGAGGCAGCCAGGAACTTCGTGGCGAACTGCCGGTCGTCGATCCCCAGGAAGCCGCCGAAGTCCGTGAGGTCGGCGTTCGCCGCCGGGATGGCGCCGCAGGCACTGCGGGCGGTCCCTGCGGCGGGCGCACCGGCGCCCGGAGCAGCCCCGGGCGCCGGGACAGAGGTCGTGACGCTCGGGTTCGCCACGCCCACCGGGTCGCCGAAGTCCTCGTAGGTGAACGTCGGGTCGTAGCCGGGTGTGCTCGGGTCGGTCGCCTTGGCCTGGGCCGCCTGGAACAAGCTGCAGCCCTTGGGTGCGCTGACGTTGGTGCCGACGCTGTCGCTGGAGTGGTTGCGGTCGGAGTAGTACTGCCGCCAGGACTTCTCGACGTAGTCGGCGACGTTGGCCGACGTCGTCCAGTAGTGGCCCTGGATCGAGGCTTCGCCGTCGGAGAAGAAGCTGTCGGAGCTGGCGAAGCGGTTGGTCAGGCTGTGCGCTGCAGGCGTGGCGCTGGCGAGCGACTCGAACGCGGGGTCGGCGTCGACGTCGCTACGGGTCCGGGCGAGGTCGCCGAACACCTGGTCGTAGGTCCGGTTCTCGCGGACGATGTACACCACGTGGGTGATCGCGGACTGTCCGTTGTGCGCGGCGTCGACCGGGATCACGGTGTGCGCCGTCGACTGGTCAGCGCTCGCGGCGTAGGCGATATCGGTCCGGACCTGCCTCGTACTGGCGGCCAACGAGGCCGCGGTCGGGGCGGGTACCTCCGTGAGCAGGCCCGGCATGTTCGCGCCGTCGTACCTGCCGGGGGTCACCGCCTGCGGACCGCCTGCCGCTGGAGCGGTGTACTCCCCTCCAGCCGGGTAGCGGCCGCCGAGGCCCTTAGCAGCCAGCGCTAGCAGGTCACCATTCCGGCGGACCCCCACCGAGGTCGGGTACCAACCCGTTGGGACCAGTCCGGCCATGGCGAACGTGGAGGCCGGGGCGCCATGGCGCCGCTTGAGCACCGCGACCGCGTCGTCGCCGGCCAGCGCCACGTAGGCGCGGTCCGGCCCCGCAAAGGCCACCGCGTTCGGCGCTGCCCCGACGACCTCGCCGGGCAAGGCACGCACCGGCAGCATCGTCGGCGGCATCGGCAACCCCGACATCAGGTCGTACACCGCAACGGTGTCGTCGTTGGCATTGCTGACCAGCAGCGTCCCGTCGTCCGGGCTCAGGGCCAGACCGGCGGGGTGATCGCCAGCAGGAACCGCCACGGGTGCACCGGCCACGACCGACCCGAGCGCGGTACCGGGCGGGACGGTCCCCTTGGTCAGGGCGAACGTTGCGATCGTCCCGGCACCCTGCAGGCTGACGTAGGCCCGAGCGCCACCGGTCGAGGCGGGTGAACCAGCCACGACCACCTGGTAGGGGTAGGTGGCCGAGCCGTTCGCGCCGGTGGGGTTGAGCGGCCCCAGCGGTACCTCCTGGACGAAGGTGAGGTCGCTGGCGCGCAGGACGTCGACCGCCCCGGCCTGCTCCTTGGTGACCAGCAGGGTCGAACCGTCCGGGGTGACCGCGATGCCCTTGGTACGTCCGGCCTGCGTCCCGGGGTTCGGCTTCTGGTAGGAGCCGCTGCCCCCGGGAGCGCCGTTGACCTCCTGCAGGTACGTCGTGTGCGCCGGCCGCGCGGACAGCCGGTGGTCGCTGCCTATGGTGAAGTCGTAGACCGCGTCGTTGCCGCCGCCGGTCGCGTAGACGTGCCGGCCGTCCGGAGCGAAGACCACCCCGAGCTCGAAGCACTGGAAGCCCTGCACCGGGACGCCTTTCTGCGTCGTGGGGGCGCAGGAGGACTCCGGGGATCGCACCTTCTGCTGCGCCCCGGTCACCAGATCGGTGACCACGAGTTCCTCATCGGGACCCTGCGTGGGGCTGGACAGCCGCGAGGAGGCCGGGCACGGCCCCTTCTTCTGCCCGTCGAGGCACAGACCGGAGAAGTCACCGCTGGCGACGCCTTCCGACTGGCCGACCTGCGAGGCGACGGCCAGCCGACCATCCGGCGAGACCGCGAGGCCCAGCGGGAAGTCGCCCTCGTCGTACCGCTTCCCAGCAGGGGTGACCAGCCGGCCGCTGGGCAGCAGCGTGGCCCCGCTCGGGACCGGCCGCGAGATGTTGATGCGCTGCTGCGGGGTGGGACCGGCGCTGCCCGCGAGCGCGGTCCCGGCCGTCAGCAGCAGGCCGGCGAGGGCGACTGCAGCGCCGATCCGGAGGGCGAGGCGAGAGGGTCGAGGAGGCACATGTCCACTTTGCGGCACTCGTCCGACAGCGAACCAGCGCTCAGGTGAACGCTGGATGGACGCCGTCGGTCCACCTGGCCACCCTCGCCAATGGAGCCGACGTCAGCCCGGCACACCCCGCTCGAGGGCCAGGCGCGCGAAGTGCCCCACCACCGGCTGCCACACCTCGGCGACCTCGTCGAGCTCGGCCACCATGGCGGCGAGCACCGCATCCGGGTCCAGGCCGGCCTCGATCAACGCGTCCGCGTCCATGCGTACCCAGTCCTGCACCATGCGCGGTGGCGTCTCGATGTGGAACTGCAGACCCCAGGCGCTCGGGCCGATGCGGAACGCTTGGTTGGCGTACCGGGCGCTGCTGGCCAGCAGGACTGCCCCGGGAGGAAGGTCCTGGATGGCGTCCCGGTGCCACTGCACGACCGGCGGGGTGAACGGCAGGTCGTAGAACAGCGGGTCGGGCGAGGCGGCGTCCCGCTTGGCTACCAACCGGGCCCCGAGCTCGGGCCCCACCTCCCCCACCGCGGTGCGGCCGCCCATCGCCTCGGCGAGCAGCTGCGCGCCCAGGCACACGGCCAGAACCGGCACGCCGTCGCCCACCGCCCGGTGCAGCAAGTCCTTGGTCTGCCGCAGCCAGGGCGCCGAGCGGTCGTCGTAGGCCTGCTGCGGCCCGCCCATCACGACGAGCGCCTCGTGGCCCTCGACCCGCTCGGGCAGGTCATCGCCGTTCCACGGCTCCAGGACGTCCAGTCCCAGACCCGCAGCGGGCAGCCAGTCCGCCAGCCACCCGGGCCCCTCGTTGGCGGCGTGGGTGAGCACGAGCGCCGTCACAGGACCGGGAGGTAGCGGCCGAGCTCGAACGGGGTGACCTCTCGTCGGTAGGCGTGCCACTCCTCGCGCTTGTTCCGCAGGAAGAACTCGAAGACGTGCTCGCCGAGGGTCTCGGCCACCAGCTCACTGCGCTCCATGACCTGGATCGCCTCGGCCAGCGAGCCCGGCAGCGGCGTCATCCCGAGCGCCCGGCGCTCACCGTCGGACAGCGTCCACACGTCGTCTTCGGCGCCCGGCGGCAGCGGGTACTGCTCCTGGACGCCCTTGAGGCCGGCCGCGAGCAGCAGGGCGAAGCACAGGTAGGGGTTGGTCGCGCTGTCCGGGCTGCGCACCTCGATCCGGGTCGAGTTGCCCTTCGTCGGCTTGTACATCGGCACGCGCACCAGCGCGCTGCGGTTGTTCGAGCCCCAGCAGACGTACGGCGGCGCCTCCCCGCCGGAGACCAGCCGCTTGTAGGAGTTGACCCACTGGTTGGTGACAGCGGTGATCTCGGCGGCGTGCCGCAGCAGCCCGGCGATGAAGTGCTTGGCAACCGAGGACAGGTGCAGCGGGTCGTTGCCGTCGTGAAAGGCGTTGCGATCGCCCTCGAACAGCGACAGATGCGTGTGCATCCCACTGCCCGGCTCTGTGCTGAACGGCTTGGGCATGAAGGTCGCGTACACGCCCTGCGACAGCGCGACCTCCTTGATGACGTGCCGCGCGGTCAAGATGTTGTCGGCCGTGGACAGCGCGTCGGCGTAGCGCAGGTCGATCTCCTGCTGACCGGGCGCGACCTCGTGGTGGCTGAACTCCACCGAGATCCCCAGCCGCTCCAACATCGTGATCACCGTACGGCGGAAGTCGTGCGTGACGTCGTGCGGCGTGAGGTCGAAGTAGCCACCGTCGTCGACCGGCTCGGGGACGACGCCCCGGGCCGGCAGCGACTTCAGCAGGAAGAACTCGATCTCGGGGTGGGTGTAGAAGGTGAAGCCGGCGTCGGAGGCCTTGCCCAGGGCGCGCCGGAGCACGTGCCGCGGGTCGGCCCAGCTGGGGGCACCGTCCGGCATCGTGATGTCGCAGAACATGCGCGCGGTCCCGGGTGCCTCACCGCGCCACGGCAGGACCTGGAAGGTTGCCGGATCCGGCTTGGCCAGCATGTCGCTCTCGTGTACGCGGGCGAAGCCCTCGATCGCCGAGCCGTCGAAACCGATGCCCTCGGCGAACGCTCCCTCGAGCTCCGCGGGCGCGATCGCCACCGACTTGAGCGTCCCGAGCACGTCGGTGAACCACAGCCGGATGAAGCGGATGTCGCGCTCCTCCAGCGTACGGAGCACGAACTCCTGCTGCTTGTCCATGTCATCCCTTCTTCGCGTCGATCGGCGACGAGGCGCTCGCCGGTCCACGACATCATCGGTCCACGACATCATCGGTCCTTGTCGCTTCTCGCCGCGGCACCCTTCTTGCGCAAGCATTCTCGCCCGCACCATTCTTGCCCGCATTCTCGCCCGGACCATTCTCGCCGCGCCATTCTCGCCCGCCCCGTGCGGACCTCGCTCGGGAGTTTCAGCTCCGCTCTGTTCCCCTGCACCGGATACCGTCACGCGCATGCGAACCCGTGCGACCTCCGCCTCAGCCCCCCGTCAGGCCGGCGATCGGCCCCTCGCGGCTCATCGCGGGCTGTGGTCGCGTGTGGCTGTGAGCTGCGCCGTCGTCCTGGTGACCGGCTGTGCGGGGGGGAGCCCGGCCGCCCAGGGGCCGAGTGCAAGCGCGCCACCGGTGTCCTCACCCGGCGGGACCAGCTCGAGCTCGTCAGCGCCTGGCACCGCCCGGTCGATTTCGCCAACCCCGTCGCCGTCGCCGTCGATCAAGCCGTTGGCGCAGCTGCCGCTCGGTGGTCGGTCGATCTTCCCCAGGTTCCGGGTGGTGGCCTACTACGGCTCGACGGGCGGGTCGGCCCTGGGCGTCCTGGGCAAGGGCACGCCCGAGCAGGCTGCCGCCGCCATCACCCGCGCGGCGGCGCCGTACGCAGCGTACGGACGTCCGATCCAGCCAGCGATGGAGCTGATCGCCACGGTCGCCCAGGCGCACCCGGGCGTCGACGGCAGCTACTCCTACCGGCTTCCGGACGCCACCATTGACAGCTACCTGGCGGCGGCACGTCGGCACAAGATGCTGCTGCTGCTCGACGTTCAGCCCGGCCGCGCGGACTTCCTCACCCAGGTGCGGGGGCTGGAGCGCTACCTGACCCAACCGGACGTCGGCGTCGCCCTGGACCCGGAGTGGAAGCTCACGGCCGGCCAGCGACCGCTTGGCCAGATCGGCTCGAGCAGCGCCGCGCCGATCAACGCGGTGTCGGCGTACGTGGCCGGGCTCGTGCAGCGGTACCGGCTACCGGAAAAGCTGTTCGTCCTGCACCAGTTCCAGATCAGGATGCTGCCCGACCGCAAGGCGATCGTGAACCGCCCGGGCTTGGCGATGGCCGACCACGTCGACGGGCAGGGGCCGGTTTCGGACAAGCTCAAGACGTACGCCGCACTGAGCGGCTCGCGGCAGTTCCACATGGGCTTCAAGGTCTTCTACGTCAAGGACCCTGTGCTCATGACGCCGAAACAGGTGATGGCGCTGATACCGCGCCCGGAGCTGATCACCTACCAGTAGCCGCCCGGGCGCGCGTGTCTTGTCTGGTGTGAGCCGCCCTTCTCCGGTGTCGAACCGGTGTCCGGTTCGTCCCGCTGCTGGTGTCGTTCGTGCAGCACGAGAGCAGACACGTGCCGCGCGGGGCAGACAGGTCGCGCTGTACGGGTCGCGGTTGGGAAGGGGGCTCGGTTGGGCACGGTTGCACTGGCACACGCCACAGCGACCAGACACACCACAGCGCGCAAACACGCCACAGCGACCAGACACACCACAGCGACCAGGAGACTCCGTGACCACGAGCACGTCCCAGCCCATCACCACGAGTGGCACTTTCGACCTCGGCGGCGACCTGACCGTGCACCGCCTGGGCTACGGCGCCATGCAGATCACCGGCCAGGGCGTCTGGGGCGACCCCAAGGACCCCGACACCGTCAAGGCCGTCCTGCGCCGCGCCGTCGAGCTCGGCGTGGACTTCGTCGACACCGCGGACAGCTACGGCCCGTACGTCTCGGAGGATCTCATTCGCGAGGCGCTGCACCCGTACGGCAACGTGGTCATCGCGACCAAGGGCGGCCTGACCCGCAGCGGACCCGGCGTCTGGGAGCAGGTCGGGCGGCCGGAGTACCTGCGGCAGTGCGTCGAGATGAGCCTGCGGCGCCTGGGTCTGGAGCAGCTCCCGCTCTGGCAGCTGCACCGCATCGACGGCCAGGTGCCCGCCGAGGACAGTCTCGGCGCCATCAAGGAGCTGCAGGACGCCGGCAAGATCAAGCACGTGGGCCTCTCGCAGGTGAGCGTCGCCGAGCTGGAGCAGGCTCGCAAGGTCATCGACGTCGTCAGCGTCCAGAATCTGTACAACCTGGCGGACCGCTCCAGCGAGGACGTCCTTGACTACTGCGAGAAGGAGTCGATCGGCTTCATCCCGTGGTTCCCCGTGGCCAGCGGCGAACTGGCCAAGCCCGGCGGCGTCCTGGACGAGGTCGCCAAGGACCACGAGGCGACCCACGCTCAACTGGCCCTGGCCTGGTTGCTGCGCCGCTCCCCCGTCATGCTGCCGATCCCGGGCACCAGTTCGGTCGCGCACGTGGAGGAGAACTGCGCCGCCGCCGAGGTCGAGCTGACCGACGCCGAGTTCAAGGCGCTGTCCGGCCTGGCCTCCTAGCGCTCGTACCGGTAGCCGAAGCCCCGGACCGTCGTCACGCGGTCCGGGGCTTCGCCTGCGTCGGCGAGCTTGCGACGCAGCGAGGACACATGCATGTCCAGGGTCTTGGTCGAGCCGTACCAGTTCTCGTCCCACACCTCGGCCATCAGCCGGTCCCGGCTGACGGCGGAGCCCGCCTCGGACAGCAGCATCGCCAGCAGGTCCATCTCCTTGGGCCGAAGGGCGAGCTCGACGTCATCGACGAGACATCGCCGGGCCGACAGGTCCAGTACGACCTTGCCGGCGGCCAACCGGACCGGACCCGACCCCGGCGTACGCCGACGCAGGTGCGCCCGCAACCGGGCCAGCAGCTCGGCGAGCCGGAACGGCTTGGTGAGGTAGTCGTCGGCGCCTGCGTCCAGGCCGATCACCACGTCGATCTCGTTGTCACGGGCCGTGAGAACCACCAGGACCGCGTCGGGCAGGGCGTCGCGCAGCCGCCGGCAGAGCTCGACGCCGTCCAGGTCGGGCAGCCCCAGGTCGAGCAGGACCAGGTCGGCCCCCAGTCGAGCGAGTTCCTGAGCCGCCGCCGCGGTAGGGGCGAGCGCGACGTCGTACCCCTGTGCGGCCAGGGCGGCCACCAGCGAGGTGCCGATGTCCTCGTCGTCCTCGACCACCAGCACGCGGCTCACGCGCTGTGCTCCGCTGCCGGCAGCAGCACCGACAGGACCGAGCCGGGGTGGCCGACGACCAGCCGGCCCCCCTCGGCCTCGGTGAGCGACCGGGCCAGGGCCAGGCCGATGCCGTTGCCCCGCGCATCGGCCGAACGGCGGGTAAAGGCCCGTTCCGGGTCGCTGCCCAGACCGTCGCCCTCGTCGGCGACATCGAGCGCTACGCCCGGGCCGGCCCGGCGGGCGGTCACCGTGACGGTGCCGCGGCCGTGCTGCAGCGCATTGTCGAGCAGCACGTCGACCACCTGCGACAGGGCAGTCTCGGCGCAGGCCGCGTCCGGCAGGTCGGGCTGCTCCTGGGCGACGAGCTCGCGGCCGCTGTCCTGCGCCACGTCCTGCCAGCGGTGGCCGGCGTCCCGTACCGCCGCCGCCACGTCGCACCTGCCCTGCTCCCTGCCGGTGTCGCGGGCCAACGCCAGCAGCGAGGACACCGTCGACTCGAGCCCGTCCAGGCGCAGCAGCGCCGCACGCAGGGCCTCATCCCGGTCCGCGGCCGGGTCCAGCAGCGCGCTCTCCAGGCCGAGCCGCAGCCGGGTCAGCGGCGTACGCAGCTGGTGCGAGGCGTCGGAGCTGAACGCCCGTTCGCGCTCGAGCAACGCGCCGAGCCGGCGGGCGGTCTCCTCGAGCGCCGCGCTCGCCGCGTCGGCCTCGAGCAGCCCGGTGCTGTGACCGCGGACCGCGAAGTTGCCGCGGCCGAGGGCCTGGGCGTCGGCCGTGAGCTGCTCGAAGGGCTGCGCGAGCGCCCGGGCCCGCCGGGAGCCGACGAACCAGGCCACCGCGAGCACGACCGCTGCAATCAGGGCCATCGCCAGCCAGGTCAGGTAGGTCTGCTCGACGACCCCCTCATCGCTGCTGGCGGCGCGTACGACGACCCTCCCGCCGTCGTCCTTGCTGAACGGCACGAGCACGACCACGTCCCCGTGCACCAGCCGCCTGAACGCCCCGTCCGACCCACCGGCGGCCCGAGCCGCGGGGTCCGGCCGTGGGCCCTGACCGGACAGCAGGTTCCCCTCGCCGTCGTACAGGCCCAGCTGGGTCGAGGCGTCGCGCGGGCGGGGCAGCGTGATGCCCGGGCGGGACAGCTGGTCGTCGGGCACCGCCACGAGCACGTGCGCGGCCTCGGCTTCCAAGCGGCTCTCGGCGGCGTCGCGGTAGAGCAGGCCGACAGCGCCTGCGAGCGGCAGGCCGACCAGGAGCAGCGCCAGCGCGACGGTGCCGACGATGGCCGCCCGGACCCGCCTTCGGACCGAGTCCCGCTTCGCCACCCGTTGATCCTAGGAGCCCGTGGACGTAGTTGACCAAGTGGTGACCCGGCCCTGACCGGACCGCCCGATCCGATGCGCTCCCCTAGGCTCGGGCTCATGGCGCAGCTGCGGATCGGCCTCGCCCAGGTCAATGCCACCGTCGGCGACCTCGAGGCCAACGCGAACCTGGTCAGCGCCTACGCGCAGCACGCCCTCGAGGCCGGCTGCCACCTCGCGGTGTTCCCCGAGATGGTGCTCGTCGGCTATCCGCCCGAGGACCTGGTGCTTCGGTCGTCCTTTGTCCAGGCGTCGCTCGACGCCCTCGAGGTCCTGGCCGTACGCCTGCACCGAGAGGGCGCGGGTGAGATCGCCTGCGTCGTCGGCTATTGCGGCCGTACCGAAACCCCGGCTCCCTCGGTTGGTCGACCTTCCGGCGAGCCGCAGAACAGCGCCGCGGTCCTGCACCGGGGTCGCGTCGTGGCCCGCACCGCCAAGCACCACCTGCCGAACTACGGCGTGTTCGACGAGTTCCGGTACTTCGTGCGCGGCGACCGGCTGTGCCTTGTACGGCTGCACGGAATCGATGTCGCGCTGACCATCTGCGAGGACCTCTGGCAGGAGGGCGGTCCGGTCAAGCTCAGCCGGGAGGCCGGTGCGGGACTGGTGGTGTGCATCAACGGCTCGCCGTACGAGCGGGGCAAGGACGATGTGCGGGGTGAGCTGGTCAGCCGGCGCGCGGTCGAGGCCGGCGCCGCGCTGGCCTACGTCAACCTCGTCGGCGGCCAGGACGAACTGGTCTTCGACGGCGACTCGCTCGTGGTGGACAACGAGGGGCGGGTGGTCGCGCGGGCCCCGCTCTGGGACGAGGGGCTGATGTGCGTTGACCTCGAGCTGCCCGTCGCAGCGAACGAGCTGTCCGGGCCGGTTGACGCCGGCGACGGCACGACCATGACGATCGAGCGCACGGTGCTGTCGCGCGAGCCGCTGCCGCCGTACGAGCCGCTCGTGCCCGGGATCGCGGCGCCGCTGCAGGACGAGGCCGAGGTGTGGGGGGCGCTGGTGCTGGCGACCCGCGACTACGTGCGCAAGAACGGTTTCTCCTCGGTCGTGCTGGGGCTGTCGGGCGGCATCGACTCGGCAGTGGTCGCCACTATCGCGTGCGACGCCCTCGGACCGCGGGCCGTACATGTGGTCGGCATGCCCAGTGACTGGTCGAGCGGGCACTCGGTCACCGACGCCCAAGACCTGGCCGGGCGGCAGGGCCTGCACTGGTCCCTGGTCCCGATCAAGGCGATGGTCGACGCCTACACCGCTGCCGTCGAGTTGCACGGGCTGGCGCTGGAGAACCTGCAGGCGCGGGTGCGGGGTACGACGCTCATGGCCCTGTCCAACCAGCACGGGCACCTGGTCCTCACCACCGGCAACAAGAGCGAGCTGGCGACCGGCTTCTCCACCCTGTACGGCGACAGCGCCGGCGGTTTCGCCCCCATCAAGGACGTCCCGAAGTCGATGGTGTGGCGGCTGGCACGCTGGCGCAACACCGTCTCGGAGGTCATCCCACCGGCGAGCATCGACAAGCCGGCCAGCGCCGAGCTCGCACCGGGCCAACTCGACAGTGACCGGCTGCCGCCGTACGACGTGCTGGACGCGCTGCTCGACGGCTACGTCGAGAAGGACCTGGGGCGGGCCGATCTCATCGCCGCCGGCTTCAAGCCCGAGCTGGTCGACCGGGTCGTACGGCTGGTGGACACCGCGGAGTACAAGCGGCGGCAGAACCCGCCCGGGCCCAAGGTGACCGGGCGCGCCTTCGGACGGGACCGGCGGCTGCCGATCACCTCGCGTTGGCGCGAGACCCCCGGCCCGGAGCCGGTCGAGGCCAGGCCCGAGACGGCGTCCTAGCGCCGCGTGCCACCCTGGACGCACGTCCGGGGACATCTGCCTCGAGACCGTCCAGGAGGCTTGTATGAGCACCGATCCGATCACCCTCTACGGCGGGGTCACCTCCCGCCGCGTCACCACGCGAGACCTGCAGCTGGCCAAGGACCGCAGCGAGCGCTGGGCCATGCTGACGTCCTACGACATGCTCTCCGCGCAGGTCTTCGAGGCCGCCGGGATTCCCGTACTGCTGGTCGGGGACTCGGCCGGCAACAACGTCCTCGGGTACGCCGACACGGTGCCCGTCACGGTCGAGGACCTGCTGCCCATGGTGCGCGCGGTGGCCCGCTCGACCGCCCGGCCGCTGGTCGTCGCGGACCTGCCGTTCGGCAGCTATCAGGAGTCGCCAGCACAGGCCCTGCGTACAGCGGTGCGCTTCCTGCAGTCCGGCGCGCAGGCGGTCAAGCTGGAGGGCGGCGCGCGTGTCGTCCCTGCCGTGCAGCTGCTCGTGGCCTCCGGCGTCCCGGTCATGGCGCACCTCGGCCTCACTCCGCAGAGCGTCAACGTCGTCGGCGGCTACCGGGTGCAGGGCCGGGGCGAGGCCGGCGAGCAGCTCATCGCCGACGCGCTCGCGCTGCAGGAGGCCGGGGCCTTCGCCGTCGTGCTCGAGGTCGTGCCGGGCGAGCTCGCCGAGCGGGTCACCAAGGAGCTCCTGATCCCGACCGTCGGCATCGGCGCCGGCCCGTCCTGCGACGCGCAGGTCCTGGTCTGGACCGACATGGCCGGCCTCACCCCCGGCCCCGGACCCAAGTTCCTCAAGCGGTACGCCGACCTGCGCGGCGTGCTGTCGGGCGCCGCCTCGGCGTACGCCGATGATGTGCGCGAGGGCCGCTACCCCAGTGCCGAGCACGGCTACTCCTGACCGACCCTGCAGGGACGGGCCCGGCGCGGGAGGATGGCGCATGGCCACCGAACCGCACGACGGCATCGACCCGTACGACAACCAGGAGACCCGCGCGGCAGAAGGGGGCTCGGCGGCTCCGCTCGCCCGCGGCGCCGGGGGGGCCGGCGGTGGTGGCGCCCTGCCCTCCGAGCCGGTAGCGGCCGGCGAGGACCAGCCACTCGCCGAGCACGCGGGCGGCACCGCCGGCGGCGACGCGCTGGCCGGCGTCACGATCAGCCAGGACGACCGTGCGGACGCCGTCTCCGGGGATACCGGACCGGAGAACCCGGGCGAGCGCCGGAGCTAGGAGCGGACGGTTCACGACCCAATGGGAGGTCCGTGCGCTGGGTCGAGCAGGTTGCGGCTGACCGCCGCCGACAGCGGCGCGCTGGTCCTGGACGAGGCAGCAACGTCCCACGTGCCAGCCAGATCATCACCGCCGAGACCACCTTTGCGTCGCGAAGCGGTCCGACGCGGGCCATCACGCCGGAAGCGGGCGGCCCTTCGTCTCGGGAAGCGCCAGCACGGCGAGCCCGAGGAAGTACACGCACCCCATGATCAGCGCAGCTCGTGAGACGCCACTGAACGTGGCGATCAGCGAGCCGGTGATGATCGGTCCGACCCACGCGATGAGACGGGTGAAGTTGAAGATCAAGCTGGTGGCGGTCGAGCGCACTGTGGTCGCAAACAACTCGGGCACGTAGATCGCGAACCACGCGAAGCCACCGAGCGTGAACAGGCCGTTGACGGCTGCAACGAGCATGAACGAGCGGATGCCGCCAGCCCAGTAGTAGGTGACCGGCGTCATGACGAGGGACCCGACGAAGATGATCCCGATGAACTTGCGGCGTCCCACGGCGTCGGCGACGAAGCCCGAGATGAGGTAACCAACGACCGCCCCCACGTTGTAGAAGATGCTCGCCAGCGTCGCCCAGTGCTTGGGGTCGGTCTCGCCGCTGCGCGCGGCGAGCGGGCCGGCGTACTGCGGTAAAAAGGTCGAGATGGCGTACCACCCGACGATCGTTCCGAGCGACAGGAGAAGCGTGAGGAGCACGCGGCGCCGTGCCTCGGGCTCGCGCATCAGCTCCGACACTGTGAACGGGCGCCGGTCGGTCTGCACCACGCCGCTGCTCGAGGCGGCTTCGCCGGTCGCGGACCAGCGGCGCTCCGCCACCGCCTGCTGCCAACGCTCGGATTCGCTGATTCGGTTGCGGATGTAGAGGATGATGAACGCCGGAAGGATGCCGATCACGAACATGATTCGCCAGGCGCCCGGGCCGTGGGAACCGACGAACAGCCACACCAGCGAGGCGAGCAGGGTGCCGACACCGAAGCCGGCTTGCATGAACCCGGCGCCCTTCGTGCGAGCCCGCTCCGGCCACGTCTCCTGGATGAGGGTTGCCCCGGTCGCCCATTCGCTGCCCATCGCGATCCCGGTCAGGAAGCGCAGCGCGACGAGCATCTCGAACGACGTGCTGAGCGCCGTGAGTCCGCTGAACACCGCGTACCCCAGGATCGAGTAGAGCATGATCCGCTTGCGCCCCACGTAGTCGGCGAGCACACCGCCGACGAGGCCGCCGATGCCCCAGCCCAGCAGGGTGAGCCCGATGGCCAGCCCGGCGTGGAAGGCGATGCCGTCGGCGGCCACGCCGAACTGCATCAGGGCCGGAACGATGGCGACGACGAGCGCGTACGTCTCGTAGCCGTCGAAGGTCCAGCCGCCGAACGTCGCGTACAGTATCCGGCGGTGGTCGGCCGTGACCTCCGAACTCCATCATTGGGCCGGCTGCCCGCTGCCGGTGGCCGTGCGCGAGGAACCCACTGTCATGGCCTGCACCGTTCCGTTGATCCGCCGCACGACATGACCGCGCCGGGTCGAATTACCATTCGGGAGCATACGATAAGGAGGCGCAGATGCCGGAGAACCTCACCCGCAGGCTCCTGCAGGCCCACCTGCTCGGCGGGCGGCTCGAGCCCGGCGCCGACCTGCGCCTGGCCGTGGACCAGGTCCTCGTCGAGGACGCCACCGGCACGATGACCGCGATGCAGTTCGAGATGCTCGGCTGCGACCGGGTGCAGGTGCCGCTCGCGGTGATGTACGTCGACCACAACGTCCTCCAAATCGACGACAAGAACATGCAGGACCACCGCTACCTGCAGACGTTCGCGCGCAGGTACGGGCTGCTGTACTCCCGCCCCGGTAACGGGATCTCGCACTACCTGCACCTGGAGCGGTTCGCGCGTCCCGGCGAGCTCCTCCTGGGCGCGGACTCGCACACCACCATGGCGGGCGCGGTCGGCATGTTCGCGGCCGGCGCCGGCGGCCTCGACGTCGCGCTCGCGATGGCCGGCCACGGCTTCGAGCTCAGCTGCCCCAGGGTCGTCGGCATCGAGCTCACGGGTCGGCTCCCGGACTGGGTGGAGGCCAAGGCCGTGATCCTGGAGATCCTCCGGCGTTACGGAGTGCGCGGCGGCAGCGGCGCGGTCTTCGAGTTCTTCGGCGAGGGGGTGCGGACGCTGTCGGTGACGGAGCGCGGCACGATCGCGAACATGATCGCGGAGACCGGAGCGACCAGTGCCGTGTTCCCCAGCGACGAGCGCGTGCGGGAGTGGCTGCGCGCGCAGCAGCGGGAGGCGGCGTTCCGTCCGCTCGCCGCCGACCCTGGCGCCGACTACGACGAGCTGTCGCGGATCGACCTTTCTGCACTGGAGCCGCTGATCGCGGTCCCGCAGTCGCCGGGCAACGTCGTCCCGGTTCGCGAGGTGGCCGGCACCCGCGCCGTCCAGGTCTGTGTCGGTTCGTCGGTCAACTCTTCCTATGATGACCTCGCGACCGTCGCCTCGGTCCTTCGTGGCGCGGTGGTCCATCCGGACTTGCAGATGACGGTCACGCCGGGGTCGCGACAGATCCTCCAGACGATCCTGGAGTCGGGTGTCTACCGGGACCTCACGGGGGCTGGTGCGCGCATGCTCGAGCCGATCTGCGGGCCGTGCGTCGGGATCGGTCAAGCGCCGGTCGCCGGCGAGCCGTCGGTGCGGACCTTCAACCGCAACTTCCCAGGGCGCAGCGGCACTGCCGAGGACGCCGTCTACCTGTGCTCGCCGGGCACCGCCGCGGCGACGGCACTGCGCGGCGTGATCACCGATCCGCGCGACCTCGGGGAGCCGCCGTCGGTCGGCGAGCCACCGGTCGTGCCGAACGTGGTCGACGCCCAGATCCTGCCGCCCGGCCACCCCGACGAGGCCGCCGGCATCGAGGTGGTCCGCGGACCCAACCTCGTCGCGCCGCCCGAGCCGTCCGCACTGCCGGACCGCATCGCCGGTCGGGTTGCCATCGTGCTCGGCGACGACGTCTCCACCGGCGACATGACGCCGGATGGCGCGATCGCGATGTCGGTCTGGTCGAACATCACCGAGTGCGCCCGCTACCTGTTCCGGCGCATCGACCCGGAGTTCGTCGACCGGACCCGGGGCTGGGGCGGCGGTCTCATCCTGGCCGGGCACAACTACGGGCAGGGATCGTCGCGGGAGCACGCTGCACTCGCGCCGCTGGCGCTGGGAATCCCCGCCATTGTCGCCAAGAGCTATGCCCGCATCCACCGGAGCAACCTCATCGCGCAGGGTGTCGCGCCGCTGCTGTTCGACGACGAAGACGGCTACGCCCAGGCGCGGGTCGGCGACGAGTGGACAGTGGACGGTCTACGGTCCGCCGTGGAGTCGGGGGAGGAGCGGATCGTCGCCTCGAACGCGTCCGGTGGGGTCGCGTTGCGGCTGACGCTCACGCGCCGGGAGCGAGAAGTGCTGCTCGCGGGTGGGCGCCTGCGGCTCGCGCGCGCCGGTTGACCGCGGTACTCCTCCGGTGCGGCGTCAGATGACGCCCGCGGCGCGCAACTCGTCGATCTCCGGCTCCGACAGCCCGGCGATCTCGCGCAGCACCTCGTCGGTATGTTCGCCGAGGCGTGGGCCGCTCCAGCGGACCTCGCCGGGCGTCTCGCTCAGTCGCGGAACGACCGCGGACATGACGAGCTCGCCGAAGGACCGGTCGGGCACCGCGACGAGCGAGCCTCGGGCCTGAAAGTGCGGATCGGCGAGCATGTCGGCGGGCTCGTACACCAGCCCCGACGGGACGCCGGCATCGACGAGCAGGTGCAGCAGCTCGCGCGACGCAAGAGCCGACGTCCACTCCTCGACGAGCGCGTCGAGCTCGGCCTGGTTCACCCCGCCGGCCTGGTGGTCGCAGTACCGGGGGTCCGCCGTCAGCTCGGGCCGGCCCATTGCTTCGGCGAGCCGCCGGAAGACCGAGTCCTGGTTCGCCGCGATGAGCACACTCCCATCGGCCGTCCGGTAGATGTTGCTCGGCGCGATGCCGGGCAACGTCGGGCCGGTGCGCTCCCGGCGCGTCCCGGCCACCAGCCACTCCGGCACGAGCGACTCGGTCACCGCGAGCACCGACTCGAAGATCGCTGCGTCGACGACCTGGCCGCGGCCCTGTGCGCTGCCGGGCATGCAGTGCGGCGAGCGCGCCGATCGCCGCCATTAGACCGGCAAGCGAGTCGCCGATGGACAGCCCCACCCGGGTGGGCGGGCGCTCCGGGTAGCCGGTCAGCGCGCGCAGGCCGCCCATCGCCTCGCCGATAGAGCCGTAGCCGGCGCGCTCGGCGTACGGGCCGTCCTGGCCGAACCCGCTCACCCGGGCCAGCACGAGCCCCGGATTGTCGACCGACAGGACGTCGTAGCCGAGGCCCCACTGCTCCAAGGTGCCAGGACGGAAGTTCTCGATGACGACGTCGGCTTGCCCGGCAAGGCGGCGGACGAGCCGCTGGCCCTCCTCTCGTCGCAGGTCGATCGTGACGCTGCGCTTGTTGCGGCCGGCGACCCGCCACCAGACCGAGCCCTCGTCGTGCGAGACCTGCCCCCACTGGCGCAGCACATCGCCCACGCCCGGCGGCTCGACCTTGACGACGTCGGCGCCCAGGTCGCCGAGGATCTGCCCGCAGAACGGACCGGCGATGACCTGTCCCAGCTCGAGGACGCGCACGCCCGACAGGGCAGCCTCAGGCACCTGAACCTCCATCGCAACGCTTTCCGCGACCGCACGATGCTGCACAGTATGGTCAGGAGGCAAGCGGATCTGGTGCGAGACGCAGAGGCGGTGGCGCGCGGGATGGACGTCACCCTCGTGGAGGTCAGCCCTCGGGACGGGCTGCAGAACGAGTCCGTCATCCTCAGCACCGACGCCAAGCTGGACCTCATCGCGCGGCTGGTCGCCGCCGGCGCCCGCCGCATCGAGGCGGTCTCCTTCGCGCATCCCCAACGGGTACCGGCCATGGCGGACGCCGAGGCCGTGATGAACCGGCTTCCCCGGAGCGACGGCGTGTCCTACAGCGGACTTGTCCTCAACCGTCGAGGTCTCGACCGGGCCGTGGCCAGCGGCGTGGACGAGGTCAACGTCGTGGTCTGCGTAAGCGACACGTTCGGCCACCGCAACCAAAACCTATCTACGCAGGACGCGATGCGGGTCGCCGCCGACGTGGTCGAGGGCGCCCGCGCCCACGGCATCGCGACGACGGTCACGCTCGCCACTGCCTTCGGCTGCCCGTTCGAGGGCGAGGTGGCCGTCGAGCGGGTTGTGGAGCTTGCCCGCGAGAGTGCCGCGAGCGGCGTCGACGAGCTGTGCCTGGCCGACACCATCGGCGTCGGGGTGCCGACGCAGGTGCGCGCGCTGACCTCCGAGGTCCGGGCAGCCGTGGGCGACGGCCTTGCGCTGCGCTTCCACTTCCACAACACCCGGAACACCGGAATCGCCAACGTGGTGACCGCGCTGCAGGAAGGCGTCATGGTTTTCGACACCAGCGCGGGCGGCATCGGCGGTTGCCCCTTCGCGCCCGCGGCTACCGGCAACGTACCGACCGACGACGTGGTGTACACGCTGGAGCGGATGGGGATCGGCACCGGCATCGACCTGCCCGCGCTGTTGCCCACCGCGGGGTTCCTCGCCGAGCAGCTGGGCCACGAGGTCCCTGCGATGCTGCCTAAGGCGGGCATCTTCCCCTGAGTAGGCCGGGCCTTGCAACCCACACGGGGGCCGGGAATAGTAAGCCTGCCCAATTCCTGATCCGGTGGTTCGGGCGGTGCAGGGGGCCTCGATGTGACCTCACGGACGCTGCTCGCGAGTCGAACTTGCAATCCGGGTGGTGCCCTGACCTCGAGTTTGAGCGTGCTTCCTCATCGTTGTCGGTGGCCGGGCTGTGCGTCAGCTGGCCGGAAGGGCCTGCCCTGCTGTACCGGGCCCGGTCGAGCTTGTGCCAGCGCAGTCGTGTTCCGGCCAGGGCGCTAACGACGGACTCGAGCACGACCAGGTACAGCAGTTGGCGGTACACGACCTGCTGCAGCGGCAGCGCCCACAGCGTGCGTAGGCGTTCACCTCCATGTGCAACGCGTACGCTGCCAGCCCGATCTGGATCCCGCCGAACAGCACCCAGGTGATCGCGATCGCCGTCGCGGAGGTGTACAGCAACCCGGCGAGGGCGAGCAGGTCGACCAGCGGGGCGAGCACCGGGAGCACCATCCCGAAACAGCGTCAGGTACGGAATGCCGATCCGGCCCATGTGCGTGCGGGCGCCCCCGGGGCCGGTGACCGGGCCGCGGCCGATCGCATGCCGGTGCTTCCAGCACGCCTGCATCATCCCGTAGCCCCAGCGGTAGCGCTGCGACCACAGCTGGCGCAGCGTCGCGGGCCCTTCGGTCCAGGCCCGGGCCTGACCCTCGTAGGCAATTCTCCAGCCGGCGACGCCCAGGGCGATCGTCAGGCCGGTGTCTTCTGCCAAGGTGTCGGTAGGGATGCCTCCTACGCTGTCGATCGCGGTGTGCTTGAAGCCGACGGCGTACTCGATGTGCTGCCAGCGGCCGAGCCCGTTGCGGGTTGCCGACCTTGGTGTTGCCTGAGACCGCTGCGACGCCGAAGTCGAACAGCGGCACGACGAGCCAGCGGATCGTGTCGGGCTCAAAGACGATATCGCCGTCGACGAGGACGACAATCCCGCCGCGGAATGCAGCCATGCCGGCGTTCAGAACTTCGAGAGGTCCTCGAGGTGAACATCCGCGGGACGGTCGATGCCGTGCTCGATGAGTCCGGTGTCCGGGTCGGCACGCGAGTGGGTGCGTGCCCTCGGCCAGCGCCGCTCATCCACATGCTGCACCACTTCGCGGAGGCCTGCCGGAGGATCGAACCGGATTGCAGCAGCTCAGGCCCTTGCTACCGCCACCCACCCACGAATGACTCCAGTGCGACCCTGTAGACAAGCCGAACCGGCGAGACGTCGGGCGGCCACGGACCGACGGCCCTGTATCCGACTGCCATGCTGAAACCGGCGTTACCGTGCCCTGATGACAACGGTTCCTGCAGCCCATCACGAGGTTCTGAGGGCGGCTCGTGCGGCCGACGTTCCCCTTCTGCAAGAAATTGAACGAGAGGCAGGCGAGGTCTTTCGACTCGTCGGGATGGATGCCGTTGCGCAGGATGAGCCCCTCGATCTTGAGGTGCTTCGGACGTACGTCGAGGCGAACCGTGCATGGGTCGGGGTCGACCAGAGCAACCGCCCGGTCGCGTATCTGCTGATCGACGTGGTTGGCGGTTGCGGTCATGTCCAGCAGGTATCCGTGGCCCCGAGTCATGCCCGCAAGGGGTTGGGAAGGTTGCTCCTCGACCATGCCGCTGCCTGGGCTCGCAGGGAAGGGTTGCCGGCGCTGACGTTGACGACGTTCGCAGAGGTGGCGTGGAACGCTCCCTACTACGAGCGCTGCGGTTTTCGACGTCTCGTGCCGGACGAGCTCACAGAGGGCTTGCTCAGGCTGCGTCGCGAAGAAGCCGAGCACGGTCTCGACGCCTGGCCAAGGGTCTGCATGCTTCGACCCCTGGTGAGTGCGTCGTGAACGGTTGGGAGGACGGACAGTAGGTGGCCCTGATGCCGTCCTTGCCCCGCTCGACAATTCGCCAGCGGACAGAACCTCGGCGCCCCGTACTCTCGATTGATTCACGTGCTGCACGCTGGCACCCTCACCGCCGATGAGCAGGTATGCCTCATGGACTCCACCGCGTGGCCGGACGGCGCGACAGAGGAGGACATGTGCGCCCCATCGGCTGGGTGAGCTCAGTGCGGACCAAGCCGGTCGACGACGACTGGGACAGCATCACCGCAACGATCGCCTTGGACGCGGAGCAGTTCACGGCGGAGGCGCTGCGCGGGCTCGACGAGTTCTCCCACGTCGAGGTCGTGTACGTGTTCGATCGCGTCGACCCGGCAACGGTGCAGACCGCGGCCCGGCACCCGCGGGGCAACGAGCACTGGCCGCACGTCGGCATCTTCGCGCAGCGCGCCAAGGGCCAGCCCAATCGGCTCGGGGTTTCGGTGTGCCGGTGGCTCGCGGTGGAGGGCCTCACGGTGACGGTCCACGCGCTCGATGCAATCGACCGCACGCCGGTGCTGGACCTCAAGCCGTACATGAAAGAGCTCGCGCCGCGCGGTGAGGTGCGACAGCCGGCGTGGTCCTCGGAGCTCATGGCCGGCTACTGGACCGCCCCATGAGCCGGGACTCGATCGCCCAGGCGTGCGAAACAGCAGGCCCACCCGCCCCCAGGTTTAACGAGGTCTCGGAGCCGTCGAACTTGTCCTCTACCGCTGCTCCGCCGACGCCATCCAACTCGAGATGCTCTCCGACCTCCTGCTCTGCTCAGATGTCCGCGACCTGGACAAGGTGTTCAACTCCTAGGAAGTCGTCGCCGTTGCGGGTGTAAAGGTCGAGGCTGTTGGCGTGCGGCGGCGGCGATGAGCAGGTCCGAGAATCAGCTGCGCGGCTTGCGTCCTTCGCGAACGACGGCGGCGACCACGAGTCCGAAGCTGCGCACGGTCGCGCCGTCGAACCGGATCGGCTCCAACTTTGCTTCGACCTCCTGCAGTCGCGCCTGCCGCTCTGCGGCTTCGCCAGCAGTGCGGGAAAGGTGCGGTCCCGCCGTCAGGTCGGCCGCGGTAAATGCGGAGATCGCCATGTCGTCCGGCAAGGCCTGGACGACGTTTGGATCGTGCCAATCGACGACGACCGACGTGTCGAGTAAGCGGATGTCACGTCACAGTCCCTGGTCGATCACGTCATCGAGGTCGGCTCGGAACTGGTTCCTGTCGACGCGCAACGCTGGTGCTCGCCAGCTCCGCGACCCCGTCGCGGGAGATGAAGGTGCGCTGGCCGGCCCGCAGGGGCCGGAGCTCGGCGACCGGTTCGCCATTGCGCGTCACGACAAAGTTTTCGCCAGCCGTCACGGCCTCGATCACCTTCGCGTTCTCGTTGCGCAGCTCACGCTGTGCATCGGGGTCTGGGCGCGCAATACGGCACACCGCACGCAGCGCCGCTACCTGCTCGCGAACTGGCGCCGCTTGACCACCGTCCTGCCGCCCCGCGCGATCTTGACGCTGTGGCTGCCTATGCGGCGTGTCGGTCACAGCTGCGTCAAGATCGCGGGGTGGGTGGAAGTGCGGCGGTGGCGAGCTGGGTCGTGAGCAGCGCGCGGGCCTCCACCAGCGACGGGCCGTACCAGGTGAGGTGCCGCCCGCTGACGCAGGTCGCCGGCAGGCCAGGGAAGGCTTCCGGCCCGTCGGTCGGGGTGAAGGCGTACGGCTCATCCGGCAGCACGACCAGGTCCGCCGCGACCAGCGGGGTGAACCTCGGGTAGCGCTCGGGCGAGGCCGCGAGCACGTTGTCGACCCCGAGCCGGGCGAGCACGTCCCCGGCGAAGGTGTCGCGCCCCAGCGCCATCCAGGGCCGGCGCCAGATGGGTACGACGGCCGAGCGGCGCGGCCCGTCGTACGCGGGGGCCCAGGTCTGCTCGGCCTCCGACAACCAGGCCGGGCGATCCAGGCCACAGGCGGTGAGCATCCGGGCGAGGGAGTCCAGCGCCTGCGGCACCGTCTGCGGCCCGGTCACCCAGACGGCGAGTCCGGCGGCGCGCAGTGCGTCGAGATCTTCGAGGCGGTTCTCCTCGGCGTTGACGAGCACCAGGTCGGGCTGCAGGTCGAGAATGGCTGGGATCAATGGGTTCTTGGTGCCCCTGACTCGGGTCACCTGCAGGTCCGGTGGGTGCGAGCACCAGTCGGTGGCACCGACCAGCAGGCCGGGTGCGGTGACCGCGACGGCCTCGGTGAGCGACGGCACGAGCGAGACGACCCGGCGTACCGGGCCATCGGGCGCCGCTGCGCCGAGGTCGTCAGACGTCGGTGACACGCAGCCCCGCGTGCGACGTGTAGCGGCGGTTCACCGAGATCAGGTTCGCGGTCAGGGCCTCGACCTGATGAGCATTGCGCAGCCGTCCCGCGAAGACGCCGCGCATGCCCGGGATGCGGGCGACCAGTGTCTGTACGACGTCGGTGGCCTCCCGGTCGTCGCCGAGCACCAGCACGTCGGTGTTCAGGCTGGTGACGGCCTCGTCGAGCAGCAGGACCGCGCTGACGTGGTGAAACGCGGCCACCACCCGGCTGCCGGGCAGTACGGCGGCGGCCTGCTCGGCGGCGCTGCCCTCCGGGACCGCCAGCGCGAACGCCCCCTGCTTGTCAAAGCCGAGCGGGTTGACGCAGTCCACGACGACCTTGCCAACGAGCGGTTCGGCGAGCCCGAGGAGCAGGTCCCGGTGGCCCTCCCAGGGCACAGCCACGATCACCACGTCGCCCGCGGCTGCGGCGGCGGCGTTGTCGGTCCCGCGGGTCCTGCCTGGCAACCCCTCGGCGGCGGCCGCAGCCCGGGCCGAGTCGCGGGAGCCGAGCACCACGTCGTGACCGGCGAGGGCGAAGCGCCGGGCCAGACCACGGCCCTGCTCGCCCGTGCCACCCAGCACGGCCACGACGAGCCCGTCGACGGCGGGAGCAGTGGGCTCGGTCATGGCGGGAGTCTGGCAGGAGGCGCACAAGACGACCCGGTCGGGCAGCAGGAGATCGCGCAGCGGCGACGAACCCTCGAATAGACAACCAGCTCACAGGGCGGAGCAGCATGGACGGCAGCAGACGCAGCCTCCGGCCCCGGGCCGTCGCGCTCGACGCCCTGCTGCGTGAGCTCGACGGGCTGCGCCTGACCCTGGAGACCGATCTGTCGCTGGCCGCCGCCGCCGTTGATGCCGGGGCCGACGTCCTGGCTCGGGGCATCCTGGCCGGCGACCAGGACGAGCTGCACGCCTTCCAGGACCGCACCCTGGAGCAGCTGCGCCGGTTCCCGGTCGCCATCCCGCCACCCGACCCGGGACGACACCTGGTTCCGGCCCACCCGCCAGCTGGGTGACCTCCCGGGCCGCGCCCGGCTACGCCGTACGCAGTCGAGGCAGAGCCACGACGACGGCGAGGGCCAGGACGGCACCGGCGAGCAGGTAGACCGCTCGAAGGCCCACCGCGTGCCCCACCAGGCCGCCGGCGACCGCGCCGAGCGGCATTGCGCCGAGCCCGACCAGCCGGTATGCAGACGTCACCCGCCCGAGCAGCTCGGCCGGGACGAGCTGCTGCCGCAGCGTGATCGTCGAGACGTTCCACATGAGCGAGCCGACCCCGGCCGCGAACAGCCCCAGCAGGACCAGGGGCAGCCGGGTCGTCACCCCCGGCACCAGCACACCCAGGGCCATGAGCGCCGCCGCCGTACCGATGACGGGCCGGACCCCGAAGCGCCCGCGCTAGCTCGGCGTGGCAGCCCCGCCGACCACGGACCCGAGGGCGAGGACGCCTAGCAGCAGCGAGTAGCCCAGGCGACCGGCGTGTAGGTCCTCGAGCGCGTACAGCACCAGCACGCCCTCGCCAGCGGCGAACGCCGCGTTGATCACTGCCAGCAGCAGCGCCAGGGCGCGCAGGAGCTGGTGCCCCCACAACCAGACCACGCCTTCGCGAACGTCCTGCCGCATGGTCGCCGTCCCTGTGCGCACGGACCGGAAGCTGCCCCGCAGCCCGAGCACGAGGGCGGCAGCAATGGCGAACGAGCCCGCGTCGACCGCGAACGGTGCAGACGGAGACAGCCCGAAGACAAGGGCGCCGAGGGGCAGCCCGACAAAGGACGAGGCCACCACCTGGGCGGACCCGAGCCAGGCGTTCGCCCGCTCCAGCCCCTCGGGGGCGACGAGGTCTGGGATGATGGCGGTCGAGGCGTTCAGAAACAGGATGTCCGCTGCGCCGAGGGCGAAGGCGAGACCGCACAGCACGCCCACCGTCAATGGGCCGGTTATGACCAGCAGGACCAGCAGGGCGGTCAGCGCGGCCCGCAGGACGTCGGTGGCCCACATGATCCGCCGCCGGTCGAGCCGGTCCGCCACCGCTCCGCTCTGCAGACCGAACAGCAGAAACGGCAACGCCTGGGCGGCGCCGACGAGGGAGACCAGCCGAGCGTCCCGGGTGAGGGTCACCGTAAGCAGCGGGAGTGCGACGTAGGTCAGCCCGCTGCCCAGTTCGGACACGGTGGACGCCGACCAGACCCGCCAGAAGCCGGCGCCCAGTCGTACGGGAGTGCTCACCGGGCCACCCTCCCAGTCCGGGCACCCTCCCCCGACGTACCGACCGGTGTTGCGCCGGCGAGCTGGTCTGGAGGCCCCGCGCGCGCAACACCGATCGGTAGCGGGTCTCAGTCGACGGCGGCGGGCTCGGTCGAGGTGACGGCCTGCTCGAGCTCGACGACCGGAAGGTAGACCCGCGCGCCCTCGTCCAGGAACTCCGCGCTCTTCTCCTGCATCCCTGCCGCCAGGGCGGTCTCGGCGTCCAGCCCCTTGTCGGCCGCGTACTTGCGCACGTCCTGGCTGATCTTCATCGAACAGAAGTGCGGGCCGCACATGGAGCAGAAGTGCGCGGTCTTGGCGGCGCCGGCCGGAAGCGTCTCGTCGTGGAAGTCGCGGGCCGTGGTCGGGTCGAGCGAGAGGTTGAACTGGTCCTGCCACCGGAACTCGAAGCGGGCGTCGGACAGCGCGTCGTCCCAGGCCTGGACGCCCGGGTGGCCCTTGGCCAGGTCCGCCGCATGCGCCGCGATCTTGTAGGTGATGACGCCGTCCTTGACGTCGTCGCGGTCGGGCAGGCCGAGGTGCTCCTTGCGCGTGACGTAGCAGAGCATCGCCGTGCCGTACCAGCCGATCATCGCGGCGCCGATCGCGCTGGTGATGTGGTCATACCCGGGCGCGATGTCGGTCGTCAGCGGACCGAGGGTGTAGAACGGCGCCTCCTTGCAGACCTCGAGCTGCAGGTCCATGTTCTCTTTGATTTTGTGCATCGGGACGTGGCCCGGGCCCTCGACCATGACCTGAACGTCGTACTCCCAGGCAATCTGGGTCAGCTCACCCAGCGTGCGCAGCTCGCTGAACTGAGCCTCGTCGTTGGCATCCGCGATGCAGCCTGGGCGCAAGCCGTCGCCGAGCGAGAAGGTCACGTCGTAGGCAGCCATCAGCTCGCACATCTCGCGGAAGTGCGTGTAGAGGAAGTTCTCCTGGTGGTGCGCCAGGCACCAGGCGGCCATGATCGAACCGCCGCGGCTGACGATGCCGGTCTTGCGGGTCGCGGCCATCGGGACGTAGCGCAGCAGCACGCCGGCGTGCACGGTGATGTAGTCCACGCCCTGCTCAAACTGCTCGATGAGGGTGTCGCGGTAGACCTCCCAGGTCAGGTCCTCGGCCTTGCCGTTGACCTTCTCCAGCGCCTGGTAGATCGGCACGGTCCCGATCGGGACGGCGCTGTTGCGCAGCACCCACTCCCGGGTCGTGTGAATGTTGCGGCCCGTCGACAGGTCCATGACGGTGTCGGCGCCCCAGCGGGTCGCCCACGTCATCTTGTCCACCTCCTGCTCGATGCTCGAGGCCACCGCGCTGTTGCCGATGTTGGCGTTGATCTTGACGAGGAAGCCGCGGCCGATGGCCATCGGCTCGACCTCGGGGTGGTTGACGTTCACCGGCAGTACGGCCCGCCCGCGGGCGATCTCGTCCCGGACGTACTCCGCCGACACGCCCTCGCGCAGCGCCACGAACTCCATCTCCGGCGTGATCACCCCCTGCTTGGCGTACCGCATCTGCGTGACGGTCCGGCCCGCCAGCGCGCGTAGGGGCTGCCGGGTCGTGGCGAACACGCTGTCCAGGTCTCGGTGGTCCCGCGCCTTCTGGCCGTTGTCCACGGGCTGCACCGGCCGGCCGTCGTACGCGGCGGTGTCCCCGCGCTCGGTGACCCAGCCGGACCGCAGCGGCGGGAGGCCCAAGCGGATGTCGGTGCGCAGACCCGGATCGGTGTACGGGCCGGAGGTGTCGTAGAGCACGACGCTGTCGCCGGTGGACAGGACCACCTCGCGCATCGGCACCTGTAGGTCCGGGCGGCTGCCCTGCAGGTAGGTCTTGCGGCTGCCCGGGAACGCGGTGCCCGTGGTGGGCCCCTCGATCGAGCCGGGCGTGGTTGTGTCGAGCGTGGTTGTGTCGAGCGCTGTCATCGGAGCCATCCCTACGCCGGTACGAGCCGGATCAGGTGCGAACGGTCAGCGGCCGGTCCTGCCGCCCTCTCGGCCTCGGCGTGAGGCTCCCGCGGGTCAGGGCTGACACTAACCCAGAAAGCCGGCGTGGCCGACTGCCCAGGTGAACGGGTCAACCTCGCACCGGATCGAGCGCGAAGTCGGCCTCGCGCAGCCGCCTGGTACGCCAGCGGTAGGTCAGCGTGGAGCCGGGCCAGTTCTGGGTGTGCCGGCCGTTCGCCGTGCGGTACCAGCTGTGGCAGCCGTCGGCGAACACCGTCCGGCCGCTGCGCCGTTGGACCTGCGCGTCGAACGCGCTGTGCACCTCGGGTCGCACCTGCATGGCCCGTACGTCGCCGGCCGCAAGCCGCCGGGCCGCCTGCACGACGTACCCGATCTGGGACTCGACCATAAGCAGGACGCTGTTGTGGCCGAGGTTGGTGTTGGGGCCGTAGACGAGGAACAAGTTCGGGAAGCCCGGCACGGTCAGGCCGAGGTGGGCGGAGGCGCCGTCGCGCCAGACCTGCGAGAGCTCCTGCCCCCCGGCGCCGCGGACCTGCATGGGCATGAGGAAGTCCGTGGCCCGGAAGCCGGTGCCGAAGATGATGGTGTCGGCGGGGTGCTCGACGCCGTCGCCGTCGACGACGCCGTGCGACCGGACGGCCACGACTGCGCCTTGCACGAGTGAGACGTTCGGGCGCTGCAGCGCGGCGTACCAGTCGTTGGAGACCAGGATCCGCTTGCAGCCCATGCGTTCGGTGGGGGTGACCGCGGCGCGTAACGCCGGGTCGGGGACGGCGCCCGCCAGCATCTTGCGGAAGCGCTGCTGCACCGGCGTAAGCAGCTTCGGGTTGTTGTTGAAGCCCAGGCTGCGGGACTCGTTGTAGCAGTAGATGCCCAGGCGGCTGGCCTTCACCAAAGCCGGCGCCGCAGCGAACGCCTGCACCGTGGCGGGTCGATACGCCGGGTCGCGCTTGGGCAGGACGTACGGCGCCGAGCGCTGGAAGACGGTGACCGAACCGGCAGTCCCGGCGATGGCGGGGACGAACTGGATCGCGCTCGCCCCGGTGCCGAGCACGGCGACGGTGCGCCCGGCGAGGTCGAGCTCGTGGTTCCAGTGCGCCGAGTGGAAAGCCGCGCCCTGGAAGGTATCGAGCCCGGGCAGCTCGGGCTGCGCCGGCTGGCTGAGCTGGCCGCACGCCGAAACCAGCAGGTCGGCCGCAGATGTCGAGCCGTCCGAGAGCTGAAGCTCCCACTGGTCGCCGGTCCAGCTCGCGCGCAGCACCTCGGTCGAAAAGCGAACCCGGCGTCGTACGTCGTAGCGGTCGGCGATCTCGCGCAGGTAGCCCAGGATCTCGCTCTGCCCGGCGTAGCGCCGCGACCAGTCGGTCTTGGGCGCGAAGGAGAACGAGTAGAGATGGCTCGGTACGTCGCAGGCCGCCCCGGGATAGGTGTTGTCGCGCCACACCCCGCCGACGTCGTCGGACTTCTCGAACACGGTGATGTCGTCGAACCCGGCCGCCGCCAGTCGGATCGTCGTGCCGATGCCGCCGAAGCCGGTGCCGATGACGGCGATGCGCAGATGCCTCACCGTCTCGATGCTAGGCAGGGCGCTGCTCGATCGTGCGCCGGAGGGCGTCGATGAGCCGGTCGCTGGCCGCCCGGTCCCGCACCGCGGTACGCCAGTGCTCGCCGGTCAGCCCGGGGAAGGTGTCGCCGCGCCGGACGGCGATACCCTGGCCCCGGAGGGCTTCTCGTACATCGGGGCGCCCAGGGACGCGGCACAGCACGTACGGCGCCACGCTGCCCGGCGCCACCTCGACGCCCAGCAGCAGCAGCTGATCGGTGAGGTGCTCGCGCTCGACCGCGGTCCGGGCGGCGTCCTTCGCCGCCGCGGCCACGGGTCCGCGGGCCAGGCAGGTCTCCAGGGCCACCAGGCCGGGGGTGCCAACCGCCCAGAGCGGCTGCGCGTCCCGGAGCAGCGCGACGGTCGCTGGTTCGGCGAGCAGGTACCCGACGCGCAGCCCGGCCAACGCCCAGGTCTTGGTCAGGCTCCGGACGACGACCAGACCGGGCAGGTCGCCGCTGCTGGCGAGCGACTGCGGCTCCCCGGGCACCGCGTCCATGAACGCCTCGTCGACCAGGACGGTCCGACCGGGGCGGCAGAGCTCACCGAGCCGCTTGTGCATGACACCGGTCGGGTTGGTCGGGTTCCCGATCACGACCAGATCGGCTTGCTCCGGGACGGTCCCGGGCTCCAGGACATACGGCGGGGCGAGGACGAGGCGGTGCACCTCGTGCCGGGCGGCGCGCAGGGCGGCCTCGGGCTCGGTGAAGGAGGGGTGCACGCAGACCGCGTACGACGGGGTGAGCGCCCTCGCGAGCAGCACGAACGCCTCGGCGGCGCCTGCGGTCAGCAGTACGTCGTCGAGCGCGCGGTCGTGCCGGCGCGCGACGGCCGCGACCGCGCGGGTCGGGTCCGGGTAGGAGGCGAGCAGCGGCAGCGACCGCTCGAGCCGGCTGAGCAGCCACGGCGGCGGGGCGTCGTCGCGGACGTTGACGGCGAGATCGAGCAGCCCAGGCTCAATCTCGGCATCTCCGTGGTGCCGAAGGGGGTCCATCAGTGATGGTGGGGGGGGCCGTGGGGCTGGGCCGGATCGTTGGGGTGGTCGTGCGGGGTCTGCGCAGCACCGACCTTGTCCTCGAATCCGGGCAGGGCGCTGCGGTAGGCGCAGGTGTCGCAGTTCATCCGGATCGGCGCACCGTCGATCTCGGCCCACCGCTCGCCGACGAGCTCGGCGAGACCAGCGCTGGGTCCCAGCAGGCCAGCGGTCTGGACCTCGACGGCCGGGTGCTGCGCGGCCCACTCCTGCGCCTGGCGCACGATCCGGTCGGGCAGCACGCCCGTGAACAGGAAGTAGGGCAGGACGACGACGCGCTCGTAGCCCAGCCGCGCCGCCCGGTCTAGGCCGGCGGGAACCGACGGCTGGGCCAGGCTCACGAAGGCCGTCTCGACCGTGCCGATGCCGCGACCCTCCAGCAGCAGCCGAGCGGTCTTGGCGACCTCGGCGTTGGCGTCCGGGTCGGTCGCGCCACGCCCGACGAGCACGACCGCGGTCTGCGGCCATTTCTCCCGCGGGGCTGCGGTCTCGAGCCGGTCGGCCAGGTCGGCGAGCAGCAGCGGGTGGGGCCCGAGCGGCCGGCCGTACCGGAAGGACAGCCCCGGGTGGCGGCCCTGCTCGCGGGCGAGGGCCGCTGGGATGTCGCCCTTGCTGTGCCCGGCGGCGACGAGCACCAGTGGTACGACGTCGATGCTGCGGTGGCCGGAGGCGACGAGCTTGGCCACCGCGTCCTGAATCGGCGGCGGCGCCAGCTCGAGGAAGCCGCCCTCGACCTCGTGCCCGGGGTGCGCGCCCAGGACCCGGTCGACCAGGGCAGCGAACTGCTGCACCCCCGCCCCGCTCGTCGTGCCGTGACCGACGACCAGCAGCGCGCTCATCTGCCCGACCTCCTGAGATTGGCGCTGCTGTACGGGAACCCCATGCGAGGGGACCTCATGCGTACAGCAGGGCGTTCAGGGCGGCAGCGGCCACGGCGGACCCACCTCTCTCGCTGATGTTGGACACCGCCGGCAGCCCGCTCCTGCGCAGGGCCGCCTTGCTCTCGGCCGCTCCGACGAAGCCGACGGGGAGGCCGACCACCAGGGCGGGCTGCACGTCGAGCGACAGGATCTCCTGCAGGGCGGTCGGCGCGCACCCCACGACCCAGACGGCACCCGGGCCCAACTTGTCGTACGCCATCCGGACGGCGGCGGCCGAGCGGGTCACGCCTTCGGAAGCTCGCGCCTCACTGACTCGGCAGACGACGTCGCGGGTGGTGATCCCGGCCGCGACCATCTGCACGTCGGCGACGACCGGGGCGCCCGCCAGCAGGGCCGTTCTGGCTGCCTGCAGGGCAGTTTCGTCACACACGAGGTCCTCGACATAGGACAGGTCGGCGCTGGCGTGCACCACCCGCTCGACCACGGCGCGGGTCAATTCGGTCAGGTGCGAGGTGTCCACACGGGACCGCAGGATGGTGAAGGACTCCTGCTCGATCGGGTGCACTGCGGGCCTCACGGGAACGCTCCTTCGTCGAACCAGGCCAGCTTCTCGCGCAGTCGTACGACCTCGCCGACCACAGTCGCCACCGGGGCCCGCAGCCCCGCCGCCTCCACGTCGTCAGCAAGGTGTTCCAGTGTGCTCACGACGACCCGCTGATCGACGGTCGTCCCCTGCTGGATACAGGCCGCCGGCGTTTGCGCATCCCTGCCGTGTCGGATGAGTCCGCTGCAGATCAGCCGCAACCGGTCGTGCCCCATGAGCACGACCAGCGTGCCCGGTCCGGTCGCCAGGGCCTGCCACCGCACCTTGCTGGCCGGGTCATCCGGGTCGAGGTGCCCGGTCACGAGGCACACGTCCTGCGTCCAGCCGCGCGCCGTGACGGGGATCCCTGCGTACGACGGAGCGGCCATCGCACTGCTGATGCCCGGCACCACCTGGAAGGCGATGCCCGCCTCGACCAGCGCCTCGGCCTCCTCCGACCCGCGGCCGAACACGAACGGGTCGCCGCCCTTGAGCCGGACGACCCGCTCGCCGGCCCTGGCGTACTGCACCAGTTGTTCATTGATCTCGTCCTGGCGCGGCGCGGTGCCAGTCCAGCTGGTCTTGCCGACGTCGACGATCCGGGCCTGCTTGTGCACGTGGCGGAGCACGTCGGGGTGGACGAGCCGGTCGGTCAGCACCACGTCGGCCTCACCGAGCAGCTGGGCGGCCTTGAGCGTGAGCAGCCCCGGATCGCCGGGCCCGGCTCCCACGAGCGCCACCGTCCCGGGCCTCACCCGGCCCCCACTCCCGCGCCAGCCCCCACTCCCGCGCCAGCCCCCACTCCCGCGCCGATCAAGGCACAATCCCCATGATCGCCAGCGTGATCATGGGCATTTCGCCTTGATCGCGGGGCAGGGGCGGCGGGAGGTTCGGGGAGGGAGGTGGGGGGAGGGGGCGCATTTCCAGGACGGCGTCGGCGGGGCAGACCTCGACGCACTCGCCGCAGGAGGTGCAGCGGTCCTCGCGCACCACGAGCGGCAGGGAGGCCACGATCGCGTGTTCGGGGCAGGTGAGCAGGCAGGCGCCGCACGCGGTGCAGTCACTGGTGATCAGGTACGCCATGCGTACCCCCTGGGCGTGACGAACCGGCCCGCCACGGCGCGGCTCTGCGAGGAACCGACGACGACGCACGCGAGCATCGTGACCTGCTCCACGTCGAGTCGGCCCAGGGTCGTGAGGGCCACCTGCTGGCCTGGTCGGGAGGCGTCGGTGACGATGCCGACGGGCGTGTCGGCCGGCCGGTGCTCCAGCAGCATCCCGACCGCCTTCGCGAGCTGCCAGTCCCGCCCGCGGCTGCGCGGGTTGTAGAAGGTGACCACGAGATCGGCCTCAGCGACCGCTCGGATGCGGGCCTCGATCGCGGGCCAGGGGGTGTGCAGGTCCGACAGCGAGATCGCCGCGTGGTCGTGCCCGAGCGGGGCCCCGAGCAGGTTGCTCGCGGCCAGCGCGGCAGTGATCCCCGGTACGCCGACGACGTCGATGTCGTCGCCGGCCACCTCGAGTGCGGGCGAGGCCATTGCGTAGACGCCGCTGTCCCCCGAGCCGAGCAGCGCGACCGCGTGCCCCTGCTGCGCCTCCCGTACGGCGCTGTGCGCGCGCTGCTCCTCCTGGCCCAGGCCGGTCACAAGCAGTCGGGTGCCGGGGCGGGCCAGGTCACGTACCTGGTCGACGTACTGGTCCAGGCCGACCCAGACCGAGGCCTGCCGGAGCTCGGCCGTGGCCCGGGGGCTGAGCAGGTCGCGCGCGCCAGGCCCCAGCCCGACCAGGGCGAGGCGACCGCGCGGGGGCCGGCGGGCCACGGCGACCGTCGCCATCGTGCTCTTGGTCTTGGGCACCAGCAGCGTCCCGTACAGCGAGGCAGCAGCCTCGGCAACGCTCGGCGTCCCGACGGCCGCCAGCGGCGCGGCGCTGGGGTTCGGTACGTCGACCTGGGCCAGCTCCGGAGCGGTGTGCAGCAGCAGCGGCCAGCCGCGGCGGGTGCTGAGCTCGAGCAGGCCTGGCTCGTCGGCCTTCTCAGCCACGCTGGCCAGCGCGCGCACCGACCCGACCGAGAGTCCGGCGTCGGCGAGGGCCCGTTCGAGCAGTGCCTCGACCTCGTCCGCGCCCACGCCCCGGGAGGCGCCGACGCCCACCACGAGCGAGGGCGGCCGCAGGACCGCGGTCAGCGCGTCGAGCGGCAACAGCCGGTCGGTGACGGCGAGGACGTGCTCGCCCGCGGCGCCCACCGGCAGCGGGGGCAGGGGCCAGGTCGCGTCCGCCTCGAGCCGTACCGGCTCGCCGTCGAGCATCGCCCGGCTCACCGCGGCGACCGCTCCCTCGACCGGCCAGCCGAGGGTGTCCAGCCCGGGTAGCCCGGTGGCGTCGGTCGCGGTGGTGATGACGGCCTGCGCGCCGAGGGCGTCGGCGACCGTACGGGCCAGGTCGTTGGCTCCGCCTCCGTGACCGCCGAGCAGGGCCACGGCGAAGCGGCGAGCCTCATCGACGCAGACGACGCCGGGGTCGGCCGCCTTGTCCTGCAGCAGCGGGGCGAGTAGGCGCACAACAGCGCCGGTGGCGAGGAAGCACACCAGCTGCTCGCACTCGCTGAACGCCGCATCCACGTCCCGCACGTCGTACCCGCGGGTCCCGGGCAGGACCGAGGACAGCACCTGCGCGCAGGTTCGACCGGCGGCGGTCGTCGTGACGAGGCCTATCACGGACGGGTCCCCCAAACGACCAGCACGGGGTTGGTGGCGGCCAGCCCGGTGGCCGTCCCGAGGGGTCGCAACCGCGCTGCGGACAACTGCACCCCGTTGACGGCGTACGGCGAGAGCGCCTCCTGCACTGCGCCTAGTCGGTCCAGCGCGGCGAGGGCGACGACCACGACACGGGGTCCCCGGGCGACGCACGCGCGCACGATTTCGGCGACGTCGGCTCCCCCGCCGCCGACGAAGACGGCGTCCGGATCGGGCAGGCCGGCGAGCACCTCCGGGGCCCGGCCCTGCACGACCTGCACGTCCACGGCGTACGACGCGGCGTTGGCCTCGAGGTGCTCGACCGACCCCTGCTCGACCGCGACGACCGCCGCGCCCAGGCGGGCGCACTCGATGCCCACCGAGCCGCTGCCCGCACCGAGGTCCCACACCAGATCGCCGAGGCGCGGGCCGAGCCGAGCCAGGACGACGGCCCGCACCTCGGCCTTGGTGAGCATCCCGTCGCGGTGGGCGAAGTCACTGTCCGGCAGCGCCCAAGAGCCCGGTGAGCTGCGTCCGGCGAGCCACCCGCGCCCCGGCGCGACCCCCCGTTCCTCATCGATGCTCAGTACGACCGACAGCGCCGACCACGGTCCCCACGTCGCGGCCTGTGTCGGGGTCACCCAGGTGCAGCGCTCGGTCGGCGTACCGAGGTCCTCAGCGACGAACAGCCGGCGGCGGTGCCCGGCTAGGGCGGCGCCGATCTCGGCCGGCCCGGCCCCCGGCCCCGTGAGCACTGCGACCTTGTGATGCGCTTTGCAGGCGTTGACGGCCTGCCGAGGGTCCCGGCCGTGGGCACTGGTCACGACCGCGTCGTCCCAGGGCAGGCCGGCCCGGGCGAAGGCCAGGGCCACCGACGAGACCGCCGGCAGTACCTCGACGCTCACCCCTGCCGCGCGGAGCACCCGCACCGGCCCGAACAGACCCGGGTCGCCGCTGGCCAGCACGACCGTCTCGCCGTCGTGCTCGGCCACGGCGTGCGCCACCGCGCGTACGTCGCCGAGGACCATCCCGCCGGCCACGCCGAGCGCCGCGAGGTGCCGCTCACCGCCGGCCACCAGGCTGGCCCGCGACAGCCGCTCGCGGGCCGGCGACGAGAGCGGCGAGCCGTCGTACCCGAGGACGGTCACGCGGCGATCGGTCACGCGACCCACGACGCCTCCGTCGCGGCGACACAGCGTGCGCCCTCGGGGTCCACGAGGGCGACCCGCGCGGTCAGGCCCGAGAATCGCGTCAGTACCTCGGCGACGGCCGCGCACAACCGGTCGCCACAGTCGCGCAGCACCCCAGCCGACTCCCACAGCTCGTAGGCGTGGCGGGCGGTGTTCGCCTGCAGCACAGCCTCTCTCAGGCCCTCGGGTGACAGCTCGGCCAGCACCGACAGCTCGACCTTGCTCTTTGTGTAATGCGTCATCAGCACGCCGCCGGCGAGCTTGGTGAGCTTGCCGGCCATGCCGACGAACACAACCTCGTGCAGTCCGTCCTGGACCGCCTGCCGCAGGGCTGCGCCGGTGAAGTCGCCGACCTCGACGAAGCACACCTCGGGCAGGTCGGGCAGCAGGCGCATCGCCGCCTTCTCGGTACGGCCGCCGGTGGCCAGCACCAGGGTGTCCAGGCCCTGCGCCGCCATGACGGACACGGCCTGCACGACCGAGGCCCGCCAGGACTCGGTGGAAAACGGCCGCACGACACCGGTGGTGCCCAGGATCGAGATGCCGCCGAGGATCCCGAGCCGGGCGTTGGTCGTCCGGCGCGCCCGCAGCTCTCCGTCGGGCACGCTCAGGACGACGCGGACGCCCCGTTCTCCCACCGCCTCTCCGACCGCTGCCTGCACCATCTGCCGGGGGACCGGGTTGATGGCCGGACCGCCGACCTCCAGCCCCAGGCCCGGCTTGGTGACGACACCGACGCCGATCCCCCCGTCCAGGACGTACGCCGGCGCCCAGGTCACCGTGGCCGTCAGGTGCGCGCCGTGCGTGACGTCGGGGTCGTCGCCGGCGTCCTTCACCACGACCGCCTCGGCGCGGTCCGGCGACACATCGCAGCGCTCGACTGTGAACGAGACCCGCTGTCCTGCAGGCAGACCGACCTCCACGACCGACTGCGACTGCTGGGTGAGCAGGGCGCTGGCTGCCGCCTTGGCCGCGGCCGCGCTGCAGGTACCCGTGGTCCAGCCGGTGCGCAGGGCGCGCTTACGGATGCGCGCCGTGTGCGGTAGGGAGGGCTCGCGCAGCTCTGGCCCACTCATCGCAGGGCCGCGTCTCGCGCCTTCAGCTCCGCACGGGCGGCGGGCGACTCGACCTTGCGGTGCTCATGGAAGTGTCCCGGGTGGTAGAGGTGCGAGCGGGTCCCACCGGAGGCCAGCGCCGGACCAATGAGCACCATGGTGTGCTTGTAGAGCTTGTGCTCCTTGACCCGCGCAGCGAGTTCGCCTAGCCGGCACTCGAAGACGAGCTCGTCCGGCCAGGTCGCGGCGTACGCCACGACGCACGGCGTATCCTCGCCGTACGGTCCGGCCGCGAGCAGCTCGTCCTGCAGCTGCCGGGTGCGCGCCGCGGACAGGAACAGCGCCATCGTGGTCCCGTGCTCGGCGAACGCCCGCACCGACTCCCTCGACGGCATCGGGGTCTTGCCGCCCTCGAGCCGGGTCAGCACGACAGACTGGGCCACTTCGGGGATCGTCAGCTCGCGCTGCACGATCGCCGCCGCGGCGGTGAAGGAGGAGACGCCCGGGATCACCTCGGTCGCCAGGCCGAGGTGGGTGCAGAGCTCGTGTTGCTCCTGCGTCCCGCCCCACAGCGCCGGGTCGCCGGAGTGGATGCGCGCCACCCGCAGCCCCTCGGCCGCAGCCCGCTCATAGAGGTGGGTGATGCCCTCCATCGAGTGCTCGGCGGAGTTGACGACCAGCGCGTCGGGGCGGCAGTGGTGCAGAACGTCCTCGTGCACGAGAGAAGCTGCCCAGATGACGATGTCGGCTTCGGCGATGCGCGTCGCCGCGCGCAGGGTGAGCAGGTCGGCCGCACCTGGACCGGCTCCGATGAACGACACCAGCCCGGTCACAGCTTTCCCCCGCGGCTCGTACGACGGGCCGGCGCGATGACCGTCGAGAGATAAGGAGCGACCTCGGGTACCACACCGATCTGCTCGTCGGGCAGGCCGAGCGCGGCGCCGAACACGGCACTGTCGAGCCGGCCGTGGCGCGCGAGGACCTCACGGACCGCACCTAGGTGCCGCCCGCCCTTGTAGGCCACCACGCTGTCGAAGTGGGCGATCGCCTCCTCGAAGGCGTCGAGCCCGGCGGTCAGCGGTAGCAGCGCGAGGGACTCGGTGCCCTCGCAGAGCACGGTCCCCGTACGCGCGGCGAGGTCCTGCATCGCCGTGATGCCAGGCACTGTCGCGATCTCGACCCCGGGGATCCGCTCCCGGACGGCGGCGGCGAGGTAGGTGAAGGTGCTGTAGATGTTTGGGTCGCCGATCGTCGCGAACGCCACCGATTCGGCGCCGGCCCGGAGCACCTCGGCGACCCGGTCGGCCGCCGCCTCCCACGCCTCCCGCCGGTCGGGAGTCGCCCCGCCCCGGTCGTCCAGGGCGAACACGAGCCGCTCGATCCGGTCATGGTCCACGTGCGCCCGGACGGTCGCCTCGGCCCGTCCCTGCTCGACCGGGTCCATTACCGGTACGGCTACCAGGTCGGCCTCGCGCAGGATGCGCACGCCCTTCACGGTGACCAGCTCGGGGTCCCCTGGGCCGACGCCTACGCCCGTCAGCCTCATGCGGCCACCGCCGAGCGCGCCGCCGAGGCCACGATGCGCCGACCCAGGCCCGGTACGCCGGCCGGGTGCAGATGCAGATAGGACGCGAGCACGGAGGTGGACGTGGTGTAGCCCTCGACCGACCCGTCCCCGAACCGCCAGGCCGGCCGCTGCCCACCGCGGGGCGCGACTACCGTCCGGTGGAACTCGTGCCCCGTGACCGCCGAGCCGTCCTCGGTCACCAGGTTGTCGCCGACCGCCGTCGCGGTGCGGTAGCCCAGCGTCAGCCGCGGCGTCATCTGCGCGCGCGCTTCGAAGTGGCCGACCATCGGCGTTCCGTCCAGCGACGCGCTCAGCAGGAGCAGCCCGGCGCACTCGGCGTACGTCGTCGGGGTCGGCCCGGCCAGGTGCTCGCGCAGCGCGCCCAGGAAGCCGCGGTTGGCCGCCAGCTGGGCAACGTGGACCTCGGGGAACCCCCCCGGCAGCACGAGCGCGGTCGTGCCGGTCGGCAGGCGCTCGTCGCGCAGCGGGTCGACGACGACGACGTCCCCGCCGGCCGCGTGGAGCACCTCGGTCAGCTCGGCGTAGGCAAAGGTGAAGGCGGCCCCTCCGGCGACGGCGATGACCGGCCGGGGCGCCGGTCGTCCGTCCGCCATCTGACCCCCGACCGCCTGGTCCTCCCCCGCCTGGCTCTTCCCCGCCTGACCCTGCCCGGCCTCACGTTCGGGTGCCAGCGGCTGCCACGCCGTGCCGGCCAGCGGGCCGGCCGACCGGGCGACCGCCAGCAGCGCGTCGAGGTCGAGGGCGGCGGCGCACAGCTCGCCCAGGCGCCGTATGGTCGCGACTGCCTCGGGGGCGCGCTCGGCTGCGGGCACCAGACCCAGGTGGCGGCTGGGCACCTCGATGCCGGCGTCGCGGCGCAGGACGCCGAGAACCGGGACGTCGCCGAGCGACTCGCGCAGGAGCTGCTCGTGCCGGTCGCTGCCGACCCGGTTGAGCACGACCCCGGCCAGCTCGACCCGGCCACCTGGCTGCAGGCCGCCGTCGTAGGTCCGGAAGCCGTGCACGAGCGCGGCCACCGACCGGCTCATGGAGGAGGCGTCGACCACGAGGACGACGGGCGCACCGAGCAACGCCGCGACATGCGCCGTCGAGCCGTACGAGCTGGAGCCGCGGCCGTCGTACAGGCCCATGACGCCCTCGACGATCGCGACGTCGGCACCGTCAGCGCCGTGCAGGAACAGCGGGATGACAAGCTGTTCGCCGACGAGCACCGGATCGAGGTTGCGACCCGGCCGTCCGGTGGCGAGCGCGTGGTAGCCGGGGTCGATGTAGTCGGGGCCGACTTTGTGCGGGCTCACGCCCAGCCCGCGGACCTTCAGCGCAGCCATCAGCCCGGTCGCGACCGTCGTCTTGCCTGCGCCGGAGGACGGCGCGGCGATCACCAGGCGCGGGATGCTCACCATTCGATCCCCCGCTGACCCTTCTGGCCGTCGTCCATCGGGTGCTTGACCTTCGTCGTCTCCAGCACAAGGTCCGCCACATTGACCAACGCGGGGTGGGCATCCCGGCCGGTGATGACGACATGCTGGCTGCCGGGCCTGGCGCCCAGGGTCGCCACGACGTCGGCCACGTCGACCCAGCCCCACTTCATCGGGTAGGTGAACTCGTCCAGGACGTAGAAGCGGTAGGTCTGGTCGGCCAGGTCACGCTTGACCTGCTCCCAACCCTCGAGGGCGTTCGCGGCGTGGTCGGTGTCGTCGCCCTGCTTGCGGGTCCAGGACCAGCCCTCGCCCATCTTGTGCCAGGCCACCGTCCCGCCCTGCCCGCTCTCGCCGAGCACCCGCAGCGCGTTCTCCTCGCCGACCTTCCACTTCGCACTCTTGACGAACTGGAAGACCCCGATCGGCCAGCCCTGGTTCCAGGCCCGCAGCGCCAGCCCGAACGCCGCGGTCGACTTGCCCTTCATCTCGCCGGTGTGCACGACGAGCAGCGCGCGGTTACGGCGCTGGCGCGTCGTCAGCCCGTCGTCGGGCACCGTCGTCGGCACCCCCTGCGGACTCATGGTCGGCCCGCCCCTTCGCCGGAGGTCATTTAGGCCGCCCGCACCACGCTGGTCAGCGCCTCGGCCGAGAGCTCCTCGAGCCGCAGCGCGATGCCGCCGAGCTGCTCACCCAAACGCACAGCCAGACCGAGGCGTACGAGGCCGCTCTCGCAGTCCACGACGACGCACGCCGCGCCGCTGCGGGCGAGATGGGCCGCGGCGAGCTCGGGCGCCGGCCCGCTGGTGTGCCGGCCGTCGGTGACCACGACCACCAGGGCGCGGCGCGCCGGGTCGCGTACCGCCTCGACGGCCAGGACCTCCGCAGCCCGTAGCAGTCCCGCAGACAGCGGCGTACGGCCGCCGGTCGGCAGGTCCGTCAGACGGGCCGCCGCGACCTCCACGGAGGAGGTCGGGGGCAGGACGAGATCGGCTGCGTGTCGGCGGAAGCTGATGAGCGCGACCTTGTCGCGGCGCTGGTAGGCGTCGAGCAGCAAGGACAGCACGGCGCCCTTGACCGCGCTCATCCGCTGCCGCGCGGCCATGGAGCCGGACGCGTCCACCACGAACAGCACCAGGTTGCCCTCGCGGCCCTCGCGGACCGCCTCACGCAGGTCGGTCGAACGCAGGACGACGCCGGTCCCTGCCCGGCCGCGACGGTGCTGATGCGGCGCGGCCGCCCGCAGGGTCGCGGACAGGTGCAGGGACTGCAGCCGGCCGGTGGGCAGTCGCGCGCCGGTCAACCGGCCGCTGCCGCCCTCGGCGCGGGACCGGCGACCGGCAGCGCCGCCCCGGCGGTTGACCCCCGGAACGCGCAGTGCCACCGGCGCGAACGTCTCACCGGGGGCCTGCGGCGCTCCCGCCGGCGGCGGCGCGGTCCAGTGCTGGTCGGCCGTCGATGACGTGCCGACCGGTTGGGGTTGGGTGGCCTCCTCCGGCGACGGCGCGCTGTCGTTCCGGTCCGCCGCTGTCTGCTGGTCGGTCTCCGACGACGCGCCGTCCGCACCGTCCGACGGCGGCTCCGGCCGGCCACCGTCCGGGCCGGGCGGCTCCGGCTCCGGCTCGCGCTCGGGCTCGGGCTCGGGCTCGACCGAGTCCAAGGCGTCCTGCAGCTGCTGCTCGTCGAGACCGGGAGCCTCGAACGGCGTACGGCGGCGGCGGTGCGGCAGGGCGAGCCGCGCCGCCGTACGTACGTCGTCGGTGGTGACCTGGTCCCGGCCGGCCCAGGCGGCGAGCGCCAACGCGGCCTTGGCGCACACCAGGTCCGCGCGCAGCCCGTCGACGTCGAAAGCCGCGCACAGGGTGGTGATCTCGCGCAGCGAGTGGTCGCCGAGCAGCACCTGCGGCAGCCGCTGCCGGGCTCCCGCGATCTGCGCAGCCAGGTCCGCGTCGGTGTCGGCGTACGAGGCGGCGAAGCCGTCCGGGTCGGCCTCGTAGGCCAGCCGGCGGCGTACGACTGTGGCCCGCTCGGTCGGCTCCCTAGTTGCGGCGACCTCGACGGTGAGCCCGAACCGATCGAGCAGCTGCGGGCGCAGCTCGCCCTCCTCGGGGTTCATCGTCCCGACCAGCAGGAAGCGCGCGGCGTGCTGTACCGACACGCCCTCGCGCTCCACGTAGGAGGTGCCGAGGGCGGCGGCATCGAGCAGCAGATCCACGAGATGGTCGTGCAGCAGGTTCACCTCGTCGACATAGAGCACGCCGCGGTGCGCCGCTGCCAGCAGCCCGGGCTCGTACGCCGACACCCCGGTTGTCAGCGCGCGCTCGAGGTCCAGCGAGCCGACCAGGCGGTCCTCGGTGGCGCCAACCGGCAGCTCAACCAGCCGGGCAGGGCGCCAGGTCGCACCGTCGTGGCGGGTGGCGTCCGGGCAGGCCGGGTCCGGGGCAGCGGGGTCGCAGGAGAAGCGGCAGCCCCCTACGACGGGCACGGGCGGCAACAGTGCGGCCAGGGCCCGCACGACGGTGGACTTGGCCGTGCCCTTCTCACCGCGGACGAGCACACCCCCGACGGCGGGTGAGACGGCGTTGACCACGAGCGCTAGCCGCAGGTCGTCGAGACCGACGACGGCGGAGAACGGATAGAGCGCGCTCACGACGGTGCCTTCCTGCGGGGTCCGCGCCCCGGATGGAGGTGTCGACGACCGGAGTATCTGGCTCCCCGGGACAAGCCCGGGTCACAGTGGCGGGACCGCGCCGGATTCTCACCGGCTTCCTCCCCTGCCGTCGCTTGCAGGCCACAGCCTACCCGGCGGCTCGGTCCTGTCGGCTGTCGCCGCCGGTGGCGGTCAGGTCAAGGAGTTCATCGCAACGCGCGGCGACCTCCGGGTCGTGGCTGGACAGGACGAGGCTCGCACCTGCCGCCACGACGTCCAGGAGCACGTCGAGCACCCGGTTGCGGTTCTCGGCGTCGAGCTCGCTTTGACGACGGCCAAGGCCAGCCGTTGCTGCTGGCCGGCGGACAGGGTCGCCACACGCTGCCGGGCGGTGCCGGACAGACCGTAGGCGACCAACGTGTCCAGGGCTCGCAGGTCACCAGCGACTCCGAGCATCTGGACAGGGGTGAGGTAGGGCATCAGCGCACGACCAGGTTCCTGCAGCAGTTCACCCGCTCGTCGCTTCTGAGGCCGTCGCCGGCGCCGCAGACCGCGTCCGCCTCAGCGCCCATCAGCGCCTGCACAAACGTCTTCAGCAGGTGACGGACAAGGTCCGGCTCGGCACGGTCGATCTGCTCAGCCCACGGCAGAGCAGGGTCAATACTGGGCATGGCGGTCATCACGTTGATCTCCTTCAGTCGGACTTTCGTCGGTCTTCTGAAGGATCACGCGGTGGCCGTCTTCTACGACCTCACGACACGCACGCAGTCGAAGTCGTCGTACACCACGTCCGTGGACTCAACTGTGACCACCCGAGGATCAGGACGCGACAGCGGTGCCCCCAGTTGCTGCGACAGTGCTTCCCGCCAGCTGCCGCTTCCCCCAGGCGGGCTGGTCTGCCTAGCCTGCTCATCGTGACCAGCCGCCGCAACTATGTTGGTTGGGAGCCAAGAACGGTCCCCCGACCGCCGATGCGCGCAAGGGTGCGGCTGGCTGACCAGGACGATGCTGCTCGCGCAGCGCCGCTTGCCTTGACCGTTGCCCACGGTGACCTGGACGAGTGGCGCCAGCGACTGAAGCGCGATGTGAGCGAGCCGGACAGGTGGCTGTTCGTGGCGGCGAACGGACGCTGCGTCGTCGGCTACTGCTGCCTCAGCATGGTTCGATCAGCCTGCCAAGCGCCGGACGGTTACTACCTGGTCGGACTCGTCGTCGCCGAAGGCTCGAGACGAACAGGCATTGCGGAGGGACTGGTCAGTGCCGCCACTCAGCAAGCCAGGCAGGTGGCAGACGCGCTCTGGTCGTTCTACGACGTGGATAATCGTCCCTCCGCAGCGCTGCACACCCGGCTCGGATTCCTCGAGCAGAGTAGGGGCCGAATCGGTTTCCCGGGACTACCTGAGGACGACCGCCACGTCCTCGTACGTCGATCCTTCACGGGCCCTGAATGAGGACGTGGCCGCTCGTGCAGCGTCCCGCGCACCCCTCCGCCGCAACGAGGGTCGGGTACCGCCCCTCGGCGGGCCCGCGCATGGGCCGCAACCCGACCCTCACTGCCGACGCCGAGCGCGCCGCTGCGACCAGAGTCGGGGAACGCCTGTCAGCAGCCGGGTCCTGTGCATCAAGGTTGAGATGCGGTGGGATACGGTCGTGAAGATCGTCGTGCAGGTCGTGCTGAGCGCGGACCACCCCCTCACAGAGGCCGAGGTGGAGTCCGTCGCGCGGCACGGGGCGCCAGTACGCCTGGACGAGGGGTGTTGGGGCCGGCTGGGGACGGCCCGCGCACGGGTGGACGAGGTGGCTGCCAGCGACGTGCCGGCGTACGGCATCTCGACCGGCTTCGGGGCCCTCGCGACCACGCACATCCTGCCGCCGCAGCGCGCGCAGCTGCAGCGTAGCCTCGTGCGCTCGCACGCGGCGAGCTCGGGCGCGGAGGTCGAGGCAGAGGTCGTCCGCGGCGCGGCCCTGCTCCGGCTGCGCACCCTGGTCACCGGCCATACCGGCGTACGCCCGCGTACTGCCCAGGCCTACGCGGACCTGCTCAACGCGGGCATCACGCCGGTGGTCCGGGAGTTCGGCTCGCTCGGCTGCTCGGGGGACCTGGCGCCGCTGGCACACATCGCGCTGGCGGTGATGGGCGAGGGCGAGGTCCGAACGGCGGCAGGTCTGCAGCCCGCGGCCACCGCCCTGGCAGAGGCGGGCCTGGAGCCGGTCGAGCTGGCCGAGAAGGAGGGCCTGGCCCTGATCAATGGCACCGACGGCATGCTGGCCATGCTGATGCTGGGCTGCGCCGACCTGGAGCGGCTGCTGCGTACGGCCGACCTGACGGCGGCCATGAGCCTGGAGGCGCTGCTCGGCACCGACCGGACGCTGGCGGCCGATCTCATGGACCTGCGGCCACATCCTGGTCAAGCGGTGGCCGCCTCGAACATGCGGCGGCTGCTGGCGGGCAGCGCCGTCGTCGCGTCCCACCGCGGACCGGAGGACACCCGCGTCCAGGACGCCTACAGCGTGCGGTGCGCGCCCCAGGTGGCCGGCGCAGCCCGCGACACTCTGGCGCACTGCCGCACGGTCGCCGCCCGGGAAGCCACCAGCGCCGTCGACAACCCGGTGCTGCTGAGCGACGGGCGGATCGAGTCCAACGGAAACTTCCACGGCGCACCGGTCGCGTACGTCCTGGACTTCTTGGCCATCCCGGTTGCCGACGTCGCCTCGATCAGCGAGCGCCGTACCGACCGGATGCTCGATCGGGCCCGCTCGCACGGACTGCCACCGTTCTTGGCCGACTCCCCCGGGGTCGACAGCGGCCTGATGATCGCGCAGTACACGCAGGCGGCCCTGGTCAGCGAGCTCAAGCGGCTTGCGGTCCCCGCTAGCGTGGACTCGATCCCGAGCTCGGGAATGCAGGAGGACCACGTGTCGATGGGTTGGTCCGCCGGCCGTAAGTTGCGCCGGTCCCTTGACGCCCTCACCCGCGTCCTGGCGATCGAGCTCGTCACCGCCGCCCGCGCCCTGGACCTGCGCTCGCCGCTGCAACCGTCACCGGCAACCGCCGCAGCCGTCGCGGCGCTGCGCACGCAGGTCCCCGGTCCCGGCCCGGACCGTTATCTCTCCCCCGAGCTCGAGGCCGCTGTCGACCTCGTCCGCAGCGGTGCGGTCCTCGCCGCCGCGGAGACGATCACCGGACCGTTGGAGTGAGCGCCATGTCCCAGACCATGCAGTGCAAGGGGTGGGCGCAGGAAGCCGCCCTGCGGTGTCTGCGCAACAACCTGCACCCCGACGTGGCCGAGCGGCCAGAGGACCTGGTCGTGTACGGCGGCAACGGCAAGGCCGCCCGGGACCACGCCTCCCTCGCCGCCATCGAGCGCACGCTCATGCGGCTGGAGGACGACGAGACGCTGATGGTGCAGAGCGGAAAGCCGGTCGCGGTGTTCCGCACCTTCCCGCACGCCCCGCGGGTCCTGATCGCGAACTCGCTGCTGGTACCGGGATGGGCTACCTGGAAGGACTTCTGGGAGCTGGAGGCGCTGGGTCTGACCATGTACGGGCAGATGACCGCCGGCTCGTGGATCTACATCGGCACGCAGGGGATCGTGCAGGGCACCTTCCAGACCTTCGCCGCTTTGGCGGAGCAGCGGTACGACGGGACGCTGCGCGGCAAGGTGGTCCTCACCTCCGGCCTCGGCGGGATGGGTGGGGCCCAGCCCCTCGCGGTGACCCTGAACGGCGGGGTGGCGCTGTGCCTGGACGTCGACCCGGCGCGGGTGCAGAAGCGGATCGAGACGCGCTACCTCGACGAGGTTGCCGACTCGCTCGAAGCCGGGCTGCGCCGCGCTCGGGAGGCGGCCCGCCTGGGCCAGGCGCTGTCGATCGGCGTGGTTGCCAACGCCGCCGAGGCACTGCCCGCGCTGCTGGCCGCCGGCGAGCAGTTCGACGTGGTGACCGACCAGACCAGCGCGCACGACCCGCTCAACGGCTACGTCCCCGCCGGCCTAACCGTCCCGGATGCGGTTGCACTGAGGTCAGCCAAGCCGCAGGAGTACGTCGAGCGGGCGCGGGCGTCGATGGTCGAGCACTGCCGGGCGATGGTGGGGTTCGCCAAGGCGGGCGCCGAGGTGTTCGACTACGGCAACAACCTGCGTGGTGAGGCCCGGGAGGCGGGGCTGGCCGAGGCGTTCGACTACCCCGGTTTCGTCCCGGCCTACATCCGTCCGCTGTTCTGCCAGGGGATCGGGCCGTTCCGGTTCGTCGCCCTGTCCGGCGACCCGAAGGACATCGCCGTCGCCGACGAGGCGCTGCTGCGGGAGTTCCCGGACAATCCCCACGTCCAGCGGTGGATCCCGCTCGCCCGGGACCGGGTCGCCTTCCAGGGGCTGCCCGCCCGGATCTGCTGGCTCGGGTACGGGGAGCGGGCCCGCGCCGGCGCTGTCCTCAACGACCTCGTCGCCCGCGGCCAGATCTCCGCCCCGGTGGTGATCGGTCGGGACCACCTCGACAGCGGCTCGGTCGCCTCGCCGTACCGCGAGACCGAGGCCATGCAGGACGGCTCGGACGCCATCGCGGACTGGCCGGTGCTCAACGCGCTGCTCAACGTCGCGTCCGGCGCGGCCTGGGTCGCGGTCCACCACGGAGGCGGCGTCGGGATGGGCAAGTCGATCCACTCCGGCGCTCAGGTGCTCGCCGACGGGACAGCGGACGGGGCGCTGCGCCTGGAACGGGTCCTGACCAACGACCCTGGCACGGGGGTGGTGCGGCACGCCGACGCGGGCTACGACATCGCCCGTGAGGTCGCCCGGGAGCGCGGCATCGACATGCCGATGCTGTGAGTTCGCTGCTCGTGGACCGGATCGGCCGGCTCGTGTCCTGGGACACCGAGGCGCCGTCCTCGGATGCGGCGCTCGTGCTGGCGGACGGGAGGGTCGTCTGGTCCGGGCCGCGGGCGCAGGCGCCCCCCTGCGACCGGCGGCTGGACGCCGACGGGGCCTGCGTGCTGCCAGGGTTCGTCGACAGCCATACCCACCTGGTGTTCGGTGGGGACCGCGCGGAGGAGTTCCAGGCCCGGCTGGCCGGCGCTCCGTACGCGGCAGGGGGAATCGCCACGACCGTCGCCGCCACCCGGGCCACCCCGACGGCAACGCTTGCCCGGCGAGCCCGGCATCTCGCGGACGAGGCATTGCGCTCGGGCACCACCACCCTGGAGGTCAAGAGCGGCTACGGCCTGACGGTCGCGGACGAGCTGCGCTGCCTGCAAGCGGCGGCCGCCGTGACGCCGCACCGCACGCTGCTCGGCGCCCACGTGGTGCCCGACGGGAGCACGGCGGCGGAGTACATCGGCCTGGTGGCCGGTCCCATGACGACGGCGTGCGCCGGCGAGGCGACCGGGGTCGACGCGTTCTGCGAGCGGGGCGCGTTCGACGCCGACCAGTGCCGTCAGGTGCTGCTGGCCGGCGCTTCCCTCGGGCTGACCGTGCACGTGCACGCCAACCAGCTCGGGCCCGGTCCGGGCGCGCAGCTCGCGGCCTCCCTCGGCGCCGCCAGCGCGGATCACTGCACCCACCTGAGCGACGGCGATCTCGCCGCGCTGCGGGACGCCGATGTGACAGCAGTGCTGGTGCCCGCGGCGGAGTTCAGCACCCGGTCGGTGTACGCCCCCGCGCGGCGGCTGCTCGACGCCGGCGTCACCGTGGCCCTGGCCACCGACTGCAATCCCGGGACCTCGTTCACGACTTCGATGCCCTTTGTGATCACCTTGGCCTGCCGTGAGCTCGGGATGACCCCGCCCGAAGCCGTCCGGGCCGCGACGCTTGGAGGGGCATTGGCGCTGCGCCAGGACGACGTGGGTCACCTCCGGCCCGGCGCCCGGGCCGACCTGATCGTGCTGGACGCCCCCGCGGAGTCCTGGCTGGCGTACCGCCCCGGGGTGGACCTGGTGCGCCACGTCGTGCGCGCAGGAGAGCTGGTCCGGTGAGTTCCGCCCGCGAGGATCCCCTGTGGCCGCGCGCCTCGTCCTGGCTGGCCGCCTTGGACCCGACAGCCCGGATCGCGGTCATCGGGGTCCCGCTGTCCCGGACGTCGATCTCACCGTCCGGGGCGCACACCACGCCGGCCGCCATTCGTGCCGCGCTGAGCCGCTACGCCTGTTACCACGCGGGTCTGGACGTCGACCTCCCGCCGGTGCAGGACCTGGGCGACCTCGACGTCGCCTCCTACGACACCGTGCAGGCCCTCACGATCGACCTGTCGCACGTGCAGGCCGACCTGGTCGTGGTGCTCGGCGGCGACAACGCCGTGACCCGGCCGGCGGTGCGTACCCTGATGCACCTGCCGAGCGCAGGACTGCTGACGCTGGACGCACACCACGACGTCCGGGGCACACATGCCGGTTGGACGAACGGCACGCCCGTACGCGGTCTGCTGGAGGACGGCCTCCCGGGACGGCACGTCGTCCAGGTCGGGCTCGGCGAGCTCACCAACAGCCGGGCCCACCGGACGTTCTGCCAGGACGCCGGCCTCACCCTGATCAGCGCGGAGGAGTCCCGCCGCGACGGCGTACAGCACGTCGTGCGTCGCGAGCTCGACCGGTTGGCCCAGACCTGCACCGGCATCTACGTGGACCTGGACGTCGACGTAGTCGACCGGGCCTTCGTCCCCGGCTGCCCGGGAGCGCGGCCGGGCGGCCTAACCCCGTCCGACCTGCTGGAGGCGGCAGTGGAGGCAGGCCGCCATCCGAGCGTGCGGGCCGTCGACATCGTCGAGGTCGACGCGACTGCCGACCCGCTCGGCGTCACGGTCGATCTGGCGGCGATGTGCCTGCTCTCGGTGGCCGCCGGCTTCGCCGCCCGAATCGGTGCGCCAGGTACTACTGCTCGGCCTGGAACATCCAGTGGGTCTTCTCGAGCTCGGCGATGATCGAGATGAACAGGTCCTGGGTGACGGGGTCGGCCTGCTCGGTCGCGTCCATCCGGTCGCGGAAGCGGCTGATCATGGGTGCGAGGGTGTCCACGACATAGGTGATGACCTTTTCAACCGGCACGTAGCCGACCTCGACCGGCTTCACCTTGGACTGCTTGGCTAGCGCCGCGGTCTGGCCGTCGGGGTTCACTCCGATGGCGATGGCCCGCTCGGCCACCGTGTCGGCGAAGGTCCGGCCGGCCAGGACGACCTCGTCCAGCGCGAGGTGGATGCTGCGGAAGTTGCGGCCGATCAGGTTCCAGTGGGCCTGCTTACCCACGAGCGAGAGCTCGACGAGGTCGACGAGGGCGCCCTGAAGGGTCTCGCCGGTGACCTTCTTGGCGTCATCGGCAAGGGGGCTCTTGACAGTGCTCACGTGTACTCCTACGGGTCTGGTACTGGCGGCGTGCGGTGGCTGATGGACGCAACGACTTGCGCCCTACCGGCGCCGCGTCCTCGCTCTGAACGGGCTGCCCCGGCTCGGCCCGTCTCACCCCCCAGCCATGGCACCAGTTGCAGATCAGGCGGCAGCCACGACATCCACGATCTCGTGCGTGACGACGCGCGCGTTCGGCACCGGTTCCAGGACGGGGGCCACCACAGGGGAGGGCTCCGGCTCGACGACCGACAGGGTTTCGCTGACCTCACGCAGGACGTCTGACAACCGCACGCCGAGCGCCCGGCAGATGCTCGCCAACAGCTCGGAGGACGCCTCCTTCTGGCCCCGCTCCACCTCGGAGAGGTAACCCAGGCTCACCCTTGCGGCGCTGGACACCTCGCGCAAGGTGCGCTGCTGACGCAGCCGCGTCTCGCGCAACGAGTCGCCCAAGAGCGTGCGCAGCACCGCCATGCGCTCCACCTCCTGGTTCCGACTGGTCCGACCACGGTACCCGCCTCGGACCCAACCTGCCCTGAACTCACCCGGCTCAACGCCGGCTCAATCCGGGCGCTTCCCCAGTTGCCGGCGCAGCAGGTCCAGGGCGGCGGTGACCGCGAGTGTCCGTACCCGCTCCCGGTCCCCTAGCAGGCGCAGGCTGCGCACCTGTTCGCTACCCGGGCCCGACACAGCGACGTGCACGGTGCCGACCGCCTTGCCCTCCTGCTCGGTGGGGCCGGCGACCCCCGTCGTCGCGACACCCCAGGTCGCCCCTGTACGCACGCGAGCACCCTGCGCCAACCCGAGCGCGGTCTCGGGCGCGACGGCGCCGTACCGGGCAAGGACCTCGGGTGCCACGCCGACCAAGCTCTGCTTGAGATCGCTCGCATAGGCGACTAGTCCGCCGCGGAACGTCGTCGATGATCCCGGCCGCTGCGACAGCGCCGCCCCGAGCAGCCCACCGGTGAGCGACTCAGCCACCCCGACGGTTGCACCGCGCCGCGACAGCAGCTCGTGCACGACGCCGTCCAGCGTCGCCTCGCCCTGCCCCCACACGGCCTCGCCGAGCGCGTCGACACAGGCCTGGACCAGCGGCCCGAGCACGGCTGCGTCGCCTGCCGTGGTGAACCGGACCCGTACCACGCCGCCTCCGGCGAGGTAGGCCAGCGCCACGCCCTCGGGCACCTCGACGGCCTGCTCGACAAGCCCCGCGACCTGCGACTCACCCAGTCCGGCGGTCTTGACCTGGCGGGTCACGACCCGCGTCCCGGACAGGTCGGCCAGGCGCGGGAGTACCAGCCCGGCGGTCCCGCGCATCTCGTGCGGCGGACCCGGCAGGGCCACCACGACCTTGCCGCCCAGCTCGAGCCACAGCCCTGGCGCCGTACCGACCGGGTTGTCGATGACCTCCGCACCTCGCGGCACATGGGCCTGCTGCAGCACCGCCGGCTGCAACGGGAAACCGTACGCCGCGACGGCCTGCCGCAGCTGCTCCTCGATCCGCGGCTGCCGCTCGAGGGGCGCCCGGACGACCAGCGCCAGCGCGTCGCGCGTGCAATCGTAGGCGGTAGGACCGAGACCACCGGTCAGGACGACGACCTCCGCATCGTCCAGGCTGCGTCGAAGGGCAGTAGCCAGTCGCTCCACGTCGTCACCGACCATCGCCGAGGACACGACCTGTACACCGACCGCGGCCAGCTGCTCGCCGAGCCACGCAGCGTTGCTGTTGACGATGTCGCCGAGCAGCAGCTCGTCTCCGACGGCGAGCACTGCGCCGTTCACCGCCGGGCAGCCCTTCTCGCCCGTTTCATGTCGGCCCGGGCACTGGTCCGCCGCAGAGTGAGCGCGCGGGCCAGGTAGTCCACCCCGGTCACCACCGTGACGGCTACGGCCACCGCCATGACTGCGGCGCGGGCACTCGCCGGCAGGCCGGTCAGCGGGAGCACGTAGAGCCCGATGGCCACCCCCTGCAGCAGGGTCTTGAGCTTGCCGCCCCGGCTGGCCGCGATCACGCCGTGCCGAATAACCCAGAAGCGCAGCGCCGTGACGCCGAGCTCACGGAACAACACCACGACGGTCACCGTCCACGGCAGCTCGTGCAGCAGCGACAGGCCGATCAGCGCCGTACCCGTCAGGGCCTTGTCCGCGATGGGATCGGCCAGCTTGCCGAAGGACGTCACCAGGTTGTGCCGCCGGGCCAGCTGCCCGTCGATGCGGTCTGTGTAGGACGCCAGGGCGAACAACGCAAAGGCGGCGATCCGGCTCGTGCGGTCCTGCCCCCGGTCGGCGAGCAGGTAGGCGGCGAACCACGGTACGAGCAGCAGCCGCAGGATCGTCAGTGCGTTGGCGATGTTCCAGCTGCTCGCTGTCGACGGCGGGGTGGCCATCGCTTCCGCCGCGTCGTCGACCGCGTCGGCGGTCATGCCGGGAGGGCGGCGGACACCAGCTCGGCGACGAGATCGACGCCCACACTGCCCGTGACGAGCGCGGGCACGAACTCGCCCACCTGGAGCCCGGCGCCGTGCACGACCGTCGCGCCGTCGACCTCGGGGGCCTGGTGGGCAGCCCGACCCTCCGCGACATCGCCGTGCACGCTCTCGATCAGCACCTGTACGACCTCGCCGATGCGCTCCTCCGCGCGCTGGGCGGTCAGCTCCTCGATCAGCTGCCGCAGACGGGCGACCCGGGCGTCCACGACGTCCTGCGCCAGGTGGTCGGGCAGGTGCTCAGCCTCCGTGCCGTCCTCGTCGGAGTACCCGAAGACCCCTACGACATCGAGCCGGGCCAGGACCAAGAAGCGTTCGAGCTCAGCGACGTCGGCCTCGGTCTCCCCGGGGAAGCCGACGATGACGTTGCTGCGCACGCCCACGGTTGGGTCGGTGGCGCGCACCTGCGAGAGCAGGTCCAAGAAGCGCTCGGTGTCGCCGAACCGGCGCATGCGTCGCAGCACCCCGGCGGAGGCGTGCTGGAAGCTCATGTCGAAGTACGCGGCGACCCCCGGCGTGGACGTCAGAGCCTGCACGAGCGAAGGTCGCAGCTCAGCCGGCTGCAGGTAGGACAGGCGCACCCGCTCGATGCCGTCCAGCTCAGTCAGGGCCGGTAGCAGCGTCTCGAGCAGCCGCAGGTCGCCCAGGTCCTTGCCGTACGACGTGCTGTTCTCACTCACCAGGACCAGCTCGCGGACGCCGTGCTCGGCCAGCCAGCGTGCCTCGGCCAGTACGTCGGAGGGGCGCCGCGACACGAACGCCCCCCGGAAGCTGGGGATCGCGCAAAAGGCGCAGCGGCGGTCGCAGCCGGACGCCAGCTTGAGTGGGGCGACCGGGCTGTCGTCGAGCCGGCGCCGCAGGACCGTCGGGCCGCCGGCGTGCCCGGGGATGCCGATCTCGAGCGCGCCGGGCTCAATGCTTACCGCCCGGTCCACCGGGCTGATCGGCAGCAGCGTGCGACGGTCCCCCGGGGTGTGGCTGGGGACCGCCACTCCGTCCAGGACCGACTGCAGGTGGGTGGACAGCTCACCGTAGGAGTCGAAGCCCAACACCGCGTCGGCCTCAGGCAGCTGGGCGGCGAGCTCGGCGCCGTACCGCTGCGCCAGACAGCCCACGGCTACGACCTTCGCGCCGGTGTCGGCGGCAGCCAGCAACGTGTCGATGCTGTCCTTCTTGGCCGACTCGACGAAGCCGCATGTGTTCACCACGACGGCGTCCGCACTGTCCGGCTCTTCGACCAGCTCCCAACCGGACGCGTCGAGCCGGCCGGCCAGTTCCTCGGAGTCGACCTCGTTGCGGGCGCAGCCCAGCGTCACGAGGGCGATACGACGGCCGGGCACGCGCCGAGTCTAATGCGGCTCAGGCGGGACCAAGACCCGCGGCCGTGCAGGTGAAGCTGGCGATCGCGCCGGCCGCACCCGCGCTGCCTCCGTCCTTACCGTCGCAGTTCAGGTTGACCGCGGCCGCGTTGCCGACCTTGACCTTGAGGGAGGCGGGGTCAGAGAAGTCGCGGAACGACCCGGCCGGCAGCACCCCCTCGAACAGGACGGTCGCGCCGTGCCGCACCAGGACCCAGGAGGGTCCCCCGATCAGGCGCACGCGCAGTTGCGCGCCGGTCGGCGTCGGCAGCTTCGCCACGGCGCCCGGGTCCAGGGTGGGCGACGGGGCCGCGGGCTTCGGCGCGGCCTGGACCGGCGCGGAGGTGGCAGGCGTTCCCAGCCCGTCGACAGAGGTCGGTCGGTGCTGCCCGGGGCCGCCGTTGCGGTTGGCCGCATACAGCACCCCGGCCAGCACGACGACCGCCCCGGTCACGGCCAGGCCCCATCGGGGTCCACGACGCTCGGCGCGCAGCGCCGAAGGCTGACCCAGCACCGAGCTACCGACCGTCTGCCGCGGCAGTGGCTCGGGGACCACTGTCGGGCCCGAGGCACTTGTTGCCCCCGCCGCGTCGCACAGTTGGAGTAATGGGACCGGGTCGGCGTGCACGGCGCCGGCGATGGCCCGCACGTGCCCGCGGGCGTAGACCGCCGCGCCGCTGCTGGCGAGCCGGTCGGCCTCCAAGTCCCTGATCAGGGTGGACCGGATCCGGGTCGTGGCCGCGACCTGCTCGATGCTCTGCCCGGCCTGCTCGCGGGCCGCCCGCAGCGCAGCACCGAGCGTCCCAGGGCTGCCTGGCTGCTCGGTCGAGCTGGGTCCGAGGGACACGTCGTAAGACCTCCTGCAAGAGCCTGAAGTCTGAAGTGTAGGACCGGGGTGACAGTCGGACAACGCTCATCAACCTCGCCCTGAGGTCGACTCGGCGCTGCTCGCCTCCCAAGGACTCCTGGACTCCCTGGTCTCCTTGGTCTCCCTCGTCTCCCTCGCCTCCCTCGCCTCCCTCGCCTCGCGTTCGGCTAGACCTCGGACGCTCTGGCCCGCAGAACCGCCGTGCGACTTGCTCCGCCACCTGTTTTCTGGCGGAGGAACGTGTCTACTCTCGTGCTGCGCCGACGCGATGCGCCACGCTCACTCCAACCGCCGACCGCACCACGCGAGAAGACACGCCCGTACGTCGGCAGGGTCGGAGTCGGCAGGGTCGGCCTGGTCAGCCGTGATCGAGCAGGAAGCGCCGGACCCGGGTCCATGCCTCATCGGCTGCCTCGGCGTGCTCTGCGGCAGTGCGGTCGAAGAACGAGTGCGGCGCCCCCTCGAACACGACGAAGTCGGCCTCGACGCCTGCGGCTTCCTTGACCGCGCGGGTGTCCTCCACTGGGATGTTCGCGTCTGCCCCTGCGACGAGCATGAGCAGCGGCGCCCGCATACGGTCCGCCACCTCGAGCGCCGGCTGCGGCCGCCCGTAGAAGCCGATGCACCCGGCCAGGCCCGGGGTGTCGGCAGACTGCCGCCAGGAGTACCCCCCGCCGAAGCAGAAGCCGACCGTGAAGACCTTCGTGGCCCCGTCTGAGCGCAGCTGCGCGACGGCCGCCGCGACGTCTGCGGCGACGCCCTGCGGCGTCGTCTGCTGCACGTGCGGCATGAACTCGAACGCCTCGGTCCGGTCCGGCGTCTCCGCAGTTCGCCCGAAGTAGTCGATGGCGATGGCGTCGACCCCGACCTCGGCGAAGCGCACCGCGAGGTCCTTGTAGAACTGGTGCAGACCGCGTACGTCGGGCAGCACCACGATGCCCGCGCCGGTCGGCTCGGCGGCGCGGGCCTCGTAGGCCAGGACGGAGGTGCCGTCGGCGGAGGTGAGCGTGAGGTCCCGGGTCGAGGCGGCGGACCCGGCACCGGGGGCGGACGGGGGGCGGCTGTCGTCGCTGTGGCACATGGCGACGAACCTAGGTCAGTTGCCCCCGCGCAGCACCACCAGCACGCTCTCGACCTCCTCCGGGCGGATCAGCACGTCGCGGGCCTTGGAGCCCTCGGACGGCCCCACGATCCCTCGGCTCTCCATGAGGTCCATGAGCCGGCCGGCCTTGGCGAAGCCGACCCGGAGCTTGCGCTGCAGCATGCTCGTACTGCCGAACTGCGTGCTGACGACCAGTTCGACGGCCTGGCAGAGCAGGTCCAGGTCGTCGCCGATCTCCTCGTCGACCTCACCCTTGGGGGGCGCGGCGACTGCGATGTCCTCGCGGAACGCCGGCTGGCGCTGCCCCTTGCAGTGCGCCACCACCGCGGTCACCTCGGCGTCGGTGACCAGAGCGCCCTGGATGCGGATGGGCTTGCTCGCCCCCATCGGCAGGAACAGCGAGTCGCCCTTTCCGATGAGCTTCTCGGCGCCGGGCTGGTCCAGGATGACCTTGCTGTCGGTGCCACTGGAGGTCGCGAAGGCCAGCCGGCTCGGCACGTTGGCTTTGATCAGCCCGGTGACGACGTCCACCGACGGGCGTTGAGTGGCGATCACCAGGTGGATGCCGGCTGCCCGGGCCAGCTGGGTGATCCGCACGATGGAGTCCTCCACGTCGCGGGGGGCCACCATCATCAGGTCCGCGAGCTCGTCGATGATCACCATCAGGTACGGGTACGGCCGGTACACGCGCTCGCTGTTCGGCGGCGCGCTGAGCTTTCCGTCCCGCACGGCTGCGTTGAAGTCGTCCACGTGCCGGAAGCCGCTGGCCGCCAGGTCGTCGTAGCGCAGGTCCATCTCGCGCACGACCCACTGCAGGGCCTCGGCGGCCTTCTTGGGGTTGGTGATGATCGGGGTGATCAGGTGCGGCACCCCTTCGTACGCGGTGAGCTCGACGCGCTTGGGATCGACCAGGATCATCCGCACCTCGTCCGGCGTGGCACGGGTGAGGATGCTGACGAGCAGCGAGTTGATGCAGACCGACTTACCGGCCCCGGTCGCCCCCGCGATGAGGATGTGCGGCGTCTTGGCGATATTGGCGCAGACGAAGCCGCCCTCGATGTCCTTGCCGAGCGCGACGAGCATCGGGTGGTGGTCGTTCGTCGCGACGGTGCTGCGCAGGATGTCGCCGAGACTGACGTTCTCGCGGTCGGTGTTCGGGATCTCGATCCCGACGGCCGACTTGCCGGGGATCGGGCTGATGATGCGCACGTCCTGGCTCTTGACCGCGTAGGCGATGTTGCGCTGCAGCTGGATGATCCGCTCGACCTTGACAGCGGGGCCGAGCTCGACTTCGTACCGGGTGACCGTCGGGCCGCGGCTGAAGCCGGTGACGCGGGCATCGACCTGGAAGTCCAGCAGCACCTGGGACAGCGCGGCGATGACCTCGTCGTTGACGGCGCTGCGCTTCTTCGGCGGCGTACCGGAACCGAGCAGGTCAGCGGGCGGCAGCGCGTAGTCGCCCTTGAGGACCAGCTGCTCGGCCTTGGTGGGGGCCGGGCTGTGCGCCGGTGGCTCGACCGGCGGCTTCGGCTCGTCGCGCACCACGGGCGAGATGTCCTCTGGTGCGCCCTGCGCCATCGTCCCGACCCGACGCCTCGGACGGTTTCGCTGCAGCGGGGTCGGTTCGGACAGCTCCTCAGCCGGCGGCTGCGGGCGCTTGCGCAGCAGCAGGGTGTCGCGTAGGAGGGCGAGCCGGGGCGGCAGCTGGTGCACCGGGGTCGCGCTCACCACGAGCAGGCCGAACCCGGCGAGCAGGAGCAGCACGGGCACCGCGACATAGCTGGTCAGGGCTCGACTGAGCGGTTCGCCGAGCAGGAAGCCGACGAGTCCTCCCTTGTCGGCGCGCGGCAGGCCGGCTCGTACGACGTGCACCACACCCAGACCGCCGAGGGCCAGGCTCGACCAGCCCACCAGCACGCGACCCCGACCGCCTGTGCTGACCGGGTGACGCAGGACCCGCCAGGCTCCCAGGACGAGCAGCGGGGGAAGCAGCAGCGCACCCCGACCCAGCAGCGCATCGAGCCCCGCGGCGAGCGCATCGCCTGCAGCGCCCGCATGCCACCACACGCCGGTGGCACAGATCAGGGCCGCGACGAGCAGGAGCAGCCCCGCCCCATCCCGCCGGTGAGCGGGATCGAGCTCCCGGGCCTGTCCCGCGACCGCCCGCGTCAGACCACCGACGCACCTGGCGAGCAGGGCGAACAGGCCGGCCAGCGCCCGGCCGAGCAGACCCAGAGCGCCGCTGACCGCCCGGCCGGCGAGGGTGAGGATGCCGGGGGGGCGGTGCGCGGCGGGCCGGCGACCCGCCCTCGCGGCGGGCTTACGGGCCGACGAGCCGACGCCCTTCCCTCTGGTGGCCTGGCCCCGGGTCGCGCTGTTGCCCCTGGTCGCGCTGTTGCCCCCGGTCACACTCTTACCGCTGGTCGCGCTGTTACCCCTGGTCGCACTCTTACCGCCGCCGGCGGCGGGACGTTTGCCTGCACCTGTCCTCGCTCCGGCAGCGGCGGGCTGCGCCGACAGACGGGCCGACCCGGACCGGGCACGGGGCGTCGTCGACGCACGGGTTGCCATACCGCGACGCTACCGGTGCAGTACCACCTGTCACACCCGTCCCAGCCCCGACACGCCGTGACAGGCGTCCGCTCGTCGAGGAGCAGTTCGCTGGGCCACGGACCTCTGTCTACGGGTAGAGGCTTAGTTCCGCCCGGGGGCTGACGCGCGGGCCGGAGTTCCGGCGGAGCATCGTTTGCATGAGCAGAGACGATGTGGTGACGGTCCGAGGACTGCGAAAGGCCTATGGCGGCCGGGTTGTGGTCGACCGCCTCGACTTGGACGTACGAGCCTCTGAGGTGGTCGGCCTGATCGGTGCGAATGGGGCGGGCAAGACAACGACGGTCGAGTGCCTGCAGGGGCTGCGGCAGCCGGACGGCGGCACCGTACGGGTGCTGGGGCTCGACCCGCTGCACGACGCCGACCGGCTGCGGCCGATGATCGGCGCTCAGCTGCAGGACTCCGCCCTGCCGGACCGGCTGCGGGTCGGCGAGGCGGTGCAGCTGTTCGCGCGGCGCCGGGGGCCGCGCGGCAACGAGCTGCTCGAGCGCTTCGGGCTGCTGCCGCGCCGCCGATCCCCGTTCGCGGGGCTGTCCGGCGGGGAGCGCCAGCGGTTGTTCCTCGTGCTCGCCCTGCTCAACGAGCCCAAGCTGGTCATCCTGGACGAGCTGACCCAGGGTCTGGACCCGGCGGCCCGGCGCGAGGTGTGGTCGGCGGTCGCCCAACTGCGCGACGGCGGCACCACCGTCCTTCTCGTGACCCACGAGCTGGCCGAGGCGGAGGTGCTCTGCGGCCGGGTGGTGGCAATGCGCGCCGGCCGGGTCCTGGACTCCGGGTCCCCCGCCGAGCTCGTCGCGCGCCACGCAGCGCACGCCTGCATTCAGTTCTCCTACGCCGGCGACGTGAGCGAGCTGCAGAAGCTCCCGGGCGTACGGGAGGTCGTCCAGGGCGCCGGCACCGTCGCTGTGCACGGTGAGCGGCAAGCCATCGCGCACGTCGGTGCGTGGCTGGTGCCTCGCGGCCCGATCCCCGCCGACCTGCGCGTCGACGTCCCCGACCTGGAGTCCGCCCTACTCGCGCTGCTGGCCGGCGCGAGCGCACCCGAGCTGGTTGGAGCAACCTGATGAGCACTGTAACGACCGACCCGATCGACCTCCCGCGCCCTGCACGGCTCGACCGAACCCAGTGGATCCACGGCGCGACCGGCCGGCTGATCCGCACCGAGATCACTCTGATGGTCCGGGATCCGATGACCCTGACCTTCGTCTTCGCGTTCCCGATCCTGACGATGTTGATCATCGGCGGGTCGTTCGGTACCGCGCCCGACCCGGTCTTCCAAGGGCAGAACCCGGCGCACTGGTACGTCGCGTCGTACTTCACCGTCGTCATCGGGGCGACCGGGCTGGTCATGTTGCCGGTGCATATCGCGTCCTACCGCGAGCGGGGGGTGCTGCGCCGTTTCGCGATTGCCGGCTTCCCGCGTTGGGCCTTCGCGATGGCGCAGCTCGTCGTCGGCCTGACTACGTTCGTCCTGGCCGCGGCCCTGCTTCTGGCGGTTGCCTGGCCGGTCTATGGCATCCCGACGCTGGCGAACCCACTGCGGGTCGTCCTGGGGATCATGGCCGGCGCCGTCGCCTTCGTCAGCATCGGCGTGCTGCTCGGCACCGTCTTGCGTTCGGCCCGCTCGGCGCAGGCCGTCGGCCTGTTGCTGTTCTTCCCGTCGTTCCTGCTCGGCGTCGGCGGACCCCCGCCGCAGGTCTTGGGCTCCGCGCTGCGTGCGATCTCGCGGTTCCTGCCGCTGGCCGTGGTCACCAACGCGGTCCGAGAGCCGTGGCTGGGGCTCGGGGACGGGACAGGGCCCCTGGTCGCGACCGTTGCCCTAGCCGCGGTCGCGCTCATCCTCGCGGCGCGCCGCACCAGGTTGTAGGAGGCTTCGGTCATGAGCGATGGCAGGGCGCGTGGACTGGCACAGGCCGCTCTCGGGTTGTTCATCGTGATCGGGGCCGCGCTCAGCGAGCAGTCCGTGGCCGTCGTCGCCGGCTGTACTGCGCTCGCGCTGCTGGCCACCGCGCTGATGCCCAGCTACGGGTGGTCCGTGCTCGGCGGCGCCCTGGTCGCCGGCGGCGCTGTCACGGGGCTGTGCCACGGCTCGCCCGCCAACGTCGGGTGGTTCGCGGTCTGCGTGCTCGCCGGCTGGTGCGCCCTGCGCGGCGGCACCGGCCCGGCGATCGTCTTCACCTCGGCTGCGACGGTCATGCTGGTCCTGGAGGCGACCGTCTTCAGTGTCGATCCCGGTTGGATCGCGTGGATCTCCGGCACCGTGTTCACCGTCGTGGTCTGCCTGATGGGCCGGCGGCAGCACGAGCTGATCGAGCAGCTTCGCCGGGCTCAGGCCGGTCTCACCGAGCGGGTCCGGGCCGAGGAGCGCAACCGGGTCGCCCATGAGCTGCACGACGTCATCGCGCACTCGCTCACCGTCTCGCTGCTGCACGTGAGCAGCGCGCGGCTCGCGGTCGAGGACGACCCGGCGGTAGCCGCCGAAGCGCTCGCCCAGGCTGAGGAACTGGGTCGGCAAAGCCTGTCCGAGGTCCGGCACGCCGTCGGCCTGCTGCGTGAGGGGGCCGGCTCCCGAGCGCCGCTGCCTGACGCCGAGCAGCTGCCGGCCCTGGTCGAGGGGTTCCGCCGGGCCGGGGCACAGGTCGCCTACCAGGTCGTCGGGGACCCCACCGGACTGCCGGCCACGACCGGACTGACGGTGTACCGGATCCTGCAGGAATCCCTCACCAACGCGGTGCGGCACAGCGCCGGGACAGTGACCGCAGTGCGGCTGGAAGTCGGCGCCGGCTCAGCGGTGCTGACCGTGGACAGCGCCGGCGCACCGGGGCCGGCGAGTGGCGAAGGTGTCGGGCTGCACAGCATGCGGGAGCGGGCGCAGGCACTGGGCGGTGAGCTCAGCGCCGGGCCGACCGGCGCCGGTTGGCGGGTCCACGCGGTGCTGCCCAGATGACGCCGGTACGGGTGCTGCTTGTCGACGACCAGGAGCTGATCCGCGCTGGATTGCGCGGGATTCTGCGGCCCCGCTTCGGTTTTGAGATTGTCGGGGAGCTGTCCGACGGCACCGGAGTGGTCGCCGCGGCCCAGCGGTGGCGGCCCGACGTCGTCGTGATGGACATCCGGATGCCCGGAGTCGACGGGGTGACCGCGACCGGGCACCTGCGGCAAACCCCTGACATGCCTCCGGTGCTGGTGCTGACTACCTTCCAGGACGACCAGGTGCTCGCCGGGGCGCTGCGGGCAGGCGCAGCGGGATTCCTCCTCAAAGGCGTTCCCGCCGACGACCTGCAGCGAGCGGTGCGAACGGTCGCGGAGGGCGGGTCCTGGCTGGACCCGGCCGTGACCGGGCGGGTACTCACGACCTACCGCGACGGACCGCCACGAAAGGGCCCCGCCCCCGCGCTGGACGTGCTCACCGTGCGGGAACGGGACGTGCTCACCCTCATCGGCGCAGGACGCAGCAACGGCGAGATCGCCACCGACCTCGTACTCGGGGAGGGAACCGTGAAAACGCACATCGGGCACCTGTTCGCCAAGCTCCAACTGCGCGACCGTGCGGCAGCGGTGGTGTTCGCCTTCGACCACGGCCTCGTCTCGCCCTACCCCGACCGTTAGCCCAGCGCGACCACGAGGCGCACGGACAGACCGAAGGCGACATCGCTTGGCGTGCAGAGGCGCAGCAGACCTCTGGTCGCTGGTTGCCCTCCTGTACCGCCGATCCAGGACCGGGACAGTGCCACCGCGACGGAACAAGCTCACCTCGCGGGAGGCTTGGATGGACGAACGCATCGAGAAGGCCCGAGGTATCTACGAAAGAGCTGTGTTCGCGGGCGACAGGAGGGGGGGTGGATGACGCCGTCCTCGGCTTGGACGCAGTTGATGCCGACGTTGCGCTGGCCCGGGGTCGGCTTCTCCACGCCCGGTTCCTCGAGGCCGGCGACGGTGTGGCCGATCCGAATGAGCTGTCCCTGTTCGAGCGTGCCGCGGCCCTCTATCAACGGCTGGGCGACACCCGCAGCGAGGGCGAAGCCCTGTTCTGGATCGGCTGCTTCCACCAGGTCGTGCGACGAGACAACGCCGCAGCCGTCCCGGTTCTTCATCGATCGAGTGAGCTCGTACGGCAGGCGGGCGACATGTTGACCCTGTCCTACGTCCTACGTCACCTCGGCATCGCCGAACACGCCGCTGACCATCTCGAGGCCGCCCGAAAGTATCTGGAGCAGTCGACAACCATTCGCCGCGACCTTGCGTTCATGCCCGGTGTTGCCGCCAACCTGGTTGGGCTCGGCTACATCGCGGCCGGCCAAGGCCGCCGCCAGGACTCACGGGACCTACTCGAACAGGCGGCCGAAACAGCAGAAACCGCCGGAGCACAAGCCATCGTCGACCAGGTGCGAGAAGCGCGGACGCGGTTGCCGAACTGAACGCCTCACGTAAGATCGCCGTGGCGCTTGACCGCGACACTGCCGACGCCGGGGCACCTACCCGACCGTCAAGTACTGAGCGATCGACGCTCGCAACACGTCGTGTTGCGGGCCGAGTGCGGTTTCAGCATCGCGCCATCTCTCGGGCGGATAGAGCCACACCGGCCGGTGCACCAGGTCCGGCGGCTCCCAGTCGTACCGCGGCCAGATGTGAGTGTGGAGGAACGCATCGGCATTGCCCAGGACCTCCAGGTTGATGCGGCGAAACTCTGGGTCGGCGTCCGCGCAAGCACGCTCGACCGCCGCACCCAACGCGGCCATGCTCTCCAGGTACGCAGACCGCTGGCCGCGCGACAGGTCCGACAGTCGCTCAACCGCCGGGTCGTCCGTCAACAGCACGCAGTAACCCGGCAGCCACTGAGGGTCTCCCATCACCGCAAAGCCGCCGGGCAGCCGAACCAGCAAAGTCGGGTTCTCACCACGCAGCGCCGATCCGATGCGGTCGTCACGCCAATCAGTCACCGCCGCACCGTACGTCTGCCGGCCCCGGGGCTGCCGCGACGCTGTCATGCCGTAAGCGGACGGCCTTGACGAAGGCCAGCAACGCAAGCTGGGCCGACTCCGGCGAGCACGTACGTTGAGACTGTGCCTGCAACTCGACTGCTCGTTCCCGACGACGCTCTCGCCATCGCCGATGTCCTTCGCGCCAACCGTGGCTTCCTCGCTGCGTGGCAGCCGGTGCGCGGCGAGGAGTACTTCACCGACGACGGGCAGCGGCAGGTCGTCGGCACGGCCCTCGAACAGCACGAACTCGGCGCCAGCGTGCCGCTGGTTATCCTGGACGAGCAGGCGCGGACTGTCGGCATGCTGACCTTGCAGTCGATCATCCGAGGGTTCTTCCAGTCGTGCAGCGTCGGTTACTGGCTCGCCGAGAGCGCGCAGGGCCAGGGCCTCGCCACAGCAGCCCTGCGTGAGGCAGCGGACGTGGCGTTTCGCGACCTGCGCCTGCACCGCGTCCAGGCCGAGACGCTGACGTACAACCTGCGGTCGCAGCGCGTTCTGGCGCGCGTCGGCTTCGTCAAGTACGGCGTGGCCGAGGCCTACCTCAAGATCGCTGGCACGTGGCAGGACAACGTGCTGTACCAGCTCTTGACGCCGGCACCCGAATTGGTAGCCGTCCCTGCATAGGCGAAGCCCAGCAGGTCACGCTGCCTCAGCTGCCCTCTTGATTGCTGCCAGGGTCACCGGGATGCTCCCGTGGGCCGCCTGCGTACGGTCGGCAATCTGCGCCTCGGCCTGATCGCCGAATCGCTCCCCGAACATGGCGATGCCGGCGGGAAGAAACTCCCACGACTCGGTGAGCCGGGTTCCCCCGTCGGTGGGCGAGAAGGTGTAGCGCCAGCGCACCAGCGAATCACCCACGACAAAAGCGAACTCGCGTCCCGGCTCGGCCGCGACGACCTCAGAACGCGTCTCCCAGGTCCTGTCCACCGTCTCGTTGCGGCCGGTGAACCAGCTGCCGACCCGCGGACCGCCACCGTCATCCCACCAACACGCCCGGCAGATCGGGCTCCACTCCCCCATCCGGGACACCTCGGAGATCATGTCGTACAGTATCTCCGGCGAGCACGCAACGAAGATCGACTCGGAGTAGCAAAGCTCAGGCACCCACCCAGTCTCCCCCTTGGTGCCCGGGATCAGGAAGCCGCCCCGTGACCGCCCACGTTGCGAGATGTCGGTGCCTGCGCTGATGCGATCGATGACCAGCTGCATCGCGAAGACGTGCAGGTCGGACCGGCTGGCGCAGTAGTGCCGCAGCGAGCCCATGGACAGCCCGGCCTCGGCCGCCACCTTCCGCACGCGGCATGAGGATCCCATGGCCGCTACCGTGGACTTGTGGACCTGGCGATCTGCCCCTCGGACTCGACCCCACTGCGCGTCCTCGAGTGGCGCAAGGGCGACGAACGGGGCCCCCTGGTGGCCTGCCCCTCGTGTGACCGTCGCTTTGAGCTCGGGGCGCTCGGGGGGCGCGGGCCGCACGAGCCCGACGGCCGTGGCGGCACGTAGGACGGATACGTCGACATGCCCTCGGTCCGCCTGCACGTTACTTCCGTTCCGGCCAGGACGCTCGACTCCGGAACGGCCGTGCCGCTCGGCTAGTTGACCGAACGTGCCCGGTCCGACGCTGAAGTGGTGGCGCCTGCAGACCGCGTTCCTGTGGTGCGTCGCCTTCGCAGCTGTCCATGTCTACTGGGCGGTGGGCGGCAACGTAGGCTTGGCCTCGGCAGCCGGTGTCGATCTCGCCACTCGGCGCCCGGCGCTGTTCGTCCTAGTGGGCCTCTGGGGGACGGCGACGCTCCTGCTGCTGGGTGCCGGGTTCAGCGCGGGGCTGGCCGAGGGCCGCCCGCAGGGAAGGTTGCGGCGCCCTGCGGCCGCCGTCGGCTGGCTGCTCGGCGTCATCCTGTTGGCCCGCGGGATCATCCTGGAACTCGGACTCATCACGGGTGCTGGCGGTATCGCGGCCTCGGTCGGCGCCGCCGAAACGCGCTGGAGCCTGGTCCTGTGGAACCCCTGGTTCGCACTCGGAGGGGTCGCCTTCCTGGTGACGGCTCGCCGCTTCGGTCAGCGCTACCCCTCGCGCCCGTCTGCGCCCTGTTGACGATCGGTCAGCCGCGCAAGGTGTACCGGCGCGGTGCTGCTCACCGGGTAGCGACGCCCATTCCCACTGGCGCCGGATGATGGCCGCGCTGTGAGGGCGCCTTCGTGGAGCGCCACTGGTCCAGGGCTGCGGCCGGGATCGGTCGGGACAGGTAGTAGCCCTGGGCGGCGTCGCAGCCGTACCGCCTCAGGGCTTCCACATCAGCAGCGGTTTCGACTCCTTCGGCGATGGTGGTCAGGCCGAGGTGGTGACCCAGGTCGACGATGCTCTGCACGATCAAGGCGCTGCTGGGGTCCTGGGCCATCGTGGCGATGAACGAGCGGTCGACCTTGAGCTGGCTGATGGGCAGGTCCTTGAGCTGGCCGAGGCTGGTGTAGCCGGCCCCGAAGTCGTCGAGGGAGATCTGCACACCAAGGGCGGCGAGCTCGCCGAGCCGTTCCCGGGCCCGATCGGGTTCCACCATGATCGCGCTTTCGGTGAGCTCGAGTTGCAGGAGTTCCGCTGGTACGCCGTGCCGGGTCAGCAGGGCGCCCACCTGGTCGGCGAGGTCGTCCTGGAGCAGGTTCCGGGCGGAGAGGTTCACCGCGATGCACAAGGGCCGGCCTTGGTCGATCCACCGCCGCCCTTGGGCCAGTGCGGCATCCAGGACGTACCGGGTGAGCGGGTTGATCAGCCCGGTGTGCTCGGCGGCGTTCGGCAGCCCGGTCAGCGTTCGTCATTGTCTCCAGGCGACTCCCGGCCAGGGACGCTGCGGCGTCCCCGAACACAGCGGTCACCGGACCGTCCCGGGACACCACTGAGCCGTCGTCGTCCAGCACAGTGATCACGTCGCTGGAGGTCTCCACCAGAACCTGGAAGCGGGCCTGGGCGAACAGCCTGGCCCGGAGCTCCGCGGTATGCACGTCGGTCTCCCCCGCGTGGCGCAACCGCACGAACAGCGCAGCGACGACCAAGCCGATAGCGAGGAAGAACACGCCGCGGCTGACCCAGTCGCTGACCTCTTGGGGCGCCCAAGTTTCGACGTCGGCCGGCAGCAGCGGGCCGGCGATAACGACGGCGGCCGAGGCCGTCAGAGCGGCCCCGCGGCGGCCGAAGCGCATCCCGGCCCACATGATCGGCAGGTAGAACCAGTGCGGGGCGACGTGTGCGGCACCGCCCAGCGCGAGGCTCAACAGCCAGCAGCCCGCCAGCCCGGCCGCAATCAGCCCGACTCCTCGCGCGCGGCCGCCCAGCGAGTCAGGGTCGCGGCCGGCACGCATCAGATCGGCCTCGAGTGGCACGCTCGACTCCTCTGGCTGACACCGATCCGTACGGGCTCCCCGCCGACCTCGTGGGGATCGGCCGGTGACACGCGCACCTTGAGCCGCTCCACAGGGGCAGCCCGACAGCGCTGAAGGCCCTGCCCGTGCAACCAGCGGCCCGGCGACCGTACGCGGTTGCGGTTCCTCGCTGCCTTGTCTATCCGCAGGTGCGGGAGAAGTGTACGGTTCGCCCGTGACTGCTCTGCGCCTGGCCGACGCGGCCCGGCTCCTTGGCGTGAGCGATGACACGGTCCGCAGGTGGGCTGATGCCGGCCGGATCGAGGCGACGACCGACACCGACGGACGACGGGTGATCGACGGGGTGGAGTTGGCCCGCTTCGCCTGTACGAACTCCACTCGCCCGGTCCTGTTGGAAGCCGGCCCGATCATCGGGGAATCGGCTCGCAACCGCTTCACCGGCGTGGTCACCAAGGTCACCAAAGACGTCGTGATGGCGCAGGTCGAGATCCAGGCCGGCCCGTTCCGGGTCGTGTCGTTGATGAGCACAGAGGCCGCGGACGAACTCGGCCTCGAGCCCGGCGTGCTGGCGGTGGCCAGTGTGAAGTCCACCAACGTCGTCGTCGAAGTGCCCCGCCAACGCTGAGCTGGCGGTCCCTCTTTCGCTCCTGGAGTTGCTGTGTCGAGTTCGCTGCATGTTCGTGCCGGTGGGCTGCTGATGGTTGCGGCGATGGCTACCGCCTGCGGGTCGTCGTCTGCACCCACCAAGGCCGCTACTCCCGGCGGCGCGCCCAGCTCAGCGGTCGCCCCCTCCGGTGCCTCGGCATCCTCCGCGCCCACCGCAGCGCTGTCCGGGTCGATCACGGTGTTCGCGGCTGCGTCGCTCACCAAGGCCTTCACCGAGCTGGGCAAGCAGTTCCAGGCCAGTCACCCGGGGACGACGGTGAAGTTCAGCTTCGGTGCGAGTTCGGCGCTGGCGCAGCAGATCCTGGCCGGGGCCCCCGCGGATGTGTTCGCCTCTGCGAGCAAGAAGAACATGAAGCAGGTCACCGACAACGGCGACGCGGTCGGCGCGAAGACGTTCGCCCTCAACGTCGCGGAGATCGCCGTCGCACCGGGCAGCGCCGGCAAGGTCACCTCCCTGGCCGACTTGGGGAAGTCGGGGGTGAAGGTCGCGTTGTGCCAGGTGCAGGTGCCGTGCGGCGCGTTGGCGCAGCAGGTGCTCGCCAAGGCCAAGGTGACGGTCCAGCCCGCCACCCAGGGCCTGGACGTGAAGAGCACCCTGGCGTACGTCACCAGCGGGGAGGTGGACGCGGCGGTGGTGTACGTGACCGACGTGCAGGCCGCCGGGGCGAAGGTCAAGGGGATCGAGATCCCGAAGGCGGACAACGCCAGTACCGCCTATCCGATCGCGGCGGTCAAGAACAGCAAGAACGCCGCGCTGGCCGCCGCGTTCGAAGCCCTGGTGTTGTCCCCTGCCGGGCAAGACGCGCTGAGCCGGGCTGGTTTCCGGGCGCCGTGACCATCGGTACGACCGTCCCCCCCGTCGTCGACGAGCTGGCTGGACGCACCCGGTCCGGTGGGCGCGCGGGCCTGCCGGTCCTGCTCGGCGCCCCGGCGGCAGTGGCGTTGCTGTTCCTGCTGCTGCCGCTGACCGGCCTGCTGGTGCGGGCGCCGTGGCGTGGCCTGCCACAGCTGCTCGCCGACCCTTCGGTGCGGCAGGCTCTGCAGCTGTCGCTGGTGTCGGCAGCGGCCGCCACCGGGGTCTCGGTGCTGTTCGGTATCCCGCTGGCCTGGGTACTCGCCCGCCTCCGCTTCCCCGGCCGGCGCCTGGTACGGGCGCTGGTGACCCTGCCGCTGGTGCTCCCCCCGGTCGTGGGCGGGGTCGGGCTGCTGTACGCCTTCGGGCGCCGCGGGGTGCTCGGGCCGGCGTTGAGCTCGGTCGGGGTGTCGTTGCCGTTCACCACAGCCGGGGTCGTGCTGGCGGAGGCGTTCGTGGCGATGCCGTTCCTGATCGTCACCGTCGAGGGGGCCCTGGCCGGCTCGGACCAGCGCTACGAACAGGCCGCGGCGACGCTCGGCGCCAGCAGCTGGACGACGTTTCGCCGGATCACCCTGCCGATGGCCGGCCCGTCCGTGGCCGCCGGTGCGGTGCTGTGCTTCGCCCGCGCTCTCGGCGAGTTCGGCGCGACGATCACCTTCGCCGGGAACCTGCCGGGGACCACCCAGACCATGCCGCTCGCGGTGTACATCGCACTGGAGGACAACCCCGAGGCTGCGGTCGCGCTCGCGCTGGTGCTGCTCGCGGTCAGCATCACCATCCTGCTCGCCCTGCGGGAACGCTGGCTACGGCCCGGCACCGCCACGTGACCGGAGACGCACAGCCGGACCGGGAAAGGTGAGCCTGCACGCCCGACTGACGGTCCAGCGAGGGCCGTTCACGCTCGACGTCGGCCTGCACGCCGACCCGGGCGAGGTCGTGGCCGTGCTGGGACCCAATGGCGCCGGCAAGAGCACGCTGCTGCGAGCGCTGGCCGGCCTGATCGCACTCCATGGCGGCCACGTCCAGCTCGACGGCCAGGTCCTGGAGGACACCGGCAGCACCCGGCGGCTGCCGCCGCAGCAGCGGCGGGTCGGCGTGGTCTTCCAGGACTACCGGCTGTTCCCGCACCTGTCCGCCCGCGAGAACATCGCCTTCGGACTGCGCAGCACCGGCACGCCCAGGGCTGAGGCCCGCGCCCAGGCCGACGACTGGCTCGCCCGCCTCGGCCTCACCGGATTGGAGACCCGGCGCCCCGGTGAGCTCTCGGGCGGCCAGGCCCAGCGCGTCGCCCTCGCCCGGGCGTTGTGCCCACACCCACGGCTGCTGCTGCTCGACGAACCGCTGGCCGCCCTGGACGTCAGCACCCGCAACGAGGTCCAGGCGCAGCTCCGCGCCCAGCTCACCACCTTCACCGGACCGACCCTGCTGGTTACCCACGAGCCGCTGGAGGCGATCGCGCTCGCTGATCGGCTCGTCATCGTCGAGCACGGCCGCGTCGTGCAGGACGGCCCGCCCGGTGAGGTCGCGCGGCGCCCCGCCACCCCCTACATCGCCCGGCTCGTGGGACTGAACCTGCTGCGCGGCACCGCGACTGCCGGCGTCCTGGACATCGACGGCGGCGGCCGGCTCACCACCGGCCACGCCGGCCTGACCGGTGCGGCACTGGCCGTCGTACGCCCCAGCGCCGTGCTCCTGCACAGCAGCGAGCCGGGGCCGTCCAGCGCCCGCAACGTCTGGCCCGGACGGATGACATCCCTCGAGGCACTCGGCGACCGGGTGCGGCTCACCATCGCGGGCCGCCCCACGCTGCTCGCCGACGTCACCACCCAGGCGGTCGCCGACCTGCGGCTGAGCCCCGGTGACCCGGTCTGGGTCAGCGTCAAAGCCACCGACATAGACCTCTACCGCGCCTGAGGACTCACCGCGTCGCCCAGCGCAGGCAGGAACGGGGTTCAGACCTCGAGGACGACCGGGATGATCATCGGGCGCCGGCGGTAGGTGTCGTTGACCCAGCGGCCAAGCGCCCGGCGTACCTGCTGTCCGAGCTGGTGCGGGTCGCTCGTGCCCTCGGCAGCGGCCCGGTCCAGCTCGTCCTCCAGCAGGGGAAGGACACCGTCGAAGGCCGCGGGATCGTCGCTGAAGCCGCGGGCCGCGATCTGCGGCGAGCCGACGACCTTGCCGGTCACGGTGTCCACGGCGAGCGTCACCGAGATGAAGCCCTCCTCGCCGAGGATCCGGCGGTCCTTCAGGGTGGGCTCGCCGACGTCACCGACCTCGAGCCCGTCGACGTACACGTAGCCGCAGGGAACGGCGCCGACGATCGAGGCCTTGCCGTCCACGAGGTCCACGACCACGCCGTCCTCGGCCAGCACCACCCGCTCGATCGGTACGCCGGTGGCCACGGCCAGGGCGGCGTGCGCGCGCAGGTGCCGCCACTCGCCGTGCACCGGCATGACGTTGGAGGGCTTGGTCGCGTTGAGCAGGTACAGCAGCTCGCCGGCCGGCGCGTGACCGGACACGTGCACCTTGGCGACGCCCTTGTGCACGACCCGCGCACCCCAGCGGGACAGCCCGTTGATGACGCGGTAGACGGCGTTCTCGTTGCCGGGGATGAGCGAGGACGCGAGCACGACGGTGTCCTGGCTCTCGATCCGGATCTGGTGATGCGAGCGGTTAGCCATCCGCGACAGCGCCGACAGCGGCTCGCCCTGCGAACCGGTGGACACCAGCACCACCCGCTCGTCGGGCAGGTGGGCGACGTCCTTCATGTCCACGACCAGTCCGGGCGGTACGACGAGCAGGCCGAGGTCGCGGGCCACGCCCATGTTGCGGACCATCGAGCGGCCGACGAACACCACGTGCCGTCCGTGCCGGTCGGCGGCGTCGAGCACCTGCTGGACGCGGTGCACGTGCGAGGCGAAGCAGGCGACGATCACCCGCTTGGTGGCCGTGCGGATGACCTCATCGATGACCGGGCCGATTTCGCGCTCGGGGGTGACGAAGCCCGGCACCTCGGCATTGGTCGAGTCCGACAGCAGCAGGTCGATGCCCTCGGTGCCCAACCGGGCGAACCCGCCCAGGTCGGTGAGGCGCCCGTCCAGCGGCAGCTGGTCCATCTTGAAGTCACCGGTGTGCAGCACCAGGCCGGCCGCCGTGCGGATGGCCACCGCGAGGGCGTCCGGGATGGAGTGGTTGACGGCGAAGAACTCCAGGCCGAACGGCCCGACGTCGACCGAGTCACCCTCGACGACCTGCTTCGTGACGGGAACGAGGCGGTGCTCACGCAGCTTGGCCTCCAGCAGAGCCAAGGTGAAACGGCTGCCGTAGATCGGGATGTCGCCGCGCTCGCGCAATAGGTACGGCACCGCCCCAACATGGTCCTCGTGCCCGTGGGTCAGCACGACGGCGACGACATCGGCGAGCCGGTCCCGCAGGTAGGAGAAGTCCGGCAGGATCAGGTCCACGCCGGGCTGCTCGGTCTCGGGGAACAACACGCCGCAGTCAACGATCAGCAGCTTGCCGGCGTGCTCGAAGACGGTCATGTTGCGGCCGATCTCCCCGAGACCCCCGAGCGCCACAACACGCAGGCCGCCCGGCGGAAGCGGCGGAGGGGCGGTCATGCCCGGGTGGGGATGGCTCACGCGAGCGCCAGCCCGCCGCCGGTGAGATCTGTCTGCAGCACAGAGATCTGCTCCTTGGTGGCATCGACGAGCGGGAGTCGGACCGGTCCGACCGGGAAGCCGACCAGGGCGAGCGCGGCCTTGGTGAGGATGACGCCCTGCGTGCGGAACAACCCGTCGTACACGGGCTGCAGCCGGCGGTTGACGTCACGGGCGCGGCCGAGGTCCCCGGCGTCCAGGGCTGCGACGAGCTCGACCAGCTGGGGGGTGACGAGGTGGCTGACGACGCTGACGACGCCGACCGCTCCGAGGGCGAGCAGTGGCAGGTTGAGCACGTCGGTGCCGGAGTAGACCGCCAGGTCGCAGGCGGCGAGCACCGCGGATGTCGCGGCCAGGTCGTCCTTGGCGTCCTTGAGCGCCACCACCTGCGGGTGCTCGGCCAGGGCCAGGATCGTCTCGGTCCTCAGCGCCGCGCCGGTACGGCCGGGGATGTCGTAGAGCATCACGGGCAGAGCCGTTGCCGACGCGATCGCCAGGCTGTGCGCGACGAGCCCCTCCTGCGGAGGCTTGGAGTAGTACGGCGTGACCGCGAGCAGCCCTGCAGCGCCCGCCTTCTCGGCGTCGCGCGACAGCTCGACCGAGTGCGCCGTGTCGTTGGTCCCGACCCCAGCGAGAACGTGGGCGCGGTCGCCGACCGCATCCACGACCGCCCTGAGCAGAGCCGCCTTCTCCGCATCGCTCGTGGTCGGCGCCTCGCCTGTCGTACCGCTGATGACCAGGCCGTCGTTGCCGGCGTCCACCAGGCGGGTGGCGAGGGCCGCGGCGCGCTCGAGGTCGAGCGAGCCGTCGGGGCGCATCGGGGTGACCATGGCGGTCAGCACCCGGCCGAACGGAGGTTCGTCCATGCCGCTGAGGATACCCGGCGGAGCCGCGTCGAAGGCTCAGGCCAGGCAGTGCCGAACCCTCAGCCTTCGCCGACGAGCGGGCTGGAGGCGACCTCCGTACCGTCGTTGAGTGGGCTGATGGCGAAGTCGGCGAAGGCGTTGGGCGCGACCCGCTTGAGCTCGCGCAGCATCGCGATCGCCAGCTCGCGAATCTCGACGTCAGCGTGCTCGCTGGCACGCATGGCCACGAAGTGCCGCATGGCGCGATAGTTGCCGGTCACCACGATGCGCGTCTCGGTGGCGTTCGGCAGCACCGACCGGGCCGCCTGCCGGGCCTGCTTGCGCCGGGCGGTGGCGTTCTCGATGTCGGCGAACTTCTTCTCCAGGCCCTCGAGCAGGGCGGTGTACGACGCCAGCGCCTGCTCGCTCGCCTCGACGAACATCGCGTGCAGCTCGGGGTCCTCGGCGATGACACCCGGCTCCACCATCGCCGCGTCCCGCTCGGGCACGTAGCGCTGGGAGAGCTGGCTGTAGGAGAAGTGCCGGTGCCGGATGAGCTCGTGGGTGAGCGAGCGCGAGACGCCGGTCAGGTAGAAGGTGACCGAGCCGTGCTCCAGGACCGACAGGTGCCCGACCTCCAGGATGTGCCGCAGGTAGCCCTGGTTCGTCGCGGTCGACGCGTTGGGCTTGCTCCAGCTCTGGTAGCAGGCCCGGCCGGCGAACTCCGCCAGCGCCTCGCCGCCCTCGACGTCGGTCTGCCAGGGCACTCCCGCCGGCGGCTCGAAGTGGGTGTAGCCGATGACCTGGACGCCGAGCGGGGCGAGCGTGGGCACGAGCAGATCTCCGTAGGACGGGGGCGACCCAGGACGCCGGGCCAGTCTCCAGCCTAGTGCGGTCAGCGTGCGAACCCTTGTCACGTCAGGTAGGGCGCCAGGTCCCCGCGCGGCTCGACGACGACCGCACTGAGCCCCTGCCAGTCCGCTGCCTTGCGCAGCTGGACCGCCAGGGCAGGTGCGACCTCGTGCGGGTCCGAGTCCGGCTCCCGCCAGGCGGCGAGCACCCGCAGCACCCCGGCCTTGCGGTCGGCCTTGAGGTCGACCCGGGCCTGCAGCCGCTCGTCGTGCAGGAACGGCAGCACGTAGTACCCGTGCACCCGTTTGACGGCCGGGGTGTAGATCTCGATCCGGTAGTCGAAGCCGAACAACCGGCTCGCTCTGCTGCGCTCCCACACCAGCGGGTCGAACGGCGACAGCAAGGCGCTGGCCCGGACCCGCCGCGGCATCGCCGTGCCGACCCAGACGTACGCCGGCTGCCGCCACTGCTCGACCTCGACGGGCAGCAGCTCCCCCGCCTGCACGAGGTCGACCACGGCGGCGCGGGCCTCCTCGACCCGCAGCCGGAAGTAGTCGCGCAGGTCCCGCTCGGTCGCCACCCCGTGCGCCCGGGCAGCGAGCCGGACCAGCTCCCGCTGCGCGTCCTCGCGCGACGGGGTGGGCAGGGCGAGCACCTCGGCGGGAAGGACCCGCTCGGTCACGTCGTACACGCGCTCGAAGGAACGGCGGGTGGCGGTGGCCACGCGACCGGACCAGAACAGCAGCTCCAGCGCCACTTTCGTGTCGTTCCACCCCCACCACGGGCCGCCGCTGGTCGCGCCGCCGTGCAGCGTCCCGGCCGTGACCGGCCCCTCGTCCTGCACGCGACGCAGCACCTCGGCCACGAACTCCGGCCGCTCGCGCATGATCCGCAGCGGCCCTCCCCAGCCCTCCTCGAGCGCCTCGGCCCGAGCCATCCGCCAGCGCAGCAGTGGGTGCAGCGCGACCGGCAGCAGCGAAGCCTCGTGACCCCAGTACTCGAACAGCTCCCGGCCGCGGTACGCCGCCCGGTCGACCAGGCCCTTGTCGTACGGGCCCAGTCGGGAGAACAGCGGCAGGTAGTGCGCGCGCTCGAAGACGTTGACCGAGTCCATTTGCAGCAGCTGCGTACGGCCGAGGACCCGGCGCAGGTGCCGCCGGTCAGGGGGACCTGTCGGAGCCCGGTCGGCGAAACCCTGTGCAGCCAGGGCGATCCGGCGGGCGACCGCGAGGGTGAGCCGCTCGGTCACCACAGCGCCGGAGCAGGTGGTGTCACCGCTGCGCCAGGGCCAGCACCTTCGTCACCGCCGACCAGTTGCGGGCCGTGAGGACCACGCCGAGCCGGCCTAGCGCCGGCTGGAGCGGCGAGTCGTGCGAGGAGCCCGTGAAGGCGAGATAGGCCGCGCGGTCGCCGACGATCAGCTCGTCGTCGCCGTGCCGCCGACCGACCCGCTCGACGACCTCGGGCGCGGGCTGGGCGTCCAGGAAGGCGACGTGCAGCTGCTTGGGCCGCTCGACCAGCTCCGGGAACGGGTTGGCGGCCAGGACCGCGGCCAGCTCGTCAGCCGTCCGCACCAGCACCCGCACCGGCAGGCCGAACTGCCGCAGCGACTGCTCCACCCGCTCCGGCAGCCCGGCTGGGTCGGCGTCGACGACGGCGTTCCCGCTGCCGCCGTGCGTCACGACGCCCTTGCACCCGAGGCCCTCGAGCAGCGTCACGAGGTCGCGCATGGCGATGCGGTTGCCCCTGCCGACGTTGACACCACGCAGCAACACGGCGCACCGGGTAGCCGTTCTGGTCGCCGTCACGGCGCGACCGTAGCGCCCGCAGTCCCTAGTCTGGGCGCCATGGCCGATGTCAGCGTGCGACCCGCCCGGCCCGCCGACGCCGAGCGCATCGCCCGCGTGCAGCACTCGACGTGGGCCACGGCGTACGCCGACCTGCTCCCGCCCGAGGTGCTGTCGTCCCCGGAGGTGGAGCTCGCCGCGGTCTGGCTGCACGCGATCGAGGCGCCGCCCGGTCCCCGTCACCAGGTCCTCGTCGCCCTGGAGCGCGAGGACCTGACCGGCTTCGCGGCCGTGATCCCGGCCGAGGATGACGACCTCGACCCGACCAGCTGCGCCGAGCTCGCGGCCCTGCTGGTCGAGCCGCGTTGGGGGCGGCGCGGCCATGGCAGCCGCCTGCTCGCCGCGGCCGTCGACGGCTGGCAGCAGGACGCGGTGGGGACGGCCGTGACCTGGGCGTTCGAGCGGGACGCGCCGACCCTCGCCTTCCTGGCCGGGGCCGGCTGGGAGCCCGACGGCCGGGCCCGCGGCCTGGACACCGGCGCCCGCGTGCAGCGCCAGCTCCGCTTCCACGTGGACGTGTCCCGATGAGCTTCGACGGCTTCCCCGAGGAGCTCCTGAGCTTTTACGAGGGCCTGACGGCCGACAACACCAAGGCCTACTGGACCGACCACCGCGTGGCGTACGACGGGTGCGTGAAGGCCCCGATGGAGGCGCTGCTGGCCGAGCTGGAGCCCGAGTTCGGGCCCGCGAAGCTGTTCCGGCCCTACCGTGATGTGCGCTTCAGCAAGGACAAGACTCCGTACAAGACCGCTGCGGCTGCGGCGCTCGGCGACGACGTACAGGGCGGGCTCTACCTACAGGTGTCCGCCGACGGGCTCATGATCGCCGGCGGCGCGCACGGGCTGACGACCGACCAGGCGCGCCGGCTGCGGGCATTGGCTGCGGAGGACCGCCCGGGGAAGGCGCTTGTCCGGGTCCTGAAGGGGCTTGAAGTCGCCGGTTTCGAGCTGCACGGCGATCGGCTCAAGCGCCTGCCCAAGGAGTACGAGCCGGACCACCCGCGGGCGGAACTGCTCACCTTCAAGACCCTGTTCGCCATGCAGCAGCACGAGCCCGCGCCATGGCTGCACACGCCGGCCGCCTTGCCGCGCATCGTCGCGGCCTGGCGCGAGCTAGGCCCACTGAACGCCTGGCTGGCCCAGCACGTCGGACCCCCGCGGACCGAGCGCTAGGGCTGAGGTACGCAGGCCGGCGCGCTCCCGGGCGCAGGCGGTAGCCGTGGCGGTGGCCGTCGGACCTGGCTGGCGGCTTACCTGTCTTCTCCGGTGCGGCTGCGGAAGATCTTTCTGAGCGTGCGGCGATTGCCCCAGGCAGCATCGCAGCAGACAGGTCCGGCCCAAGCCTCAGGGGTGAGCGGAGTCGCGCTCCAGACGGATCGCGGTGCGCATCGCCCGCCGGCCACGTGGGGTGTCGCGCGCATCGCCGTACGCGGTGGCAAGCCGGAACCAGGCGCGCCAGTCCTCCGGCGCGGCCTCGACCTCGGCCTTGCGTTCGGTGAACAGCGCGTCGGCGGCGTCGCGGCTGACCCGTCCGCTGGGGGTCCGTTCGAGCGCCGAGGTGTCGGCGAGGCCGCCTTCCGCGCTCAGGCGGCGGCCGAGCCGCTCGCTGCCCAGCCCGAAGCGGACCTCGCCCGAGACCAGCAGTGTGCCGACAGCGACCAGGAGCACGACTCCCAACGCGAGCGCGATCCCGGTGGGCTTGCCGGTGCTCGCGAGATCGACGGCCCGCACGAGCATGTACGCGCCCAGCAGCCCGACGGCGGCACAGAGCAGGACCGCGGTGCTGCGCGCCCTCACAACTCGAGCAGGGCTTCCAGCCCGACGGTGAGCCCGGGCCGGGCGCCCACGCCGCGCACCCCGAGCAGCACGCCGGGCATGAACGACGCGCGGTCGTAGGAGTCGTGCCGGATCGTGAGCGACTCCCCCGCGCCGCCGAGCAGCACCTCCTGGTGCGCGACGAGCCCGGCGAGCCGCACGGCGTGGACCCGGACGCCGTCGACGTCGGCCCCCCGCGCTCCGTCCAGGGCCGTGGTCGTGGCGTCCGGCATCGGCGGCATCCCGCGACGGGCTTCGGCGACGAGCTCCGCCGTACGGCGGGCGGTGCCGCTGGGCGCATCAGCCTTGCCCGCGTGGTGCAGCTCGACGATCTCCACGCTGTCGAAGAAGCGGGCGGCCTGGGCCGCGAACTGCATCATGATGACCGCGGCGATGCCGAAGTTCGGGGCGACCAGGACGTTGACCTGCGAGCCCTCGAGCAGCGCGCGCAGCTCGTCCAGGCGGGCCGCGTCGAAGCCGGTGGTGCCCACTACCGCGTGAACTCCCGCCTCGACGCAGGCCCGCAGATTGCCCATGACCGCGTCCGGGTGGGTGAAGTCGACGGCGACCTCGGCCTGCGTCAGGTCCACCGCATCGCCCAGGTCGTACGCCGCGACCAGGTCGAGGTCGTCAGCGGCTTCGACGGACCGCACGACCTCGGCGCCCATCCGGCCGCGGGCACCGAACACCGCGACCCGGGTCACGGCCCCGCTCATCCGGTCACATTAGCGAAGTCGCGGTCCCCGAACGGCCCGATGGCGCCGAGGGACAGTGGCCGGGTGAGGACGTCGGCACCGACCGCGCGTACGTCGTCGAGCGTCACCGCCTCGATCCGGGCGAGCAGCTCCTCGACCGGCAGCACCTCGCCGTGCACCAGCTCGGCTTTGCCGATCCGGCTCATCTGCGAGCCGGTGTCCTCCAGCCCCAGCACCAGCGAACCGCGCAGCTGGCCCTTTGACCGAGCCAGCTCGCCCTCGGTGATGCCGTGCGCCGCGACCTCGTCCAGACCCTCGCGGCACAGCGCGAGCACCTCGTCGACCTTGCCGGGCGCGCAGCCGGCGTAGACGCCGAACATGCCGCTGTCGGCGTGATGGGAGCTGTAGGAGTAGACCGAGTACGCAAGCCCGCGCTTCTCGCGTACCTCCTGGAACAGCCGGCTGGACATCCCACCGCCCAGGGCGCCGCTCAGTACCTGCAGCGCGTAGCGCCGGTCGTCATCGCGGGCCAGCCCGGAGGTACCCAGCACAAAGTGGGCCTGCTCGGTCGCCCGCTCCTCCACGAGCGTGCCGGCCTGCGGCACGGGTTTCGCCCGTCGGTGCCCCGGGCCGGCCGGGCCGGCCAACCGCTCACCGAAGGCCTGCCGGACCAGCTCCACGACGACCTCGTGGTCGAGGTTGCCGGCTGCGGACACCACCATGTCGGCCGGGGCGTACCGCTCCCGGTGGTAGCCCCGGATCCCCTCGGCGGACAGCTGCCCGACCGACTCCGCGCTGCCGATGACGGGCCGGCCCAGCGGGTGGCCGGCGTACAGCACCTCGGCGAAGACGTCGTGGACGACGTCACCGGGATCGTCGTCGTGCATGGCGATCTCCTCCAGGATGACGCCCCGCTCGCTCTCGACGTCGGCAGGCGCGCACAGCGCCTCCACCACCAGGTCGGACACGACATCGACCGCGAGCGGCAGGTCGGTGTCGAGCACCCGCGCGTAGTAGCAGGTGTACTCCTGCGCGGTGAAGGCGTTCATCTCGCCACCGACGGCGTCCATGACCGCCGCGATCTCCAGGGCATCCCGGCGGCGGGTTCCCTTGAACAGCAGGTGTTCCAGGAAGTGCGAGGTCCCGGCGAGCTCGGGGCTCTCGTCCCGCGAGCCGACCCCGACCCAGATGCCGAAGGCCGCGCTGCGCACGTACGGCACCGTCTCGGTGACCACGCGCAGACCCCCGGGAAGCACGCTGCGGCGGGTGCCTCCCGGGGGTCTGGACGTCACTGCTGCTACTGCGCCGCGACCGGCTCGGGCGCCGCGGCCTCGTTCGAGACCGGGGTCAGGCTGATCTTGCCGCGCTGGTCGATCTCGGCGATCTCGACCTGCAGCTTGTCGCCGACGTTGACGACGTCCTCGACCTTGCCCACCCGCTTGCCATTGCCCAGCTTGCTGATGTGCACCAGACCGTCCTTGCCCGGCAGCAGGCTGACAAAGGCACCGAAGGCCGCGGTCTTCACGACCGTGCCGAGGAACCGCTCGCCGACCTTGGGCATCGTCGGGTTCGCGATCTGGTTGATGACCGCCATCGCGGCCTCGGCCGCGGTCCCGCTCGTAGCACCGATGTAGATGGTGCCGTCGTCCTCGACGGTGATGTCGGCACCGGTGTCGGCCTGGATCTGGTTGATCATCTTGCCCTTGGGCCCGATGACCTCGCCGATCTTGTCCACCGGGATCTTCACCGACAGCACGCGCGGGGCGTACTTGCTCATCTCGTCCGGCTCGTCGATCGCCTCGTTCATTACCTCGAGGATCGCCAGGCGCGCGGTCCGGGCCTGCTGCAGCGCGGCCGCGAGCACGGGCGAGGGGATGCCGTCGAGCTTGGTGTCGAGCTGCAGCGCGGTGACGAACTGCGGGGTCCCGGCGACCTTGAAGTCCATGTCACCGAAGGCATCCTCGGCGCCGAGGATGTCGGTCAGCGTGGCGTACTCGCCGCCCTCGAAGATCAGGCCCATCGCGATGCCGGCGACGGGGGCCTTGAGCGGCACGCCAGCGTTCAGCAACGACATGGTCGACGCGCAGACCGAGCCCATCGACGTCGAGCCGTTGGAGCCCAGGGCCTCGGAGACCTGGCGGATCGCGTACGGGAAGTCCTCGCGGCTCGGCAGCACTGGCACCAGGGCCCGCTCCGCGAGCGCGCCGTGGCCGATCTCGCGGCGCTTGGGCGAGCCCACCCGCCCGGTCTCCCCGGTGGAGTACGGCGGGAAGTTGTAGTGGTGCATGTAGCGCTTGCGGTTCTCGGGGTTGAGCGTGTCGACCATCTGCTCCATGCGCAGCATGTTCAGCGTGGTGACGCCCATGATCTGGGTCTCCCCGCGCTCGAACAGTGCCGAGCCGTGTACCCGGGGCAGCACCTCGACCTCGGCGGAGAGCTGGCGGATGTCCTGCAGTCCACGGCCGTCGATACGGACCTTGTCCTGCACGATGCGCTTGCGCACGATCGCCTTGGTGAGCGAGCGGAAGGCCGCGCTGACCTCGTTCGCACGCCCCTCGAACTGACTCGCGAGGGCCTGAACCGTGCTTGCCTTGACGGCGTCGGTGGCGCTCTCACGCTCCTGCTTACCGGCGAGGGACTGGGCCCTGGTGAGCTCGGCCTCGGCGTAGGCGGTCACGGCGGCGAGCACGTCGTCGTCGTAGTCCAGGAAGACCGGGAACTCCAACGGCTCCTTCGGCGAGAGCGCCTTGAGGTCGTTCTGCGCGCGGCAGATGGCGGCGATTGCCGGCTTCGCGGCCTCCAGGCCGGCGGCCACGACCTCCTCGGTGGGGGCGGTGCCGCCACCGTTGACGACCGCGTAGACCTCGCGGGTCGCCTCGGCCTCGACCATCATGATCGCGACGTCACCGTCCTCGAGCAGGCGCCCGGCGACGACCATGTCGAAGGTGGCGTCCTCGAGCTCGGTCAGGGTCGGGAACGCGACCCACTCGCCGTTGATGCACGCCACGCGGGTGGCGCCGACCGGGCCGGTGAACGGCAGACCGGACAGCAGGACGGCAGCAGCGGCGCTGTTGATCGCCAGCACGTCGTACAGGTGGTCCGGGTCCAGGGACAGGATCGTCGAGACGACCTGGACCTCGTTGCGCAGACCCTTCTTGAACGACGGGCGCAGCGGCCGGTCGGTGAGCCGGCAGGTGAGGATGGCGTCCTCGGACGGGCGCCCCTCGCGGCGGAAGAACGAGCCGGGGATGCGGCCGGCGGCGTACATCCGCTCCTCGACGTCCACCGTCAGCGGGAAGAAGTCCAGGTTGTCCTTCGGCCGCTTGGACGCGGTGGCTGCGGTCAGCACCATCGTGTCGCCGCAGTAGATGGTGACCGCGCCGGCGGCCTGCTTGGCCAGCCGCCCGGTCTCGAACCGGATGGTGCGGGTGGCGCCACCAGGGTTGTTGATGACGGCCTCGGTGAACTCCGAGCCGTAGATGTTGCTCTCGCCCTCCATGGGCACTCCTTTGTGCGGTCCCGGCCCCGTCGGCGGCGGGAGCCGGTCATCAGTGGAAGCAGCCGGATCGCTCCGGCGGCCACTCCCGAGGACCGGGTCCGGGTGCTCGCTCCCGGGGCCAGGGCTCGTGGCGTCGTGGGACGTGTGTCCGACGACGTGTCCTTCTTCTCCTACGTCAGAGGGGAGCGCCCGGCGGGCACTCCCCTGTCGTGCAGCTAGCGGCGCAGTCCCAGCCGCTCGATGAGCGAGCGGTAGCGCGCGATGTCGGTCTTCTCGAGGTACTTCAGGAGCCGGCGCCGGCGCCCGACCATCCCGAGCAGCCCACGTCTTGTGTGGTGGTCGTGCTTGTGCATCTTCAGGTGCTCGGTGAGGTCGGCGATGCGCTTGCTGAGCATCGCCACCTGGACCTCTGGCGAGCCGGTGTCGCCCTCGACCGTCGCGTACTCGGTCATGATGGTCTTCTTCTGGGCCTGGTCGAGCGCCACGGAACTCCTTGCGTCCAGGTGCGTGCCCAAGGTCGAACACACTTGGGCAGAACAGCGCACCGCCGGTCTCCCGGCAGTCCTACGCTACCAGCCGGTTACCCCGCACCCGCCGGTTCGCCGACCCACGACGCCGTACGCCGCCGTACCCCGCCGTACGGCGGCGTACGGCGCGCCGTCACCCCGCCGTCTCCCCCCTTGCACCTCGTCGCCCCGCCGCGCCGCCGCGCCGCCTATGCCGGTGATCATCGGAAGCATTGATGGCGTCAGCGGGGCTGACGAGGCCAGTTGATCATCGATCGTGCTGTCGATCACGGCGGTACACCGCGAGCAGTGCACCGCAGCACGGACGGCGCGGCGGGGGCACCGACAGCACGGACGGCGCGGCGGGAAGCACCGACAGCACACTTGACGCGGCACGCGCTTACCTGGTCCACAGCGGCGGCAGCCGTCCACAGGTGCCCGTCGTGACGGGGCCGGGTACGCCGCCACCAGGTGTGCTGCTGAGGTGACAGGGCAGCAGGTAGTGGCCGAGGTGCTGGACGCGCGCGTCCTGCACCGACGTGACCTGCGGACGGCCGGGCTCGACCGGTGCCGAGGGGACCACCTCGTTCGCGGCGCCAGCTGGCAACGGCTCGCCCCTTCGGTCTACGCGACGACACCCCAGGAGATCAGCGACGGGCAGCTGATCCAGGCGGCCCGGGTGCATCTCGGCGAGGCGTTCGTCGTGACCGGGGCGGCGGCGTGCCGCGCCCTCGGGATGACCGACCTCCCCGAGGTGGCCGGCATCGACGTCCTCGTTCCGGCCTCCGCGCGCCGCGTCGGCAGCGACGTGATCAGGGTGTGGCCGACGACACGCCACCCACGTACCTGGCTTCGAGCAGGAGCCCGGTACGCCAACCCCGCACGCGCCGTCATCGACAGTGCCCGCTGGTCGCCCTCACTCCAGACGGTGCGAGCACTGATCACCGGTGCCCTCTGTTCAGGGCACTGCGACACGGTCACCTTGCTGGCCGAGCTCGAGGAGGGCGCACGAGCAGGGTCGGCGCTGTGTCGGCGGGCCCTGCTCGACGCCTCGTGGGGAGCGAGGTCGGCGCCGGAGGCGGAGGTGAGCGACGTCGTGCTGGCTGCGGTGCGCGCCGGCCGGCTGCCCCCCTTCTGGCTCAACGCCGAGCTCTGGCTCGAGGGGCGACTGCTCAGTGTCACCGACGGCTACCTCCAAGGCCTCGGGCTCGCCTGGGAGGTGGACAGCCGTCGCCACCATGCCGGCTCGGCCGAGTTCGACCACACCCTGGCCCGCCACGACGCCTTTCTGGGGGCCGGCCTCGGACTGCTCCACGTCACCCCCAGGCGGGCACGGCTGCTCGGTCCGGCGTACGCCGACGTCGTGGTCTGCGCCGCGCAGGCCCGGCAGCGGCTGCGTGACCCCGAGCCGGCCGGCCTGGTCGTGGTGCCCCGCGGACCGCTCATCGGGGTCGACCGCCGGCGCGTGCGGGGTTGGTCGCCTTGATCATCAGAAGCATCGATGGCCCACGGCGCCGCTGCAGGACGTCGGGGCCATCGATCCCGCTGATGATCAAGAGAATGGAGACGCGGGGCGCGCGGGTCAGCCGAGGTCGAACGGCGGAGATCACGCGGCCGGGTCGCGGCAGGAGACGCGCGAGGGGGGCACGCGGGGGAACAGGGCGGGTCGGCACTCGGGCGGGTCGGCCATCGACGACGTGCACAGGCGCAGAGGCCGCGGATCAGCCCGGGCGCGGAGGCCGCTCGTATCCGTCAGCCGAGCGGGTCGGGGAGCAGCTCGCGGGTGCGGGCGACGTCGAGGGCCATCTGGGTCAGGAGGGGCTCCACCCCGTCGAAGCGCAGCGTCTCGCGCAGGCGCGCGGTGAAGGTGAGGCCAACGTGATCGCCGTACAAGTCGCCCGTGAAGTCCAAGACGTAGGCCTCCACCCGCCGTTCCCGGCCCTCGAAGGTCGGATTGGTACCGATCGAGATGGCCGCCGGAAGGTACTGCGCGCGGCGGACGAGCCGCCCGGCGTACACGCCGTCGGCAGGCACGGCGCTCCAGGCGATCGGCTCGAGATTGGCTGTGGGGTATCCAATCTCACGCCCGCGCTGATCACCGCGAACCACAACCCCGTCCACCCGGTGCTCGCGGCCGAGCACCTGCGCAGCCGCTACCACGTCGCCGGCGGCCACACAGGAACGGACGTACGTCGAGGACCAGGTCGTCTCCCCTGCCCCCTGCAGTGGCGCGCCCTCGACGGTGAAGCCGAAGCGCCGGCCGGACGCGGCGAGCGAGCCGACGTCGCCAGCGGCCTTGGCGCCGTACCGGAAGTTCTCACCCACGACGACCGCCGCGGCGTGCAGGTGCTCGACGAGCACGGCGTGCACGAACTCCTCCGGCCCGAGCCGGCTGAACTCCATCGTGAACGGCAGTACGCACATCACATCGACGCCGAGTCGCTCGAGCAGCTCGGCCTTGGTGCGGGAGCTGGTCAGCACGGCTGGGTGGCTCCCCGGACGGACGACTTCGCTCGGGTGCGGGTCGAAGGTCAGCACGACGCTGGGCAGGCCGGCCGCGCGCGCCTTCTCCACCGCACGACCGATGATCTGCTGGTGGCCGCGGTGCACCCCGTCGAACACCCCGATCGTGACGACGCACCGTCCCCATCCCGAGGGTGCACTCTCGATCCCGCGCCAGCGCTGCACGCTCGTACCCTACGGCGGGGCTCCGGTGGCCGGCCGGAACACCACCGTCGGCTTCGCGGCGCCGTCGCGGTCCTCCACGAGAGCCACGCACCGCCCGTCGGGATCGAACGCGCCGACGACCCCGGTCCGCCCCGACGGCTCGAGCCGCTTGCCGTACGACAGAGCAAGGGCCTGCTCGCCGGACAGCTCCCAACGGACGAACGAGGCCGCCACGGCCGCGTCCAGGCCGATCACAGCAGCGTCTACGAGATCGTCGTCAGTGAGCGCGCCGAGGGTGTGGGCCCCGTCCAGGGTGAACGACCCGACCCGCGTACGCCGCAGCGCGCTCAGGTGGCCGCCGACCCCGAGCGCGGCCCCGAGGTCGCGCGCCAAGGCCCGCACGTAGGTGCCGGAGGAGCACTCGACCTGCACGTCCAGGTCGTCGCCCCGGCGAGCTTCGAGCGCGAACCGGCGGACCTGGACGGGGCGCGCCGCAAGCGCGACGCCTTCACCGGCGCGGACCCGGGCGTAGGACCGGACCCCGCCGACCTTGATCGCCGAGACCGAGGACGGCACCTGCTGGAGGGCCCCAGTGAGCGCGCCGATGGCCGCGGACAGCGCCGCGTCGGTGACCCCGGAGGCGTCCCGCCGGGTGAGGACGGCCCCCTCGGCGTCATCGGTTACCGTCGTCGCGCCCAGACGGATCGTAGCGACGTACGCCTTGGTGGTGAGGGAGAGGTGCCCCAGCAGGCGGGTGGCGCGGCCGACGCCGAGCACCAGGACACCGGTGGCCATCGGGTCCAAGGTGCCGGCGTGCCCGACCTTCTTGGTACGGGCAAGGCGCCGGGCCCGGCCGACGACGTCGTGGCTGGTCCAGCCGGCCGGCTTGTCGATGACCAGCAAGCCGTCGGGTGCGCTCACGCCGACAGGTGCGGCGCAGCGGCGAGCGCCAGGCGCACTGTGTCCAGCGCCTGCTCGGCCGAACCGCTCGCGGTGAAGCCGGCTGCGAAGCGGTGGCCGCCGCCACCGAGGGCAGTGCACATGGCGCCGACGTCGACGGCGCCCTTGGACCGGGCCGACACCTTGATGCGGCCATCAACAGGGTCGTGCTTGAGCACCACCGCCACCTCGGCCTCGCGCGCGGTCCGCAGCACGTCAATGATGCCCTCGACGTCGGCCAGGCCCAGCCCGTGCCGCTCCAGATCGCGCGCGTCCACCCGGGTCCAGACCAGACCGAGGCCACCGACCGCGCACCGTTCCAGCACGGCCCGCGCGGCGACCTCACCGAGCAACTGCACGTACGCGAACGGAGCCGTGTCCCAGATGTCCCGGCTGATCAGGTCGTGCCGGATCCCGGTGGCGAGGAGCCGGCCGGCGAGGGCATGCACGGAAGGGGTCGTGGCGGCGTACTTGAACGAACCGGTGTCGGTCACCAGTCCGGTGTAGAGCGGCGCCGCGACCTCCGCGGTCAGCTCGACGCCCAGCCGGTCCACCAGCTCCGCCACCAGCACGGCGGTTGCTGCGGCGGACGGATCCACCAGGTTCGCGGTTCCGTAGCGGGTGTTGCTGGCATGGTGATCGACCACAAGCACCTGTTCGGCCGCCTCGACCCGACCGGCCAGCGACCCCAGCCGGTCTACGTCCCCGGTGTCCAGGGTGACCAAGAGCCCAGGGGCGGGTGGCACCTGGGACACGGGCACGAGCAGGTCCAGGGCCGGCAGGGAGGCGTACGCCGTCGGCACCTCGAACGGCTCGCTCCCCCACGAGGCGAGCACCCGCGTCCCCCGCGCGCGCAGGGCCGATCCGAGACCGATCATCGAGCCGAGCGCGTCGCCGTCCGGCCCGACGTGGCAGACGAGCACGGCCTCCCGGTAGGAGCACAGCAAGTCGACCGCGCTCTGCCAGTCGGCTTCAGCTGCGCTCATCCGGCGTCGTCGCCGGGATCGACCCGGGGCACGCGATAGGGATCGGCCGCACCGGCCGGCGCCGCGCCGGTGGCGATCTCCTGTACCCGCGCGTCCTCGGCTCGGGCCCGCTCGAGCAGCGACTCGATCCGGCCGGCCGTCTCCGGCACGACATCGGCGATGAAGGCCAGCGACGGGGTGTACCGCACCCCGGTCTGCCTGCCGACGGTGCTGCGCAGCACGCCCTTCGCGCTCTCCAGCGCCGCCGCTGACTCGGCCCGGGCGATCGCGTCGCCGTACACGGTGTAGTACAGCGTGGCCTCCCGCAGATCCGGGGTGAGCTTGGCGTCGGTGATGGTCACGAGCCCCAGGCGCGGGTCCTTGACCTGCGTCTCCAACGTCTGCGCCACGACCTCACGGATCCGTACGGCGAGCTTGCGCGCGCGTGCGACGTCGACCATGGCCCTAGTCGTCCTCTCCGTGCAGCTGCTGGTGGGCGGAGAGCACCTCCACCTCGGGGCGGGCGGCGACGAGCCGCTCGCAGGCGTCGAGCACCGACGTGCAGTGCCCGGCGTCCGCGGCGACCACGGCGACCCCGACGAGGGCCCGGCGGTGCAGGTCCAGGTGGCCTGCCTCCGCCGCGCTCACGCCGTGCTTGCTCGTCAACTCAGCCACGATCGGCCGTACGACGGAGCGCTTCTGCTTGAGCGAGTGAACGTCGCCGAGCAGCAGGTCCAGCGCCAGCGAACCGGTGAACACGTGTCCTCCTAGATGCGCGGGTCCTCCTAGGGCGGGTCCTCCTAGGTGCGTGGGATCTCCTGCATCTCCCAGGTCTCGATGACGTCTTCGGGCTTGATGTCGTTGAACGACCCGAGTCCGATACCGCACTCGTAGCCCTCGCGGACCTCGGTGGCATCGTCTTTGAACCGCCGCAGCGACTCGACCGTCAGGTTGTCGGCGACCACAATGCCGTCGCGGACCAGGCGGGCCCGGCTGTTGCGACGGATCGTGCCGCTGCGGACCAGCGAGCCGGCCACGTTGCCGATCCTTGGGACCCGGAAGACCTCGCGGACCTCGGCGGTACCGAGCTGGGCCTCCTTGAAGATCGGCTTGAGCATGCCCTTGAGAGCGGCCTCGATCTCCTCGATGGCGGCGTAGATGACCGAGTAGTAGCGGACGTCCACGTGCTCCTTGACCGCCAGGTCGCGGGCATTGCCCTCGGGCCGGACGTTGAAGCCCAGGATGACCGCATCGGACGCCGACGCCAGCGTGACGTCGTTCTCGGTGATGGAGCCGACCCCGCGGTGAATGATCCGCAGGGATACCTCGTCGCCCACATCGATCTTGAGCAGGGCGTCCTCGACGGCCTCGACCGAACCGGACACATCACCCTTGAGGATGAGGTTGAGCTGGGTCACCTTGCCCTGCTCCATCTTGGCGAACACGTCCTCGAGCGACATGCGCCCGCGGCTGCTGGCCAGGGCGGCGTTGCGCTCGCGCGCCTGCCGTTGCTCGGCGATCTGCCTGGCGACCCGGTCCTCTCCGACGACGAGGAAGTTGTCGCCTGCACCCGGCACGTTGGTGAACCCGAGCACCTGCACCGGCTGGCCGGGGCCAGCCTCGGTGATGTTCTCGCCACGCTCGTTGAGCATCGCGCGGACGCGGCCGAAAGCGTCGCCGGCGACGATCGAGTCCCCGATCCGCAGCGTGCCGCGGGTGACCAGGACGGTCGCCACCGGGCCGCGCCCCTTGTCCAGTCGGGCCTCGATCGCGATGCCCTGGGCGTCCACACCGGCGTCGGCGAACAGCTCGAGCGCCGCGTCGGTGGTGAGCAGGATCGCGTCGAGCAGCTCCTCGAGCCCCGAGCCGGCCTTCGCCGAGACGTCCACGAACATCGTCGTGCCGCCGTACTCCTCGGCGACCAGGCCGTACTCGGTGAGCTGGCCGCGGACCTTCGCCGGGTCCGCGCCCTCCTTGTCCACCTTGTTCACGGCCACCACGATCGGCACCTCTGCGGCCTGGGCGTGGTTGAGCGCCTCGATGGTCTGCGGCTTCACACCGTCGTCGGCGGCCACGACGAGTACGACGATGTCGGTGACCTTTGCGCCACGGGCCCGCATGGCGGTGAAGGCCTCGTGGCCAGGGGTGTCGATGAAGGTCAGCTCGCGCACACCGCCCTCGACGGGGTGGTGCACCTGGTAGGCGCCGATGTGCTGAGTGATCCCGCCGGCCTCGCCCTTGACGACGTCGGTCTGTCGGATCGCGTCGAGCAACCGGGTCTTGCCGTGGTCGACGTGACCCATGATCGTCACGACCGGGGGCCGGGCCACCAGGGTGGCCTCGTCCCCGTACTCAGCGCCGAAGGCGAGGTCGAAGCGCTCGAGCAGCGCCGCGTCCTCCTCCTCCGGAGTGACGATCTGCACGTCGTACCCCAGATGCGTCCCGAGCAGCTGCAGCGTCTCGTCCGTGCAGGACTGGGTGGCAGTCACCATCTCGTTCAGCTCGGTGAACACCACCTGGACCAGCGATCCGGGATTGGCCTCGATGCGGTCAGCGAAGTCGGCGAGCGAGGCGCCGCGAGGAAGGCGGACCGCCTCGCCGTTGCCGCGGCTGACGCCCCCACCCATCGTGGGCGCGGACAGGTTGTCGAACTCCTGACGCCGCTGCTTCTTGCTCTTGCGGCCGCGGACCGGCCGGCCGCCGCTGGCCCGTCCGAAGGCGCCGGGAGTGGCGCCGCCACGGGCAGCGCCACCGCGCGGGCCGCCACCGGGACGGCCGGCGAAGCCGGGCCCGCCACCGCCGGGCCGCGCGCCGCCGTAGCCGCCGCCGGCCGGCCCGCCGGGACGGGCGCCGGGAGCGCCACTGGGGCGCGTACCGGGCATGCCCGGACGGGCACCGGGGCCGCCGGCCGGGCGGGGCGGGAACATGCCGGGGCCGGGGCGAGGACCACCGACCGCCGGGCGGGGCGGGAACATGCCGGGGCCGGGACGCGGACCGGCCGGGCCGCTGGGACTGGGGCGGGTTGCCGCCGGGCGGGGCGGCATGCCGGGCGTGCCAGGGGCCGGACGGGCCGGCATCGCGGCCGGCGAGCCGGGACGAGGCGGTACGCCGGCGGCCGGCGAGGGGCGCGGGGCTGCGGGGCGCGGGGGCATTCCGGGCGCGCCGTCGGCAGGACTGCTGAACGGGTTGTTGCCCGGCCGGGGACCGGGACTCGGGCGGGTCGGTAGGCCCTGCCCGGGAGCGGCCGGCAGGGCTGCATCCGGCATGGGAGCGGTCGGTAGGGCGGCGCCCCCACCCGGGGCGGTAGGCACGGGCGCGGGGGGCTGCGGGCGCGCTGGAGCCGATGTGGCAGCGGGCGGCGCCGAGGCAGCGGGGACAGCCGGCCGGGGCGCCGCAGGGGCGGGACGGGCAGGGGCGGGAACGGCCGCCGCTGGAGCGGCCGGGAAGGCCTCACGCACCTTGCGGGCGACGGGCGCCTCGATCGTGGACGACGCGCTCTTGACGAACTCGCCGTTCTCCTTCAACCACGACAGCAGGTTCTTGCTCTCGAGGCCGAGCTCCTTCGCGAGCTCGTGGACGCGGGCTTTGCCGGGCACTGGACTCCTTCTCAGGCCGGGTCGGTCCCTGGCCTCGTGGCTACTGCATGGGGGTGCTGCTCATCGGTACTGACTCATCGAGTGCTCATGCGCTTGTCGACCTGCTCTCTCAGAAGGTGCTGGTCAGCCGAGCCACATGGTCCCGCACCGGTGCGACATCCAGCGGCCCTCCAGAACGCAGTGCCCTGGGAAACGCTTTACGCCGCTCGGCCAAGTCGACGCAAGCCGGGTCGAGGTGCACGCTGGCCCCTCGGCCTGGGAGGCGTCCGGACGGGTCGACGACGAGCTTGCCGTCGGCCACTACCACGCGTAGCAGGGCGGACTTCGCCGCTCGAACCCGGCATCCCACACAGGTGCGCACCGGGCCGTCGAGGCGAGCCGGTCTCAAGTCTAGCGCGGCCGGACGCGGCGCCCGGCGGTTCACGTCAGAGCGGTCGCCGGGACCGGCTCGGTGTCACTGTGGATGTCGATGCGCCAGCCGGTCAGGCGTGCGGCCAGCCGCGCATTCTGCCCCTGTTTACCGATCGCCAGTGACAGCTTGTAGTCCGGCACCACGACCCGGGCACTGCGCTGCACCAGGTCGACGACCTCGACCGACAGGACCGTCGCCGGCGAGAGGGCCTCGGCCACGAAGCGCGCGGGATCGTCGTACCAGTCGACAATGTCGATCTTCTCGCCGTGCAGCTCGTTCTGCACCGCCCGGACCCGCGAGCCCTGCGGACCGATGCAGGCGCCCTTGGCGTTGAGCCCGGACACCTTCGTCCGTACCGCGATCTTGGTCCGGTGGCCGGCCTCGCGGGCCAGCGCCAGGATCTCCACGGTGCCATCGGCGACCTCGGGCACCTCCATCGCGAACAGCCCGCGCACCAGATCGGGATGCGTGCGCGACACGGTGATCTGGGCGCCGCGCTGCCCGCGGCCGACACCGACGATCCGGCACTTGAGCCGGCTGCCGTGCTCGTACACCTCGCCGGACACCTGCTCGGCCGGCGGGAGGGTGGCCTCCAGGGCGTCCTCCCGCACACCGAGCCGGACCATCACGTTGCGGTTCGCCGGCGCGCCCGGCCGCTGACCGGCCTGCTGCACGATGCCGGAGACGATGTCGCCCTCGCTCCCGGCGTACTCGCCGTAGGACACCTCGCTCTCGGCCTGGCGCAGCCGCTGCAGGATGACCTGCCTGGCCGTCGCCGTGGCGATCCGTCCGAAGTCCGCGGGGGTGTCGTCCCACTCGCGCGCGACGGCGCCGTCCCCGGCGAGTTCCTGGGCCAGCACGACCACGTCCCCCGTACGCCGGTCCAGCTCGATGCGGGCGTGCTCGCTGGCGGTATCCCCGTGCCGGTAGGCGGTCAGCAGGGCCGACTCGATGGCCTCGACGACCAGGTCGAGCGAGATGTCCTTCTCCCGCTCGAGCCCGCGCAGGGCGTTCATGTCGATATTCACAGGGCCTGTTCGTCGCTTTCGTGGTCGTCGTGATCGTGGTGATCGTCGTGGGCCGCATCCGGCACCCCCGCCCGATTGAACTCGACCTGCACGACCCCGCGGACCAGCCCGGACAGGGGCAGCTCCCGCGAGGCGCCCTCGACCTCGAGGACGACCACCTGGTCGTCGGCCGACAGCACGCGGCCGGTGACGGTCGAGCCGTCGCTCAGGGTGGCCGCGACCAGACGGGTCGTGTTGCGGCGCCAGTGCCGCGCCTCGGTCAGCGGCCGGTCGACGCCCGGCGAGCTGACCTCCAAGACGTACGCACCCCCCAGCAGATCGGGCTCGTCCTGCTCCGCGGTGTCCAGCACGTCGGACACCGCGCGGCTGAGCTCGGCCACCTGGTCCAGGGTCGGGCCGCCGTCGCGGTCCACCACCACGCGTACGACCCGGCGCTTGCCGGCCGGGGAGACCCGGACGTCCTCCAGGTCGTACCCGGCGCCCTGCATGGCGGGGGCGAGCAGCTTGGTCAGCCGCGGACCGGCGTCCTGGGCCACGGCTGCTCCTGTCTGCTGTTGTCGGTCGGATACGAGCTCGAGGCGGAACGTGGTCCACGCCGATTCCGGGCCGCCGGCTGCACGGCGCCCGCCCACAGGCTAACCACCGCTGGTCGTGGTCCTCACCCGTCATCAGGCTCACTGGCAACGTCACTGTCCGCGGCCATGATCACCCATCCGCACCTGCCCACTGCGCGAACGCACGGCGGACCAGCGCACGAGGCGGCAATAGATCATGGAGGACCTGGTGGGACGGATGCCAGGTACGGCCGCAGCCGTCCTGACCTCGCTTGCGGTTCTGGGCACGAGCGCCTGTGGCGGCGGGGCCGACGTCGGCCGGGCCAGCGCCGGGACGCCCGGCGCCCGCGCTGCCGGCGTCCCCGTCGGCGCGGAAGCCACCAGGACGCCCGCGGTCGAGCTGCGGGCCGGCTTCACCTACCTGCTGACCGAGCATGTGCACCTGGCTGCTGCGGCGACCGGTGCAGCCCTCGCGTCCTCCGGTCAGCTCACCGCGCCGGCGCTCACGCAGGCGTTGTCCGCCCTGGATGCAAATGCCGTCGCGTTGTCCGGCCTGGTCGGTGAGCTCTACCCGAAGGGCAAGGGGCCGTTCCTGGTCGCCTGGCGCCAGCGGGACGGTCTGCTCGTGGACCAGGCGCTGGCGGCAGCAGCTCACGACCCGAGACGCGGGCTGCGGGCCCGGCAGGCGCTGGAGGCGTTCGACACCTCCTTCGGCCAGCTCCTGGGCTCGCTTGCGCCGCCACTGCCGCCGACGACCGTGGCCGACGACCTCGGGCTCGACGTCTCGGCTCAGCTGCAGGTCACCGACGCGCAGGTGGCCCACAGCCCGAGCCAGTTCGCGCTGCTCAGGGTCGCGGCCGGGCGCATGCCGGCCACCGCCGCGCTCCTGTCCCGCGGCATGGCCCGGGACCGCGGGCTCGGTGACGCCGACACCGCCGCGGGGGACCTGCGCGCCGGCCTGACGGCCCTGCTCGTCTCTCACGTCTACGTCGTGGCCGCGCAGGTTGAAGCGGCGGCCAGCGGTGCGACCCTCCGGTCGTCGGCGACGGCTGCTACGGATGAGGTCTCCCGCGGCCTGTCCCGGCTGCTCGGGGCCGGCTACCCGGCGCTCGCCGGGCCCTTCCTGTCGTCCTGGCGCCGGCAGGTCGCCGACCTCGTCGACTACGGCGTCGCCGGCCGGCGGCACGACCTGCCCGCGCAGTCGCTCGCGCTGGTGCGGCTCGACGAGGACCGCACGCGGCTCGGTGCGATCGTGCACGCCGCCGTACCGCAACTGCCCGCAGCCACCCTCGCCGAGGAGCTCCGACCGCAGGCAGCGGCGCTACTGGTGGCCCTGGACGATGCGGACCAGGCGAGCCCGGACGCCGCTGCTGCGCTCACGGCAGCGGCTGGGCACATGCCCAGCGCCGCCGAGGTTCTCGCCGGCGGGGTGGCCGAGGACCGGAGCCTGCACTGATCTGCAGCTGCACGCTCCACCGTGGCACGCCGATCACCACAGCCACGCGAGGCCACCCGGGGAGCCCGTTCATGATCGGTGTGCCGGAGCAGGACGGCCGGTGCTGACGAGCGGCCGTGGCCTACCGGCGCGGCGGCAGGAGCGCTCTGGCAGGCTCTCGACGTGAGCAGCGGACCGACCCGGCGCGCGGTGCTGGGCTCCGGGCTCGCCGGGCTGCTCAGCGCCTGCACCCCGGCCCGGCCACACCGTACGGTCCCCGCCCCACCAGACCCGGACCTGGCGCTCAGCGCCGCTGCCGCCGCGCGGGAACGCACCCTGCTCGCGGCATACGACTCGGTGCTGGCCTCCACCCCCGCGCTCGCCGCCCAGCTGCAGCCCGTGCGGGCCGAGCACCTCGCGCACCTGTTCGCCCTGGGAGCGCCCGCTTTCCAGGTAGCAGGGCACCCGCCCAGCGCGTCGCCACGCCCGCCGGCCGCGCCGTCGGCTGCACGGGCGCGGCTCGCGGTCCTCGAGCGGCGGGCCGCAGCGGCGCACGCAGCCGACGCCCTCAGCGCGTCCCGGCGGCTCGCGCCGGTGCTCGCCTCGTTGGCCGCGAGCGAGGCCTCCCACCACGAGGCCCTCGGATGACCGGGCCCGCTCCGGCCCGCAGAGCTGTCCGTCAGTGAGCGAGACCGCCCTGCTGACAGCGGTCCTCGACGCCGAGCACGCAGCCGTCTACGCGTACGGCGTCCTCGGCGCCCAACTCGACGACCGCACCCGCCCCCTTGCCCTGCAGGCCTTTGACGCACACAGAATCCGCCGGGACGAGCTCGCCGCCCGGATCGGTGCATCCGCGCCCGGGCCGCAAGCCGCGTACGACGTGGCGGTGTCCTCCCAGGGTGGCGCCCTGGCCCTCGCCGTCCGGCTCGAGGAGGGCTTGTCGGTGCGCTGGCGCGACCTCGTCGGGGGCACGTCGGACCGGCGGCTGCGCTCGCTCGCCATCGGCGCCCTGCAGGAGACCGCTGTTCGAGCAGCGGTCTGGCGGCGAACGGCCGGGACGAGGCCCGTGACCGTCGCCCTCCCCGGCCAGGCCTAGCGGCTGACGACCACAACAGCACCAGAGCGGAGGTCGTCGCCGTGCGGCCCAGCGTGCGGCGGCCCCCGGTATGCTTCTTGGCTCGCCACTCGTGTGCTGTTGTGGTCGTCGCGCCGTGGAACCGGTCTTCCGGCCCGGCGCTTGACGCGCGTCAGCGCGTCGCCAGCTCGCACACCCGCCGCAGCAGTCCCGCGACCTCGGCTGGTGGGACCGCGAGACCACCTTCGTCATAGCTGATCTCGACAGCGCCCGTCCCGGGACGTGGGCCCGCTCCCACGGCGCCGGCGATCCAGACCCCCGACTGCTCCGCCACGGCGAGCAGCGCATCCACCAGCGGAGCCGGCTCCCCCTCGAGCACGACGTGCAGCAGCGGTGTGACCGGCGGCGAGACCACCTCGACCTCGCGGGCGAGCGCCTGAGCGGCCTCGACGTACACGGGCATGCGGGGTAGCCGCTCACGCAGCCCGCGACGAGCGCCGAGCGCCAGCGGCCACAGCGCGGGCAGAGTGCCGCCGTACCGGTGGCGCCAGGTGCGGACCTGCTCGGCCAGATCGTAGGGACAGCAGAGCACCGCCCCACCGAGCGCGCCGAGTCCTTTGTAGAGCGAGACGTAGGTCATGTCGGCCAGCGCAGCGACCTCACCGAGCGAGCGGGGGGCGTACGCCGGCCCGCACTCCCACAGGCGCGCGCCGTCCAGGTGCAGCGCGACCCCTGCATCGGCGCAACGGAACGACAGCACCACGAGCTCATCGAAGGCCATCAGCTGGCCGCCGGTCTCCCGCTGCGGCAGCTCCACCACGACGGCCGCCAGTCCACTCAGGTCCTCCACCGGCGCGACCGCCTCGATACCGCTGAGCTCCTGTAGCGCATCCTCCTCCCACAGCAGCAGGTGGCTGGTGCGGTGCAGCGCGACGCGGCGGACACCGCGTGAGGCGCAGTGCAGCTGCAGCGCCACCTGCTGGGCCATGGTGCCGGTCGGGAACAGCACCGCGGCCTCGGCGCCGAGCACGTCGCGCACCTGCTCCTCGACCTCGGTGACGACACCGCCGGTGCCGTACCGGTCTCCGGCGCCTCCGCGCGCCGCCTCCTCCTGGAGCTCGGCCAGGACCTCGGCCGGCGGCTGCCGCTGGAAGCCGCTGAGCGACCGAGGGCAGCGGGAGCGGATGCCGGCGGCCACCACTGGGTCGGCCTGGGCGACCGGCTTCACCAGCTGTCCACGAGCGGCAGGAGCTCGTCGAGCGCCGCGATCGAGGCGTCGGGTACGGCGTCGTGCGCGGGCACCGGCCGGCCGGTCAGCAGCACCGCACGCATACCGACGCTCTGCGCGCCCGACACGTCGTCGCGTGGCCGGTCCCCGACGAAGACCGCGCGAGCCGCCTCGACACCGACCGCGTCGAGCAGCCCCCGGAAGGCGTCCCGGTGCGGCTTCATGTGCGGCAGCTCGCAGGTGTAGAGCCGTACGTCGAGCAGGTCCAGCAGTCCGGCCTGCTCGAGCCACCGCTCGTGCAGCTCGCGAGGCCAGTGCGTGTTGGACAGCAGGCCGGTACGCAGCCCGCGGTCGCGCAGCGCCTGCAGGACAGGGACCGCGAGGGGGTCGTGGGCAACGGTCACCTCCCAGGCGCCGTGGTAGGCCTCGAGCGCCTGCTGGACCGGCAGGTGGGTCTCGCGCGCGACCGAGCGGACGAGCTGCTCGGTCGTACCGCTGCCGGTGCCGTCGCCCTCACCCACGCGGGCCACCCACCAGGCGTCCTCGGCCGCGAGCAGCGCAGCGGCCAGCGGCTCGGGATCTTGCGGCGCGAGGACGCCCGCGGCCGCGCGCCACATGTCCAACAGATCCACCGGCACGTACGTCGACAGGGTGCCGCCCCAGTCGAACAGCACCGCCTCAACGGTCACGCGCTGCTGGACGCGGCGGGGGCCGCCCGGACGGTCACAGCGCCCCGCACGTCGGCGAGCACCGCAGGCACGGCCTCGTCCACGGGCACGCTGCGCGCCGTACCGGCCCTGCGGTCCCGCAGCTCGACGACCCCGTCGGCCAGGCTTCTGCCCACGACCAGGATGCTCGGTACGCCCAGCAGTTCGGCGTCCTTGAAGGCGACGCCCGGCGACCCGCCCCGGTCGTCGAGCAGCACCTCCAGGCCGGCGGACTCCAGCTCACCGGCGATCCGCTCCCCCACGGCGCCCTGCTCGCCCTTGCCGGCGATCACGACGTGCACGTCGGCGGGGGCGACCGAGCGGGGCCAGATCAGGCCCTTGTCGTCGTGGCCCTGCTCGGCGATCGCCGCGATCGCCCGCGAGACCCCGATGCCGTAGCAGCCCATCGTGATCCGTACCGGCTTGCCCTGCGGCCCGAGGACGTCGACAGCGAAGGCGTCGGCGTACTTCCTGCCGAGCTGGAAGATGTGGCCGATCTCGATCCCGCGACCGATGGCCAGCGGCGAGCCGCAGCGGGGGCAGCCGTCGCCAGCCCGGACCTCGGCGGCGGGGATCACCCCGTCGGGTTCGAAGTCACGGCCCAGCACGACGTTCCGCGCGTGCTTGCCCGTCTCGTTGGCGCCGGTGACCCAAGCCGACCCGCGAACGACGAGAGGATCGACCAGGTAGCGGATCTTCAGACCGGCGAGCACCTGCGGACCGAGATAGCCACGGACCAGACCCGGGTACTGATCGAAGGCCTCGAAGGGCAGCACCTCGGCCGGCACGAGGTTCGCCTCCAGCCGCTTCATGTCGATCTCGCGGTCGCCGGGCACCCCGACGACCAGCGGTTCCGTCCGGCCGCCCGGATGCCGAAGCGTCACGACCACGTTCTTCAGCGTCCGCGACGCCTCGACCTGCAGCAGCGCGGACAGGGACTCGATCGTCGGCGTGTCCGGCGTGTCCAACACCTCCATCAGAGGCTGGGTCGCCGGGTCCTGCTCGGGCAGCGAGCTGGTCTCGACCGCTTCCACGTTGGCGGCGTAGTCGCACGAGGTGCACGCCACGAAGGTGTCCTCCCCGGTCGGGGTCACCGCCAGGAACTCCTCCGACGCGCTGCCGCCCATGGCACCGCTGACGGCGCTGACGACGCGGTGGTCGAGCCCGAGCCGATCGAAGATGCGCAGGTACGCGCCGCGATGCGCGTCGTAGGAGACCTGCAGGCCCTGGTCGTCGAGGTCGAAGGAGTAGCTGTCCTTCATGACGAACTCGCGGCCGCGCAGGATCCCGGCCCGGGGCCGCGCCTCGTCCCGGTACTTGGTCTGGACCTGGTACAGCGTCAGCGGCAGGTCCTTGTACGACGAGCACTCGCCCTTGACCATGAGGGTGAACAACTCCTCGTGGGTCGGGCCGAGCAGGTAGTCCGCGCCCTTGCGGTCCTGCAGGCGAAACAGCCCCGCGCCGTACTCGGTCCAACGCCCGGTGACCTCGTACGGCTCGCGCGGGATGAGCGCCGGGAACAGCACCTCCTGGCCCCCGATCGCGTCCATCTCCTGGCGCACGATGCGGCTGACCCGGGCGAGCATCCGCACACCCAGCGGCAGCCAGGAGTAGATGCCGGGCGCAACCCGGCGGACGTAACCGGCCCGTACGAGCAGCCGGTGGCTCGGGACCTCCGCGTCCGCCGGGTCCTCACGCAGGGTGCGCAGGAACAGGCTGGACATGCGGAGCACGGGCTCTCCTGGAGATCGGTGGCTGTCGAGGTCGGTCGGTCCTGATCACGAGCCTAGCGACGCGTGTCCATGCGGTTCCCCGGTACGAAGGCGCCCGGCGGCCGCGGCCGCAGCGGTGACCCCGGACGACCTACGCTCGCGCCGTGCTCCTCCTGCTGCCGCCGTCCGAAGGCAAGGCGGCCGGCGGACGCGGTGCCCCCTTGGAGCTCTCGACCCTGTCCTTCCCAGCGCTCACCGCACCCCGTCGGCGGCTCGTCGGGGCGCTGGAGGCGCTCGCCTGCGATCGGCCGGAGCAGCTCGGCGCCGCACTCGGGCTGCCCGCCGGGCATCTCGGCCCGGTCGCCGTCGACGCAGCTCTGTCGACGGCGCCGACATTGCCGGCGCTGGCCCGCTACACCGGCGTGGTCTTCGACAACCTCGGCTACGCATTCATGAGCCCCGCCGCGAAGCGCCGCGCCCGCTCCAGCCTGGTCGTCGCCAGCGCCCTGTTCGGGCTCCTGCGACCGGGCGATCGCATCCCGGCGTACCGGCTGTCGGGAACGACCTCCCTGCCCGGTGTCGGGAGTCTCGCCGCCTTCTGGCGACCGGTCCTCGAGCCCGAGCTGGCCACTGCACCTGGTCTGGTCGTGGACCTGCGTTCCGGGGTGTACGCCGCGCTCGGTCGTGTGCCCGGAGCTGTCCAGGTGCGGGTCCTGCGCGAACACGCCGGGCAGCGGTCGGTGGTCAGCCATGACAACAAGTGGACCAAGGGCCGGCTCGCCCGCGCGCTGTGCGAGCACGGTGCGCGCACGCTCACCGACGTCGCCGAGCTGGGCCGCACTCTGTCCGACGACGTCGAGGTGGACGGACGGCGCGTGGACCTGCTGCTGCGCGGCCTGGCCTCTGCTCGAGGTTGAGCCTGCGGCCGGCCCAAGCCTCGGGACACTGGCCCGTCGGTCCTCGCGTGCGCGGCGTGTCACGATCGCCGGCATGACGACCAGCGTCCGCGACCTGCTCCGCTTCGACGGCACCCGGCGGGACCCGGGCGAGCACCCGGGGGCGAAGGACAAGGCCGGCGGCCGCGAACAGGTCGCCGGGATGGGCCTTGAGCTGGCCGAGCTGCAGGAGAAGCTGTTCGCGAACGGCAAGCTCGGCGGCTCCCGCAGCGTGCTGCTCGTGCTGCAGGGCCGGGACGCGTGCGGCAAGGACGGCACCGTCAAGCACGTCGTGGGCCAGGTCAACCCGGCCGGCTGCCGGATCACCTCCTTCGGCGCGCCGACGAAGCTGGAGCTCACCCACCCGTTCCTGTGGCGGATCGATAAGGCGCTGCCGAACGGCGGCCAGCTCGGCGTGTTCAACCGCTCGCACTACGAGGACGTCCTGGTCGCGCGCGTCCACCGGCTGGTGCCCAGAACAGTCTGGAGCCGCCGGTACGCCGAGATTAACGCCTGGGAGCAGCGCGTCAGCGCGGCGGGGACCACCATCGTCAAGGTCCTGCTCGACATCTCACCGGGCGAGCAGCAGGAGCGCCTGCTCGCCCGGATCGACGACCCGACCAAGCACTGGAAGGTCGGGGCGGCCGACATCAGCGAGCGGCGCCATTGGAACAGCTACCAGGCGGCGTACGACGCGGTGCTGACCAAGACGAGCACCGAGCTCGCCCCCTGGTACGTCGTCCCGGCCGACCGCAAGTGGTACCGCGACTGGGCGATCAGCTCGTTGCTGCTCGAGACGCTGCGCGAGCTGGACCTGACCTGGCCGACGCCGGAGGGCGTGGACCTGGAGGCCATGCGGCGCGACCTGCTCGCTAACTGAGGCGAACTCAGACCGCCGTCGGGTACAGCGAGTACGACGGGAAGTTGCCATAGACCTGGCCCTCGCCCTCGGTGACGGCCTGCACCAGCAGATCGCCGCCGACGAACGCGCCCTTCCACGACGCGCCCTTGCCGCCGAAGACCTCCTCGCGGTCGCCGCGGCTGCGCGGTGCGTTGACGCCGACCTTGAACGCCTGCAGCTCCTCTGCCACGCGGGCGCCGAGAGCGGCATCGTCGGTGGCGATCGAGGCCACCAGCGAGCCGTTGGAGGCGTTCATCGCCGCCAGCAGCTCGGCCTCGGAGTCCACCAGCACGATGGAGTCGATCGGCCCGAACGGCTCGGCGTGCCGCAGGGACCACGACGACGGCGGCTCCAGGATGCAGGCCGGCGCGACGTACGCGCTGGTGTCCTGCCCGTCCAGGAACGCGCCGTCGGACAGGGCCCGGTGGCGCAGCGGGATGCCCCCGCCGGCGACGGCCTCGGCATAGCGCTCGCGCAGCTCGGTGGCCTTGGAGGCGTGGATGACCGGGCCGAAGTCGAGCTCGGGCAGGTCTTCATCCGGTGCCGCGACCGCCAGCGGGTGGCCCAGCGCAGCGCGTCGACGACCGGCAGATAGGCCTGCAGAAACTCCGGGAACAGCTCGCGCTGCACGACGTACCGCGGATAGGCGGTGCAGCGCTGCTTGGCGTACTCGAAGCCCTTCTTCAGGTGGCCGGCCAGCAGGTCCCACTGCGAGAAGTCCCAGACGCCCCACGCGTTCAGGCCCTCCTGCTCGAGCATGTGCCGCTTGCCGGTGTCGGCCAGCGTCGTGGCGGCCTTGCGGCCGTTGGTGCGGCCGCCGACAAAGGCCAGCGCGCCGATCTCGGGCGCGCTGATGAGGGCGTCGCCGAGCTTGCTGCCGACGCCGGACAGCAGGCTGACCGGCAAGCCCTCGCGGCGCATCAGGGCGTGGGCGAGGGTCAGCGTGTGGAACCCGCCCTGCGACGGCGTCTTGGCGACCACGGCATTGCCGGCGAGAAGCTGCACGAGCTCGCTGTGGACCTGGACCGACATCGGGTAGTTCCAGGACGCGATGTTGCTGACCGGCCCGGGCAGCGCCGTACGGCCGACCAGCTGCCGCTCGATCTCGCCGAGGTACCAGTCGACGCCGGACAGGGCGCGGTCGACGTCGGCGCACGCCAGCCGCCAGGGCTTGCCGATCTCCCAGACGAGCAGCAGCGCGAGGGTGTCGCGGTGCCGACGCATCGCGGCCACCGCGGCGGCTACCTTGACCTTGCGCTCGTCGAGATCGACTGTGGACCACCGCCTGTGCTCCGCTGCGGCCTGCTTCACCGCTGTCACGGCGTCGTCGTGCTCGATCCGCGGCGGCCCCGGCACGAGCTGGCCGTCGACGGGGGTGACGTGCTGGCCCGGCGTACCGATCCGCTGCCACTCGCCTCCGGCGAGGTTGAGGATGCGGTCGGCGTCGAAGGCCTCGGGCGCGGCCGAGCGCGCTCGGGCGTAGACCTCGTCCCAGGAGGTTCCGGGCTTGAGGGAGAGCGTCACAGGCAGGGCCTTTCGTTCTACGGCGGTGGCGAACCTTCATCGTTAACAGGTGTGGCAGGTCGGTCAGAACAGCACGCTGGCGAACATGCCGACCTGGACGAACCCCACCTTCTCGTAGGACCGGCGCGCGCCGAGGTTGTAGTCGTTGACGTACAGGCTGACGACGGGGGCCACCTGCTCGCGTGCCTGCTGCACGACAGCGGCGGTCCCGGACGTTCCCAGCCCCTTCCCCCGCAGCGACGGGTGCACCCACACACCCTGCACCTGGCAGGCCGCGGAGCTCGCTGCGCCGACCTCGGCCTTAAACAGCACCCGGTCGCCTTCGATCCGGGCCCACGCCCGCCCTTGGGCGATCAGCTCCTCGACCCGCGCGCGGTAGAGCGACCCGCCGTCCCCGGCCAGCGGGGACACCCCGACCTCCTCGGTGAACATTGCCACGCAGGCGGGCAGCAGGACGCCCAGCTGGGAGCGCTCCACCCGTCGTACGGCGGGATCGGGCTCGACCAGGGGGCCCCGGTCGATGGCGAGCAGCGGCTGGCGGTCGCGGACGTCCCGGGCCCAGCCCCAGCTGGGGTGCAGCAGGTGCCACAACTGCTCGACCGCGGGCGCCGGGCCGACGATCGAGGAGCACCGCCTGCCCTGCCGCCGGGCCCGGTCGGCGAAGGCCCTCACCGCCTCTGGATCGGCGTGCGAGGGCACCAGGTTGGCTCCGGAGTAGCAGACGGACTCCAGCCGGCCGCGCTCGCCGTAACCCCAGACCTCGGCGCCGAGGCGCCAGGTGTCCAGTCCGGCGAGGTCGATCCGCGAGGCGATGAACACATCGGTGACCGGGTCCCGGGCGAGCAGAGCGAGCACCTCATGCAGGTCGCGGCCGTCCAGGACGCGGGTCGGGGACGTCCGGAGCACGCCGAGCAGCCTAGAACCTGGCTAGACCGAGACTGCCGGCTTGCCCGCGGGTCCGTCGTACGCCTCGGCCAGGCGCAGGGCCTGCTCGATCAGGGTCTCCACGATCTGCGCCTCGGGGACGGTCTTGATGACCTCTCCCTTGACGAAGATCTGCCCCTTGCCGTTGCCGGAGGCGACGCCGAGATCGGCCTCCCGGGCCTCCCCCGGACCGTTCACCACGCAGCCCATGACGGCGACGCGCAGCGGGACCGTGAGCCCTTCCAGGCCGGCCTGGACCTTTTCCGCGAGGGTGTAGACGTCGACCTGCGCCCGTCCGCACGAGGGGCAGGAGACGATCTCGAGCCCGCGCTGCTTGAGGTTCAGCGACTCCAGGATGGCGAGGCCGACCTTGACCTCCTCGACGGGAGGTGCGCTCAGCGAGACGCGGAGGGTGTCGCCGATCCCCTCGGCCAGCAGCGCGCCGAAGGCGACGGCGCTCTTGATCGTGCCCTGGAAGGCCGGTCCGGCCTCGGTCACGCCCAGGTGCAGGGGGTAGTCGCACTGCTGCGAGAGCTGCCGGTAGGCATTGACCATCACGACCGGGTCGTTGTGCTTGACCGAGATCTTGATGTCACGGAAGTCGTGCTCCTCGAACAGCGAGCACTCCCACAGCGCGGACTCCACCAGCGCCTCCGCGATCGCCTTGCCGTACTTGGCCATGATCCGTTTGTCCAGCGACCCGGCATTCACCCCGATCCGGATCGGCGTCCCGGATTGTTTCGCCGCGCGGGCGACGTCCCCGACCTTGCCGTCGAACTCCCGGATGTTGCCGGGGTTGACCCGTACGGCCGCGCAGCCGGCGTCGATCGCGGCGTAGATGTACTTGCTCTGGAAGTGGATGTCGGCGATCACCGGTATCTGACTGTGCTGCACGATCTGCGGCAGCGCCTCGGCGTCCACCGGATCGGGTACGGCGACGCGGACGATCTGGCAGCCGGTCGCGGTCAGCGCGGCGATCTGCTGCAGCGTCGCGTTGATGTCGGCGGTGACCGTGGTGGTCATCGACTGCACGCTCACCGGCGCGCCGCCGCCGACCAGGACGCCGCCGACGTCGATCTGCCGGGTGACCCGGCGCTCGGCGAGGCGCTGCGGGACCTCCGGCATACCTAGGGAGACGGGGACTGCAGTGGTCATGGCTAACCGCCCAGCTTGATCGGGTTGACGATGTCGGCGCCGAGGACGAAGACGGTGAACACGATGAACACCGCGACCACAGCGAGCGTCAGGGGGGTGAGCTTGTTGAGGTCTACGCGCTGGACCTCGCCGGAGTAGCCGCGCTTACGGCGGATCCGATCCCGGGCGGTCTCGTACCAGTTGACCGCGATATGGCCGCCGTCGAGCGGGAGCAGCGGCAGCAGGTTGAACACGCCGACGAACAGGTTCAGCCCGGCAATGAGAAACAGCAGGTCGGCGATCCGGATGGACAGAGGGACGGGGGCGCCGAGGATCTCACCGCTGACCCGGCCGGCACCGAAGACACCCACCACACCGGTCGGGTCGCGGTGCGGGCCGTAGACGGCGGTGACGGTCCCGAGCTTGTGCGCGATGCCGTCGTAGGTGCTGGTGACGAGCTGTCCCAGGATGGTGCCGGTCTGCCGTACGGAGGCGACCGGGCCCAAGCGCTTGGTCACGAGCCCCTGCCCGACCCCGACGGCGCCGACGGTGACGCTCCGGTGCCCGTCCTGCAGGTCCTGCCGTTGCACGCTGGCTGGCGTGAGCGTGACCGCGCGACGCTGGCCGAAGCGCAGCACCACCAGGTTCAGCGGAGTGCCCGCATGGGCCCGGATGGCGGCCGTCAGGTCCATGAAGGTGGCGACCGGACGGCCGTCGGCGCTCAGCACGCGGTCGTTGTTGCGTAGGCCCGCTGCGTACGCCACGCCCGGCACCGTGCCGCCGGGGCAGGCCCCCTTGGCGTCCGGGAGCAGCGAGGTCGGGGCGGCCGGCGTTGTACCGAGGAGCTGCTGGGAGCTGGGCAGGCACTTCTGCGGCGCAGACAGCACCGGCGCCGTCTGGTCCACGGTGCCCACCGCGACCGTGGTGAGGAAGACCAGGACGATGCAGATGATGAAGTGCACGGTCGAGCCGGCGGCCAGCACGACGGTCCGCCGCCCCGTCCCCTGCTTGTAGAACGCGCGGTCCTCATCGCCCGGCGCGACCTCCTCGAGCGAGGTCATCCCGATGATCTTGACGTACCCGCCGGCCGGGATCGCCTTCACGCCGTACTCGGTCTCCCCACGGGTGCGCGAGAACAGCGTCGGGCCGAAGCCGACGAAGAACTGGGTGGCCTTCATCCCGTAGTGCCGGGCGGTGAGGAAGTGCCCGGCCTCGTGCAGCATGACCGAGGTCAGCAGCAGCACGACGAAGGCCACGATGCCGAGCAGGGTCACGAGCGGTTCTCCGTCAACGTTGCGGCGCGGGCACGCGCCCACGTCTCTGTCTCCAACACCTCGACCAGGGTGGGGCGTTCCCTGAGCTCGTGCTCCTCGACGACCCGGGCGACGGTGTCCACGATCGCGGCGAACGGCAGGCGTCCGTCGACGAAGGCCTGCACGCAGACCTCGTTCGCCGCGTTGAGGGCCGCGGGCGCCGTACCGCCTCGATCGCCGGCGGAGCGGCACAGGGCGACGGCGCCGAACACCTGCTCGTCCAGCGGCTCGAACTCCCAGGTGCTTGACGCCGACCAGTCCATGGCGGTTGCCGCCCCGGGAACGCGGTCGGGCCAGGCGAGCGCCAGCGCGATGGGCAGCCGCATGTCGGGCGGGCTCATCTGCGCGAGCGTCGCCCCGTCGGTGAAGGTCACCATGGAGTGCACGAGCGACTGCGGGTGCACGACGACCTCGATGTCGGCGTATGGCACGTCGAACAGCAGGTGTGCCTCGATCAGCTCCAGGCCCTTGTTGACCAGCGTCGCGCTGTTGATCGTGACGACCGGCCCCATGTCCCAGGTCGGGTGGGCCAGCGCCTGCGTCGGCGTGATGCCCGTCAGGTCGGAGCGCCCCCGGAACGGACCCCCGCTGGCGGTCAGCACGAGCTTCGCGACCTCCCCGCGGCGGCCGCCCCGCAGGCACTGCGCCAGAGCGCTGTGCTCGGAGTCCACCGGCACGATCTGGTCCCGGTACGGCGTAACGAGCGGGCCCCCGGCGACCAGTGACTCCTTGTTTGCCAACGCGAGGGTGCGGCCGGCCTCGAGCGCGGCGAGCGTCGGCGCGAGCCCTACCGAACCAGTCATCGCGTTCAGGACGATGTCGCACGGCCACGCCGCGAGCTCGGTGGCGGCGTCCGGGCCGGCGAGGACCTTGGGGATCCGGTAGTCCCCCGAGCTGAACCCGCGGGCCTGGGCCTCGGCGTAAAAGGCGAGCTGCAGGTCCTGGGCTGCCGTCGCCCGGGCGACCGCGACGACCTCGACGCCCAGGTCGAGGGACTGCCGGGCCAGCAGGTCCACCTGGCCGCCGCCGGCCCCCAGCCCGACCACCCGGAACCGCTCGGGGTTCGCGCGTACGACGTCCAGCGCCTGGGTGCCGATCGAACCGGTCGAGCCGAGCAGCACGACGTCGCGGGAGATCACCCCATGAGTGTCCCAGGTGGGCGCACGAGTCGCCGTACGGTAGGCATCGGGGTCCATCATCGTCCCTGGAGGTCCCATGCTCGTCGTCGTCGCCGCCGTTCGCGGCCAGCCGGACAAGCGCACCGAGATCGTCGCTGCGCTGGCCGCGTGCGCCGCCGCCAGCCGCAAGGACCCGGGCTGCCGGAGCTACCTGTTCACCAGCGACGTCGAGGACGAGCACAGCTACGCCTCGATCGAGACGTGGGACGACCAGGCGAGCCTGGACGCACACATGCAGCAGCCACACACCCAGGCCCTGTTCGCCGCGCTCGCCGACAAGGTCGCGGCCGCCCCGGTCATCACCACCTACGACGTCGCCGAGGTCCGCTGAGGGTCCGCCCGCGCGCCGCCCCCCGCTGCCCCCGCCACCTCGCCCCGCCACCTCACCCCGCCACCCCTCTCCCGCTGATCAAGGCGAAAGGCCCATGATCGCCCAGGTGATCATGGGCTTTCTGCCTTGATCAGCGAGAGATGGGGCGCGGGGCGGGCGTTCGGGCGTTCGGGGCGGCGGCCAGCGGGGCGCGCGCGCCGTGAGATGGGGCTGGCGCGGCGGGGGGCGGTCAGGCGTCGAGGGCGGCGAGTTGCCCGCAGGCGCCAGCGATCTCGCGGCCTCGGGTGTCGCGGACGGTCGCGTTGACGCCGGCGACGCGCAACCGTCGTACGAACTCCTGCTCGACCGGTTTCGGCGAGGCGTCCCACGCCGAGCCGGGCGTCGGGTTGAGCGGAATGAGGTTGACGTGGACGAGCTTGCCGGCCAGGCGCTTGGCCAGCAGGTCGGCCCGCCAGGGCTGGTCGTTGACGTCGCGGATGAGGGCGTACTCGATCGACAGCCGACGGCCCGTCGTCCGCGTGTAGCCCAACGCAGCCTCGAGGACCTCGCGCACCGGCCATCGGGTGTTGACCGGCACGAGGGTGTTGCGCAGCTCGTCGTCGGGCGCGTGCAGCGACAGCGCGAGGGTGACCTGCAGGCCCTCCTGCGTCAGCCGCTTGATGGCCGGTACGAGGCCGACGGTGCTGACCACGATGTTGCGCTGCGACATCCCGAACCCGGCCGGCGAGGGCTCGACCAGCCGGCGTACGGCGGCCACGACCCGGTTGTAGTTGGCGAGCGGCTCCCCCATGCCCATGAACACCACGTTGCTGACCCGGCCGCCGGCCGCGGCCTCGGCCCGCTGCGCGCTGACGACCTGGTCCACGATCTCGCCGGTCGACAGGTTGCGGGTCAACCCGGCCTGGCCGGTGGCGCAGAAGGGGCAGGCCATCCCGCACCCGGCCTGGCTGCTGACGCAGACGGTGGTCCGGTCGGCGTACCGCATGGTCACGGACTCCACCAGCGTTCCGTCGTGCGCGCGCCAGAGGTCCTTGCGGGTCGCCCCGTCGTCGCACTCGACCTGGCGGACCGAGCTCAGCAGCGTCGGGAGCAGCGGCGCGAGCACAGTGCGGGCGGCCGGACCGAGATCGGTCATTTGCTCGGGCGCGTGCCCGCTGAAGTAGTGGCGGGACAGCTGCTCGGCCCGAAATGCCTTCTCGCCCAGCTCGAGGACCGCAGCCCGGCGCGCGGGGGCGTCCAGATCGGCCAGGTGTCGCGGCGGCAGGCTGCGGGTGGGTGCGTCGAAGACGAGCGGGAGGGTCACAGTGCTTCCAGCGTACGTGCCGGTGCCGCCCTTCCCGGCGGTCGGAGAACCTATGGCAGTGCGACGAAAGCCGTGAGCAGCAGCCAGGCGATCGGCGCAGTCGGCAGCAGCGAGTCGAGTCGGTCCATGAGGCCGCCGTGGCCGGGGAGCAGGTTGCCCATGTCCTTGATCCCGATGTCGCGCTTGATCATGGACTCGCCGAGGTCGCCCAGAGTGGCCGAGACGACGATCGCCAGGCCGTACACGACGCCGAGCAGCGCCGAGGTGTGCAGCAGCGTGGCGAAAAAAATCGCTCCGGCGATCGCGCAGGCGAGCACCGACCCGACGAAGCCCTCCCAGGACTTCTTGGGTGAGACCGACGGCGCCATTGAGTGCTTGCCGAACAGCACCCCCGCGGCGTAGCCCCCCACGTCGCTGCAGACCACCGTGGCGACGAAGGTCGTGACCCGCCGCGGCCCGTCGGCCGGCACGGTCATCAGGGCCGCGAACCCGAGCAGGAACGGGACGTAGGCGACCGTGAAGGTCGCGGCTCCCAGGTCGCTCAGGAAGCCCTCCGCGGGATCGGCAAGGCGCCAGACCAGGCACGCGAGCACCGTCAGCACAAGGGTGAGGAACAGGGCCTGCGAGCCGTTCCGGTAGCCCAGCACGATCCCGGTGAGGCCACCGACGACCAACGGCACCAGAGGTGGCGCCGTACCGAGCGTGCGCAGCGCCTTGACGATCTCGTAGGTGCCGATCGCGGCGGCTGCGCACAGCACCACCACGAACAACCACTTGTACGGCGAGAACAGCGGCACAGTGATCAGCGCGCCCAGCGACAGCCCGACCGCGATGGCCACCGGCAGGTTGCGCCCGGCCCTGGACACGGTCGGTGTGGCCGGTACCGGGTTGTCGGGCGAGTCCAGGACGGTCATCAGACCTCCAGCAGCTCGGCTTCCTTGTGCTTGAGCAGGTCGTCGATGCTGGCGACATACTGCCCGGTGGTCTTCTCGAGCTCCTTCTCCGCCCGGGCGACGTCGTCCTCACCGCTGTCGCCGTCCTTGACCAGCCGGTCCAGGTCGTCCTTGGCCTTGCGACGGATGTTGCGGATCGAGATCCGCGCATCCTCAGCCTTGGTGCGGGCGACCTTTACGAACTCCCGGCGCCGCTCCTCGGTCAGCTGCGGGAACACGATCCGGATGATGTTGCCGTCGTTGGTCGGGTTCACCCCGAGGTCGGAGTCGCGGATCGCCCGCTCGATCAGCCCTAGCGAGGCCTTGTCGTACGGCGAGATGACGGCCATCCGCGGCTCGGGCACCGACAGCGACGCCAGCTGATTCACCGGGGTGATCGCGCCGTAGTAGTCCACCACGATCTTGTTGAACATGGCCGGGGTGGCCCGGCCCGTGCGGATGCCGGAGAAGTCGTCCTTGGCCACCGTGACGGCCTTGTCCATGCGCTCCTCCGCGTCCAGGAGAGTGTCGTCGATCATCGCTGGTCTGCTCCGCTCACAAGGGTCCCGATCTTGTCACCGCGGACCGCCCTGCCGATGTTGCCGTCCTCCATCAGGTTGAACACCACGATCGGAAGGGAGTTCTCCATGCACAGGCTGAACGCGGCCGCGTCAGCAACCTTGAGGCCCCGAACCAGCACCTCGCCGTAGGAGACCCGGTCGAACTTCACCGCGTCCGGATGGGTGCGCGGGTCATCGTCGTACACGCCGTCCACGCCCTTGGCCATCAGCAGCACCTCACAGCCGATCTCCAGCGCCCGCTGCGCCGCGACCGTGTCGGTGGAGAAGTACGGCATGCCCGCGCCGGCACCAAAGATCACGACGCGACCCTTCTCGAGATGCCGCATCGCCCGTCGCGGGATGTAGGGCTCAGCGACCTGCCCCATCGTGATCGCGGTCTGCACCCGCGTCGCCACCCCCGCCTGCTCGAGCAGGTCCTGCAGGGCCAGGCAATTCATGACCGTGCCCAGCATGCCCATGTAGTCCGCGCGGGCCCGGTCCATGCCGCGCTGGGCGATCTCGGCCCCGCGAAAGTAGTTGCCCCCGCCGACGACGACCGCCACCTGCACGCCGCTACGCGCGACATCGGCCACCTGCCGGGCAATGTCGGCTACCACGTCGAGGTCCAGGCCGACCCGGCCGCCGCCGAAGACCTCGCCGCTGAGCTTGAGCAGCACCCGCTTGTACGACGGGGGGGCTGTCTGCTCGGTGGTGCTCATCAGGCAGCGGCCTCCTCGATCATGGGTGCGGACCGATGGTCGCGGCCCCAGGCGACGGTACTAGGCCTGGCCGACCTTAAAGCGGGCGAAGCCGGTCACGGCCACGCCGGCCTCCTGGAGCACCTTGGCGACGGTCTTCTTGTTGTCCTTGGCGAAGGCCTGCTCGACCAGGACGTTGTCCTTGAAGAACCCGGTCACCCGGCCCTCCACGATCTTGGCCATGGCCTGCTCGGGCTTGCCCTCCTCGCGGGCGGTCGCCTCAGCGATCTCCCGCTCCTTGGCGACCACGTCGTCGGCCACCTCCTCGCGGGTGGTGAACCGGGGCGCGAAGGCCGCAACGTGCTGTGCGACATCCCTGGCGAGCTCGGCGTTGTCACCGTTGAGCTCGACCAGCACGCCGAGCTGCGGCGGCAGGTCAGGGTTGGTCTTGTGCAGGTAGACCCCGACGTACGGGGCCTCGAGCGTGACCACCCGGCGCACCTCGATCTTCTCGCCGAGCAACGCGCCGGCGTCATCGAGCACCTGCTTGAGCGGCTTGCCCTCGACCGTGATCGCCGCAGCGTCGTTATGGCCCTTCGCCGCCTGCACGACCTTGCCGGCGAGCTCCTGGAACGGCGCGCCCTTGGCGACGAAGTCGGTCTCGCAGTTCAGCTCCAGCATGGTGCCCCTGGTCGTGCCGTCAAGCACCGCGGCGACCAGGCCGTTGCTGGCCGCGCGACCCTCGCGCTTGGCGACACCTTTGAGGCCCTTGATGCGCAGGAGCTCGACGGCCTTGTCGTACTCGCCGTCGGCCTCGACGAGCGCGTTCTTGCAGTCGGTCATGCCGGCGCCGGTCGACTCGCGGAGCTTCTTGATGTCCGCGGTGGAGATGGATGCCATGATCTGTCTCGTCTCAGTTCTTGTAGGTGGACACGACAGAGCCGGGCGGGGTGGCCGCCCGGCTCCGGTACGCGGCTAGGAGGCGGTCTCAGCCTCAGGAGCGGGTGCGGTCTGCTCGCCAGCGCTCGGCTCTAGAGCGGAAGCCTCGGCAGTGGTCGGCTCGGCAGTGGTCGGCTCCAGCGCCGTGCCGGCTTCGGCAGCTCCGGCGCCCTCAACCGCCTGGCCCGACCCGACGCCCGCAGCGGAGGCGGCTCCGCCGGTGAGCAGCTCCTTCTCCCACTCGGGCAGCGGCTCGTCGGAGGCCAGCTGACCCGTAGGGGCGCTGTCGTAGGACGGCTTGTCGTCGGACCCGGCAGCTGCCTGGGCTCCGGCGCGCGACATCAGGCCCTCGGCGACGGCGTCGGCGATGACCCTGGTGAGAACGGCGATCGAGCGGATCGCATCGTCGTTGCCCGGGATCTTGTAGTCCACGATGTCGGGGTCGCAGTTGGTGTCCAGGATCGCCACGACCGGGATACCGAGCTTGTGCGCCTCGTTGACCGCGAGGTGCTCCTTGTTGGTGTCCACGATCCACACCGCGCTGGGTGTGCGGGTCATCTCGCGAATGCCACCGAGGGTGCGCTGCAGCTTGATGCGCTCGCGGCTCAGCACGAGCGCCTCCTTCTTCGTCAGCACGGTGGCCCCCCCGGTGGTCTCGATGAGCTCGAGCTCCTTGAGGCGCTGCAGCCGCTTGAACACGGTCTGGAAGTTGGTGAGCATCCCGCCGAGCCAGCGCTCGGTGACGTAGGGCATGCCGACGCGGGTCGCCTGCTCGGCGATCGACTCCTGCGCCTGGCGCTTGGTGCCGATGAACATGATCGTGCCGCCGTGCGCGACGGTCTCCTTGACGAAGTCGTACGCCCGGTCGATGTAGCCCAGCGTCTGCTGCAGGTCGATGATGTAGATGCCGTTGCGCTCGGTGAAGATGAAGCGCTTCATCTTGGGGTTCCAGCGCTTGGTCTGGTGCCCGAAGTGCGCGCCGCTCTCCAGGAGCTGGCGCATGCTGACGACCGCCATGGGTTGCCATCTCTATGCACGCACGCGTTCGTCCCCGCAGGGCCGGCCGCGTACTGGTCGGTTGACGCGGGCGCCGGTCGGCTCCCGCCCTGGTGCCCGAGGTGGCTCCCCACCCGCTCGCGCGGGACCTGCGGGGCGCCCGTTCCCGTGAGGGTCGGTGGGCACGCGAAGTCGCCCCGGAGGACCGGGACGCTGCGACCACTGTACGCCGACGGCGGTCTCCGCCACCCGCTCGCCCGCTCTGTCCACAGATCGCCGGCTCAACCGTCCGGCGGCCCTGTCCTCCGCCAGTGTTGTGCGCAGCGAAGGAGGTGGTGGCGTGGCTCGTCGAGGACGCAGTCCGACACGGTTGCGGGCGCTGGTCGGGGTGCCGGTTCGGCTGCCAGGGGTGGTGCTGCCGGGGGTGGTGCTGCTGGGGTTGGTGCTGCTGCCGGTGCTGGCGCTCGTGCTCGGGCTCGGCGCCGGCCGCGCATCGGCAGCTGTCTGGGTCGCCCCCCTGCCAGGCCCGCTGGCCGTCGGCCGTAGCTACGACCCGCCCACGTCGTCGTACGGCGCCGGCCACCGCGGCGTGGACCTTCGTGGCGCGAGCGGGCAGGCCGTGCGTTCGGCCGGATCCGGCCGCGTCTCCTACGCCGGGCTCCTCGCCGGTCGAGGGGTCGTGGTCGTGCTGCACGACGGCGGTCTGCGGACGACGTACGAGCCGGTGTCGGCCGCCGTCCGGGTGGGTCAGCGGGTCCTGGCCGGCGCGCCCCTCGGGACCCTGGCCACGGGCCACGCCGGCTGCCCCGGCACCTGCCTGCACTGGGGGTTGCTGCGCGGGCAGGCCTACCTCGACCCGATGTCGCTGCTGGGGCATGTCGGGGTGCGCCTGCTCCCGGCGGACGGCGCCGGCGGAACCGGGGCGGTCGCTGCAGCGCCGCCCCCGGGTCCGCTGGCGGCAAGCCGCGTTGCGACCCCCGCACCTGTGCCGGCACAGCAAGCGCTCCGGGTGCGGCCCGCGGTCGCGCCCACCTTTGCTCTGCGATCAGCGGACCGACCGTGGGGGCTCGCGGCCCTGATCGCGCTCGTCGTCGGGCTGGTGCTGCTGGTGCTCCCGTCGTCAGCTCTCGGGCGCCCGGCTGCCCGCCCTCGGCTGCCGCCTCCACCCGGAGCGCCACCTTCACCCGGACCGCCACGGACCCCGGCTCCCACCGGACGAGCTTTGCGGCTGCCAAAGGGCGCGGCTGCAGACGCTGCTGCCCCGGTCGACCTGAGCCGCGAGCGGTTGCGCAGGAGGGCAGGCTGAACCGCGCCGTCGCCCCTGATCCAGCGGGGCGCCCCGGCAGTCCGAGCTGCGACCGCGCCTGGGTCCCGTGAACGGGCAGGAGGTCGGGTGCGCACCACGCTGACGGCCGTCGATGTCGGCACCGGCCGCTGCCTCGACGTTCTGGTCGTGCTGTGCCCGCAGGACGAGGTTCGCAGCCTGGACGCGGCACTGCGCCAGTTGCTGCCACAGGCCGCCCCCGGAATCTGGCTGTCCGGCTCGCCGCTCTCGGCTCGGGCGACCCTGCTCGAGGCAGGCGTGCGTACCGGCTGCACGCTGGTCCTCGGCGGACCCGGTGGGGACCCACCACGAGAGCCCCCGAGCGGCGCGGAGCTGCACGTCGTGGGTGGGCCGGATGCCGGTCTGGTGCGGCGCCTTCCGCTCGGCGAGGTCGTCGTCGGCAGCGCGGCCCCGGCCGCGGTCCGTCTGACCGACCGGGACGTTGCGGCCGCCCACCTGCGGCTGCTGGTCAGTCCGGCAGGGGTCGTGGCGGCAGCCATGGCCCCAGGGGTCCGGCTCGGGCCCACCGCGCTGGACGCCCCGGTGGCCTTGGGCAGCACTGAGCAGCTCGCCGTGGGCCGGAGCCTGCTGACCGTGGTACCGCACGAGCCGCCCGACGCCGCCGTCACCGCTTCGGACGACCTCGGCCTGGACGTCAACCGGCCCCCTCGCCTGCAGCCGGCCGACCCCGTGACGGTCGTCGAGCTTCCCGCGGCGCCTCCGGTCACGGCAGCGCGCAAGCTCCCGGTCGTACCGCTGCTGGTACCGGTGGTGCTCGGTGTCGTGATGGCCGTGGTCTCGAGCCCGCTGTTCCTGCTGTTTACCCTGATGTCACCGCTGATCGCGGTCAGCACCTGGATCTCCGACCGCCGTTCTGGCCGGGCCGCCGCGGCCAGGGCCACCAAGGACCATGCCGTGGCCCTGGCCGGCGCCGAGCAGCGCATCGCGGCGGCCGCCGGCGCCGAAACGCTCCGGCGGCGGACCGACTGCCCTGACCCAGCCGTGATCCTGCTGGCTGCGGCTGGACCCGGCCGGCGGCTGTGGGAGCGACGGCGCGGCGACGGCGACGCGCTGCTGCTGCGCGTGGGCACGGGGCCGGGACGGGCCCGGGCGGTACGGGTCAGCGGCACGGCCGCCCCCGCTGAACCGCCGGCGCTGCCCGACGTACCGGTCGTGCTGGCGCTGCGCGAACTGGGTGTGCTCGGTGTCGCGGGACCCGCCGCCAGCATCCGCGCGCTGGCGCGCTGGCTCGTCTGCCAGGCCGCGGTCCTGCACAGTCCCCGCGACCTGTCCGTCGTCCTGCTGGTCGACCCGGCAGCGGCGCCCGCCGAGCCGGACTGGGGGTGGCTGCGCTGGCTGCCGCACGCTGCGCCGTACGACGGCCAGGATTGCACTGCGCTGGTGGGCGACGGGATCGACGGCCTGAGTGCACGGGTGCTCGAGCTGGTGGCGCTGGTCACGGCGCGCACCCGGGCGGCCAGCGACGTCCGGGCTCAGCTCGAGGCGCGCTCGCTGCCCGACGTGCTCGCCGTTCTGGACGGGGCCCGCGGGCTGCGCGGGCTGGCGGGGATGGCCCAGGTGCTCCGCGACGGACCACGGGTGGGGGTGCACGCCCTGTGCCTGGACCAGCAGGAACGCTCACTGCCCGAGGAGTGCTCGGCCGTCGTGACCAGTGACGGCGACGCCCTGCTGAGCGTGCGCCGAAGCGGCGGTACCCCGCAGCACGACGTGCGCGCCGACCTCGTCAGCGCCGGCTGGGCCGAGCAGGTGGCCCGCGCCCTGGCGCCGGTGCGTGACGTCAGCGACGAGCAGGACGCTCAGCTCCCCGCATCCGCCCGGCTGCTCGAAGCGCTGTCGTTAGACCCGCCGACCGCCGCTGCGATCGTGGCCCTTTGGGCCGCAGGCGCCCGCACCACGCAGGCGGTGGTCGGAGTCGGCACAGACGGGCCGTTCACCCTGGATCTGCGGCGCGACGGCCCGCATGCACTGGTCGCCGGTACGACGGGCTCGGGCAAGTCCGAGTTCCTTCAGACGCTCGTGGCCTCGCTCGCGGTGGCCAACCGGCCGGACGCCCTGACCTTCCTGCTCGTGGACTATAAGGGCGGCGCCGCATTCCAGGACTGTGCACGTCTGCCGCACACGGTGGGCATGGTCACCGACCTCGACGGCCACCTCGTCGAGCGGGCCCTCGCCTCGCTGTCGGCCGAGCTCAAGGCCCGCGAGGCGCTGCTCGGGCAGGCGGGCGTGAAGGACATCGAGGACCTGTGGGGCCGCGGAGTCCCGCTGCCCCGGCTCGTGATCGTCATCGACGAGTTCGCCTCCCTCGTCGAAGAACTGCCTGATTTCATCCGCGGCCTCGTCGGCATCGCGCAGCGTGGTCGCAGCCTCGGCGTGCATCTGGTGCTCGCGACCCAGCGGCCGAGCGGGGTGGTCAGCCCCGAGATCCGGGCCAACACCAATCTCCGGATCAGCCTGCGCGTCACCGACGTCGCCGAGAGCACCGACGTGCTCGATGTCCCCGACGCCGCTGCCATCAACCGCTCGACGCCCGGCCGCGCGTACGCCCGAACCGGTCACGCGACCCTGCACGCCTTCCAGAGCGCACGCGTCGGTGGTCGCCGGCCCGGTGCCACCCTCATCGCGCCGGCCGTCGTCGCGGTACCGCTGTGCTGGTCCGCGCTGGGCCTGCCCCCACCGCTGTCGGACGGACCTGGGCCTACGCCGGACCGGGAGTCCACCGACCTGCACGCCCTGGTCGAGGTCCTGCGCAGCGCTGCTGAGGGCCTGGAGCTGCCAGCGCCACGCAGCCCGTGGCTGCCTGCGCTCCCCGCTCAGCTCTCGCTCGCGACCGTGTTGGCCCTGGGCGCGGACGCCGGTGAGGATCTTTCGGGTTCGGGCGCCCAACCTTGCGCGCCCACTCCCGTCTGCGCGCTTCACCCCGTGCCGTACGGCGTGCAGGACCTCCCGTCACTGCAGGCGCAGCGGCCTGCCGTGCTCGACCTGGAGCACGGCAGTCACCTGCTGGTCGCGGGCGCCGCGCGCTCCGGCCGCTCCACGCTGCTGCGCACACTCGCCGGCTCGATCTCGATGACCTGCGACCCGACCGAGTTGCACCTGTACGCGCTGGACTGCGGTACGGGCGGGCTGCTGCCCCTGGCCTCGTTACCGCACTGCGGGGCCGTCGTGACCAGGAACCAGCTCGAGCGGGCGGACCGCCTGCTGGCCCGGCTGCTCACCGAGCTCGCCCGCCGGCAGGACCTGCTCTCCGACGGCGCGTACGCCGACGTGGCCGAGCAGCGGCGGGCGAGCGAACCGGCCGAGCGGCTGCCTTACCTGGTGCTGCTGCTCGACCGGTGGGAAGGGTTTCTGGGTGCGTTCGACGAGGTCGACAACGGGCGGCTGACCGAGGCCGCGCTCCGCCTCCTGCGTGAAGGTGGTGCGGTCGGGCTTCGGCTGGTGATCACAGGCGACCGGACCGTGCTCGTCGGCAAGCTCGCCTCCCTGGTCGAGGACACGTTGTGCCTGCGCCTGGCGGACCGTAGCGACTACGCCCTGGCTGGACTGTCCCCGCGCACGGTGCCGGAGCAGGTGCCGAACGGGCGGGGTTTCCGGGGCGAGAGCGGCATCGAGGTGCAGGTCGCCGTGCTGGGTGACGATGCCAGCGGAGCCGGGCAGGCCGCCGCCCTCGAGGAGTTGGCCGGCCGCTGGTCAGGGCGGGTCAGCACCCAGTCGCGGTCGCCCTTCCGCATCGATGCACTGCCCACCCGGGTGGGCCGCTGCAACGCGCTGGCCCTGCCCAGCAGCGCGGGCCAGGGCCCGCTCGAGGTGCTGGTCGGCATCGGCGGCGACGAACTGACGGCGTGCACCGTCGATCTGGCTTTGGCCGGTCCGGGCTTCACGATCGCTGGCCCACGCCGATCCGGACGGTCCACGGCCCTGCTGAGCGTGGCCAGGTCGTTGCTGGCCGCCGGGACCGAGCTCTGCGTTCTGGCGCCGCGGCCCTCCCCTCTACGGGGGCTCAGCGGCGCCCCCGGTGTGCTGGCCGTTCTTCCCGAGACCGAGCCGGACACTTCGATATTGGCTGGTGCCCTCAACACCGCGACCGGACCGCTGGCGGTGTTGGTCGACGACGCCGAACTGCTGCACACCAGCGACATCCAGCACCTGCTCCAGCAGGTCCTGCGCGACGGGCGCGACCTTTGCCACTGCCTCGTGGTCGCCGGCACGGCCGAAGATCTGGTCGACGCCTACCGCGGCTTCACCTTCGACGCCCGCAGGAGCCGTTCCGGGCTGCTGCTCTGTCCTGATACGCACCTGCACGGTGAGCTGCTGGGCGTACGTCTGCCCCGGTCCGCGGTCTTCGCCGGGCCACCGGGTCGTGGCCTGCTGGTGGTCGGCGGTCAGGTCGGACTCGTGCAGGTGCCGACGGACTCCGTGGCCTGACCGACGGGGGCCGCAGCCGATCCAGCAGGGCGTGCAGCGACACGTGCAGCAGGGCGTGCAGCGAGGCGTGCGGCAGCAGGTGCAGCAGCGGGGGCGCGGCCCGGTAAGGCCCCGCCCCCGCCTGACCGTGCGCTACCGGAAGGCGCTGGTGAGCCGCTGTTCGAGCTGGTCGTAGTCCTGGCCGGCGCCGTGCAGGCTGCGCCCGATGCCCTCGAGCGCCTCCTTCATCTGACGAGCGGTCTTGTCCCAGTCGTGGAACAGGTCTTGGAACGACATGGCCGCGGACCCCGTCCAGGTGTGCGCCAGATCCGCCATTTGGCTGGTCAGCTGGGCCAGCCGGCCCTCGATGTCACTGGCTTCGCGCTGGATCGTGCTGGCCTTCGCCTGCACGTCGCCAGTAGAAACCTTCACCTCGTACGCCATGGAAACTCCTGCACTCGTGGACCCCGGCCGGTCAGCGCGAGGTTGTGCAGCCACGCTAGGAGCGCCGCGGGCCTGAGAACGGCGGTGCGCCAGATCTGTGGACAGCGCAGCGAGCCGTCGCAACGCAGGCCGAAGATCCTCGACCTCGGACCCAGACCCCAGCGTCCTGGTGCTGGGGATCTGCTGAAAATCTCCGACCCGTCCGGCCCGGTGCTTAGTCGCGCTGGTCCGCGAGCTTGCCCCGCAGCTGAAGCACGGCCTTGGTGTGCATCTGGCAGATCCGGCTCTCGGTCACCCCGAGCACCTGACCGATCTCGGCCAGGGTGAGCCCCTCGTAGTAGTACAGCGTGACGACGATCTTCTCCCGCTCCGGCAACGTGTTGATCGCCCGCGCCAGCAGGTACTTGGTCTCCTCGGTCTCGAACGCCGCCACCGGGTCCTCGGCCCTGGTGTCCTCGAGGGTGTCCACCAGCGAGAGCTTGTCGCCCTTCTCTCCCCCGGCGGTCAACAGCTCATCGAGCGCGACCACGTTGACGAACGACACCTGGCTGAAGATCTGATGGAGGTCCTCGAGCTTGATCCCCAGCTCGGCCGCCACCTCCGCCTCGGTCGGGGAGCGATGCAGCTTGGCCTCGAGCACCGCGTACGCCTTCTCGACCTCCCTGGCCTTGTAGCGCACCGAGCGCGGGATCCAGTCGATCGAGCGCAGCTCGTCGATGATCGCGCCCTTGATGCGGCTGATGGCGTAGGTCTCGAACTTGATCGCCCGTTCGATGTCGAACTTCTCGATGGCATCGATCAACCCGAAGATCCCGTACGAGACGAGGTCGGCCTGTTCGATGTTGGGCGGGAGGCCGACCCCGACCCGGCCGGCTACGTACTTCACCAGCGGTGAGTAGTGCAGGATCAACCGCTCGCGCAGCCGCTCCTCGCCGGTCGTCTTGTACTCCCGCCACAGGACGGCGATCGCCTGCTCGATCTCGGCCCGCTCCTCGTCGCTGACTCCGGCGTACCGCCCGCGGCGCGCCGCCGGCTTTCGGGCCGCGGGAGCGTCGGCGTCCTCGTGGGCCGCGGTGGCCATCGGACCGCCCGAACCCTCAGGCTCGGGGGTGCGCACGCTCATAGCTCGTCCTCAGCCGCTCGACGCTCACATAGGTGTAGATCTGGGTCGTTGCGAGCGTAGCGTGACCGAGCAGTTCCTGAACGCTTCTCAAGTCGGCACCGCCTTCGAGCAGGTGCGTGGCAGCGCTGTGCCGCAGGCCGTGCGGCCCGAGGTCGGGTGCTCCGGGCACGGCGGCCAGGCGCAGGTGTACGAGGGTTCGCACGGCTCGCGGATCGACCCGCCCGCCCCGCTCGCCCAGCAGCAGGGCGGTGCCGCTGGCCGCGGTCGTCCACCGCGGCCGACCGGCTGCGAGCCACCGGTCAAGGGCCAGCTGAGCCGGCACGCCGTACGGCACGCTGCGCTCCTTGCGTCCCTTGCCGAGCACCCTGAGCAACCGGCGGCCGTCGTCCACGTCCTGCAGATCGAGCCCGCACAGCTCCCCCACCCGCATTCCGGTGGCGTACAGCAGCTCTAGGGCGAGGCGGTCTCGCAGGTCCTTGGGGCAATGACCGTCGGCGCTATCGACCAGCGCGCCGGCTTCGTCGGTCCGCAGCACCGCGGGCAAGGGGCGTGCGCCTTTCGGCGTGGCGAGCAGCTGCCCAGGGTCCTCGACGAGCAGTCCCGCGCCGTGGGCCCAAGCGGTGAACGCCCGGGCGCTGGAACCCCGCCGGGCAAGGCTCGTCCGGGCGGAGCCGGTGCTACGCAGCCGCGCCAGCCAGCTGCGCATGATGCCGAGGTCGAGCGCGCCCGGCTCCGTGACCCCTGCCCGGGCGGCATGTCGGAGCAGGCTCGCGACATCGCCCGCGTAGGCGCGAACGGTGTGCGGCGAGCGGTCTCGCTCGAGCCTCAGGTGGCGAACGAATGCCTCGAGCGACTCCTGCAGCCGCGGCGGCAGTTGCTCGTCGGTCACCGGCACCACGCTGCGGGCACGCCGGATTCGGGTCAAGCCGCCGCGCGCAGGCGTTAAATGTCCGGCCCGCTGTTCAAGGACCCGATCAACATCCGTTCCGCGACTGAGGCGCGCTGCTACCAGGGCTACTCCAGCCAGTTGGACGAAGTGGGCGAGATCCTGACGCTGCAACGATCCACCTATGTCAGCGCGGCCCTGCTGTACGACGACCCGAGGCTGCCAGGGCTCGTCCAGACCCTCGAGCAGCTCTGCAGGGAACTCACCGAAAGCCTCGCGCTCAAGGTCACTGCCAGCCGGCGCATCGTCGCATCGTCGCAGCCGGCCTAGCCCGCCAGCAAGGACGCGTGCTCGACGTCGGTCGCCTGAGCGTTGCCTTTGACAAGCAAGGCTGCGGGCTCGAGACCGCGTTGCTCCAGGCGCTGGAGCAGGCCGGTGGTGACGACGTCGACCAGTTCTCCCTGTTCACCGGGGACCTCTTCGGCCCTTCCGGTCTGCGTTACGCGGGGATTGGCGCAGCTTCCGGTGACGGCGATGGTGGCCCCCACGACTCCCGCAGTAAGAATGACGCCGGCGCACAACAGGCCGATCGGACGCCGAGGAGGCTGGCCAGGACGCCAGTGACAGCGGCGCCACCGGTGGACCCCAGACCCCAGCTGAGCATCCGGCCGGTGGTGTTGACTCGGCTGAGCAGGTGCTCGGGGGTGACTTGCTGGCAGTAGGTGACGGCGGCCATCACGACCAGCATGTACACCGCGGCCCACCCACCGACCAGGATGACGGCCGCCGGGTAGCTGGGGGCTAGGGCGACGGTGGCGGCCAGGATCGCGCTGAACGGCATCGCGGCGAGCCCGAGACGCACGCAGCCGTACCGACGCTCCAGCCGGCCGAGGAAGGCATCTGAAGCCGAGTGCCGGCGCCTGGTCCTTTCAGCCATGCCAAGCACCAGCACCGTGCCCGGCCCAATGCCTCGGAAAGGGAGCGCTTGCGATAAGCCCGGCGTCCGGGCCCGTCAGGTGGCTCCGCGCGCGGGGCCGCTCGCACCCAGTGCGGTGAGCCGCCAGCCGGTGTCGGAGCGCTGGACCAGGCCGGCAACCAGCAGCGGCGGCAGGACCTGCTGTACCACCAGCGCCGAGACCCCCGCGGCCCGAGCAATGCTCGCCTCCAGGGCGGGTCGGTGAACGGGTACAGCATCGAGCACGCACCGAACGGTCTCGGTCAGCCCGTCGCGCGGACCCTCCGGACCGCGTGGGTCAGGCGAGAGGTCCTCCCCGATCCGGCCGATCGTCTCCAGCACCTCGCGCGTCCCGGTCACGCACGTCGCTCCGTTCCGGAGCAGTGCGTGGCAGCCGGCCGACTGCGCGGAGGTCACCGGTCCCGGCACCGCCATGAGCGGCCGCTCCAGGTTGCGTGCGCGGGCAGCCGTGGACAGCGAGCCGCTGCGCAGCGCCGCCTCGACGACCACGGTGCCGGCCGAGATGGCGGCGATCACTCGGTTGCGGACGAGGAAGCGGCGCCGGGTCGGAGCAGAGCCCGGCGGCCACTCGCTGACCACCAGACCCTGCTCGGCGATACGTCCGAGGAGCCGGTCGTGGCCCCTGGGGTAGGCGACGTCCACGCCGCAGGCCAGCACCGCGACCGTCGGGGTCCGCCCGGAGGTCAAGGCTCCCCGGTGCGCGGCGGCGTCGATGCCGTACGCGCCGCCGCTGACGACCGTCACGCCCTGGTCGGCGAGGCCGAGCCCGAGGTCGGTGGCCACGTGCTCGCCGTACGCCGTGGCGGCCCGGGCTCCCACCAGGGCGACGCTGCGCTCGGCCAGGTCGCCGAGGCAGTGCGGACCCCGGACGAACAGCGCCCAGGGCGGCGCCATCCCGCGGCCGCACTCCTCGAACCCGAAGGCAAGGCGCTCCTGCGGCCACTCGGGATCTCCCGGGCAGACGACGCGGCCACCGCATTCGTCGAGGATGCGGCTGTCGTCTTCCGGGTCGTAGCCGGTCAGCCGGCCCAGAACACCCGCGAGGGACTCGGCCGACATGCCTGGGAGCCGACGGCCGGCCAGCAGCTCGCCCAGGGCAGCCTGCGCACCCTGCTCGGCGACCGCGCGCGCAATGGTGACAGTGCCGGGCTCGCAGAGCCGGCTGAGTGCCCCCCGGGCCTGCCGCTCCGGTTCGTCCACGCGGCCAAATGACTCGCCCGACCCGGCCAGGGGCAGCATGTCGCCCTCCGTGGCATCGGCAGTCACGCCGCTACCGCCGTCGAGGCCCTGCCGATGCGGTAGCCCAGGGCGTGGTTGACGTGCTCGCTCCCGGGCGGGCCGGCGTCGTCGAGATCGGCCAAGGTCCAGGCCAGCCGCAGCACCCGCCCGAAGCCCCTGGCGGTCAGCAGTCCTTTGTCCAAGGCCAGCTCGGCGGTGGTGGTCGCGCTGCGCGCGATCGGCCAGCGGCGGCTCAGCTCGACCGGCGGCACGTCACCGTTGGTCCTCCAGGGGGTTCCGGCGAGCCGCGCCGCCGAGAGTGACCGGGCGTGCACCACGCGGGCCGCCACGGCCGCACTCGGCTCACCCCGCCCGTCCTCAGCGAGCAGTTCAGCGCGGGTGACCCGGGGCAGCTCGATGTGCATGTCGACCCGGTCCAGCAGGGGGCCGGACAACCGGGTGAGGTACCTCCGCTTGGCCGCAGGGGGGCACGAGCAGTCCGACCCGACCTTGGCGCAGGGGCACGGGTTGGCGGCCAACAGCAGCGTGAACCGCGCGGGGTAATGCGCCGTACCGCTGACCCGAGTGATGCTGAGACGTCCGCTCTCGAGCGGCTGTCGCAGTGCGTCGAGGACTCCCGTCGCGAACTCCGGGGCCTCATCCAGGAACAGCACGCCCTGGTGCGCCAGGCTGGCTGCGCCCGGTCTGGCGATCCCGCTGCCACCTCCGACGATCGAGGAGATGGTGGCGGTGTGGTGCGGGTCCTGGAACGGTGCCCGGGACAGCAGCGGCTGGGTGTCCGGCAGCAGTCCGGCTACGGAGTGGACGGCGGTGACCTCGAGGGCTTCGGCGAGCGCCAGCGGCGGCAGGATCCGATCCCGGGGAGCCGTTCGGCCAGCATCGTCTTGCCGCTCCCCGGTGGTCCGAGCAGGAACAGGTGGCGGCCACCGGCGGCAGCGACCTCCACTGCGGTACGACCGGTCGGCTGCCCAGCAACGTCCACCAGATCCGGCAGTGCCTGGACCTCGTGCGCTGGCGGGACCGGCTCCACCTCGAGGAACGGCTCCCCGCGCAGCAGAGCGAGCAGGTCCCGCAGGCAGGCGACCCCGGTCACCGAGATGCCGGGCAGCAGGCGAGCCTCGGCAAGGTTGCCGCCCGGCACCACGACCCGCCGGAAGCCGGCCCGGCTCGCGGTGAGAACCGCCGGGAGCACCCCACGCACCGCTCGCGCCGATCCGTCCAGCCCCAGCTCGCCGATCAGGATCCAGCCCTGCAGCGAGGCTTCGGGCACGGCGCCGTCGGCAGCAAGGACGGCGGCGGCTAGCGCGAGGTCGAACCCGCTGCCTCGCTTGGGCAGGGACGCGGGCGACAGCCCGAGCGTGATGCGCTTCTGCGGCCAGGCGTGGCCGGAGTTGACGACGGCGGCGCGCACCCGGTCGCGCGCCTCGGCCAGGGCGGCGTCCGGCAAGCCGGTGACCGTGAGACCGGGCAGGCCCTGAGCGAGGTCCGCCTCGACCTCCACCACATGCCCGTCGAGCCCGACAAGACTGACGGAGAAGCTGCGGGCCAGCGTCATCAGAAGGCCCCACGCAGGTGCTGCACGACGGGCACCGCACCCCTTGGCCGCACGATGGAAATGACGTCGAAGCGCAGCTCGCCCGCTCCAGGTGGCCGGTGGTCAGCAAGCCAGCGCAGCGCCAGCCCACGAATCCGCCGCGCCTTGACCGGACCCACCGCTTCAGCCGGCACCCCGAAAGCCGTGCCACTGCGGGTCTTGACCTCGACGAACACGACTACCGCGCCGTCGCGGGCGACCACGTCGAGCTCGCCGTCGCGGCACCGCCAGTTCCTTGCCAGCACCTGGAACCCGTCAGCCTGTAGGTGCTCGACCGCCAGGTCCTCACCCCACCGCCCGAGCACCGCTCTCGGATCCGCCCGCTTGTCTGCCCGCTTGTCTGCCCGCTTGTCTGGCACCGTGACCACCTCCGGCAGCGACAGTGCTGCCCCCAGCCTGGCCGGGACCGCCATCGGGGACATCTGTGGACAGCGCCGCGGCTGTCCACAGGGCTACTGCTGAGGGGTGCGCGCTCCGTGCACGATGCCGGCAGCCTCGCTGGTGCCCTGCGCACTGTCATGCGAGGCGACCGGCACGCCGTGGGCGTTGCCGGGCGAGTCCGAGGAGGTCGGTCCTGTGCCCCCAGCGTCGAGCCCGGTCATCCTGGCTGCGGAGGTGTCGCGGTCGGTGCCGACCGGTTCCGGAGCGACGCCCTGGCTCATCGGTGCGCGCTGGGCGGTCCCGGACTCGCCCACCTCCTCCACCGTGGTGGAGGGATGGTCCGGCCGGGCCGCCCCGGCCGGATGCGAGGGCATCTGCGCATCGCCGGCTCCCAGACTCATCTGGTCCAGGTCCAGCCCCTCGGCGGTCAGCCCGCCGCTGGATCCCTCCGGGTCGGTGTGCGCCGGCGTCGGTGGTACCGGCTCGACCTTGCCCTGGTTCGCAGCCGGAGCGCCGTCGTCGAGCCGGTCCGCGAGGCCGACGGTGCCCTCGCCGTCGTCGTTCGGTGTGCTGCCGGCGCCCGGTTCGTCGCCGTGCGGAAGGTCGTGGCCGGGCATGCTCGCATCGCTCATGCTTCCGGCTCTACCCGCCGAGCGCCTGAGAACCCCTCGGCAGCTCCAGGTCGGGCTTGTCGAGTTTTTCGACGTTGACGTCTTTGAAGGTGAGCACCCGCACCGTCTTGACGAAGCGCGCCGGGCGGTACATGTCCCAGACCCAGGCATCGGTGAGCGTCACCTCGAACCACACCTCGCCGTCGCTCGTGCGCGGCAGGACCTCCACCGCGTTGGCCAGGTAGAAGCGGCGCTCGGTCTCCACGACCCACTCGAACTGCTGGACGATGTCGCGGTACTCCCGGTAGAGCTGCAGCTCCATCTCGGTCTCGTACTTCTCGAGGTCTTCAGCACTCACGGGGCCTCATGCCGGTGCATCCTGCCGCACCCGCGAGGCGCGCACGTTGACGTAGGAGAAGCGGTGCTCGGGGCAGGGTCCGTGCTCGGCGAGCGCCGCCATGTGCTCCGGCGTGCTGTAGCCCTTGTGCTGAGCGAAGTCGTACGCCGGCCAACGCTCGTGCAGCTCGACCAGCAGCCGATCCCGGGTCACCTTGGCGATGATCGACCCGGCCGCGACACACGCGGCGACCCGGTCGCCTTTCCAGACGGCGAGCGTCGGGGCCGGCATCCCGGCAATCGAGAAGCCGTCAGTCAGGACGTAGGACGGGCAGGGGTCCAGACGAACCACCGCCTGCCGCATGGCTCGTATGTTGGCGACGTGCAGGCCGATCCGGTCCACCTCCTGCGGCGACACCACGACCGCCGACCAGGCAAGAGCCCTACCGACCACCTCCTCGTACGCCGCCTCGCGGGCCCGTGCGGTGAGCAGCTTGCTGTCGGCGAGCCCCGGCACCTCACCGAGCCGCCCAGGCGGGAGCATCACAGCGCCGACGACCAGCGGCCCCGCGCAGGCACCACGCCCGGCCTCGTCCACACCGGCGACCCGCGGGAAGCCATGCCGTTGCAGCATGCGCTCAATGGCCCACAACCCGTGCTCGGCACGCCGCACTGGACGAGGAGCGAGCAGCACTCAGGCCACCTGCTCGAGCAGCGCGACGAGCCCCTCGGGGAAGACCTTCTCCTCGGTGACCGCCAGGGCGGCGCAGGTCCACCAGCGGTGCTCCACCACGCTGGCCGTCTCCAGGTCGGTGAACCCCGTCACGTCGACCTCGAAGACCGGGCGGCGCACGACGAAGAACTCCTCGTCCTGGTCAAAGCAGCTGCCGGCGAACTCGAACTGCACCCTTCGCCGCAGGACGGGCTCGCCCAGACTCGTCGGGCTCACGACCAGGCCGGTCTCCTCGAACAGCTCACGGGCGGCGCCCTGCTGGCGCGTCTCCCCCGGGTCCAGCCCGCCGCCGGGGGTGATCCACCAGGTGCCGCGGTCGGGGGCCTCCGGGTCACCACCGCGAAACAGCAGGATCCGGCTGGCCTCGTCCAGGAGCAGGACCCGGGCGGCGAGGCGGAGAACGGGAGGCGCCATGACCGGGGCAGCCTACGTCTGACGGGCGCGGCATCGACGGGGACGCCCGCAGCAGGCGGCCCGGCCCGCCCGACGGGCCTAGTTCCAGACCTCGTCGGGCTCGGTGACGACCTCGCCCGCCAGCAGCCGCACGAGCAGCGCCGGGACACCGGTCGGGAAGAACCGGCCCCGGTGGCCGGCCAGGTCCTGCGGCGACCACCACCGCAGCCCCAGAATCGTCCCCCGCTCCTCGGGGGTGAGCGCGAGCTCGCCGTAGGACGCAGGACCGGGAAGTTGTGCCAGTCGCCCCTCATGCCGGGCGATGTGACGGCTACCACACCAGGAGAAGTTCGAGACCCGCGTCCACTGCAGCGGACCGACGCACGCCGGCGGTACAGCTACCCCGGTCTCCTCGGCGACCTCGCGTACCCCCGCCTCGACGGCGTCCTCGCCCAACTCGATGCCACCTCCGGGCAGCTCCCACCAGGTGGTGGCGGGATCGGCAGGATCCCTGCAGTCCAGCAGCAGCAGCCGCCCCGACGGGTCGACCACGAACAGCTTCGAGGAGGTCCTCACCGTCGGCGGCGGCGTCGGAGCAGGACCACCGGCAGCGCAAGCGCGAGCCCCGAGACGTACGGAGGGACGGGCACCGCGCCCCTCAGGGAGGAGGTGAACGGTCGCGGGACCCCGAGAACGCCGAGGCGGTCCAGCGGCCAAGCCACCAGGAAGGCTCGGCCGATGACCTTGTCGGCGGGGACCGTGCCGTGATTTATGTCCGTGACGTGCGAGCGGGAGTCCGCGGACGACCCCCGGTGATCGCCCATGACCCAGAGTCGGCCTGGCGGGATGAGGATGCCGGCTGCTCCCGGGGGGCAGGCCGCCAGACCCTGACCGGCCTCGCAGAAGTACTTCTGCACGTCGCCCGCCGGGTTGTTCTGAAACAGATAGGGCTCCACGAGCTCGACCGGTGGCGCTGCACGAGGCTGAACCACCACCGAGCCGTCCGCGCTGCAGCACATGACGCGGTCCCCGGGCACGCCGATCACGCGCTTGATGAAGTCCTTCTCGCCAGGGACACCAAAACCGACCGCCCCGCTGAGGGATCGCAGCGCTTCGACCAGGCCGTTGGAGGTCGGCGGCACCTCGCTCTCGCTGGCGAAGTTGTCGAGTCCGTTGAACACCACGATCTCACCGCGGTGGATGTCGCGGATCCGGTAAACCAGCTTGTTGACCAAGACCCGGTCCTTGACCTGCAGCGTGTTCTCCATCGACCCGGATGGGATGTAGAACGGTTGCAGCAGGAAGGTCTTGATCAGCAGTGCGAGCGCCACAGCCAGGGCTGCCAACAACGGCAACTCCCGCCAGGCCGAACGCTGCCGGTGGCTCCGGGGCTGCTCGCTCGGTGTCACCTCGGCGGAGGTCACGGCAACTCGGGCCACAGCAGGTCTACCCGCTCGCGGCGTGACGTGCCAACCCGCCTAAGCGGTCGTGGCCGGCTTGCTGGCAACGGCCACCGGCTTCACATTCCGCTTCTCCTTGATCTTGGCCTTCTTGCCGCGGAGCTCGCGCAGGTAGTACAGCTTGGCGCGGCGCACGTCACCGCGGGTCACGACCTTGATCTGTTCGATCACGGGGGTATGCACCGGGAACGTCCGCTCCACCCCGACTCCGAAGCTGACCTTGCGGACGGTGAACGTCTCGCGCACGCCACCACCCTGGCGCCGGATCACGACACCCTGGAACTGCTGGACCCGCGAACGGTTCCCTTCGACGACCCGGACCCCCACCGAGACCGTGTCGCCTGGGCGGAAGTCGGGGACATCGCTGCGCCGGGACGCGTTGTCGAGGTCGTCCAGGATGTGCATGGCGGTGTCGCTTCCTTACTGAAGGGGGGCACGGGCACGAGGCGCGCACAGATAGGGCGGCGGACCGGAAGCGTCCGCAGCCGACCTCCACTGTGCCACACTGTCCGGTCAGGGGAAGAACCCGGCCTCGGCCAGCACGGCGAACTCGCGGGCGTCGAACGGGCCGACGAGCAGGTCCGGCCGCAGCCGCGCGGTCCGCCGCAGCGCGTCGTCCCGGCGCCATCGTGCGATCTGCTCGTGGTCGCCAGAGAGCAGCACCGGTGGTACGTCCAGGCCCTGCCAGGACAGTGGCCGGGTGTAGGAGGAGCCCTCCAGCAGCCCGTGTGAGAACGAGTCGTCCTCGTGCGACGTGGCGTTGCCGAGCACACCGGGCAGGAGCCTGGCGGCGGCCTCGACGATGACGAGCACCGCTACCTCGCCCCCGGCCAGGACGTAGTCGCCGAGCGACACCTCGTCGACGACCATCGAGCGGCGGGCGTGCTCCACAACCCGGCCGTCGATCCCCTCATACCGTCCGCAGGCGAACGCCAGCCACGGTTCAGCGCTGAGTTCGTGCGCCATTGCCTGCGTGAACGGCCGGCCTGCCGGGGTCGGAACGATCAGGCGCGGCGCCGGCGCCGGCCCTCCCGCGGACACGACGCGCTGCAGAGCGAGCCGCCACGGCTCGGCAAGCATCACCATGCCCGGCCCGCCGCCGTACGGGCTGTCGTCGACTGTGCGGTGCACGTCGGTGGCGCCCTCGCGCAGGTCGTGCAACCGGACCTCGAGCAGGCCGCGCTGCTGCGCCCTGCCCAGCAGCGAGACGCCGAGGGGCAACAGGTAGTCCGGGAAGATGCTGACGACGTCGACAAGCACGTCACGTTCGCCCAGTCGCCTCGGGCACCTCGGCCGGCCCGCTCTGCCCAAGCCGCCCAACCGGCCCGGTCTGCCCGGTCGTCTCGGTGAGGTCCAGGAGCCCGTCGGGCGGGTCGATGACCACCCGCCCACCCGACACGTCGACCAGCGGCACCATCGCGCGTACAAACGGTACGAGAACCTCGGCCCCTGCCTGGTCGGGTCCTCCCCCCCGGCGTACGACAAGCACGTCGCCGTGGGGAAGGTGCAGGACCTCGACCACCTCACCCAAAGATCCCCCAGCAGCCAGTTCAGCGCTCAGACCAACCAACTGGTGGTCCAGGAACACGTCCGGGTCGGCCGGCGGCGGGAGCGTGGCCGCGTCGACGAGAAGCAGCGTGCCGCGCAGCGTCTCGGCCCCGTTGCGGTCCGCGGACCCTTCGAACAGCACCATCAGCCGGCCGTTCTGATCTCGGGCGGAGATCACCGTCAGGGGCCCTCGCTCCTCAGGGTCGGTGAGAAGCACCGCGCCATCAGCAAAGCGCGCCTCGGGCTCGTCCGTGCGGACCTCGACCGTGACCTCACCCCTGATCCCCTGGGGACGACCGATCCGGCCGACCACCAGGAGGTCGCGCTCGCTCAGCGCACCTCGTCCGTGTCGACCACGTCGACGCGGACGCCACGGCCGCCGAGCGCGGCAACGACGGTCCGCAGCGCTTTGGCGGTACGACCGTTTCGCCCGATAACCTTGCCCAGGTCGTCCGGGTTGACCCGCACCTCGAGCGTACGGCCGCGGCGACCGCTGACCAGCTCGACGGTCACGTCGTCGGGATTGTCGACGATGCCCCGCACGAGGTGCTCAAGGGCGTTCTCGAGCACCTACTCCCCCGGGGGGGCGGGAGCGTCGACGTCGGCGAGCTCGGCCTCGGCAACCGGTACCGACTCCGTCGGCGTGCCAGCGACTGCGTCGTCCGCTACGGGAGCGACCGCCGGTTTGGCCTCGGAAGCAGCCCCGTCCGCAGACGAAGCGGCCGGTTCGGAAGCAACGCCGTCCGCGGGCGCCGCGCCAGCCTGGGGTGCAGCATCGCCGGCGGCAGCGGAGGTGACCGGCGCCGCGCCAGCCTGGGGAGCAGCCTCGCTGGCGGCAGCGGGGGTGACCGGCGCCGCGCCAGCCTGGGGTGCAGCATCGCCGGCGGCAGCCTTGGGAGCCGCCTTCTTCCTGGGTGTCGTGGCGGAGCCGCCGGCAGCCTGGCCGTCGAGGCCCTCGCGCGCGGCAGCTTCGAACACCGCCTTCTTGTCGACCCTGGGCTCGCGGACCAGCATCGGCGCAGGAGCGGCCTCGCCCGTGAAACGCTGCCAGTCGCCGGTCACCTTCAAGATGCGCGCGACCGGTTCGGTCGCCTGCGCACCGACGCCGAGCCAGTACGCGGCACGGTCACCGTCGACCTCGATGAAGGAGGGGTTCTCCTTGGGGTGGTACTTGCCGATCGTCTCGATGACCCGGCCGTCGCGCTTGGTGCGCGCGTCGGCGACGACGATCCGGTAGTACGGGGCGCGCATCTTACCGAGGCGCATCAGCTTGATCTTGGTTGCCACAGGTGTTCGTGCTCCAGTCGTACGGATGTGGGTCGGTGGGCGGCTCGCGCGTGGGGTTGCGCGACCTTCACCTCGTGCGGACGCGCCGCAGACGGGTAGAGGGCCGTCGGCAGCGGTGGCTCGGCATCCAGTGTGCCAGACGCCGACAACGCAGCAACGTCGTCCGGCATCGCCCACCTCAGCCGGCCCCACCCGAGGGTTCTTGGAGCGTGGAGTCAGCGCGGGCGACGCAGGCCCAGCGAGTCTGCCTCGGTTAATGGGGGCAGGCCCAGTGGGTTCGGCAGCCCGGTCTGCCCCCGCCCGCCACGTACCTCCCCCGCGGCACCTGCGGAGCCGGGTCCGGCGTCGAGCTGCCTGGCAGCCTGCTGCGCGCGCTGTGCCTGGGACAGCCCGCCGCCGGCGCGGCCGGGGCCCTTCTTGCCCTTCTTTCCCGGCTGCTGCCGCTTCGCCTTGCGGCCGGCTCCGGGCAGGCCCGGCATGCCGGGCAGGGCGCCGGAGCCGGCCATCTGCTTCATCATCTTCTGCGCCTCGAGGAAACGGTCCACGAGGTTGTTCACCTCGGGCACGGTGACCCCGGATCCCTTGGCGATCCGGAGGCGGCGCGAGCCGTTGAGCACCTTGGTGTCGCGGCGCTCCTGCGGCGTCATCGACCGGATGATCGCCGCGATCCGGTCGAGGTCGGAGTCCTTCACCTGCGCAATGGCGTCCTTCATCTGCCCCATGCCGGGCAACATCCCGAGCAGTGAGGTCAGCGAGCCCATCTTCTTGACCTGCACCATCTGCTCGAGGAAGTCCTCGAGGTCGAAGTCCTCACCGCTGCCGAGCTTGCCGGCCATCTTCTCGGCCGAATCGGCGTCGAAGTGCCGCTCGGCCTGCTCGATGAGGGTCAGCACATCGCCCATGCCGAGGATGCGGGACGCCATCCGTTCGGGGTGGAAGACGTCGAAGTCCCCGAGCTTCTCCCCGGTCGAGGCGAACATGATCGGCTGACCGGTGAGGTGGCGCACGGACAGCGCGGCGCCGCCCCGGGCGTCGCCGTCGAGCTTGGTGAGCACGACCCCGGTGAAGCCGACACCCTCCTGGAACGCCTGTGCCGTGACCACCGCGTCCTGCCCGATCATCGCGTCGACGACGAACAGCACCTCGTCGGGCTGTACTGCGCTGCGGATGTCGGAGGCCTGCTGCATGAGCTCCGCGTCGATACCGAGGCGCCCCGCGGTGTCCACGATGACGACATCGTGGTTGACCCGCCGGGCATGCTCGAGCGACCGCCGGGCGACCGCGACCGGGTCACCGACGCCGCTGCCGGGTTCGGGGGCGTAGACGTCCACACCGGCCTGGCCGCCGACGACCTGCAGCTGCTGCACGGCGTTGGGCCGCTGCAGGTCGCAGGCCACGAGCAGCGGTGCGTGCCCCTGGTCCTTGAGCCACAGGGCGAGCTTGCCGGCCAGCGTGGTCTTGCCCGCGCCCTGTAGTCCCGCGAGCATGATCACCGTCGGTGAGGTCTTGGCGTACCGCAGCAGTCGGGTCTGACCACCCAGTATCGCCACGAGCTCCTCGTTGACGATCTTAATGATCTGCTGCGCGGGGTTGAGGGCCTTGGAGACCTCCTCGCTGCCGGCCCGCTGCTTGACGTTGGCCAGGAACGCCTTCACCACCGGCAGCGCGACGTCGGCCTCGAGCAACGCGATCCGGATCTCGCGCGCGGTGGCGTCGATGTCGGCGTCGGACAGCCGCCCCTTGCCGCGCAGGGAGGTGAAGACCTTGTCGAGCCGGCCGGACAGGGTGTCGAACATCAGTCCTCAGGTACGTCGGGGTCAGTGCGGCCCAGCGTAGTGCGGGACGCCAGCCCGGCGGGCGGCTCAGGCGAGCGCGGCCAGCAGGTCGGCCTCCAAGGTGCCGCGTGCGACGTCGCCGTCGAGCAGCCGCCCGGGGTCGGCGACGTAGAACGCGTCAACGACGTCGGCGCCGAGCGTCGAGACATGGGCAGTCCGCACGTCCAGACCGTGCTCGGTGAGCACCGCGGTGATCCGGTGCAGCACCCCGAGCCCGTCGGGCGCCCGCACCTCCACGACGGTGGCCGTGGCCGAGGCGTCGTCGAGCACCCGGACCGTGGGCGGAGCCACCGGCACCGGCGTACGACGGGGGTAGGCGGCCTCGCGGGCGGCGAGGCGCCCCGCCAGACCGAGGGCGTCGAGCCCGCCGTCGAGGGCGCGGCGCAGCTCCTCCCGCACCACCGTCCAGTCCGGCAGGGCGCCGAAGCGCGGGCTGACGTGGAAGACCGCGACGGCGACCGGGCCGCGGGAGAACGCCGACGCCGACCGTACGTCGAGCCGGTGCAGGGCGAGCACCCCGGTGCAGGTCGCCAGCAGGCCGGGCTGGTCCGGCGCGACGATCGTCACTTTCTCGCCCTCGGCGGCCAGCGCGAAGCTCCCGCTCGCGACCAGGGCCTCCTGGACGGGGGTGAGCGGCTCCGGCGCCGGCGGGGGCGCTCCGGTCAGCAGCGCCGAGGTCCGACTGACCAGTTCGGCGACGAGCTGGGCCTTCCACCCACTCCACGCCGCGGGACCGGTGGCGGCGGAATCGGCCTCGGTGAGGGCGTGCAGCAGCTCCAGCACCTCGATCGAGCCGATGGCAGCCGCGACGGAGGCCGCCGTGGCCGGGTCCGCCAGGTCGCGCCGGGTCGCCACGTCGGGCAGCAGCAGGTGATGGCGGACCATCGCGACGAGCACATCGGCATCAGCGGGCACGAGCCCCAGACGTGGGCCGATCCCGGCGACGAGCTCCATGCCGACGATCGTGTGGTCCCCGGGCAAGCCCTTGCCGATGTCGTGCAGCAGCGCGCCGAGCAGCAGCAGGTCGGGGCGCCCGACCCGCCGGGTCAGCCCGGCGGCGTGCGCAGCCGCCTCGACCAGGTGCCGGTCGACGGTGAACCGGTGGTAGCTGTTGCGCTGGGGCTTGCTGCGTACCAGCTCCCATTCGGGCAGCAGCCGTACCAGCAGGCCGGCCTGGTCCAGCGCCTCGAGCACGGGGACCGCGTCGTGCCCCGCGGCGAGCAGGCCGACCAGCGCGTCCCGCACAGCGGCGGGCCAGACCGGCGGCAACGGGGGGCACTCTGCCAGCCGCTGCAGGGTGTGCGGGGCGATCGGCAGCCCGGCACGGGCGGCGGCCTCGGCGACCCGCAGGACCAGGCCGGGGTCGGTGGCCGGCGTCGCATCGCGGGCCAGCACCACCTCGCCGCCCTGCTCGACCACATCCTCGGCCAGCGGCCGGCGTACCGGGCCGGGCGGTCCGCGCAGACCGAGCAGCCACCGGCGTGGCGCGGCAGCCTGCACCCGCCGCCAGGTGCTGTCGCCGGCGTAGGCGATGGTGCGCGCGGCGCCGGAGACCGCGGCCATGAGGGCGTCCGCGTCGGGATAGGACAGAGCGGCCGCCACAGCGTCCTGCTCCTGCATGAGGAGCCGGTCGACGGCACGCCTGCCGGCGGCGACCGCGCAGCGGTGCAGCTCGCCGCGGACGTCGAGCAGCACCTCATGCGCCGCCCGGACCCGCTCGTCGGTGGCGTCGGCGAGCTGGGCGACCGCGATCGCGTGCAGGGCGTGGACGTCGCGCAGCCCGCCGCGCGCCTGTTTCAGATCGGGCTCGAGCAGGAACGCGACCTCGCCGGAGCTGCGCGCGCGCTCCTGGACGGCTTCGCGCAGCTGCGGCAGGCGCTTGGCCGCACCGGCCCGCCAGGCTGCGCGGGTCGCGGTCACGAGCCCGGCGCTCAGCCGGGCGTCCCCGGCCACATGCCGCGCGTCGAGCAGGCCGAGGGCCGCTTTGAGGTCCTCCTTGGCGACCGCGACGGCTTCGGCCACGGTGCGCACGGCGTGGTCCAGGCCGACACCGGCGTCCCAGATCGGATACCAGAGGCGGTCGGCGAGCGCGCTGACATCAGCCCTGCCGTCGTGCACCAGCACCAGGTCGAGGTCACTGCCGGGCGCGGGGTCGCGCCGCCCCAGGGCGCCGACCGCGACGAGCGCCACGCCGGGACCGGCGTCACCGAGCAAGCCGGCGAGCCACCCGTTGTACAGCTCCACGAGCTCGCACCGTAGGGCCGCGCCGATCAGGTCGGTGCGGTCGAGCAGCGCCTGCCGGTCAGAGCGCGTCCGGACCACGCTCCCCGGTGCGTACCCGCACCACGTCGTCGACCTGCGTGCTCCAGACTTTGCCGTCGCCGATCGAGCCGGTGCTGGCGGCCTCGACGACCGCGTCGACCACCCGGGCCACCTCTGCGTCGTCGACGAGGACCTCGATGCGCACCTTGGGCACGAACGACACCGTGTACTCCGCGCCCCGGTAGACCTCGGTGTGCCCGCGCTGCCGCCCGAAGCCCTGCACCTCGCTGACCGTCATCCCCTGGACCCCGAGTGCTTCCAGCGCCGTCTTGACCTCATCGAGCTTGAACGGCTTGAGCACAGCGGTCACGAGCCTCATGAGTGCACCTTCGTGGCGGTCGTCTGCGTGGACAGCATCGAACTGGAGCCGGCCGTGCCGAGCCCGACGAACTCGTACGCCGTCTCGGCATGGATGCTCTGGTCGATGCCGATGACCTCCTGCTCCTGGGTCACCCGCAGCCCCATGACGGCCTTCACGATCAGCGCCAGGACGAGGGTGAGCACGAAGGAGTACGCCAGGACGGCGCCCGCCGCAACCGCCTGCCGTCCGAGCTGGGCAAGGCCTCCGCCGTAGAACAGCCCGCGGAGATGCGCGCCCCCGGTGTAGAAGTCGGTCACCTTGTCGCTGGCGACCAGACCCACCAGCAACGTGCCGGCCAGACCGCCCACCAGGTGTACACCGACGACGTCGAGCGCGTCGTCATACCCCAGGCGGTTCTTCATCGTCACCGCGAGGGCACACAGCCCGCCGGCAACCAGGCCCACGAGGATGGCGCCGATGGGGGTGACCGAACCGCACGCGGGGGTGATCGCCACCAGACCGGCGACTGCGCCGGAGGCCGCTCCCAAGGTGGTCGCATGCCCGTCGCGCAGCCGCTCCGTGCCGATCCAGGCGATCAGCCCGGCGGCGGTCGCCACCTGGGTGTTGACGAACGCGAGCCCGGCCAGGCCGTTGGCCGCCAGCGCCGAACCGGCGTTGAAGCCGAACCAGCCGAACCACAGGATGCCGGTCCCGATCATCACCAGCGGCAAGTTGTGCGGGCGCATTGCGTCGGTGCGAAAGCCCTTGCGCTTGCCCAGCACCAGGATCAGGGCCAGAGCCGCAGCGCCGGCGTTGATGTGCACGGCCGTGCCGCCGGCGAAGTCGAAGGCACCGAGCTTGCTGACGATCCAGCCGCCCGTCCCGGCGATGTAGCCGGCCGCTGCCCCGGCGCCGCCGACGTCGCCCTTGCCGACGGGCGTGCCGAAGGCGAAGACCCAGTGGGCGACCGGGAAGTAGACGATCGAGATCCACAGGATGCTGAACAGCACCCAGGAGCCGAACTTCATCCGGTCGGCGATGGCGCCGCTGATCAGGGCCAGGGTGATGATCGCGAACATCATCTGGAAGGCGACAAAGGCGTAGTTGGACAGCCCCGCGGTCGCGGTTGCCGTGGTCTCGGCCTTGAGGCTGAGATCGTCGAGGTTGCCGATCAGCCCGGCCTTGGCGTCGGCGCCGAAGGACAGCGTGTAGCCGTAGATCACCCACAGGATGCTCACGATGGCGATGGCCGAGAAGCTCATCATCAGCATGTTGAGCACGCTCTTGGAGCGGGTCATGCCGCCGTAGAAGAACGCCAGGCCAGGTGTCATGAACAGGACCAGGGCCGCGCTGGCCAGCACCCATGCGGTGTTCCCGACGCCTGTCGCTGCGTCGATCTTGCTCTGCACGTCCGGATCGATGGGCATGCCTCTCCCTGCTTCAGTGGCGTCCGGGTGCTGGAGGTGCCCGGGTGCTGAGCAGAGCGTGGTGACCGGGGGTTCCACCACGGTCTCCGCGGTGTTTCCCGACGATGACGTCTACGACGCTGGTGTTTCGCCGGTGTGAAGGTGGGTGGTTTCCGGCGGAGGCTGGTTCCGGCGCTCAGATGCGGGTGTCCTGACCGGCCCAGTGCGGTTCCCGTAGTGAGCGCTTGAGCACCTTGCCGGCGCCGCTCTTGGGCAGGGCCTGGTCGGTGAGCTCGATGCTCTTGGGCACCTTGTAGCCGGCGAGCAGCGTGCGGCAGTGCGCCGTCAGCTCGTCGGCGGTCACCATCAGCCCGTCGGCGGAGGACGGCGATCGCCGTACGACGACGGCGTGGACGGCCTCGCCCCATCGCGCATCCGGTACGCCGAACACCGCGGCCTCGAGCACGCTGGGGTGGGCGTACAGGGCGTCCTCGACCTCGGTGCTGTAGACGTTCTCACCGCCCGTGACCAGCATGTCCTTGGTTCGGTCGACCAGGTGGAGGTACCCGCCGTCGTCGAGGCGGCCGAGGTCGCCGGTCCGGTACCAGCCATTGACGAGGGCCGCCGCGGTCTGCTCGGGCTTGCCCCAGTAGCCCTGCATGACGTTGTGGCCGCGTACGAGCACCTCGCCCACGCCGTCGATGGGGTCCTCGATGCGCACCTCGACGCCGGGCAGCGGCTGTCCGCAGGCCCGGGCGTGCGGGCCGTCGAGCAGGAGCTCCTCGTGGCTGCTCGCGGTGATCAGCGGCGCGGTCTCGGTCGCGCCGTAGAGGTGGACCAGCTCGGCGCCCGGGAACGTTGCAGCGGCCCGGCGGACGACCTCGGTCGCGATCGGCGCGGCGCCGTGGGTGAGCACTCGCATGCTGCGGAGGTCGCGCGGCTGCCGCGCCTGCTCCTCGACCATGGCGGCGAGCATGGTCGGGACGCCGATCGTCGTGGTGCACCGGTGCCGCTCCAGCAGGTCCAGGGCCGGCCCGGCAGTGAAGGTGGGGAGCACGACGTTCGCGACTCCCCGCCAGGTACAGGCCAGGACCGCGAAGGTGCCGGCGGCATGGAACATCGGCGCCATCGCGAGCCACCGGTCGTCCGCGCGCAGGCCGACCACGACCAGAGCGTTGAAGGCGTTCGTGATCAGGTTGCGGTGGCTGAGCATGACGCCCTTGGCCCCGCCGGTCGTACCGCCGGTGTAGAACAGCCCGGCCAGGTCGTCCTCATGCACGCCTTCGCCGAGCGGCAGTTGGGGTGCAGCGGCGAGCAGGGCGTCGTACGCGGTGGGCAGGAGCACTACGTGCTCGACGAGGTCGGCGAGCGGTCCGGGGTCCCGGTCGGTGATCAGGACGCGTACCCCGGCGTCGGTCAGCGCGTACGTCAGCTCGGCCTGGCTCTGGCGGGTGTTCAGCGGTACGAGCACGAAGCCGCCGGCCGGCACGGCCTGGTAGATCTCGAGGTAGCGGTGGCAGTTCGCGGCGACCACGGCCACCCGGTCACCGCGCCGCAGGCCGAGCTGCACCAGCGCCCCGACGAGCTGGCGACAGCGCTGCCAAGTCTGGCGGTACGTCGTGGTGGTGGTTCCGCAGATGGCGCTTGGTCGGTCGGCGGCGGTGCGCCGGGCGTGCTCGAGCGGGCTCGCCATCGTGGTCATTGGCGGACTCTAGAGCGCCGCTTCGTCCCCGAGCAGCGCGTCGGCGAAGGCCTCGGGCTCGAACGGCGCGAGGTCGTCCGGGCCCTCACCGAGGCCGATCAGCTTCACCGGGATCCCGAGCTCACGCTGCACCGAGATCACGATCCCGCCCTTGGCCGTGCCGTCCAGCTTGGTCAGCACGATGCCCGTGACCTCGACGGTTTCGGTGAACACGCGGGCCTGAACGACGCCGTTCTGACCGGTCGTGGCGTCAAGCACGAGCAGCGTCTCGTCCACCGGGCCGTGCTTCTCCACCACCCGTTTGACCTTGCCGAGCTCGTCCATCAGATCGGTCTTGGTGTGCAGCCGGCCGGCGGTGTCCACCAGGACGACGTCGGCCCTGTCGGCCCGGCCCTGCTTCACCGCATCGAAGGCGACACTCGCCGGGTCGCCCTGCTCCGGGCCGCGGACGGTGCTGGCCCCGACCCGGTCGCCCCACGTCTGCAGCTGATCGGCCGCCGCCGCCCGGAAGGTGTCCGCGGCGCCGAGCACGACGCTACGACCGTCGGCGACCAGCACCCGCGCGAGCTTGCCGCAGGTGGTCGTCTTCCCGGTGCCGTTCACCCCCACCACCAGCATCACCGCCGGGCGCCCGTCCTCGTGCGGCAGCGTGCGCAGCGAGCGGTCCAGGTCCGGGCCGATGGCGGTGACGAGCTCCTCGCGGAGCAGCTGCCGCAACTCGCTGGTCGTACGGACCCCGTCAACCCGCACGCGCTTGCGCAGCCGGCCGATCAGCTCAGTGGTGGCCCCGACGCCCATGTCGGAACGCAGGAGTGTGTCCTCGACCTCCTCCCAGGTGTCCTCATCCAGCACGTCGCGGGACAGCAGGGCGAACAGCCCCCGGCCCAGAGTGGTCTGGCTGCGTCCCAACCGCGAGCGCAGCCGGGTGAGCCGGCCGGCGGTGGGATCCGGGACGTCCAGAGCTCGGGACTGCCCGATCAGCGCTGGGCGGTCCTGCGTGGCGAAGTCCGGCGCATCGCCCCGCAGCAGCGGGCTGTCGACGACCTCGACCTGACGCAGTGGGGTGTCGCGGGGCACCTCGCCGTCGTCGCCCGTCCCAGGTCGGTAGTCCACCCCCGGCTGGGGCGCGGTGGAGTCAGGTTTGCGACTGCGCCCGGTGGCCAGGGCGACCGTAGCGATCAGGGCGAGGACGAAGATGGCGGCGACGATGGCCAGCGTCTCGAGCACGCCACCGTGTCTACCAGCCGGGGCGTGTCTACCAGCCGCACCCGGTCCGGGTACCGCCCGCGCTCAGGCCGGTTCCCGCTCCCGGAGCCGCTGGCTGACCACCGCCGAGACGCCGTCGCCGCGCATCGTCACGCCGTACAGCGCGTCGGCGATCTCCATCGTGCGCTTCTGGTGGGTGATCACGATCAGCTGGGAGCTCTGCCGCAGACCCTCGAGCGCCTCGAGCAGCCGGCTGAGGTTGCGGTCGTCCAGGGCGGCCTCGATCTCGTCGAGCACGTAGAACGGCGAGGGACGGGCCCGGAAGATCGCCACCAGCAGGGCAATGGCGGTCAGGGACCGCTCACCGCCGGACAGCAGGGACAGCCGGGCGACTTTCTTGCCCGCCGGGCGGGCCATGACCTCGACGCCGCTGGCGAGCAGGTCGTCGGGCTCGGTGAGCAGCAGCCGGCCTTCGCCGCCGGGGAACAGCGTGGCGAACACCTCAACGAACTCCCGGGCCGTGTCCTGGAAAGCGCTGGCGAACACGTCCTGGATGCGGTCGTCGACGTCCTTGACCACGGTCAGCAGGTCGCGCCGCGTGGCCTTGAGGTCCTCCAGCTGTGTGGTCAGGAAAGCCGAGCGCTCCTCGAGCGCCGCATACTCCTCGAGCGCCAAGGGGTTCACCCGCCCCAGCAGCGCCATGGCCCGCTCGGCCGCTGCAGCCCGCTTCTCCTGCACCCCCCTGTCGTACGCCGACGGCGCGTCCTCCTGCGTCGCGCCCGGCACCTGCGCAGCCGGGCCGTACTCGGTCACCAGCTGCTCGAGCGGGACTCCCCACTCCTGCACCGCGCGGGTCTCCAATGCCTCGATCCGCAGCCGCTGCTCAGCGCGGGCGACCTCGTCTCGGTGCACGACGTCGGTCAGCCGGTCGAGTTCGGACGACAGCTCGCGTGCTCGTCCACGCAGGGTGAGCAGCTCGCCCTCGGTCGCGGTGCGGTCGGTCTGCGCCACCTCGCGCTCGGCGGCCGCCCGCTGCAGGCTGACCGCGATGTGCTCCAGGGCGAGCTGCGCGGCGCGGACAACCTCGGCGGCGGTCGCGGCGCCTCGCACGCGCTGCTCACGCAGCTCGACGAGCCGACTGCGGGCGGTCCGCTCCTGCGCGGCACTGCGGTCAAGCGCGTCGGCCCGGCCGGACAGGGCCCGCGCCCGCTCCTCGCCGGTACGCACCGCGAGGCGGGCCTCGACCTCTGCGGCGCGCGCCGCCGTTGCGGACGTGGTGAGCCGGTCCCGCAGCTGCGCGGACGGGTCGGTGGCGGGCGCCTGCTCGGCCGTGGCGAGGCGCTGCTCGAGCTCGGCCAGCCCGGACAGGCCCTGATCACGGGCCTGCTTGGCGCGGGCCCGGGCCTGCTCGAGGCGGTCGGCCTCGGAGCCGGCGGCTCGGGCGGCGGAGGCGAGGGCGCCGAGCCGCTCGCCCATCGCAGCGATCCGCGCATCGCTGTCGTGCAGCCGCGCCAGGTCGACCTCGACCTGCTCCTGCGCGGCCGCGACGCCCGCCTTGGCCCGCGCCGCCTCGAAACCCAGCCGCTCCTGGCGATGCGTAGCCTCACCGTGCCGGTCGGCCGCCTCGTCGAGGGCGGCCTGCACCTCGAGCAGCGAAGGCGCACTGGCGCTGCCGCCGATCGCCCAGTGCGCGCCGAACAGGTCACCGTCGGACGTCACGGCCCGTACGCCGGGGTGCGTCCGCACCAGAGCCTGTGCGGCGTCGAGCCCGTCGACGACGGCGACCTGGAACAGCGCGCGCGCCAGGGCCGGGCGCAGCGCCTCCGGTACCTGCACGAGGTCGATCACCCACCGGGCGGCGGCCGGAAGTTCCGGCCCGGTACCGGGGGCAGCGTCGACGGAGACGGCAGCCGCACCGACCTCGGCGGATCGGGTTGCGGCGACAGCGTGCTCCTCGCCCGCGGGGCTGCCGACGAGCAGGCCGGCCCGCCCGGCGTCCTCGGCCTTGAGCCGGGTCAGCGCGGTCGCCGCGTCTGCAGGTGAGGCCACGGCGACGGCGTCGGCCACGGCTCCGAGCGCGGCAGCGACGGCCGCCTCGTACCCGGGCTGGACCGTGACCAGCGCCGCGACCGTGCCGAGCACGCCGGGGCCTTCGAGCAGGAAACCTGCGCCGTCCTTGCGGGCCAACGACTGCGCGAGGGCATCCCGACGGGCGGCCGACGTCGACCGGTCCCGCTCAGCCGTGCGCTCGTCGGTCTGCAGCGACGCGAGTCGCGCCTGAGCCTGCGCGAGCACGGCGGCAGCGACCTCGTACCGCCCGTCGAGATCGACCTCGCCCTCGTCCAGGTCGCCCACCTCCAACTGCTGACAGTCGAGCTCGGTACGGGCGTTCTCGACCCGCGCGCGGGCGTCCTGCAGCGAGCCCGCCAGGCGGCCCAGCTCGGCCTGTGCCGCAGCCGCCCGGGACCGCAGGGCAGCCACCTGCCCGGTCAGCCGCGCCAGGCCCTCGCGCCGATCCGACACCGCCCTGACCGCGGCGACGAGCGCCTTCTCCTCGGCCGACAGCGCCGCCTCCGCGTCGGTGCGCCGCGTCACGGCATCCCGCAGCACCACCGCGTCCTGCGCTTGCTGCTCGGCCAGCGCGGCCTCCTGCCCCCGTACGGTGTCGGCCTCGCGCTCGAGCTGCTCGGGGTCGCGGCCCTGCCGGTTCTGCTCGTCCAGCGAGGCGGACAGGTGCCGGTGTCGCTCGGCGGCCAGTGTCCCCGCCCCCCGGAGTCGCTCCTCGAGCGCCGACAGGCGGTACCACGTCTCCTGCGTCCGGGTCAGGTGCGGTACCTGCTCGGCCACCGCGGCCTCGAGCTCGACCTCCCGCGCCTGCCGGGTCGCGAGGTCGCGCTCCAGCGCCCTACGCCGGTCCCGCATAGCCGTCTCGTCCCGGACCTCGGCGTCCAGCGCGGACCGCAACGCCAGCAGGTCGTCGGCGAGCAGGCGCAGGCGGGCGTCGCGCAGGTCGGACTGCACCTGCACGGCGCGGCGCGCGACCTCGGCCTGCCGGCCGAGCGGCTTGAGCTGGCGCCGCAGCTCGACGGTGAGGTCCTGCAGGCGGGTGAGGTTGGCCTGCATCGCCTCGAGCTTGCGCAACGCCTTCTGTTTGCGCTTCTTGTGCTTGAGGACACCGGCCGCCTCCTCGATGAAGGCGCGCCGGTCCTCCGGGCGGGCACTCAGCACAGCGTCGAGCTGGCCCTGGCCGACGACGACGTGCAGCTCGCGGCCGATGCCGCTGTCGCTCATCAGCTCCTGCACGTCCACCAGCCGGCACCGGCTGCCGTTGATTGAGTACTCGCTCGCGCCGTCCCGGAACATCAGCCGGGTGATCGACACCTCGGCGTACTCGATCGGCAGCGCCCCGTCGGCATTGTCGATCGTCACACTCACCTCGGCGCGCCCGAGCGGCGGTTTGCCGGGTGTCCCGGCAAAGATCACGTCCTCCATCTTGCCCCCGCGCAGCGCCTTAGCGCCCTGTTCGCCGAGCACCCAGGCAATGGCGTCGACGACGTTGCTCTTGCCCGAGCCGTTGGGCCCTACTACGCAGGTGATGCCCGGCTCGAACCGCAGGGTCGTCGTGGACGCAAAGGACTTGAAGCCCTTCAACGTAAGGCTCTTGAGGTGCACAGGTCGCTCTCAGTCGGCCGGGTCTGGCGCGTCGGGGAAGGCCGGAACCACCCTAGCGAGGGGTCGGCGCGTCGGGTGCCGCGCCGCGCGGACCGCTCCCTGCCGCGCGGCGGGCCAGCGAGCCGAGTGACAAACAGCGGGACGACGAAGGGCGCCTCCCGGCTCGGAAGGCGCCCTGTCGATGGTGGCGATCAGGTGAGCGCAGGCACCGCGGTCAGCAGCCGGATGTCGTCCTCGACCGTGACGGTTGCCGCGAGGGCGTCATGGGCGCGGATCAACTCCACCTCGAGGTCCGCGACCCGGCCGCGCAGGCGCCGCACCTCGGCGGCAAGGCGCAGGTCGGAACCGACGCCGGTGTGTCCGAACAGGGCCTTGGCCATGATGAACTTTTCCTCCACGTTGAGGTGTCTGCGTCCGGCTGGTGACCACGGCCGCGACTACTACGATCCCACGGCCCCGGCCTCCCGGTCAAGGTCACGCGCGGCTGCTCAGCGTTCCAGGAAGCCGCGCTCCCCCCGCGCCGCCGCCCACCGCTCGCCCACGAAGTCCACCCGGCCCGGGCCGCCGGGCAGCAGGGCGAGCAACGCCCGACAGCCGCTCTCGGACCCCTCGGCGACGACCTCGACCCGGCCGTCCTGGAGGTTCGCGGCGCTGCCCGACAGCCCCAGCTCGAGCGCCCGCGACCGCGTCCACCAGCGGAAGCCGACGCCCTGCACGTGGCCTCGTACCACTGCCGTCAGGCGAACGTCGTCCATAGCGACAACACTAGGCACGTGCCGCTCGTCATCGCCCCGTGCCGCAGCCTGTGTGACTGGGATGCCGTCCCGTCGCCGTACGACGGGCAGCGCTTGTTCGCCTGCCGCGGGTGCGGCTCGCAATGGGATCGCAGCCAAGTGTGGACGCCGATGCAGGCCGACGGAACCGTCCCGGAGCAGGTCAGGGTCGAGCGCGCGGGCGGACCTGGCAGCGGGGGCAGCTGAAGCTGGAGCGGTTCATGAACGACTCCCGGCGGATCGGGGTGCCGCAGCGCGGGCACGGCTCACCCGCACGGCCGTAGGCGTTCAACGACCGCGCGAACAACCCGCTGACGCCCTCGGTGGAGACGTACAGGGCGTCGAAGCTCGTGCCGCCCTGCTGCAGCGAACAGCGCAGGACGCAGCGGGCGTGGGCGAGCAGGCCGCGGGCTTTGGTCGCGGTGAGCTGCGAGGTCGGACGCTCCCCGTGCAGCCGGGCGCGCCACAGCGTCTCGTCGGCGTAGATGTTGCCGATGCCGCTGATCAGGCCCTGGTCGAGCAGCGCACGCTTGACCCCGGTCCGCTTGCGGCGTACGCGGGCAACGAAGGCCTCGTCGTCGAACTGGGGGTCGAGCGGGTCGCGGGCGATGTGCGCGATGGTCGAGGGAAGCTCGGCGCCACCGGCCACGACGAGCAGGCCGCCGAAGGTCCGCTGGTCGACGAAGCGCAGTTCCCGGCCGCCGTCAGTGAAGGTGAAGCGCACCCGAAGGTGTGTCTGGTCGGGCGTGTCCCGACCGACGATGAGCAGCTGGCCGCTCATCCCGAGGTGCCCGGTCAACGCGTCGCCGGAGTCCAGGGGCAGCCAGAGGTACTTGCCGCGGCGCAGCGCGGCGGTGACGGTCCGACCGGCGAGCAGCGCCTGGAAGTCGGCACCACCGGCGAGGTGGCGGCGTACGGCACGGGGGTGGGACACCTCGACCCGCTCGATCGTGCGACCGGCGACGCCGCGCTGCAGACCCTGCCGGACCACCTCGACCTCGGGCAGCTCAGGCACGGTCCTGCATGGCCTCGAACGCGGCCTCGGCGGCCTGCTGCTCAGCCTCCTTCTTGCTCTTGCCGGCTCCGGCGCCTTTCGCCTCGCCGGACACGAGCACATCGGCGGTGAAGGCCTTGGCGTGGTCGGGGCCGCTCTCGGCCAGGACGTACTTCGGCACACCGTGGCCCAGGGCGGCGGTGAGCTCCTGCAGGGCGGTCTTCCAGTCTGCAGCCGCACCGCCCTGGGCGGCGGCGTGCATGAGCGGGTCGAACAGATCCAGCACCAGCGTCGTGGCAGCGCCCAGGCCGCGCTCGACGAACACCGCACCGATGACGGCCTCCATGGTGTCGGCCAGGATGCTGGCCTTGTCCCGGCCGCCGGTCACGTCCTCGCCCTTGCCGAGCCGCAGCCACCGGCCCAGGCCCAGGTTCCGGGCAACGGCGGCGAGGGCACGGGTGCTCACCACACTCGCTCGCAGCTTGGCCAGGGACCCTTCGGACAGGTCGGGGTGTCGGGTGTAGAGCGCATCGGTCACGACCAGGCCGAGCACCGCGTCGCCGAGGAACTCCAGGCGCTCGTTGGTCGGCAGCCCGCCGTGCTCGTAGGCGAAGGACCGGTGGGTGAGCGCCCGCTCGAGCAGCGCGGGGTCCAGACCGGTGCCGAGGGCCGCCTCGAGCAAGGTGTACGGCGTTGCCGTCACAGCCGCTGCAACGCGTAGTCGACGGCGTCCCCCACCGTCACCAGGCCGTCGAGATCCTCGTCGTCGATGTGGAACCCGGCCCTGGCCTGGGGCGCGAGTTCCTCCTCCACGATCTCCACGATCTCGACCAGGGCGAGCGAGTCGGCCCGCAGGTGCTCGCGGAAGCTCGTTGCCCGCGTGACGCCGGCCGGGTCGAGTTCCAGCACTGTCGCCACGGCCCGCTGCACGACGCCCAGTACCTCGGTCTCGGTCAGGCTCACGCGGCCCCCTCCCGGCTCCTGCCGACCAGCTCGGCCAGCGCCTGCTTGGTCTTGGGCACCAGGCCTTCGCGTACCGCCTGCACGGCGACACCGACGCAACTGGCGACCGCCCTGGCACTGGAGGCGCCGTGGCCGACGACGACGACGCCGTCGACACCGAGTAGCACCGCGCCGCCGAGCACGTCTGGGGACATCGGTGCGGTCGCCTCGAGCATCGCAGGTACCAGCTCCCGGGCCGCCGCTCTGCGCTCCGGGGTGCTCGTGAACGCTTCCAGGAGCACCTCGGACAGCATCCCGGCCGCGCCCTCGAGGCCCTTGAGCAGCACGTTGCCGGTGAAGCCGTCGGTGACGACGACATCCGCCACCCCGCCGTAGGGGACGTGACGTCCCTCGACGTTGCCGACGAAGTCCACCGGCAGGGCTGCCAGGGCGTCGTACGCCTGCTTGCGCAGCGGGTCGCCCTTGCCCGCTTCCTCGCCGTTGGTGAGCAGCCCGACCCGGGGCCGCTTGATCCCCAGCCGCACCTGCGCAAAGGCCACCCCGGCCAGGGCGAACTGCGCGAGCAGCTCGGCGGTGGCCTCGGTCGTCGCTCCGGCGTCGAGGAAGACCAGGGGACCGGCCTTGGCGGGTACGACGGCCGCAAGCGCCGGCCGGGCCATGCCCCGCAGCCGGCCCAGCGTGAACACTGCCGCCGCCAGGGCTCCTCCGGTCGAGCCGACCGACACCACCGCGTCGGCCCCGCCGTCACGCACCAGGCGGCTCGCCACCCGGATCGTGGCGTCCCGCTTGCTCCGTACGGCCCGGGCCGGGTCCTCGTTCATGTCGATGACCTGGCTGGCCGCGACCAGCCGGAACCGGCCGGTCGCACCGCGTCCGTCGAGCAGGCGCTCGGCGAGATCGACCGGTCCGATCAGGACGAGGTCGACGCCGGGCAGCTCGTCGGCGACCAGCAGCGCACCGTCGACGACGGACTCCGGGGCGTGGTCGCCCCCGAGCAGGTCGAGGGCGACGCGGGTCATGCGGACGGGCCGTCAGACCGCGATGACGACGCGCTTGTCGTAGCGCCCGCACTCCGGGCACACGGTGTGCGGACGCGTGGTGTGCCCGCGGTCGCACGTCGTGAGGACCGGCGCAGTGGTCTTCCACTGGGAGCGGCGCGCACGGGTGTTACTGCGCGACATCTTGCGCTTCGGGACGGCCATGTCAGTTCTCCTGCTCCTCGGTCGCCCGTCCGAGCAGCCCCGAGAGGGCCGCCCAGCGGGCGTCTGTCGTGTCGTGCGAGTGGTCGTCCGGCAGGTCCTCGAGGTGCTCGCCGCAAGCGGCGCAGAGCCCCCGGCAGTCCGGCCGGCACAGGGGGGTCAGCGGCAGTGCGAGCACGACCGCGTCCCGCAGGGTCGGTGCGAGATCCAGGAAGTCCCCCTCCATCTGCGCGACCTCGTCCTGCTCGTCCCGGTCGGTACCGGCGTCGGGGTAGGCGAACAGCTCCTGCACGTCCACGACAACCTCGTCGCGGATCGGCTCCAGGCAGCGGCCGCACTCACCGGTCAGCGGGGCCCGCAGGACTCCGCTGACCAGCACGCCTTCCATGACGCTCTCCAGCCTCAGTTCCAGGTCGAGCGCGGCACCGACAGGCACACCGATCAGGTCGACGAGCCCGAACCCCTCGGGCGCCGGGGCAGAGACCCGCACCGTCCGCATCGACCCTGGCCGTCGCCCCAGTTCACGCGTGTCGAGCACGAGAGGGTCGCGGGGGTCGAGGCGGTGCTGCTGTTTCCTGTTCTCGGGCACGGGAGGCTCTACGGCTCGGGACGAGACCAGGCACAGGTTAGCCGACATCGGACGCGGGATCGATGCGGGCGAGGCTCAGGTCCCGGGAACCCCGTCCTTGCGAGGGTCGTCGAGGAAGGTCCCGGACTCGCCGAGCTCGTCCAGCTCGTGCCGGCCGGAAAGCTTCTCGCGGCCGCGTGCCACCGCGGCCAGCGTCTTGGTCAGCACGATCTCAAAGGTGGCGAGCTTGGTGTCCACGTAGTCCTCGGCCTCCTGCCGGATGAGCTCCGCCTCGGCCCGGGCCTGCCCGAGCAGTCGAGCCGCCTCCCGTTCGGCCTCGGTGTGCACCCGGGTCGCCGACAGCAGCCGCCGGCGCTCCGCCCGGGCCCGCTCAACGATGCGCCGGGCCTCGGCCCGGCCCTGCTCGAGGACCCCTCGCTTGTCACCGAGCACCTCCTGGGCCTGCTCGAGCTCGTGCGGCAGCAGCGCCGCCACCTCGTTGAGCAGGCCGAGCAGCTCGCTGCGATTGACCACGCAGGACGCCGACATCGGCATGGCACGAGCGGCCTCGACGAGCGCGGTCATGGCCCCGAGCTTGACCTGCACCTCGTTCACGGAGCCCCGGTCCCTCTAGGAAGTGGCGCGCACCCGCTCCAGGAGCCGGCGGTGCACCGCGTCGGGCACGAGTCCGGACACGTCCCCACCGTACGTCGCAACCTCCTTCACCAGGCTGGAGCTCAGGAAGGAGTACAGCGGGTTGGTGGTCATGAACATCGTCTCGACACCGGCCAGCCCGTGGTTCATCTGGGCCATCTGCAGCTCGTAGTCGAAGTCGCTGATGGCGCGCAGGCCCTTGACGATGACCTGCACCTCCCGCTGTCGGCAGAACTCCACGATCAGGCCGTCGAAGCTGTCCACCACGACGTTGTCGTAGACAGCGGTCGCCTCGCGCAGCAGCTCGGTGCGCTCCTGGAAGGAGAACAGCCGGTTCTTGCTGGGGTTCATGCCGACTGCGACGACCAGCTCGTCGTACAGCAGGGACGCCCGACCGATGATGTCGAGATGGCCCAGGGTCACCGGGTCGAACGAGCCTGGGCAGACCGCGCGCCTCACGCAGCCACCCGCAGCGCGTAGTGCAGCGTTGCCTCGCCGTACCTGCGCGATCGCACGAGCTCGAGCTCCTCCGGCCAGGCGGGCAGCGGCCCGCGCGTGCGTCGCTCGACCGCCACGACCGCATCCTGCGAGAGCCAGGGTACGAGGGCGCGCAGGACCGGGTCGACGGCGAGGTCGTACGGCGGATCCAGCACCACCACGTCGTACGCCGAGGACGGCCCGAGCAGGAAGTGCTCGACCTGTTGCTCGACGACCTCCGCGCCTAGTAGGGCGACGAGCTCGACGTTGGCCCGGATCGCCCGGGCAGCCAACGGGTCGTCCTCGACGAGGGTGACCGCGCGGGCCCCCCGGGACAGCGCCTCCAGACCGATCGCGCCTGAGCCGGCGTACAGGTCGAGCACGCGGGCGCCCTCGACGCCGCCCAGCGACTGGAGGCTGGAGAACAGGCCCTCGCGGGCGCGGTCGGCAGTGGGCCTGGTGCGTTCGCCGCGCGGGACGAGCAGGCGCCGACCGCGGGCCTCGCCGGCGATGACACGGGTCATGCCCGGAGCCTGACAGGCCGTTCCCCGTGCCAGGGTCAGGCCTTCTGCAGGTAGGGCGCCGCCTGCTCGTCGACGAGGTCCGCGACCGCCTGGCGAAGGGCCGGGTACCGCTCGAGCTGCGGGTCGTCGGCGACGAGCAGCGCGGCGCGCTCGCGGGCCTCCCGGATGACCTCCTCGTCGCGCAGCAGCTGCAGCATCTTCAAGCTGGTTCGGCGTCCGGACTGCCGCGCCCCGAGGACATCACCCTCGCGCCGCTGCTCGAGATCCACGCGGGCGAGGGCGAAGCCGTCCGAGGTGGCGGCGACCGCAGCCAGGCGCTCCAGGGCCGGACCGGGTTCGGCCGCACTGACGAGCAGGCACAGCCCGGGATGGGCGCCCCGACCGATCCGGCCACGCAGCTGGTGCAGCTGGCTCACGCCGAACCGCTCGGCGTCCATCACGACCATGACGGCGGCGTTCGGGACGTCGACCCCGACCTCGATGACGGTGGTCGCAACGAGCACGTCGACCGCGCCGGCGGTGAACCGGCGCATGAGGTCTTCCTTGCTGTCGGCGGCCATCCGGCCGTGCAGGGCCTCGACCCGCAACCCGGCCAGCGGTCCCTGGACCAGCTGCGGGTACAGCTCCAGCACGGCGACGGTCGGTCGCCGGTCGTCAGCGGCGAGGTCCCCGCCGGAGCCGTCCCCGTCGGCCGGCCCGTCGCCGTCGCCGGGCTGCCCCTCGCCACCGATGCGGGGGCAGACGATGAAGGCCTGGCGTCCCTGCGCCACCTGCTCGCGGACCCGCGTCCACGCGGTCTCCAGCCACGCCGGCTTCTCCGCGACGGGGACGACAGCCGTGTGGACCGGCGCCCGGCCCTTGGGCAGCTCGGTGAGGGTCGAGACCTCAAGATCGCCGTACACGGTCATCGCCACGGTCCTCGGGATCGGCGTCGCGGTCATGACCAGGACGTGCGGCGCGGCTCCTTTGCCGCGCAGGGCATCTCGCTGCTCGACCCCGAACCGGTGCTGCTCGTCGACGACGACGAGCCCGAGGTCGGCGAACTCCACCCCCTCGCTGAGTAGCGCGTGGGTCCCGATCACCAGGCCCGCCTCGCCGGACGCGACGTGCCCCAGCGCGGTACGACGGGCGGTGGCGCCGAGCGAGCCGGTCAGCAGGGCGATCGAGGTGGCCTGCTCGGCGCCCAGCAGCGGGCCGAGGCCCAGTTCGCCCAGCAGTTCGGCGATCGAACGGGCGTGCTGCTGCGCCAGCACCTCGGTCGGAGCGAGCAGGGCCGCCTGCCCGCCGGCATCGACGACGGCCAGCATCGCCCGCAGCGCGACGACGGTCTTGCCGCTGCCGACCTCCCCCTGCAGCAGCCGGTGCATCGGGCTGGTCGCCGCAAGTTCGGCTCCCAGCACGGCCCCAACGTCCATCTGCCCGGCCGTCAGCTCGAAGGGCAGCCGCGCGTCAAAGGCGGCGAGCAGGCCGTCCGGACCGGGGACACGTGCAGTGCCAGGGACCGAGCGCGCGGCCGCGCGGCGTTGCGCGAGCACGGCTTGCAGGACGAAGGCCTCGTCCCAGGTCAGGCGCAGCCGGGCGAGCTGCACGTCGGCCCAGCCACCGGGCCGGTGGATTCCCCGGAGCGCCTGCTCCAGCGACGGCAGGCCGTGCGCCTCCCGCAGCTCCGGTGGCAACGGCTCGGCGCCGACATCGACGACGTCCAGGGCGATCTTGACGGCCCTGGCGATGCTGAAGGTGGTGAGCTTCGCGGTTGCCGGGTAGATCGGCACCAGCGCCCCGGCGAACTCCTCGGTCACGACACCGGCGTCGTCGTCGACGAGCTGGAAGGCCGGGTTGGCCAGCTGGATTCGGCCGTTGAACAGCTCGACCTTGCCCGAGAAGTAGGCCTGCCGGCCGGCCTTCAGGTCCTTCAGGACGAACTGGCGGTTGAAGATCGCAAGGGTCATCGAGCGGCCCGTACCGTCCCGGATCACCACCTCGGTCTTGTGCAGCTTGCGCGGCTCGCGCCGGATCCACCGGCCGTCTACGCGGGTGATCTCGGCGAACACCGTGGCGTGCTCGCCGACCTCGAGACCGGCGAACGTGGTGAGCTCACCCCGCTTGCGGTAGGTCCGCGGGTAGTGCCGCAGCAGGTCGCCCAGGGTCTGCAGGTCGAACGCCTCGGCGAGCGCCTTCGCGGTCGCGCCACCGACCACATCGCGCAGGCGCGTGTCGAGCGTTGCCACCCGGCTACTCCACGCCGAGCAGCAGCGGGTAGTGCGGCTGGCCGCCGTCGCACACCACAACCTCGACCGTGGCCTGCACCTGCCCGGCGTAGGCGGCCAGCCGGTCGCAGAAACCGTCGGGCAGCTGCGACCCGGCGACCAGCGTGACGAGCTCGCTGCCGCCGTCGAGCAATCGCAGCAGCAGCGAGCACGCCACCTGCTCCAGATCGGTCCCGACGGCGACGACGACACCCTCCACCAGGCCGAGCACCTCCCCGGCCCGGCACGGACCCGCCGGTGTGCTGCAAGACCGGACCGCGTACGTCAGCTCGGCCCAGCGGGTCGCGCCAGCCGCCTCGGTCATGGCCCGCACGTCCTCGGCCAGGACTCGCTCCGGGTCGGCCACCGCAAGTGCCGCCAATCCCTGCACCACCGAGCCGGTCGGTACGACCTGGACGTCCAGCCCGTCCTGGCGAGCATGCTCCGCGGCTTTTTCGGCCACTGCCCGGACGGTGACGTCGTTGGGCAGCAGGACCACCTCGCGGGACCCGGCGCAGCGCACGGCGGCGAGCAGCTCGGCGGCAGATAGGTCGGTGGTGGAGCGGTTGGTGGTGGAGCGGTTGGCGGTCGGCCCGCCGTGGACCACGCGGGCGCCCCCCGAAGTGAACAACCGCGCCAGGCCCGGTCCTGGTACGACGGCCACGACCGTGCGTCGGCCCGATCGCTCGTGCGGGCCGGCCCGGAACGGGTCCGCTGCCACCTGGTCCGCTCCCACATGACCCACGTCCGCTGCGACCTGGTCGGCGAAGCGGGTCACGGTGACCCGGAAGGGCCGGCCGGCCTCCACCCCCGCCTCGAGGGCGGCGCCGACGTCGTTGACGTGCACGTGCACGTTGTGCAGGCCGTGGTCGCCGACGACCACGAGGGAGTCGCCGAGCTGGGCGAGCGCCTCGCGGAGCACCTCGACCGCCCCGTCCTCGGCGTCGCGCAGCAGGTACTGCACCTCGTAAGCGAACTGCTCGCTGCCGGACTCCCGCGCACGGGCCAGACCGCTGCGGTCCCGGGCGACCAGCAGGGGCGGTACGGGGGCCGGGGCCTGGCCGGTGACGACCTGCTCCAGGGCCTCGAGCAGGATGCAGAACCCGCGGCCGCCGGCATCGACGACGCCGGCAGCCTGCAGCTGCGGGAGCAGGTCGGGGGTGCGGGCCAGGCTGTCGGCGGCGGTCTCGCGGGCCCGTCGTACGAGCTGCGCCAGGTCCCCGTCCAAGGCCTGCACCGCCTCGGCCGCCTCCCGGGCGACCGTCAACAGGGTGCCCTCCACCGGGTTCGCGACCGCGGCGTACGCCAGCTCGGCGGCGCGGGACAGCGCCCGGGCCAGATCAGCCGGCCCGGCCTGCTCAAGGGCTCCCAGCACATCGGCGAACCCCCGCAGAACCTGGCTCAGGATGACCCCGGAGTTGCCCCGCGCCCCCATCAGTGCACCATGGGCCATCGCCCGCGCGGTCCCGGCGAGGTCGTCCGAACCCGCCTGGACCGCGTCGACGACCGAGGACATGGTTAGCGCCAGATTCGTCCCCGTGTCGCCGTCCGGGACCGGGTAGACGTTGAGGTCGTCGATCTCGGCCCGGGCCGCGGTCATCCCGGCGAGGGCCGCCGCGCACCACCGGCGTACGGCCATAGCGTCGAGCACCCGGAGCACGTCCAGCCCTGGCACAGGACTCCTCTCGCTCGGCAGGGCAGGCTATCCCGGCTGCTAGGCTTGCGGCGTTGCCCGGCGGTGTCGGGCCTTGCAATCGATCACCTGGAGTGTTCCGTGGCTGCCAACTGCGACGTCTGCGGCAAGGGGCCGGGCTTCGGCATGTCGGTCAGCCACTCCCACCGGCGCACCCGCCGCCGCTGGAACCCCAACATCCAGACGGTGCGCGCCATGGTCGGCCGCACGCCCAAGAAGCTCAACGTCTGCACGTCGTGCATCAAGGCCGGCAAGGTCGTCCGCTCGACCTGACCTCGGCCCGGCTGCCCGCTCAGTCGAGCCGCTTGAGCTCGGTGCGGTACCGGTGGCCGTTGGCTGCGTACATCGCGACCGCGCTCTCAAAGGCGCCGTCGGGGATCGTGTCGAGCCTCATCTTGGCCGGGATGCCCAATGCCATCGCCTTCGCCGGTACCTCGGTCCCGTTGCTGACCACGGCGCCGGCCCCCACCAGCGCCCCGCTGCGCACGACGACGTCGTGCAGGACCACCGAACCCGAACCGATCAGGCACCGGTCCTCCACGGTGCAGCCCTCCAGGTGGGCGAGGTGTCCGACGACGCAGTCGCTGCCGATCCGCGTCGGCTTGTCGTCGGTCGCGTGCACGACAGTGCCGTCCTGAATGCTCGTGCGCTCCCCCACCACGATGTCGCCGTAGTCGCCGCGCAGGACCGCGCCGGGCCAGATGCTGCTGTGGGCGCCGACGGTGACGTTGCCGATCACAGTGGCGTCCGGGTGGACGTAGGCGTCGGCGTGGATGACGGGGATCCGGTCCCCTAGTGCGTAGACGGACACGTGTCTCCCTGGTGCTCGCGGGTGGTTGTTCGGGACAGCTCAGCGGGCCAGCGCGGAGTATTCCTCGTTGGGGATCATGTTGGTCGCCATGGCCATGCGGTTGGTGAGGTTGTACATCGCGGCCAATTCCGCGACGTCCCACGCCTCCTGCTGCGTCAGGCCCTGGCCCAGCAGCTGCTCGAGGTCGTCCCGGGTCATCTCGCGCGGGTTCAGGGTCAGCTTCTCAGCGTAGGCGCAGATCGCCCTGCGGCGGGAATCGAGCCCGGCCCGCCGCCAGTCCAAGGTGATCCGGTCGCCGAGCACCGGGTCACCGAGCGCCTGGCGCAGGGCGGCGCCGTGCGCGACGAGGCAGTACAGGCAGCCGTTGGCCATCGACACGACCACCGCGACCATCTCCCGGTCGGCGCCCGAGAGGTTGTCCGTCGGCACGTGCAAGCTCTTGAAGTGCGCGAACCAGGTCCGCAGCCGCTCGGGACGGTAGCTGTAGGAACGGAAGACCTCAGGCACGAAGCCCAGGTTCTCCCGGGCCTTGCGGAACAACCCCTGCAGGTCCTCGGGCAGCTCATGCTCGGCCGGGACGGGGAACCAGCTGTGCTCGGTCACGCCCGGCTCGTTCAGGACCACTGCGGCTGCCGGTGGTCCAGGAAGGCCTGTACGCCCTCCTGCGCGTCGGCACTCTGGCTGGCGCCGGCCATGACCTCGACGGCGTAGCGGTAGGCGTCGCCCCGGGCCAGGTCGCTCTGGGCGTACAGGGTGGTCTTGCCCAGTGCCTTGGACTGCCGGCTGCCGCGGGTGGCCTTGGTGAGCAGCTCGTCGGTGGCCGACTCGAGCTCAGCTGCTGGCACCACGCGGTTGACCAGGCCCCAGTCCAGTGCGGTGGCCGCGTCGATGACGTCGCCGGTCAACGCCAGCTCGGCCGCCCGCTTGCGGCCCACGTTGCGGGCCACGGCGACCATCGGCGTATGGCAGAACCAGCCGCCCTTGCCGCCGGGCGCGGCGAAGCCTGCAGTGTCCGCGGCGACCGCAAGGTCGCAGCTCGCCACGAGCTGGCAGCCGGCTGCGGTCGCCAGGGCATGCACCCGGGCGATGACGACCTGCGGCACCGACTGGATCAGCTCCATCAGCTGCGTGCAGGTCCAGAGCAGGTCGCGCATCGATGCAAGGTCCGCGCCCGCGACGTCGTGGAAGTCGTGCCCGGCGCTGAACACCGGACCATTCCCGGCGAGTACGACGCCCGTCGCGTCGCTCTCGCCCACCTCCTGGAAGGCCGCCGTCAACTCGCGCAGGTGCTGCAGCGACAGCGCGTTGCGCTGCTGCGGCCGGTTCATGGTGATCGTCGCGTGCTCGTCGCGCCGGGACACGCAAAGGTGTTCGTAGGTCATGGTGGAACGCTACGCGCTCAGTGCGGGCGTGCGATCGTCCCCGGCCGCGCCGACTCCACCGCGCCGATCAAGGCGAAAGACCCATGATCGTGACAATGATGATGGGTCTTTTGCCTTGATCGGCGTGGGAAGGGAGTGCAGGGACGCGGGGTGCAAGGGGTGCAAGGGGTGCAAGGGGTGCAAGGGGTGGCAGAGCTTCGCCGTCGTCACCAGGCCTGGTGCACGGGGCCGGCGCCGCGTCCCAACCGGAACCCGGCGACGATCGCCCGGCTCACGAACTCCTTGGCCGCCGCCGCGGCCTGCGGCACGTCTGAACCACGCGCCAGGTGGGCCGCGAGCGCGGGGCCAGGGTGCCGTCGGTGACGGCCCAACCGGCCCCGGTCTCCTGCAACCAGCGTTGGGACCAGGACCCCACCCAGTCCGCCGCTTCGTCCTCGGCCATCGAGCGCCCGTGCCAGAACGAGATGTCGGGGTCGTCGTAGGCGCCGACGACTGCGGGCGCGTCGGCATTCAGCCACGGGCGCAAGGTCAGCTCGGCGACGGTCAGGACCGGTTGCTCGCGCCGAGCAAGCGAACCGGCCGTCAGGGCGGCTCCCACGAGGTCGGGCATGACAGCAGGATGCCTGAGTGGCGGCCGGGACACGTCTCACAACTCAGCGGTCGCCCTGGTGCCACGACCTGAAGCCCGGCACGGTGGTCTGGCCGTCCTCGCTGTCGTGTCGCTGCACCCTGGAGCTGGCGCGTACGGCGTGCGCCGCGGCGGCGTCGTACTGCCCGCAGTGCACCTCGATCAGCACGGTGGCCTCTGGTTCGAGCCACGGCCTGGCGCCGTCAGTGAGCCCGGATGGTGACTGGGCGCTTCGTCAGCCGCGCTCGTTGCGAACGCCGCACCAGGGCCGCGACGGGACCCGCCGATCACAGGAAGAGTGCCTGCCGCCGTGTCACTGCCGGGGATGCGCATTGTCGGCAAGCCGATGGTCGCCGCTGGGTCCGGCGGCGCGGCGTCGAGCTGCTCGAGCAGGCGCAGCACAAGCGCCCCAGGCCACCGCCTGACGCATCCGACGAGCAGAAGCAGTCAAGGCAAGTCTCAAAAGGCACTACCTCCTATTCAATCGAGAAACCATCTGTTCCAGGCCATGCGCCAGGATCGATGGCCCAGCGAAGAATGGTGTTACCCAGTACGGCCACCAGCGCCGCATCTGCCCAACGCACACAGAACTGCCAGCTCACGGACAGCTAGTACGAGTGTGGCGGCTTGCCGCGGACATTCACGCTGACCGACCCGGTGAGCGGTAGATGCGGGCGCTGTTCCGCAACCTGATGCACGGGGCCGGCGCCGCGGCCCAACGGGAACCCGGCGGCGATCGCCCGGCTCACGAACTCCTTGGCCGCCGCCGCGGCCTGCGGCACGTCTGATCCCCGCGCCAGGTGGGCGGCGAGCGCGGACGCCAGGGTGCAGCCGGTGCCGTGGGTGTGCCGGGTGTCCACCCGGGGCGCCCGCAGCAGCTCGTACGTCGTGCCGTCGGTGAGCAGGTCGACGGGCTCGCCCGGCAGGTGGCCGCCCTTGACGAGCACCCAGCGGGGCCCGAGCTCCAGCATGGCGTCGGCACCCCGGCGCAGGTCGCCCGCACGTGCCACAACGACCCCGGTCAGCTGCTCCACCTCGGCCAGGTTGGGGGTCACCACCGTCGCGAGCGGCAGCAGAGCCTGTCGTAGCACGGCCAGCGCCTTTGGGGTGTGCAGCGGCGCGCCCGTCGTGCTGAGGCCGACCGGGTCCACGACCAGCGGGCCTGGCAGTCCGGTCACCGCATCGACCACCGCCTGCACCGTCGCCGCACCGGCGAGCATCCCGGTCTTCACCGCGTCGGTACCGAGATCGTCGAGCACCGCGGCCAGCTGGGCCCGGACGGCATCGACCGGCACCTCCCACACCCCGTGCACCCCTAGGGAGTTCTGGGCCGTGACGGCGGTGATCACTGTCGTGCCGTGGACGCCGCAGGCCAGCAGCGTCTTCAGGTCGGCCTGCACCCCGGCACCGCCCCCCGAGTCCGACCCCGCGACGACCAGCACCCGCCTCATCCGAAGTGCTCCCAGCCGCCGGTGACCGGCTCGCCGTCAACGAGTACGACGGCTGCTCCGGCCGAGACGCGCCCGATAGCGCGCACCCCATCGGGCAGCGGTACGCCGGCCGGTAGGGCCGCGACCAGCGCGTGGTCCTCACCGCCGGTGAGGACCTCGTGCAGGGACACCGCGTCGTCGGCGAGCCGGGCGCTGTCCAGGGCCACCACGACCCCGCTCGCCCGAGCGACGTGCCCGAGATCGGCGACCAGCCCGTCGCTGGTATCGCACATCGCGGTCGCGCCCGCAAGGGCCAGGGCCACCCCGGTTGCGTACGGCGGGGCAGGTCTGCGGTGCGCCTCGACGAGCGGACCTGCGGCCGTGCCGGTCTGCAGCAGTCGCAGCCCCGCCGCCGACCAGCCGAGCCGGCCGGCCACCACGAGGACGTCGCCCGGACGGGCACCGGCCCGGGTGACGGCAGGCCGACCGGCGAGATCGCCGAGGGCGGTGACGCTCACGACGACCTGCGCGGCGGTCACGGTGTCCCCGCCGACGACGACTGCGCCTACCAGGGCGCCCTCGTCGCGCAGGCCGTCGGCCAGAGCGAGAGCCCACGACACCGGCAGGTCGGCCGGCGCCGCGAGGCCGACGAGCAGGGCCGTGCCGGTCGCGCCCATGGCGGCCACGTCCGCCAGGTTCGCCGCGGCCGCCTTGCGCCCCACGTCGTACGGGCTGGACCAGTCGCGGCGAAAGTGCACGCCCTCGACCAGGACGTCGGTCGTCACCACGACCCGGCCATCGGGGGCGGCCACGACGGCTGCGTCGTCACCCGGCCCGAGCAGGACCGCCGGGGAGCTCCCCAGCCGCCGCACGACGGCGGCGATCAAGGCGAACTCGCCCACGTCGCGTGCGGTAGGTTCCGGCACGTCCGCAAGCCTCCCAGAAGGGTCCGACACCGTGGTCCAGGCCTACATCCTCATCCAGACCGAGGTCGGGAAGGCCGCGGCCGTCGCCACCGCCATCGCGGCGCTCGACGGCGTCGCGAACGCCGAGGACGTCACCGGGCCCTACGACGTCATCGTGCGGGCCGAGGCCAACAGCGTCGACGAGCTCGGCAAGCTGGTGGTCGCGCGCATCCAGGGCGTCGACGGCATCACCCGCACCCTCACGTGCCCCGTCGTCCACCTGTAGTTCTGGTCCTGCTGGTCCTGCTCGTTGGGTGCTCGGGGTCAAAGGCGCCGAAGCGGGCGACCGGCCCCGTCGACGTCGCCGCTCCCGCATCGGCTGTCCCCGGGACCGCGTGCGCCGCCCTGCTCCGGGCGCTGCCCGACCAGCTCGATCCAGGGGTCCTACGGCGACCGGTCCGGCCCGTGAGCGGACGTACGGCGGCGTGGGGCGACCCCGCCGTCGTACTCAGGTGCGGCGTCCCGTCCGGCAGCCAGCGCGACGACCCGTTCGTCATCGACGGCGTGCGCTGGGCCATCCACGACGCCGGGACCAGCCAGCGGTGGCGGACGGTCGGCCGCAGCACCGACGTGGAGCTGGTCATTCCCGACGCCTACGACAACCAGTCCGCGCTCGTCATCAGCGTGGCCGGCCCGATCGCGCGGACCCTGCCGGGGCCGGTCGGCTAACCCCTCCGGTGCTGGACCAGCCACCTGGCCAGCCGCCAGGCAACCAGCCCCAGCTGCCCGCGGCGGGCCCGTACGGTCGCGACGTCCAGCAGGTACATGGCGTGCGCCGCCTCCATGTGCGACCAGACCAGCGGCACGTTGCCCAAGCCCTCGCGGCTCTCCGGGTCGATCTGTTCAGGCATGAGCGCCGGCAGCGCACGGCCCAAGGCCGCCGCCCTCGCCCCGGCCTCCTCCAGCCGCCCACAGGCCGCCAACGCCGACACCGCCCACCAGCTGGCGGGCAGAAACGCCCCCTCCACTCCGGAGAAGCCGTCGTCACCGCCGGGCTCGTAGCGGTAGAGGAAGGGCGCGCAGTCCAGATCGGCGAGCGTCGCGTCGACCAGGCGGGAGGCCCGCGGGTCCCGCCGGTCGAACAAGCGGTAGATCACCGCCAGCAAGGCGCTCGCGTCAGCGGTGTAGGGACCGCCACCGTGTGTCTGGGGCAGCCCGCCGTCGGCCTGCAGCGCGCCAACGACCCGCGCCTTGGCTGCCGCCCGGGCCCTCCGCCAGTGCCGGCGCCGCGTGGCCGGGCGCCAGAACCGGGCGATCCACAGGGCCCGGTCCAGAGCCAGCCAGATCCCGATGTCGGCGCTGACCAGGTCCCGCGGTTCGCGCAGCTCCCAGATGCCGGAGGTCGCCCGGTCGAGGCCGGCTGCCGACAGGTGGTCCGCGGTACCCCGGACCAGGTCCCAGACCGGGTCCGGCAGCCGGCCGCCCTGCTGCAGGTAGACCGACACCGCCTCCACGAGCAGCCCGAGGGCGTCGTACTGCAACTGGTCCTTGGCGCCGTTGCCGACCCGTACCGGCAGGGAGCCGGCCCACCCGGCCACGCCCTGGACCTCGCGCTCAGCCGGGACCTCCTGGCCGCGCACGTCGGTCATCGGACCGCTGGGCAGCTTGCGCGACCGGGTCTGCTCGACCACGAAGTCCAGGTAACGGGAGGCCATCTCGGTGCGGCCCAGCAGCGCGGCCACCGAGACCGCGAGCGAGGCGTCGCGCAGCCAAGTGAAGCGGTAGTCGAACTGCCGGCCGTGCCCCGGTGCCTCCGGCAACGAGGTGGTCGGCGACGCCACGACAGCGCCGGTCGAGGCGTAGGTGCACAACCGCAGGACCCGCAGCGCGTCGGCGGCCCGCTCCGGACCGTGCCTGGTCAGGTGCGCCCGCCCGACAAGGTCGTCGTCCTCGAGACGGGCCTGCGCGAGACTGGCCAGCAGACCCGCGATGTCGTCCCTGCGTTCGGAGTCGAAGGTCACGACCAGGGCGGCCCACTCGCCACGCGGAGCCGTCACCCGGGTGCGCAACCACCGGCCGTCGGCGCGGGAGTCGCCACCAAGCACCCGCACCTTGCGGCCGCCGACCGCCGTCGTCGTACCGTCCCAGACCGCCCACGGCTGATCGAAGCCGCCGAGGGCGAGATCGTGCCACAGGTCCAGGTCCTCGTCGATGGCGCGGACCAAACGGATCAGGGTCGAGCCGCGGTCGTCCTCGCAGTGCAGCGCATCGCTGGTCTCGACCCGGCCGTAGGCGGAGCGCAGCACGCTGTCGAGTACGGGGCCGGCGGCCCGTCCTGCACTCGCGGACAGCCGTACGCCGAGCCACCGGGCCGCCGCGCCGTCCGCGTCCAGCAACGACCACAGCACCGGCGGGTCGTCCAGCTCCGGCGCGCACCACCAGTCGATCTCGCCACCCGGGCGCAGCAGTGCGGTCGCGCTGCCGTCCCCCAGCAGGCGGTGGGCAGCGATGGCCGGCGCGTGCCTGCCACCCCGGCCGGAGGGCGTCACCTGATCTTCTCGACCAGCTCGCGCAGGGGTGGTTCGTACGCCTCACCGAAGGTCGGGAAGGCGTGCACGACATCGGCCAGCACCACCAACGCCACCTCGGCCCGAATGGCGAGCGTCGCCTCGGACAGCCAGTCATCGGCGTGCGGGCCGATCGCCGCCGCACCGATGAGCACGCCCTTCGCACGGTCCGCGGTGAGCACCAGCCGACCGCCGGCGCTGCCCTCGGTCTCGGTTCTGGCGACCTCGGCCAAGTCCAATGTCGCGGTCAGGGCGTCGATGCCCTGCTCGTGGGCGGTGGCCGCGTCCATACCGACACTCGCAACGGCCGGATCGGTGTAGACCGCGCGCGGAATAGCCCGGTAGTCCGCGATCCGGTCTCGGCCCAGCAGGTTCTCGGTCACTGCCCGCGCCTGGTAGTTCGCGGTGTGCGTGTACGGCGCGATGCCGGTCACGTCGCCGGCGGCCCACACGTGCTGCTGGCCCCGGACCCGGCAGTGCTTGTCGATCCGCAGGGCGCCGCTGTCCTCGGTCTCGACGCCGAGGACCTCCAGCCCGAGGCCCTTTGTGGTAGGAGTCCGCCCGACCGCGACCAGCACCCGATCGGCCTCGACAGTGTTGCCATCCGACAGGTGCGCCGTGGCTCGGCCCCCGGCCGTCAACGTGAAGCGCTCGACCTCGACGGCCAGGCGCACCGCCACCCCGTCACGACGCAGGGCCTCGGCGAGCAGGTGCGCGATGCTCGCCTCTTCCCTGCCCAGTAGCTGGTGCGCGCTGTCTACGAGGGTGACCTGCACCCCGAACCGCACGTACGCCTGGGACAACTCGCAGCCCACCGCTCCCCCACCGAGGACGAGCAGCGATCCGGGCCGCTCGTGAGCGGACAGGGCCTCGTCGGAGGTCCAGGTCGGCACCTGGTCCAGACCGGGAATCGGCGGCCGGAGGGGCGCAGACCCGGTACACAGGACGAGATCACCCCAGCCGAGCTTGCGGTCGTTCACATCGAGCACGCCGGGCGCACTGATGCGGCCGCGGCCCCTGATCAAGGTGACGCCGGCGTCCCGGACCCCGTCGGCGGCGCCGCTGTCGTCGCGCCCCTCCGCGACCCCATCGCGCCGGCGCACGGCCGCCCGGAAGGCCACCTCGTCGTCGTCGAGGGTCGGGGCGGACCCGGCGCCTCCGACGTCGTGGACCCGGCGCGCCTCCACCCTGGCTTCGGCGCTGCGGAGCATCGACTTGCTCGGCATGCACGCGACGTATGGACACTCACCCCCCACGCGGAGCGACTCCACGAGGGCCACCGTCCGGCCCTCCCGGGCTAGGCCATTGGCGATGGACTCGCCCGCGGACCCGGCTCCCAGTACAACGACGTCGAAGGTCTCCACGGATCTGGTCTCGCCAGCGGCTGGTGCCGTCACACCTCACGTTCGCGGACCGTCAGACGGTCGCTTGTCCGGGGTCGGCTGGACTGGTTGGCGACGGCGGTCGGCGACGAGGGCCGACCCGGCAAGATCGGCGCGCGGGTCACTCGCTCTTGGCCTCCCGGCTCATCAGCCCTCGAACCATCTCCGTGGGCGTCATGCCCTCGTGCACCACGGCCACCACGTGCTCGGTGATGGGCATGTCCACGTCGTGCTTACGAGCGAGGTCCAGGATCGAGCGGCAGCTCTTGACGCCCTCCGCCGTCTGCTGCTTCTGCGCCAGGATCTCCACCAGCGTCTCGCCGCGGCCGAGCTTCATCCCGAAGGTCCGGTTGCGCGAGAGCGGCGACGTGCAGGTCGCCACCAGGTCGCCTAGCCCGGCCAGTCCGGCGAACGTCATGGGGTCGGCGCCGAGTGCGACGCCGAGCCGGGCGGTCTCGGCAAGCCCGCGGGTGATGAGCGAAGCCTTGGTGTTGTCGCCGAACCCCATGCCCTCGGCCATGCCGGTAGCCAGCGCGATGACGTTCTTGACCGCCCCACCGAGCTCGCAACCCACGACGTCGGTGTTGGTGTAGGGCCGGAAGTAGCCAGTCGTACACGCCGTCTGGAGCCGTTCGGCCGCCACCACGTCGCTGCAGGCCACGACGGTCGCCGCTGGTTGGCAGCCGGCGATCTCCTTAGCCAGGTTGGGCCCCGTCACGACGGCAACCTGCCGCGCCGCGACATCGGCCACCTCGGTGATGACCTCGCTCATGCGCTTGGTCGTACCGAGCTCGACGCCCTTCATCAAGCTGACGAGCACCACGCCCTGGGACAGCCCGGAGACCACCGAGGCCAAGTTGTCTCGCAGGCTCTGCGACGGCACCGCCAGGACGACGAAGTCGGCCCCGCTCACGGCCTCGACGGCGTCGTCGGTCGCGGTGATGTTGCCGGGCAGGGCGACACCCGGTAGATAGTCGGGATTCTCGTGCAAGTCGCGTACGGCGGCAGCGAGCTCCGGACGCCGGGCCCACAGCACGACGTCGGTGCCTGCGTCGGCGAGGACCTTGCCGAAAGCGGTGCCCCAGGACCCGGTGCCCAGGACGGCGGCCCGGATCACGCCGACCTCCGACCCGGGGCTGAACCGGGAGCCGCGGGGTCCTCAGTCGCGGGGTCTTCAGTCGCGGGGTCCTGGGTCGCCGGCTCGTTGCGGCCGGGGTCGTGGACCGTCGTGGGTGCGGTCTCGCCGCGCAGCAGCTCCACCTGCTCGGTGATGGCCGTCATGATGGCCGCGGTCGCCTCGCGCAGTACGTCGGCGGTGAGGTCCTTGCCCTGCCAGGGCGACAAGTCGACGGGCGCCCCCGCGGCGATGCGCATCGTGTGCCGCGGCAGCAGGTGCACCCCCGAGGTCCGGTAGGTGTCCGCGATCTCCTGGGCTCCCCACTGTGCGACGGGTACGACCGGCGCCCCGGACAGCAGCGCGAGCCGGGCGACCCCGGTCTTCGCCAGCATCGGCCACTTCCCCGGGTCGCGGCTCACGGTGCCTTCGGGGTAGATGGTGACGCACTCCCCGTCGTGCAGGGCCTGCACGGCCGGACCGAGCGCGGCCGAGGCGTCGGCGCTGCGTCGGTGCACCGGTATCTGCTTGGTGCCTCGGATGATGCGCGCCGTGAGGCCGTCGCCGACGAAGATCTCTGACTTGGCCAGGTACCGGGGAAGCCGCCGGGCCCCGTAGACCAGGAAGTCACCCAGCACCAGCGGGTCGAGGTGGGAGATGTGGTTGGCGGCGACGAGCACGCCGCCCCGGCGGGGGAGGCGGTCCAGACCACGCCAGTCCCGTCGGGTGAGCAGCAGCAGCGGCGGCTTGGCGATGAGAACCGCCAGGCGGTACCAGAAGCCGATCCGACCCAGGCGCACGCGAACTCCCTCGTCCCGCCGGCGCGTCCGCCGGCGCCCAGAGTCTGGTCGCTGGCAGGGGCGCGTGTCGAGGCGCCTGCGAGACTGCTCGATCATGCCGTTGTCCTGGGGCGTCGTGGTCCCCGTCAAGCGACTGGCCGTGGCCAAGAGCAGGCTCGGCTCCTACGGCGACGAGCTCCGGCAGCAGCTGGCGCTGGCGTTCGCGGCCGACGTCGTGACGGCTGCGCTGGCGACGGCCTCGGTGCGGCACGTACTCGTCGTGACCGACGACGCGCAGGCCGCCGAGCTGCTCGTGGGGCTCGGCGCGATGAGCACGCCTGACCATCCGGACGACGGGCTCAACCCCGCCCTCGTACACGGGGCCGCGCTGCTTCGACGGGCCGATCCCGACCTTGCCGTCGCGACCCTGTCGGCCGATCTGCCCGCCCTGCGCGCGCCAGACCTGGCCGCCGTCCTCGCCCTGGTCGGGGCGACGAGCCGCGCGTTCGTTGCCGACGCCGCGGCCACCGGCACGACCCTGCTCGCCGCCGGGCCCGGCGCCGAGCTGCTTCCGGCGTACGGCCTGCGCTCCCGCGAGGAGCACCTGCGATCCGGGGCGTGCGAGTTGCCGGCCGGGGACGGTCTGCGGCGCGACGTCGACACCCCGGCCGACCTGGAACTGGCCCTGCTGCTCGGCGTCGGCCGGCACACGGCGCACGTCGTACGGCGGCTGGCGTGAGCGCGCGGCAGGCGACCGTCGAATGCTGGGGGGTCGGGGGCGGCACCGCGCGCGCGGACGACGGGACCCGGTTTGTCCTGCCTCTCGGGTTGCCGGCCTCGAGTGGCCTGCGGACCCTGCGGCGCGGGCAGCGCGTGCAGCTCGAACTGAGCGGGGACACCGTCGTCGGCCTACGGCTGCCCGGCCCCTAAACCGGTAGGAGGGACAGGTCGCGGCCGGGCCCTCCTACCGGACGGGTCAGCCCTTGGCCGAGGCCCGTTTAGCGGCCGCCTTCTTGCTCGCCGTCTTGGCCGGTGCCTTGCTCGCGGATGCCTTGGCCGGCGTGGCCTTCGCGGTCCTGGCGGCCGCCTGATTGTTCGCCGTCTTGGCCGGTGCCTTGCTCGCGGATGCCTTGGCCGGCGTGGCCTTTGCGGTCCTGGCGGGGGCCTTGCTCGCGGGGGCCTTGGCGGCGGTCGCCTTCGCCGCCTTCGCCGGGGTCGCCTTGGCCGCTGCCGCCTTCGCGGGTGCGGCCGCCTTGCGGCCGGCCGGCCCGGCCTTTCCGACAGCGGCGACGCCACGTGCGGCGCCGCGACCCAGCGGCCCGTTGGTCATCTTCTTGGCCCCGCTCACGATGTCCTTGAAGCCCTGTCCCGGGCGGAACTTCGGGACCGAGGTCTCCTTGAGCTTCACCGTCGCGCCGGTGGCGGGGTTGCGCGCCGTACGGGCAGCGCGGTCAACTTTCTCGAAGACGCCGAAGCCGGCAATGGCCACCTTCTCGCCCTTGGCGACCGCAACGGTCACCGCCTCGACGAGCGCCTCGACGGCGACCGCCGCCGTCTTTTTGTCACCCATGCGCTCGGTGAGCGCCTCGATCAGATCGGCCTTGTTCACGGGAGTCCTCCCCAGACGTCGAGGCACCCTGCCCCTGGTGGTGATCACGGTAGGGCCGAGACGGGGCTGCGTCGACCACTACGGGGAGGCAATCCCTTGTGTCGCAGCCTTTGTGCACCCGCTTTAGTCCTCCGGCGACGGGAAGCGGCCGGCGTCCAGGTCGGCGACGAGGTGGTCGAGCCGCGCAGAGGCCCGGCCCAGGTCGTGCTTTGAGGCATCGCTGATCGCGAGCAGTCTCCTTGCTACACGGGCCTTCTGCTCCTGCGGCACCGGTAGCGAACCCACCCGCCGATGGGCGTCCCGCAGCCGGTCGGACAGCGAGACGAACAACTCCTCATCGGTCACGGCCTCATCCTGACAGGGCACGCCTGATGCGCCGGCCGGGGTGACCTGTATCCGTGTCGCCTGCGTGTCGCCCGGTCAGACCGGGGACGCGACGGGCTTCCACGACGGCCGGCGCTGCTCGTAGGAGGCGATCTCGCCCTCGTGCCGCAGGGTGAGGCCGATCTCGTCCAACCCCTCCATCAGCCGCCAGCGGGTGAAGTCGTCGAGCTCGAAGGCAGTCACCAAGTTGCCGGCCCGCACTTCGCGGGCGCCGAGGTCGATGGTCACGGGCGTCGCCGGATCCGCTTCGGCCAGAGCCATCAGGCGCTCGACCGCCTGTCCCGGCAGCTGCACGGGCAGGAGGCCGCCTTTGAGAGCGTTGCCGCGGAAGATGTCGGCGAATCGGGTACTCACCACAGCCCGGAAGCCGTGGTCGGTGAGGGCCCAGACCGCGTGCTCCCGGGAGGACCCGGTTCCGAAGTTCTCCCCGGCGAGCAGGACGCTGGCACCGGCGTGCTCCGGGCGGTTGAGCACGAATGTCGGGTCCTCGCGCCACTGGCTGAACAGGCCCTTGCCGAACCCGGTCCGCTCCACCCGCTTGAGCCAGTCGCTCGGAATGATCTGGTCGGTGTCGACGTCACTGCGGCGCAGCGCCACCGCCGTACCGGTGTGGGTGATGAACGGTTCCATGGCTCAGGCCTCCAGCGCGGGCAGGTCGGACGGCGCGGCCAGGTGGCCGGCGACTGCGGTCGCAGCGGCAACCTGCGGGGAGACCAGATGCGTGCGTCCTCCCCGACCCTGCCGCCCCTCGAAGTTGCGGTTGCTGGTCGAGGCCGACCGTTCGCCCGGCGCGAGCGTGTCGGGATTCATCCCGAGGCACATCGAGCAGCCCGCGCTGCGCCAGTCGGCGCCCGCGGTGGTGAACAACGCGTCCAGGCCCTCCTGCTCGGCCTGCAGCTTCACCAGCATCGACCCTGGTACCACGAGCATCCGCACGCCGTCCGCGACCCGACGGCCCTGGAGCACTTTGGCGGCAGCCCGCAGGTCTTCCATCCGGCCGTTCGTGCAGGAGCCGAGAAAGACTGTCTGCACGGTGATCTCGCGCATCGGCGTGCCGGCGGTCAGCGACATGTACGACAGCGCCCGCTCGGCAGCGTCGCGGGCGGTCCCGGCCGGCAGGGCCTGCGGGTCGGGCACGACCTCCCCCAGCGGTACGCCCTGGGCCGGGTTGGTGCCCCACGTCACGAACGGCGTGATCGTGCTTGCGTCGAGCACGACCTGTTTGTCGAAGACCGCGTCGGCGTCGGTTGCCAGGGCGTCCCACGCGGCTACGGCGGCGTCCCAGTCGGCGCCCTGCGGTGCGTGCGGCCGTCCCCGCAGGTAGTCGTAGGTCGTCTCGTCCGGCGCCACCATGCCGGCCCGCGCACCCCATTCGATGCTCATGTTGCAGACCGTCATGCGGCCCTCCATGGACAGGGCCCGGATGGCGTCGCCGCGGTACTCCACGACGTAGCCCTGGCCACCGCCGGTGCCCACCTGCGCGATGAGCGCCAGCACCAGGTCCTTGGCGGTGGTCCCCGCCGGCAGGGCACCCTCGACCGTCACGGCCATCGTCCTCGGCCGGGGCAGCGGCAGGGTCTGGGTGGCAAGGACGTGTTCGACCTCGCTGGTGCCGATACCGAAGGCCAGCGCCCCGAACGCACCATGGGTGCTGGTGTGGCTGTCGCCGCAGACGATCGTGGTGCCGGGCTGGGTCACGCCGAGCTGCGGGCCGATCACGTGCACGATCCCCTGGTCCGCGTCCCCCATCGGGTAGAGACGCACGCCGAACTCCTGACAGTTGGCCCGCAGGGTGTCGACCTGCTTGCGCGACACCGGATCGGCGATCGGGCCGCCCAGCAGGTCGGTAGGCACGTTGTGGTCCTCGGTGGCCAGGGTGAGGTCCGGGCGCCGCACGCGACGTCCGGCCAGCCGCAGCCCGTCGAAGGCCTGCGGGCTGGTCACCTCGTGCACCAGGTGCAGATCGATGTACAGCAGATCCGGCTCGCCGTCCGCGCGATGGACGACGTGGTCGTCCCAGACCTTCTCGGCCAGTGTGCGTCCCATGGTCGCGTCCCTTGCTGTCTCAGTTACTGGGATGGCAGTATCACCACGTGGAACAGACTAGCGGAGTGGGCGTCCTTGACAAGGCCGTCGTTGTCCTAGCTGCCGTCCAGGCCGGAGCAGACACCCTGGCGGCTCTGACCAGCACGACCGGCCTGTCACGCGGGACCGCACATCGGCTGGCCGTCGCGCTCGAGGTACACCGGCTGCTCGTTCGCGACCCGGCGGGCAGATGGCGAGCCGGCCCGCGCCTGGCCGAGCTCGCCGGCGAGATCGACCAGCTCATCGAGCAGGCCCGTCCCGTACTCCTCCGGCTCCGCGACATCACCGGTGAGAGCGCTCAGCTCTATCGGCCTCGAGGCAGCTCCCGGGTCTGCGTGGCATCAGCCGAGCTCCACAGCGGCCTGCGCGACACGGTCCCGGTCGGGACGGTGCTACCGACGACCGCGGGCTCGGCGGCTCAGGTCCTGGTGGCCTGGTCCGGCCCGGAGGCGCTGCCGGACGGCGCGGCCTTCACTGCCCGGACCCTGGCAGCGGTACGACGGAGGGGCTGGGCGCACTCGGTCGCCGAGCGCGAGCAGGGTGTGGCGTCGGTCTCGGCGCCAGTGGTCGGAGCAGGTGGCGAGGTCGTCGCAGCGGTCAGCGTCTCCGGCCCGTTGGAGCGGCTGACCCGCTCACCGGGCCGGCTGCACGCCGCGGCTGTCCGGGCCGCAGCGGCCGAGCTGTCGCCGTGGGCCTGATCGTGCGGAGGGCCACATCGGTGACGAGGGGTTGGCCAACCAGCAGAGCCGTCATCACAGCGCGGCCGCTGCGCCCAGTCACGTCGTAGCCAGAACTGTCAGACCTGCGCGAGATGCTGTTCGCATGACCTGCTCAACGTTGGACTGTGGACGCGCTCTCTACGCCCGCGGACACTGCTCGCGCCACTACCGGCAGCTGCTCCGACACGGCGAGGTCCAGCCGGAGCCGCTGCCGCCCGGCCCGTGCGCGGCGGAGGGCTGCGAGCGGGCCGCTGTGACCCGCGGCTGGTGCCACGGGCACTACCTGCGCTGGAGCCGCACCGGAGACGTGAAGGCGGACAAGCCGTTGGCGCGGTCTGTCACCGACTCGTGCAAGGTCGAAGACTGCTCCCGCGGCGCCCACTCCGGCGGCCTGTGCAGGAGCCATGCCTGGCGCCTTACCAGGCACGGAAACCCGCTGGCGGGCGGTGCCTTTCGGACTGCCACGGGAGGGGGCTCGCTCAACAACGGCTACTGGTGGGTAGGCGTCCCAGACCACCTGCGTCACCTCGTACCGCCGGGTCGTCGCGGGGAGTTCGAGCACAGGCTCGTCCTGGCAGAGTCGCTCGGTCGGGCGCTGCATTCCGACGAGGTGGTCCACCACCTCAACGGCGACCGGCTGGACAACGACCTGCCCAACCTCGAGCTGTGGACGGTTGCCCAGCCGAAAGGGCAGCGCGTAACGGACAAGCTTGCCTTCGCCCTCGGACTGCTGGCGAGGTATGACCAGGCCATCTGCGAGGCGCTCGGGCTCGACCTGGACCCGGCAACGGTGCGCCGCACGACCTCGCGGTCAACGCAAGAGAGCCCGCTGCCGATAGGACAGCGGGCTCTCATGTCGTAGCCCCGAAGGGATTCGAACCCTCGCTACCGCCGTGAGAGGGCGGCGTCCTAGGCCGCTAGACGACGGGGCCCTAGGTCTTCTGACGTTGTCCGTCGGCCGGGCTGGCTGCCGGGCCTTGCTGGGGTACCTGGACTCGAACCAAGACTAACTGAACCAGAATCAGTCGGGCTGCCAATTACCCCATACCCCATGGCGTTGCGGTCAGCACTCTAGCGGACACCCGCAGGCAGCATCAAAGCGCTTGCGCAGGTGCCGATCTCAATCGGCGCAACACCCGGTCGCGGCCGAGCAGGGCGATCGACTCCGGCAGCGGAGGGGCGACGGCGGCCCCGCAGACGGCGGCGCGCACCGGCGCGTACGCCTTGCCCCGCTTGAGTCCGAGCCCGTCGAGCAGGGCTGCGTCGAGCGCGGTCTGCACGCTCGTCGTGGTCCACTCGCTCAGCGGCTCCAGCGCGTCGGCGGCGGCCGCGAGGACCGTGCTGCTGCCTGGGCCGAGGGACTTCGCCGCCGCTGCGGGGTCAACGGTGAACGCCGCCTCGTCGATGAACAAAAAGCGCAGCAGGTCGGGCGCCTCGGACAGCAGCGCCATGCGGGTCTGCACCAGGGGCACCGCTCCGGCCAGCGTAGCCAGGTCGCGCTCGGACGGCTGCTCGCCGAGCAAACCGGCCCGCTGCAGGTGCGGAACCAGCCGGCGTACGAGCTCGTCCTCGGGCAGCGCCCTGACGTAGTGGCCGTTCAGCCAGCCGAGCTTGTCGAGGTCGAACACCGGGCCGACGGTGTTCACCCGGGACCAGTCGAAGCTCGCCGACATCTGCTTGAAGCTGAAGATCTCCTCGCCGCCCGGCAGGGAGTAGCCGAGCAGCCCGAGGAAGTTCAGCAACGCCTCGGGCAGGTAGCCCTGCTCCTGGAACCAGGTCAGCCGCGCCGCCGGGTTCTTGCGCTTGGAGATCTTGCTCTTGTCCACGTTGCGCAGCAGCGGCATGTGGGCGAAGGCGGGCCGCTGCCAGCCGAGCCAGTCGTAGATCAGCAGGTGCTTGGGGGTGGAGGAGATCCACTCCTCGCCGCGCACCACGTGCGTGATGCCCATCAGGTGGTCATCGACCACGACGGCGAGGTGATAGGTAGGAAACCCGTCGGCCTTGAGCAGCACCTGGTCGTCGGGCCGGGGGGCAGACACCTGCCCGCGGACGAGGTCGGTGAACTGCAGCGGCGGATCGTCGGGCACCTGCATCCGTACGACGGGCTGCTCGGCGAAGCCCGGCAGCTCGGCCCGCTGCTCGCGGGTCAGGCCCAGGCACAGCCGGTCGTAGCCGGTCGGCACCTTGCGCCGCTGCTGGTCCACGCGCATCTCGGCCAGCCGCGCGGGGGTGCACCAGCACAGGTACGCGTGGCCGTCGGTCACCAGCTGCTCGGCGACCGGCCGGTAGGTGTCCAGCCGCTCGCTCTGCCGGTACGGCCCGACCGGGCCGCCCTTGTCCGGGCCCTCGTCCCAGTCGAGTCCCAGCCAGGCGAGCGTGTCGTACACCTGCTGCTCGCTGTCGGGCCGGAAGCGCGCCCGGTCGGTGTCCTCCACCCGAAGCAGGAACTGCCCGCCCTGCTGTCGCGCGAAGGCCAGGTTGAACAACGACATGTACGCCGTGCCGACGTGCGGGTCGCCGGTGGGGGACGGCGCGACGCGGACGCGCACCGTCATGCGCGCGCCACGACCGGGTTGGTGAGCGGTCCAATGCCCTCGACCAGGACGGTGACGGCGCTCCCGGCAGTGAGCGGCCCGACGCCCGCAGGGGTGCCGGTGAGGACCACGTCGCCTGGCAGCAGGGTCATGAAGGCGGTGATCCACGCCAGGACCGCGGGGACGTCGTGCAGCAGCTGGGCGGTCCGGCCGTCCTGGCGCAGCTCGCCGTCCACTGCGCACTGCACGGCGAGGTCGGACGGGTCCAGCTCGGTCTCGACCCACGGCCCGAGCGGGCAGAAGCTGTCGTGGGACTTCCCCCGCGTCCACTGCCCGTCCTGCTGCTGGTGGTCCCGGGCGGTGACGTCGTTGCCGCAGGTATAGCCCAGCACAACGTCCAGCGCCCGCTCGCGCGGCACCTCGCGGCACAGCCGCCCGATGACGACGCCGAGCTCGGCCTCGTGGTCGACGCGGTTGCTGTCGCGCGGCAGCACGATCGGGTCGCCCGGGCCGATCACCGACGTGGACGGCTTGAGGAACACCACCGGGCTGGCCGGCGGCTCGGCTCCGGCGCCGCCCATCTCGGTCACGTGGTCGGCGTAGTTCTTGCCGATGCAGACCACCTTGCTCGGCAGCACCGGCGCGAGCAGGCGCACCGAGCGCAGCGGGTGCCGTACGCCGGTCGGCACGAGCGGTGCGAACGGGTGGCCCTCGACCTCGGCCACCTCCAGACCGGCCGGGTCGTCGCCGGCTCCCTCCACGACGCCGAAGGAGACCTCGCCGTCCACGACGTACCGGGCGATGCGCATGGCCGGGAGGCTATCGGGAGTCCCTCGCCACGCCGGACTTGGCGGTGGTCATCGGCCGCGGGAGCAGCCGGTCTCGCTCAGCCGCCGGCCATGGCACCGACGACCAGCAGCGGCTCGCGCCCCTCGACGACGGCCGCTGGCAGCAGCGCATCGAGGCCTTGGTGGGATACGTCCTCTTGGCAGGCGAACAGCCGTACGAAGGACCGCCGCCGGCCGCTGGCGATGTCGCGGACGGTGCCACGCAGCACGGGGTGGGAGGACTCCAGCGCGTCCAGTACGGCGGCGACGGTCACCGGCGCAGCGACGGTCAGGCGCAACTCGCCGTGGAGCTTCGCGAGCGAGCGCAGGTGGGCCGGGAGCACGACCCGGACCTGCGGACTGGTCTGGACCGCTGGAACCCTTCCCCGTCGCGACTGCTCCTGCCCAGGTCCGGTCATGGCAGCGTCTGCACCTCGACCGACAGCACTGCGGGCAGGTCCCGGACGATCGGCGCCCACAAGTCACCCGCGTCTGCCGAGGCGTACACCTGCCCGCCGGTCGTACCGACGTAGACCCCGCACGCGTCCAGGGAGTCCACGGCCATCGCCGCCCGCAGGACGTTGACGTAGCAGTGCTCTTGGGGCAGCCCGCGGACGAGCGGCTCCCACTCGTCCCCGCCGGTGCGGCTGCGGTAGACGCGCAGCCGGCCCTCGGGCGGGTAGTGCTCGGAGTCGCTGGTGATCGGGACGACGTAGACCGTCTCGGGCTCGTGCGCGTGGACGTCGATCGGGAAGCCGAAGTCCGACGGCAGGTTGCCGCTGATCTCGCGCCACGAGCCGCCGCCGTCGTCGCTGCGCATGACGTCCCAGTGCTTCTGCATGAACAGCGTCTCGGGCCGGTCGAGGTGCCGGGCGATGCGGTGCACGCAATGGCCCACCTCGGCCTGCTCGTTCGGGAGCCCGACGGAGGTGAGCCCCTGGTTCGCCGGCCGCCAGGTCGTGCCGGCATCGTCGCTGCGGAACACCCCGGCCGCCGAGATCGCGACGTGCATCCGCGCCTCGTCCCGCGGGTCGAGCAAGATCGTGTGTAGGCACAGCCCGCCCGCCCCGGGCTGCCACTGCGCGCCGGAGTCCTGCCTGCGCAGGCCGGACAGCTCGGTCCAGGTGAGCCCGCCGTCCCCGGTCCGGAACAGCCCCGCGTCCTCCACGCCGGCGTAGGCGACGTCCGGGTCGGTCGGCGACGGCTCGAGGTGCCAGATGCGCGCGAACTCCCAGGGGTGCGGCGTCCCGTCGTACCACTGGTGCGTGCCGGGCACGCCGTCGTACCGGAGGTCGTTGCCGACCGGCTGCCAGCTCCGGCCGCCGTCGTCGGAGCGCTGGACGAGCTGCCCGAACCAGCCGGTGCTCTGGGATGCGTAGAGCCGGTCGGGGTCGGCTGGGGAGCCCTTGAGGTGGTAGACCTCCCAGCCGCCGAACAGCGGCCCGCTGACCGTCCAGTCCGTCCGCGCGCCGTCTGCGGTGAGGACGAAGGCCCCCTTCCGCGTGCCGACCAACACCCGAACACTGCTCATGGCATCCCCTTCGATCTGTCATCACCGACATCCCCCGGGCTGCGGCTCCCGAGGCCGGCCGTGCCGTCGTACCTGCCCTGCCGCTCGGTGTTGCGCCGCAGGGGCCCGCAGACGCCCTGCTGAGCGCCACACCAACCGATACGCCGGCCGGCTCAGGCATTCGTGAGCTCCGGGATCGGCGCGACCCGCGGGTCGTCGGCATCCGCGAAGTAGTCAGCGGCCTCGGTGTGGTCCCGGCCGGCCGGCGTCTTGAGCGCTCGCAGCAGCAGCGTCCCACCGACCGAGATCACCAGGTTGAGCACGAAGGCGGTCAGGGCGATGTAGCCGTTGCGGCCGTTCAGGAAGGGGATCTCGGCGTTGGACCCGCCGAAATGCTTTTTCGTGACCGGGTTGAGCACGTTGTAGGCCTCGTAGGTCCCATAGACCATCGCCACAGCCCAGCCGGCGAGCAGGGCGTAGCGGTGGAACCAGCGGGTGAACAAGCCGAACACGATCGCCGGGAAGGTCTGCAGCATCCAGATGCCGCCGAGCAGCTGGAAGTTGATCGCGAGGGTCTTGTCCAGGGTCAGTACGAAGGCCAGCGCGCCGATCTTGACCACGAGCGAGACCAGCTTGGATACGCGGGCCTGCTCGGCCTGGGTCGCGCGCGGCCGGAAGAACTCCTGGTAGATGTTGCGGGTGAACAGGTTGGCCGCGGCGATGGACATGATCGCGGCCGGCACGAGGGCGCCGATCGCGATGGCCGAGAACGCGATGCCGGTGAACCAGCTAGGGAACTCCTCCGCGAAAAGCCGCGGCACGGCCAGCTGGCCGTTGGGCTTGCCGTCCAGGCCGACCACGGAGACCTTGGCCGCCAGGGCGAGGAAGCCCAGCAGGGCGATCAGGCCCAGCAGCAGCGAGTACGCCGGGAGCAGCGCGGCGTTGCGGCGGCCGGTGTCGCGCCGTGAGCTGGACAGCACGGCTGTAACGCTGTGCGGGTACATGAACAGCGCCATCGCCGAGCCGAGGGCGAGGGTGGCGTAGGGCCAGAAGCCGGCCGGCTTCGGCACGATCCCGGCGGCCGGCTTCTTGCCGGCCAGCGAGGTCTTGGCGCTGTCGAACACGTGGCCCCACCCGCCGAGGTGGTGCGGGATGTAAATGACAGCCACGACGATCACGACGTAGATCAGGATGTCCTTGACGAAGGCGATCAGCGCCGGGGCGCGCAGGCCCGAGGAGTAGGTGTAGGCGGCGAGCGCGACGAAGGCGACCAGCAGGGGCAGGTCGGCGAGCAGCTTGTTGCCGCCACCGCCGACGCCCATGACCTCCAGGACGGCTTGGATGCCGACCAGCTGCAACGCGATGTAGGGCATGGTGGCCAGCAGGCCGGTCACCGCGACGGCCAGCGCCAGGGCGCGCGAGTCGTAGCGTCCGCGCACGAAGTCGGCCGGCGTGACGTATCCGTGCCGGTGCGAGACCGACCACAGGCGGGGCAGGAACAAAAAGACCAACGGGTAGACGATGATCGTGTAGGGCACCGCGAAGAACCCGACGGCGCCGGCGGTGAACATCAGGGCCGGCACGGCCACGAACGTGTACGCCGTGTAGAGGTCACCGCCCAGCAGGAACCAGGTCACGACGGTGCCGAAACCGCGACCGCCCAAGCCCCACTCATTCAGGTCGGCCATACTCTCGGCCCGCCGCCACCTCGAGGCGGCGAAGCCGATGACGGTGACAGCCAGGAACAGCACCACCACGATGGACAGCGCCGTGACGTCGACGTGGTGCATCAGCGCGGGCCGCCGTCCCGGTGCGCGAGCCGGCCCCGGCTGCGCTCGACCCCGCGCACGAGCCGGTAGGCGACGTAGGTGCAGACCGCGCTGATCAGCACCCAGAGGAACTGATACCAGTAGAAGAACGGGAAGCCGAACAGCCGCGGGTCGTCCTTGGCGTAGCTGGACACCCAGAGCAGGGCCACGAACGGCGCCGCCAGCAGAACCCCGGCCACGGCGTACGCAGGGGTACGCCCGGCATGGACGGGGCCGTCCCCGCCCCCATCCCCATCCCCACTGCCACCGGGACCTGGCTTGTCAGTCCGGACCGGAGCAGACACGGGTACCTCCTGGGGGAGCGCGCGGGAGCGGGCGCCACGCAGTCTGCGCGCCTCAGGCGAAACCCGCCACCATGTGCGGTGCGTACGGCGATTCGAGGCGGGTGACCTCGGCCGCTGTGAGCTCCACCTCGACCGCCGCGACCGCGTCGTCCAGGTGGTGCGGCTTGGTGGCGCCGACGATCGGCGCTGTGACGGCCGGCTTGCCGAGCATCCAGGCGAGGGCCACCTGCGCCCTGGGCAGCCCGCGCTCGGCCGCGACCGCCCCTACGGCGTCGACGATCTCGCGGTCACCCTCGGCGTACAGGCTCTTGCCGAACTCGTCGGTCTCCGAGCGCGCTGTCCTGTCGTCCCAGTCCCGGGTCAGGCGGCCGCGGGCCAGCGGGCTCCACGGGATCACACCGACCCCGGTGTCGGCGCACAGCGGCAGCATCTCCCGCTCCTCCTCGCGGTTGAGCAGGTTGTAGTGGTCCTGCATCGACACGAAGGGCGTCCAACGTTGCGTCTGCGCGACGTGCTGCATACGCATGAACTGCCAGGTCCACATCGACGACGCCCCGAGGTAGCGGGCCTTGCCGGACTGCACCACGTCGTGCAGCGCCTCCATCGTCTCCTCGACCGGGGTCGCCGGGTCGAACCGGTGGATCTGGTAGAGGTCGACGTAGTCGGTGCCGAGCCGCCGCAGGCTGTCGTCGATGCTGCGCAGCACGGCCTTACGGGACAGGCCGCCACCGCTCGGGCCGGGCCGCATCCGGCCGTGCACCTTGGTGGCCAGGACGAGGTCGTCGCGCACCCCGAAGTCCCGCACAGCCCGGCCGAGGATCTCCTCGGATGTGCCGTCTGAGTAGACGTTCGCCGTGTCGAAGAAGGTGATGCCCAGCTCGAGCGCGCGCTGCAGGAAAGGCCGGCTCGCCGCCTCGTCCAAGCTCCAGGTGTGGCCACCGCGGTCGGGCTCGCCGTAGCTCATGCAGCCCAGGCAGATGCGGGAGACCTGGAGGCCGCTGCGGCCCAGCGTCGTGTACTGCATCACCGGTACGCCGACAGGTGGTCGTGCAGGAAGTCCGCCACGCTGCGGGCGGGCCGTCCGGTCGCCTTGTGCACCTCGTCGGTCACCGCCGCGGCTGCGCCGCTCCGGTAGATCTCGAACAACTCCAGGAGACCGTCGGCAACCCACTCCGGCACTCCGCCGCCGGTCATGGCCTCGCGGGCGGCGGCAGGGGGTACGTCCACGTACTGCACCGGCTTGTCGAGCAGGGACGACAGCGTCTGAGCAACCTGCTGATAGGTGACCGCTTCTGGCCCGGTGACGGTGTACGTCGCCCCCTCGTGGCCCTCGCTCGTCAGCACGTGGGCGGCCACCGCGGCCACGTCCCGCGCATCGACATGGCTGATCGCGGCGTCGCCCGCCGGCAGGAAGAACGAGCCCTGCTCCTGCACCGACCCCGCCCACATGAGGAAGTTCTGCATGAACGAGCTCGGTGCCAGCACGGTGGTCGCGATGCCGGCCTCCTTCAGCGCCTGGATCGCTGTGCTGTGCGCGCGCAGGAACCGGCTGTCTCCAGGGCCGTCCACCCCGGCCGCAGCCAGCTTCACGACCCGCACCTGGCCGTGAGCGCGCTGGACCGCGCGGACCATGACCAGCTCCTGCTCGGCCATCTGCTCCCCACCAGCGCTGAGCAGGAAGAGCCGGTCGACGCCCTCCAACGCGCGGTGCAGCGAGGGCGCGTCCTCGTAGGAGCCGATCGCGGTCTCGCAGTCGTACCCGCGCAGCGAGTCTGCCTTCTCCTGGCTGCGAACCAGGGCCCGCACGGGGTGCGACTGGCCGCAGAGCTGCTGGACGAGGTACCCGCCGACGGTGCCGGTGGCGCCGGTCACGAGGATCACGTGAATGCCTCTTCTGTTGATGCGGAAACGGACTGCTTCAGCAGGCCGGCGGTGTAGGCGTCCTCGAGGGCCTGCCAGGAGGCCTCGATGACGTTCTCGTGCAAACCGACGGTGCTCCACTCGACCGTTCCGTCGGAGGTGTCGACCAAAACCCGGGTGACCGCGTCGGTCCCGTGCGCACCGCTGACGATCCGCACCTTGTAGTCCACGAGGTCCAGTGCGGCCAGTCCCGGGTAGAGGCCGACCAGCGCGCTGCGCAGCGCCCGGTCGAGGGCGTTCACCGGACCGTTGCCCTCGCCGGTGCGGACGATCCGCTCGCCCTTGGCGTGCAGCTTGACCGTCGCCTCGGACACCACCTCGCCGTTCCGGTGCTCAACGATCACCCGCCAGCTCTCCAGGTCGAAGTAACGCGGCCGCTCCCCCATGTGCTCGCGCAGCAGCAGCTCGAAGCTGGCCTCGGCCGCCTCGAAGCTCCAGCCGACCGACTCGAGGTCCTTCACCCGGTCGATGACCCGGAGCACCGTCTCGGCGTCCGGTTCCAGGCCGAGCGCCCGGCCCTTGAGCTCGATCGTTGCTCGACCGGCGAGCTCACTCACGAGCAGGCGCATGTCGTTGCCGACAACCGCGGGCTCCACGTGCTGGTAGAGGTCGGGATCGGCTTTGACCGCGCTGACGTGCAGCCCGGCCTTGTGAGCGAACGCGCTGCCGCCGACCCACGGCTGATGGGCGTCCGGCGCGATATTGGCCACCTCGGCGACGGCGTGCGCCACCCGCCCGAGCTCGGCCAGTCGTCCCACCGGCAGCACCCGCCGCCCGGTCTTGGTCTCCAGCGCCGCCACGACGCTGAACAGGTCAGCGTTGCCGCACCGCTCGCCGTACCCGTTCGCGGTGCCCTGTACGTGCGTCGCGCCGGCCTCGACCGCCGACAGCGAGTTCGCCACTGCGCAGGCGCTGTCGTTGTGCGCGTGGATGCCCAGCCGCACCCCGGTCTCGAGCACCTGGCCCACGATCTCGGCCAGCTGGGTCGGCAACATCCCACCGTTGGTGTCGCACAACACCGCGACGTCCGCGCCGGCCTCAGCGGCCACGAGCAGGACCTCGACCGTGTACGCAGCATCCGCCCCGTAGCCGTCGAAGAAGTGCTCGGCGTCGAGAAACACCCGCTGACCCTCGGCCCGCAGATGCGCCACCGAGTCGCGAACCATTGCCAGGTTCTCCTCGCGGGTCGTGCGCAGCGCCCGCTCGACGTGTCGGACATCGCTCTTGGCCACCAGGGTCACGACCGGCGCGCCGGACTCCCGCAGGTGCGCCAGGTCCTTCGCTGCGTCGCCGCCCGGCCGCCGGGTGGAGCCGAACGCCGCCAGTTGCGCCGTCGTCAGCACCAGCTCGGTCCGGGCCCGCCGGAAGAACTCGGCGTCTTTGGGGTTCGCGCCAGGCCAGCCGCCCTCGACGAAGCCGACACCGAGCTCGTCCAGGTGCCGGGCGATGGTCAGCTTGTCGTTCACCGACAGCGACAGGCCCTCGCGCTGCGCGCCGTCGCGCAGCGTCGTGTCGTAGACGTGGAAGGCATCGGAAGGACCTGCTGGAGGACGTGGCACTACAGGACTCGGTGCAGCCAGCCGTGCGGGTCGGGCGCGCGGCCGTACTGCAGGTCCAGCAGCGCCTCGCGCAGCGCGATGGTCACCGGTCCCGGTTGGCCGTTGCCCGTGACGACCTCGCCGTCGGGCCACCGCAGGGCGCCGATGGGCGTGAGGACAGCCGCTGTCCCGCAGGCGAAGGCCTCGACGACCCGGCCGTCGAGGGCGCCCTTGCGCCATTCGTCCACGTCGACCCGGCGCTCCTCCACGGCGTGCCCGCGTTCGCGGGCGAGGCTGATGACGCAGTCGCGGGTCACGCCCTCCAGGATCGTGCCCAGCTCCGGCGTGACGAGAGTGCCGTCGTCCAGCACGAGGAACACGTTCATGCCGCCGAGCTCCTCGAGCCAGCGGTGCTCGGCGGCGTCGAGGTAGACGACCTGGTCGCAGCCGTGGTCGATCGCCTCCTGCTGGGCGACGAGCCCGGCTGCGTAGTTGCCGCCGCACTTGGCCGCGCCGGTGCCGCCGGGAGCCGCCCGGACGTACTCCTGCGACAGCCACAGCGACACCGGCCGCAGCGGTCCGGAGAAGTAGTTGCCGGCCGGCGACGCGATGACCTGGAACCGCGCGGACTGGCTCGGCCGCACCCCGAGGCCCACCTCGTCGGCGTACATGAACGGACGCAGGTAGAGCGTGGCGCCCTCGCCGTCCGGGACCCAGCCGGCGTCGGTCCGCACGAGCAGCTCGCAAGCCTGGACGAAGGCCTCCTCGGGCAGCTGCGGCAGCGCGAGCCGTCGACACGAGGCGGTCATGCGGGCGGCGTTGCGCTCCGGCCGGAACAGCGCCACTCCGCCGTCGGGCTGTCGGTAGGCCTTGAGCCCCTCGAAGACTGTCTGCCCGTAATGCAGGACGACAGAGGCGGGATCGACGAGCACCGGCGCGTACGCCGCCAGGCGCGCGTCGTGCCAGCCGAGCTCGGCGGTCCAGCCGACGGTCACCATGTGGTCGGTGAACACGCGGCCGAACGTCGGAGCGGCGAGCACCTCTGCCCGGGCTTCGCCGTCGACCGGCGTACCGCTGGGCTGCACCTGAAACTGCACCGCACGCTCCCCTCTTGTCGTCCTGCTGCACGGTAGCCCCGGCCTGCCCGGCCTCTGTCAGAGCGCGGCGAGCAGGGCATCCCCGACCTGTGCGGTGCTGCGGCTGACAGCTCCGCGTCCAGCCAGGTCGGCGGCGACCGCCGCCTCGACCCTCGCGGCCTGCTCGAGGTGGCCGAGGTGCTCCAGCAGCAACGCGACCGACAGCACGGTGGCGGTCGGGTCGGCAACGGACCGACCGGCGATGTCGGGGGCACTGCCGTGCACCGGCTCGAACATCGACGGGTGCACGCGCGAGACGTCCAGGTTGCCGCTGGCGGCCAGGCCGATGCCCCCGCCGATCGCGGCACCGATGTCGGTGAGGATGTCCCCGAACAGGTTGTCGGTGACCACGACGTCGAAGCGCCCGGGGTCGGTGACCAGGAACATGGCCGTGGCGTCGGCGTGCTGATAAGCCAGCTCGACCTCCGGAAAGTCCTTGTGCACCTGATCGGTGACCCGCTGCCACAGCCCGCCGGCATGGACGAGCACGTTGGTCTTGTGCACGAGGGTGAGGTGTCCCCGACGGGCCTGCGCCCGCCGGAAGGCATCGCGCACGACCCGCTCCACGCCGTACGCCGTGTTCAGGCTGACCTCGGTGGCGATCTCGTACGGGGTGCCGGTGCGCATCGTGCCGCCGTTGCCGGCGTAGGGGCCCTCGGTGCCCTCGCGCACGACGACCAGGTCGAACGGGGTGTCGCCGAGCGGACCCTCGACGCCCACGAAGCGGCGGACCGGGCGCAGGTTCACCTGGTGGTCGAGCTCGAAGCGCAGCCGCAGGAGTAGGCCGCGCTCCAGGACGCCCGACGGTACGGACGGATCGCCGATCGCGCCGAGCAGGATGGCGTCGTGGCCGTGCAACTCAGCCAGGACGCTGTCGGGCAACGCCTCCCCGGTCCGCCGGTAGGCGCTCGCACCGAGGTCGTAGTCCGTCTTCTCGACGTCGGGCAGGACGGCGTGCAGCACCTTCAGGCCCTCAGCAACCACTTCCGGGCCGATGCCGTCACCGCCGATGACCGCCACTCTGGTGCTCATCCGGCCATGCTACTGGCTGAGACCAACATCTCACCCGTTGAGATGGTGCGGGGGCTAAGGGGTCGGTAGTAAATAACGTTTATGTTACAGGTTACACATGTGTGGTTCGGCGCGTTGGGCGCGTTGGGTGCGCGGACCTACATTTGCGTCATGCCGCCGCCGGGTTCCGATGAGGTGCTGGCGG